>WNFC01009050.1_pt1 | contig 11007 bp, 10 predicted proteins | sample 5400541 | NCBI WGS metagenome assembly WNFC01 (sample SAMN13153342, study PRJNA577476) | soil metagenome | isolation source: 120 cm saprolite under Douglas fir tree site 2 hole 2 replicate 1 | place: USA:California | collected 2015-04-18
ATTCACGCCGTGCGCGCGAAGATCGCGGCAGACGTCGAATCCATTCTTCCGCGGCAGCGCGATGTCGAGAAGGATGACGTCGAACGCGCCGCGACGGGCAATGCTGATCGCCGCTTCGCCATCGACGGCCACCTCGACGCCGTAGCCCTCGTTGATCAGGCGGTCGCGAACCGTCAGAATCAGGCTCGGCTCATCCTCGACGAGGAGCACGCGGCGAATCATTCGGCTCGTTGCGCGGCGGGCAGTCGAAGGATGAACTCCGCTCCGCGCTCGCGTCCTTTGGAGAGCGAAATCGATCCGCCATGCGCGCGCGCGACGCGATCGACGATCGTCAATCCCAGCCCGCTGCCGCGCGTCTGCGCATTGCGTCCGCGATAGAACGGCTCGAAGAGATGTGGAAGATCGGCTGCAGGAATCCCGTCGCCGCGATCTTCGACCTTGATGGTGACGAATCCGTCCTCCGCCCCCGCCCGCACACCCACCCATCCACCCGCCCCGCCGTGGCGGATAGCGTTGGCGATCAGGTTTTGCACCGCGCGGGTGACGGCGGCCCGGTCGCCGCGGATCGCCGGCGCGTTCTCGCTTTCAGTTTCTATCTTCACGCCGCGCTCATCGGCGAGCCAGCGGCATTGCGCAACTGCCTCCTCGATCGTCGCGCGAGGATCGATGATCTCGTCGCGCTTTGCCGAGTTGCGCGATTGCATTCCGCCAAACTGCAGCACCTGATCGACGAGATCGATCAGCCGGTGTGTCTCGTTCACGATCGTTTCGCCGTAACGCGCGGTGTCCACCGGAACGCCGTCGGCGAGGTTCTGTCCTGCGGACGCAAGCGCGGCCAGCGGCGTATGCAGCTCGTGAGTGATTCCGGCGACGAACTCGATTTGCTGTCTGCGCAATCGTTCCGCCCGGCCCGTCGCAGCTGCGAGCACGACCAGACTGGCAGCCAGCACGAGAAGAATTGCGAATGCAAAGGCGAGATCGCGATGGCGAGTGGCGGCCATCAACTCCGAAATCGGCTCGCCGTGATGCCGCACCAGGAGCCGCCACGGGGATTGCGTCTGGCGCAAGCGGCGTTCTTCGATTTTCCGTTTTGTCAGGAGAAGCGGCCAGACGAGATCGGGATTCGCTGTCTGAAGTTGTGTGGGCCAGCTCGAATTCGATCGATACGCGATCGCATCGCCGCGTGCCACCGCAACATCAAAACCTTCGAAATAGCGGCGCGCCGCTTCGGGAATCACGTGCTGTGTCAGCTCCCCGGCATCGAACTGAATGACGACAAAGTCGAACGACCGCTCGCCGCCGATCGGCATCACCAGCGTCAGCGCCTCGGAATCAAAACCGAAACGCAGCGATCGATCCGACACAGTGTGCACCGACGCCACGAGCTTCGGATCCCGAGCCATGACCTTCCACGCCCCATAGCGAGACGCCAGCTCCTCTTTTCGCCGGACTTCGAAGGCCGAGATCACCGAGAGCAGCTCGCGATCGACGTCCTCGCTGAAGCGACGGGCGGCGCCTTCGAGCTCGGAGCGCAATCGCTGCTCCTGCGCCGCATTGACTGCGTTGATCCATCGCACCTGCGCGGTGGCCAGGACGCCGAGCGCGGCGAGGAGAACGATGACGAGAATCAGTGGCCAGCGGTTGACGATGGCTCGAGTCTAGCATCCGTGATCGCGATCAAACCCGCGCCAGCGCTCGCTTTTTACGTTTCTTACAAACTCTTTGCGCCGGGATGAAGTTCGGCGGCCGCCGGTCGATTACGTTGCTGCACAAGGAGGCAACACATGAAAAGAGTTATGATAATGAGTACTGTTTTTCTGATGTCCGCGACGCTGCTCTTGGCCGGGAATCCGAGAGAGCGGGAGCAGGGTGAGCTCGCCGCGTATTTGCAGCTCACCGCCGCGCAGCAGACGGCGTGGGAAAACGCGCACGCGGACTTTCGCGCTACGACGGAACCGCTGTTCGAGCGATGGAGTCAGCTCGGCCGGGACGCGGAAACGGCGCTGAAAAACAAGTCGGCGGATGCCTGCACCATCGGAAACATGATGATCGCTTCGCAGGCCGTAGGCGATCAGATCAGAGTGCAGAAGGAAACTCTGCAGCAAAAACTCGAATCGGTCCTCACTCCCGACCAGAAGACCAAGTACGAAGCGTTCCAGGCCGCCCAGCCGCTTTCGCTCGAGCGGCGGAAAATTAGCCGCGAATAAATTCACCGCTGTTGCGATGCGGGGTGATGCGCGTAAACGCCGTCGCTCCGCAACTCTGCGATCTTGGCCCGATAGTTTTTCGCCTCTTCCTTTTTTCCCGATTTTTCGGCCGACTGCGCGGCGAGCCAAAGGCCGTTGTAGCGATTCGGAGCGTCGCGAAGTGCGTGCACCGCTTCCGTGAAGCTCTCCTCCGGTTTGCCGAGGTCGAGGAGCATTTCGCTGAGGAGCTCGCGCGCCGGAATGATCGCGCCCGGAGTGACCGGATGCTTTTCGGTCGAGGCTTCGAGATCGGCGGCTGCGCGCATCAGTTTGAGGTCATGAGCGAGCCAAGCCGCGGCGCCGAGGTGCTGGATCTCCACCTGGTCGGCCCAGTAGCGATCGTTCTTTTCAACCAGCGCCTGATGAATCGCCGCCAAACGATCGATCGCGCGCTGCGCAATCTCGGGCTGATTCGATCGCGCTGCACCGATCGCCACGGCGAAGTGAGTATTGGCTTCAGTGTAAGGAAACTTTTCCCAAGGCAGATTCGCGCTCGGCACGGTCAGTGCCGCCGCCTCTTTCCACTCCCGCCGCTCCAGCGCGTAGCGCGCCGGCACTGCGGTGAGGGCATAAGCGGCCGCAAAGTTCGGCGTGTCGACCTTCGCGACCGCGTTGACGCGCTGCAGCAGCTTGTACGCTTTTTCGTTCTGGCCGCGCTGCAGGTAGGCATAGACGAGGTAATCGACGGCGTGCAGATCGTCGAACGACGTCGTCCCCGGCATCACATGCATCATGTAATTGCGGGCCTTCTCCGATGAAGCCAGGTTGGAGGAAATCGATTCGTCCCAGAGTCCGAGACGCGTGAAGATGTGCGACGGCATGTGCGCCGCATGCGGCGATCCGGGCGCCAGCCGCGCGTACGTACGGGCGGCGGGCAATGCGAGGTTTGCCAGATCGGGGTAGTCGAAGCTGTGAATGATGTAGTGCGCGATCCCCGGATGCTGCGGCTCGAGCGGCAGAATCCGATTCAGAATCTCCCCCGCTTTTTTCTGGGTGGCGTACGTCTTGTCCTTCGCATCGACGGTGCCCAGGAGAGCGAGAGCGTGGAAGATGGCGGCTTCGTGATCATTTGGGTTAGCTGCTGACACGCTGTCCATCGCCTGCTGGTACGCCACTATCCGCGCGCCGTGACCGAGCTTGTCCGCGTTTGCGTAATAAACATTGATGGCGTCGATGAACCCGCGCTCGCGATCGGTTTTCGCACCGGTGGCTTTGGCCTTCAAGGCCGCTTCGCTGCCGTTCTTGAATTCCGCCGGCGTCGGCGGCGCCCAGATGGGATGAAGATTCGACATCGCCACGCCCCACCACGCCATGCCGCATTGCGGATCGGCCTCGGCCGCCCGCCGGAATGACTTTTCAGCCTCGGCATACCAGAAGGAATGCAGTAGCGCGTCAGCGCGATCGATCTGTTTCTGCGCCTCGGCGTTGCACGATGTCGTCAGATGGACCTTGCCGACATTGCCGAGGTCGACTTCGTGCTCATGTTCGTGAGCCAGAAGAGAAAACGGAACGAGGGCCGCGAAGAAATACACATGCGCTCGAATAGAAGCCTCCTGTGATCCGGTGCGGACATTCTACGGCTGTTTCGGATAGGTCGGATTCTCGGGAAAGAATCGCGCGGGCTGCCCTCGAGTCTTGCGGTACAGATTGCGAATGCTTTGGATCTGACCGCAATGCATCGCGAGATGAGTGGCTTGATGGTACCCAAGCAAGTGAGTTCGGCCTTCGACCTCGCTTAACTTCCCATAGGCAGCGGAGGTTTTCTGTTTGAGCGTGACCAGCGTTGAAGCTGCGAGCAGCTCGAGGAAACGCGCATAAAATTCTTCGAGCTTCCTGAAATTCGCTTCGAAATCCATCGGAACGGCATCGATGGCATCCTGGGAGGGAGAGGTTCGCGATGGTGGGCATCGGCTCGCCATGCTCCAGACTGGCGAGATGCCATTCCACTTCAATCCGAAGGTGTCGCACGATGACGTTGATGTTGTTGGCTTGCGGAAGAGGGCGCCACTCGACTTCGTTGTCGGAAAGATCCTCCAGCGAATGCTCGAGCCGTCCCCACATGCTGTGATTCATCTCAACGACCACGCGTAGAGCGTCATCCATACACGCCGCTATCGTACGCCGCTACAATGCGGGAAGATGCGCGAGCCCGCGATCACCCCGGAAGTCATCGCCTCCCACGGCCTCACTCCCGACGAATTCCAGCGCATCACCCAGATCCTCGGACGCCAGCCGAATTACACCGAGCTCGGGATTTTCTCGGTGATGTGGTCGGAGCACTGCTCGTACAAATCGAGCCGCGTGCATCTGCGAAAATTTCCGACCACAGGCCCGCGCGTCATTCAGGGGCCGGGCGAGAACGCCGGCATCATCGACATCGGCGACGGCTGGGTGGCAGCGTTCAAGATGGAATCGCACAACCATCCGTCGTTTATCGAGCCGTATCAGGGCGCAGCCACCGGCGTGGGCGGAATTCTGCGCGACATCTTCACGATGGGCGCGCGGCCGATCGCGTGTCTCGACTCGCTCCGCTTCGGCGACCTGAACGCGCAGCGCATGCGCTATCTCGTCGACGGCGTCGTGCGCGGCATCGGCGGCTACGGCAACTGCATCGGCATTCCGACCGTCGGCGGCGAGACATCCTTTCACTCCTGCTACAACGGCAACATCCTCGTCAACGCCTTCGCCCTCGGCGTCACCACGCGCGACAAAATTTTCAAAGGAACCGCCAGTGGCGTTGGAAATCCGGTCATCTATGTCGGATCGAAGACCGGGCGCGATGGCATTCATGGCGCGACGATGGCCTCAGCCGAGTTCGATCAAGCGTCCGAAGAAAAACGTCCGACCGTGCAGGTCGGCGATCCGTTCACCGAGAAGCTGCTGCTGGAAGCGTGTCTGGAAGTGACGGACACCGATGCGGTGGTCGGGATCCAGGACATGGGCGCGGCGGGATTGACATCATCGTCGTTCGAGATGGCCGGCCGCGCGGGAACCGGCATCCGTCTGAATCTCGACAAAGTTCCGGTTCGCGAAAGTGGCATGACGCCGTACGAAATCATGCTTTCAGAATCGCAGGAGCGAATGCTCATCGTCGCGAAGCTCGGCCGCGAGCAGGAAGTCGTCCGCATTTTCGAGAAGTGGGATTTGAACGCGTGCGTGATCGGCGAAGTGACGAACGACGGCTTCGCGCGAATCTTCTGGCACGGTGAAGAAGTCGCGGCGATTCCAGTCGATCCAATTTCGACCGAGGCGCCAGTGTACGAACGGCCGTTGAACCGCCCCTCATCCGGCCCTTCGGGCCACCTTCTCCCCGCGCGCGGGGAGAAGGATCTGAATGTCACCGACACGCTTCTCAAACTCATCGCCTCCCCCAACCTCTGCTCGAAGCATTGGATCACCGAGCAGTACGACACGACCGTGCGGACGAACACCATCGCGAAGCCGGAGCGGCGCGATGCCGCAATCGTGCGCGTGAAGGAAACCGGACGCGCGCTGGCGATCACATCGGACGTCAATCCGGTCTACTGCTATCTCGATCCCTACGAAGGTGGCAAACAGGCGGTGGCGGAGGCGGCAAGAAATATCGCGGTCAGCGGCGGAAGGCCGGTGGCCATCACCGACTGTCTCAATTTCGGCTCGCCGGAGCGGCCCGAGATCATGTGGCAGTTCTCGGAATGCATCCGCGGAATCAGCGAAGCCTGCCTGGCCCTCGGTACTCCCGTGGTTTCAGGAAATGTTTCCTTCTACAACGAGACCGAAGGCCGTGCGATCTATCCGACGCCGACGATTGGAATGGTCGGCATTCTCGATCGCGAGGATGCCGGCCGCGATCTCTATTTTCCCGACGCGAAGCTCGACATCGTGCTCCTCGGCGAAACACGCGACGAGTTAGGCGGATCGGAGTGGCAGCAGATGTTCGAGCCCGGAGCCACCGCGCCGCCCCCGCGCGTGGATCTCGATCGCGAGAAGGCGCTGATCGATTGTATGCTCGCGGCGTACGCCGATCGACTGATTCGCAGCGCGCACGATCTCTCCAACGGCGGACTGGCGATTGCTCTCGCCGAATCATCGATGGAGGGCATCGGTTGCCACGTCGATCTGGCGGGCCATGCCGACGATCTCGACGCCATCGCACTTCTCTTCGGCGAATCGCAGGGACGCGCGATCGTGTCCACCAGCAATGTCGACGCGCTGCTGCGCCTCGCGAAAAGACATGGAATTCCGGCGATGCCCATCGGCCGGACGGTCGCCGCGCTTTTCCTGATCGAGCGCCGCGGAATTCCGCTCGTTCGCGCAACCACTCCGGAGCTCGCACGCATCTGGCGCTCCGCGTTCGCACTCCTTCTCGGCGGCGACTCGATCGAGGATGTCATTCGCGGCGTCGGAGAAGAAGCGCCGGAAGTGCTCGCGCATTGATACGATTGGTTCCTCCCAAAATCATCGAGAGGAGTCACGATGCGGCCTGTATGGGTTCTTCTCCTTTCCATTTCGTCCGTCGCGTCCGGGGACATCATGCCGTGTCGCTATGAAGCGTGGCCGGTGGCTGTCGGATCGCAGTGGCGTCGCATCTCGACGATGAAACAAGACACCTGGGACCGCCAGCATGTCGAGATCACGATGGAGAACGACGAGCGAATCATCGACATCGACGGAACACTCTTCGTGCAGGAGCTGAACTCGAGAATGATCGATATGAAGCCGAAGCCGGCTGAGCTGTCGAAATCGGACACGGTGCATGTCCGCTATCGCTGCGCGACAGAGGGGCCACTTCCGATCGTGGAAGGTGGCCTCACATGGAATGGCACGGAGATTCCGATCAAACTGACGCCGGAATTCGAATTCGAATACTCGTCGTCGGCCCCCACTGGAGGATGGACATATCGAAACCGCGTAATAGGCCGGGAAAACGTGACGGTGCCTGCGGGCACATTCAACGCCTGGCGTGTCGATTACGAACGCATCGACACACCGCCGCAAAAAGACTATTCGCAAACCGTGAAGGGCTCGCGCTGGTATGCGCCGGGTGTCGGCCTGGTGCGCAGCGCCGAACATGACGTCGTGACCATCACGAAGCCACGCGGCCAGACGGTCAGCGAAAGGATCGAGGAGCTGACGTCGTATCACATCCCGTCTGTCGAGGAAGAGAAGAAACTTCGCAACGAACCGACACCGACGCTCGATCCATCAATCCTGAAGGCAAACTGCGGCCGAGGCAAAGCCGCCGATTGTTATGCGCTCGGCGATCTCTACCGGGAGGGCGTCGGGATGGAGACCGACCACGCGCGCGCGCTCGCACTCATGCAGAAGAGCTGTGATGATAAATACGCGCCGGCGTGCAATGAGGCTGGCGTCTACTATCTCTGGGGCGGAGTTGTTCCAAAGGATGTGGACAAGGCGTCGGACCTTTTCAAGCGCGCATGCGATGCGGGTGTCGCGCAAGGTTGCGCCAATCTCGGATCCAGATATTTCGAGGGCCAGGGCATGCCGCAGGACAAAGCGCGTGCAATTGCGCTTTTCACTTCTTCATGCAAAGACGGAAGCCCTGCTGGCTGTCTGTACCTCGGGCGCGCGTACGCCGAGGGCGACGGGGTTGCAAAGGACGTGTCGAAAGCCACCGACTACTTCGAGCAAGCGTGCAAAGCGAAACAGGGCGAGGCATGCTCGCGACTGAGTGAGTTGATGCAGCAGAGCGATCCGCCACGCGCCAAACAACTCACGGAAGATGCGTGCTCCTTCGGATGGGCTCCCGCCTGCCATAAGATCGCGAAGACGCTCGAGCCGGCGCAGGCTGGCGTCTCCGATGCTGGCATGCGCGCTGCGGCGCAGTACTTCGTCGGCTGCAAGTACGGATATGCCCCAAGCTGCACGAGTCTCGGCGGAATGGTCGAGGAGGGTCGAGGAGTGCAGCGCGATCTTTCACTGGCCGCGGAGCTCTACGACAAGAGCTGCCAATGGCACGACGCGCAAGGCTGCTTCCGCCTGGCATCGCTTTACGAACGCGGCAGGGGCGTTCGCCGTGACCGCGAACGAGCTTCGGCGCTCTATCGGCAGGCGTGCGAGGCGAAAAATGCGGATGCCTGCGCTGCAGCGCAACGGCTCGCCCATTGATCGAGATCCGCTCGCTCGCCGGCGTCGATTTCGAAACGATGACCGCTGCATTCAACGACGCCTTCAGCGATTACGACATCCCGGCCAAATACACCACCGAGTACCTCACGAACCTCGTCATCCGCCGCGGCTACCGGCCCGACCTCGCGGTCGGCGCGTTCGATGGCGATCGTCTCGTCGGATTCGTCTTCAATTGTCTCGACGGCGATGAGGCTTACAACAGCGGCACCGGAACAGCGATCTCGCATCGGCGACGCGGCATCGCGCGACAACTCATGCAGCGCTCGATCGAGACACTTCCGGCGAAGCGCTACATTCTGGAAGTCATCGACACCAACACGCGCGCCGAGGCGCTTTATCGCGACTTGGGATTTGCCGAGACGCGGCGATTGCAGTGTTGGATCTTTCGGAGTGCGGCGGCTCTGCCGCCGTTTTCAAAGCGGCAGCAAGCTGCCGCACTCCAAAGCATCCGCTCCTGGTACGACTTCGCTCCCTCATGGCAAAACGATGTGCCGTCGATCCGCCGCGCGAGCGAGCAGTACATCATCATCGGCGATGAAAATTGCGGCGCAGTCGTTTTTCCATCCAACGGTGACGTCCCGTTGTTAGCGGTCAGGCCGTCCGCGCGACGCCGTGGCCTCGGCCGCGCCCTTCTCGAACAAGCCGCAGCGCGTGTCGGCAAGCCTCTGCGCATCATGAACGTCGAGGACAGCGTCGCCGGTTTTCTGGAGCGTTGCGGCGCCGAGCGGTTCGTGCGTCAGATCGAGATGGTCCGCAACATCTGATCGCGCGCCCAGTCGCCTGACATCGCCGCGACCTCGTTGACAAGGTCCTTGTTCGCGTATGGCGATCGCAGAAGATCGCGGAGCCACAGAATGGCATCCCGCCAATCGCGTCCCTGATCGATGATCGAGAAGTGGATGAGATGTTGACGCAATCGCGCGGGACTATCCGGCGGAAACGGAAGAGCGGCCGCCCACGCGAACGCGCGATTCGTCCGGAAGATCTCGCGGATCGCTTCGCGCTGTGCGGCATCCGATCGCGAGTAGAGATCAATCGCCTCGACGAGAGTCTGGTTCGCTTCTGCGTCGTTCGGCATCTGGAGGCTGCGCAGGCGTTCGCGCAAATCGGGCCCAAACGCGACCGGCTTGTCCGCGATCGGCCGAAGCTTTTTTTCGAGCGGTTCGATGCGACGGCGCAAGTCGTCGACTTCCATCTGTTGTGCGATATCGTTTCAAAAGGAGGAACATCAATGCCAGTACGAAAGGCTGAAGCGGAATGGACCGGAAATCTCCGCGAGGGTTCGGGAAAAGTGAAACTCGGCAGCGGGGCGTTCGAAGGGAGTTACTCGTTCGGATCGCGATTCGAAAATGCCAAGGGAACGAATCCGGAGGAGCTGATCGGAGCCGCGCACGCCGGCTGTTTCTCGATGGCGCTTTCTGCCGGCCTCGGCCGCGGCGGGTTCCAGCCCAAGCGAATTCACACCACCGCGACGGTTCACATTGACAAAGTCGGCGAAGGCTTTGAGATCACCAAGATCGAGCTGGACTGCGAAGCGGAGGTCCCGAATATCGACGAAAGCGCGTTCCACGGCCAGGCCACTGCCGCCAAAGACAGTTGCCCGGTGTCGAAGGCTCTCAAGGCGACGCCGATCACGCTCAAGGCGCGATTGGTGAAGTAGCAATGTCACCCCGACGCCGAGCGGAGAGAGGCGGAGGGGCCTGGACGGGCGTGGGGTAAGACATCGTGCCGCTCGGGATGACATGCAGGTTACACTTTGTTTACCACCACGCCACGATGTGCGGAATCTTCGGCATCATCAATCATAAAGACGCGGCGAATCTCGTCTACCTCGGCCTCTATGCCTTGCAGCATCGCGGACAGGAGAGCGCGGGAATCGCGACCGTCTCGCATGACGGCACGGTTTCGGACACCAATCTCGGCGAGCCGATCGGTTCGTCGGGCGCCGGCGAGCAGATCATCGCCCCCGGCGCACCGCAGATGCACGTCGAGAAGGAGATGGGTCACGTCGCCGACATTTTCACGCACGAGCGTCTGGCGCGACTGCCCGGCGACACGGCCCTCGGGCACGTGCGCTACTCCACGGCCGGCGGCTCGATGTTGTGCAACGCGCAGCCGATCGTGGCCTCGACCAGCAAAGGTCTGATCGCTCTGGCGCACAACGGAAATCTGATCAACGGCGCCGAGCTGCGGCGCGAGCTCGAAGAAGAGGGCGCAATTTTCAACACCATGAGCGACACCGAGGTCATGGTGCATTTGATTGCGAGGTCGCGCGAGCGTGATCTCGAGCGCGCGCTGATCGATGCCCTGTCGCGCGTCAAAGGTGCGTACTCGATCGCAATGCTGACGCCTGGAAAGATTTTTGGAGCACGCGATTCCTACGGATTCCGACCGTTGATGCTCGGACGCCTCGGCGAGTCGCTGGTCGTCGCTTCCGAGACATGCGCGTTCGATCTCATCGGCGCCGAGGCGATCCGCGAGATTCGATCGGGAGAAGTGGTGGCGATGGAATGTCCCGACCGGCTGCGCGTCGTGCATCAATTTCCGTCGTCGCGCGAAGCGCGCTGTGTCTTCGAGCACGTCTACTTCGCGCGGCCCGACTCGACGATTTTCGGCGACAATGTCGCCGCAG
>WNFC01010343.1_pt1 | contig 11007 bp, 11 predicted proteins | sample 5400541 | NCBI WGS metagenome assembly WNFC01 (sample SAMN13153342, study PRJNA577476) | soil metagenome | isolation source: 120 cm saprolite under Douglas fir tree site 2 hole 2 replicate 1 | place: USA:California | collected 2015-04-18
TGCGCAGCGCATCGATCGACCGGTTTCTCGCAACCACCGCCAGCCAGCCGCCAAGGCTGCCGCGTGTTGCAATGAAACCACTCGGATTGCGCCATATCTGCATAAAAACTTCCTGCAACACATCCTCGGCCGAGGCCGGATCCCGCAGTACCCGTAACGCGACCGAATACACAACCTTCGAGTAGCGATCGAACAGCGACGCCATGGCACTCTCGTCGCCTCTTTGCACCAACGCCAGCAGCGCAGCGTCGTCCTGCGCCGAGGGTGGTGGAGAGTTCACGAGTCCCGTTTCTCTATACATAAAAACGCACCTGAGCCTGAAGCAGATTGCACAAACGTCAACTATTTACGGTCGATCGGGAAACTTCGCCCTGTCTAAAGCGATACCAGTGTAACTTTACCCGAAAATAGTCAAACTTCCGCCTCATTCTCTCATCCCGCCTGACCTCATGCGCAACCATGAAAAGATAGAGGCAGCTCTCACGATTCGACGGAGCGCCAAACCAGAGAATGACGAACCCCGCAAAAGAGCGCCACGAAAAGATCCGGCCTCAAAAGATCCGCCTCGACAAACTCCTCGTCGACCACGGCCACGCCGCCTCCCGCGAACGCGCCCAGGCTCTCATCCTCGCCGGCCGCGTCCTCGTCGACGAGCAGCGCATCGACAAGCCCGGCACCTCCATCTCCGCCGCCGCCACCATCCGCCTCCTCGGCTCCGACCTCAAGTACGTCAGCCGCGGCGGCCTCAAGCTCGAGCACGCCCTCGCCCACTGGTCCATCTCGCTCACCGGCCTCCCCTGCGTCGACATCGGAGCCTCCACCGGAGGCTTCACCGACTGCATGCTGCAAAGCGGCGCACAATCTGTCCTGGCTATCGACACCGGCTACGGCCAGATCGCCCAGAGGCTCCGCGACGACCCCCGCGTCACCCTCCGCGAGCGCACCAACGCCCGCCTCCTCGCTCCCGGCGAACTCCTCACCCCCGAAGCACCAACGCCTGTCTTCCTCGCCATGGACGTCTCCTTCATCTCCGCCACCCTCGTCCTTCCCGCCGTCCTCAGCGCCCTCAGCACGCCTGGCCACCCCTGGCAAGGCGAAGCCGTTATCCTCATCAAGCCGCAGTTCGAGGCCGGCCGCGAAAACATCGGCAAGGGAGGCATCGTCCGCGACCCCGACGCCCGCCAGGCCGCCATCCAGCGCGTCCACGACTGCGTCCTCGAGCAGCACGGCACCGCCATCGAAGTCATCGACTCCCCCATCCAAGGCATGGAAGGCAACCACGAGTACCTCCTCCACGCCCGCTTCGCCTGATCCATGGAAAGTTGCATTAAAATTGACTTCGCCGGGGAACGCTCGAGCCTCCGAAAATCTCAAAGATCTCCTCTGACGCCACGCATCAAATACTCATCCAACTTGGTTCGTCCTTCCGGTTGGTCACGAACATGATTGCGTTCGAGCGCATGCACCTCACTCTTTTCTACTCACAAAAGGCGGAACCAGAATGATCACCATTCTCGGAGCAGGCGGCGCGATAAGCCACGAACTCGTCAAACTGCTCGCAACAAGGAAGCAGCCGTTCCGCCTTGTCGGGCGTAATCCGCGGACGGTACCCGGCGCTACCGAAACGGTCGCAGCCGATCTTACCGATAGAGTTCAGACCATCCATGCTGTCGCCGGCTCCAGCGTTGTGCATCTGCTCGTTGGCCTCAAGTACGATCACAAGGTCTGGCAGGAGATGTGGCCACGTATTATGAGCAACACCATCGAAGCCTGCAAGCGAGCTGGCGCAAAGCTCATCTTCTTTGACAACGTGTACATGTACGGAAAGGTCAGCGGCTCCATGACCGAGGAGACGCCCTTCAATCCCTGCAGCAAGAAGGGCGAAGTCCGCGCCAACATTGCCACCACACTCATCAACGAGTGGAAGACGGGCACTCTCACCGGCATGATTGCTCGTTCCGCCGACTTCTACGGTCCCGACGCACGCAACGGTCTCCCGAATGTTCTCGTCTTCGAGCCCTTGTCCACGAAGCAAAAAGCCTCATGGCTCGTGAATGATTCTGTTCCCCACTCCTTTACCTACACGCCGGACGCCGCGCAGAGCCTGGTTCAACTCGCCGAACGCGCAACTGCCTGGAATCAGACCTGGCATGTCCCCACCACGCCCCACCCGCTCACGGGAAGAGAGTTTGTCGCCCACGCCGCAAAGGAACTGGGTGTTGCTATGAAATACCGCGTCCTGAGTAGGCCCATGATCCGGATTGCCGGATGGTTCAATCCCTTGGTCGCGGAATCCTACGAAATGCTCTATCAAAGCGATTCGCCTTATCTGTTCGATTCCAGCAAATTCGCCCGGGAGTTCGGCTTTGCGGGCACTCCTTACGCCGACGGCATCCATACCACGGCCACTTCGTACAAGAGCGCCGCGCTGCTCGCAAAAATAGCAACGCGATCGGCGAACGCACCCAGGTGATGGGCCACAAGGAAGCTGGTCACTTCATATTTTTCCTGCTCCAGACTGCCACTTCTACTAGTGGAAGAACTCCTCCGCGCTGGTTAGGGTCAAAGGCGGAGGGATCGCCTGATGACGAAACCACGCCACCGTAAACTCGTGTGGGCCGGGATCTTGCTATACACCGCTGCTCTATCCGCGCAGGACGCCGCTGTAAGCTTCGCCCCCGAGGAGGCCCAGGGAGGGCCCAAGCCGGCCGCGGCAGCAAACGAGACGGCTGACCTGGCCAAAGCCACACAGAACCCCGTCGCCAGTCTGATCAGCGTTCCCTTTCAGAACAATTCCAACTTTGGCATCGGGCCTTACAACCGAACGCAGGACGTGCTCAATATTCAGCCTGTAATTCCCGTTCGTCTCAACGAAAAATGGATGCTGATCTCGCGGACCATTCAACCGATCCTCTGGCAACCTGCCCCCAGCGCGAACGCTGGCGGACAGTATGGGTTTGGGGACATGAACCCAACCTTCTTTCTCTCTCCGGCAAAACCCGGCAAGTTGATCTGGGGCTTCGGGCCGGCCATTGTCATCCCAACCGCCACCAGTACCGCCCTCGGTCAGGGCAAACTGAGTTTTGGCCCATCGGCCGTCGCGTTGGTCCAACCTGGACATTGGACCATCGGGGCGTTGGTCAATAACGTCTTCTCCGTTGCGGGCTCCTCTCACCGGCCCTATGTAAATCAGATGCTGCTGCAATACTTTGTCACCTACAACCTGAAGAAGGGTTGGAACATTAACACCGGACCCATCATCACCGCGAACTGGAGAAGCAAGGGTAGCGGCGAAGCGTCCACCGGAAATGACACTACCAGCGGAAGCGTATGGACGGTGCCCGTCGGCGGCGGTGTAGGACGCATCATGCGTCTCGGGTATCAGCCCGTCAACCTCTCGCTGAACTTCTATGGCAACGCCGTGCATCCTCCCGGCGCCTCATCCTGGGGCATGCGGATCCAGATCGCGCTGCTCTATCCCAAGAGGCCCAAAGCGTAACTCCACAGCGGAATAAACGGAGCCATCAGACCGCCCACACGAGGGCGCGGCACGCATGCGTTTACACTAAGCATCAATGCTCCAGGCCGCCATCATCTCCAAGCCGCAAAAGCCGGAAGTTGCCGGTATCCTGCGCGATCTCATCGCGTGGCTCGAAGCGCGCCACTACAACTATCTGCTCGACCCCGACAGCGCCGCCTACCTCGCGGCTCCCAATCCCATCGAGCGCGTCAATCTTCCAAAGCACAAGCCGAACCTCGTCATCGTCCTCGGCGGCGACGGCACTCTCCTCGCCGCGGCCCGCGCCTTCGCCCGCACCACCACCCCCATCCTCAGTGTGAACCTCGGCTCCCTCGGCTTCCTCACCGAGATCCCTCTCTCCGACCTCTACTCCACCCTCGAAGCCTGGTGCGACAACTGCGCCGAGATCGAGGTTCGCAGCATGATGCACGCCGAGCACATCCGCGACGGCAAGGTCCTCCAGCAGTGGGACGCCCTCAACGACGTCGTCATCGCCAAGGGCACCATCGCCCGCATGGGCGACTTCTCCGTCGAAATCGACCGTCAACTCGTCGCCACCTTCCGCGCCGACGGCGTCATCGTCTCCACCCCCACCGGTTCCACCGCCTACAACCTCGCCGCCAACGGCCCCATCGTCATGCCAAGCGTCAACGCCCTGCTGGTCACCCCCATCTGTCCCCACCTGCTGACCATCCGCCCCATCGTCACCCCCGGTGAAGCCACCGTGAGTGTCCACGTCGTCGGCGTTCCCAATGAAATTTACCTCACCGTCGACGGCCAGGAGGCAGTCCCGCTTCGTCTCGACGACTACGTCCACTGTCAACGCTCAGAGTCGAGCGTTCGTCTCCTGCGCAGCCGCCCCAACGGCCTCTTCAGCGTCCTCCGCTCCAAACTCAAATGGGGCGAACGCTAGTGCCCCACCTCTTCAGCCGGTGAGAAGCAAGCAGCGTCTCTCCCGCGGAATGCTACACTTCCGCCACACCGGAGGATTTAATGAAAGTTTCCTTGAACCGCGCAATGGCTGTGACCGCGCTCGCCCTGGCACTCTTCGCCGCCATTCGTTCCCAGACCCAAACCCAGGCACAGACCCAGCGTACCCAGCTGATCCAGAATGACGAGGTGAAGGTCTGGCGCTCCCTGGTACTCCCCAACTCGCCTCTCACCATGCACCGGCATGATCATGGGCGCGTCATCATCCCGCTTCAGGGCGGAACCATGAACATCGTCGATCAGAGCGGCGCCAAAGAAGCCCACGTCTGGGAGGCAGGCAAAGCCTACTGGCTCCCCGCCAACCCGCCAAACACCATGCACGCCGACGTCAACGCCGGAGACAAGCCGATCGAAGTCGTCGTAGTGGAACTGCAAAAAGACAAGTAACCGCCATCACCGCCACCGATAGAAGCCCACGCGGCAAGTCAACGCCGCAAAGTAACCATCGGCCCACCGACCGGGTGACAAAAAACCTTGCCATGGCTCAGCGCAATCTTCCTCTGCGCCAGCCCCGCCATCTCCGGGTCATGCGTCACCATCACAATCGTGTGCCCATTGCGATGCAGATCCTGCAGCAGCTCCGCCACGATCGCCTGATTCGCCGCATCAAGATTCCCCGTAGGCTCATCCGCCAGCAGAATCGGCGGATTATTGATCAACGCCCGTGCAATGCAAACCCTCTGCTGCTCCCCTCCCGACAGCTCACTCGGCAGATGCGAAACCCGATCGCCCAACCCAACTTTTTCGAGCGCCGCCCGCGCCTCAGCCTCATCCGTCATCGAGTGAAAATACTGCGCCAGCATAACGTTTTCCACCGCCGACAGATACGGAATCAGATGAAACTGCTGAAAGATAAACCCGATTTTATCCGCGCGAAAACGATCCAGCTCCGTGGCGCTCATCGAAGCCACATCGACGCCATCGATCTTCAACTCGCCCGCCGTAGGCCGATCAAGACACCCAATCAAATTCACCAGCGTGCTCTTACCCGAACCCGAAGGACCCGTAATAGCAACCCACTCCCCCGCAACGATCGAGAAGCTCGCGTCGGCCAGCGCCCGCACCACTCCACCATGCCCCACATACTCGCGGGTCACATGATGCAACGCGATCACGGCGCAGTCTGCCCGCGTAGTTCCCGAAAGATCCACCAGCGGGTCGCCGATATGTAATTTAACCTCGCTCACTCTCTCTATCCTCTCATTCGCCCTTCAACAGCGCCGCCGGCTGCAATCCGCGCAGCACACGCACGGGAAGCAGCGCCGCCATCGCCGCAATCGCCACATTCAGCAACAGCACCAGCGGCAGCACCGACAGACGCGGCAAAGTAGCCGTATGAAAATTCCCTTCGCTGATCGCCCACGCCGCCGCCGAGCCCACAACAAACCCCGCCGCCACACCGGCCACCGCAAGCACCAGCGCCTCCAGCAAAAACATCCCCATCAACAGCCCCTGCGACCCACCCAGCGCCTTCATCAACGCAAAATCCCGCCGCCGCTCCAGCACACTCGCCGACAACGTCGCCAGCACACTCACCGCCACGGTAAGCGCAATCAGCAGCACCGCTCCATACATCAGGGCATGCGTGCGATCCACAATCTTCGACTCCCCTTCCACAAGCTGCCGCACCGGCTGCACCTGCACCTCCGGCATCTCCTCCTGCAGCTTCGCCATCGTCGCTTCAACGCGAGCAGCGCCCCCCGGCACCTGCAGCTCAATCACACTCGGCCCCACACCCGTCCACGCAGTAAATGCAGCCAGCGGCAGATAAATGCGGCTATCTTCATCGCCGCCCGTCTTGATGCGACCGACACCCTGCAGCGTGACAGCGCGCCCGGCATACGTCAGCGCAACCGCATGCTCATTCCCCACAAACTGAGCCGCCCGCTGACCCAGCAACGCTACATTCGCCACCGCAGGATCAGGCCAGGCATCCACCTGCCACCACGAATCCAGCCGCTTCACCGCCGCAAAATCCGTGCCTGCCGCAACAACCTGCGTTCCCGTATCCGTAGTCGCCACAGCATAAGTAAACTCCGCCGCCAGTGCATCCGCACCAGCCACCTGCCGCACGCGCACAAGCGCATCCGGCCGCAGCGGAGCATTCGCCGGCGCCGTAATCACAATATTCGCGCCGAAGCTGCGAAACTCCTTATGCAGTTTCGCGTCGAGATCGGCATACAACGTCAGCAACGCCGTCGCCACACCCGCCGACACCGTCATCGCCACCAGAGCCGACACACTCCGCGCCCTGCGATGCACCAGCGACCGCTGCAACATGCCCGTAAGGCTCAGCGTTGCCATCAGGCATCCTCTCGCAAAATCGCCGATGGCTCCATCCGCAGCGCAGCCCGTATCGAAGGCGTACTCCCCGCAATCGCCACCACCAGAGCCAGCGCAACCACTACCGGCAGCAGCACAGGAATCAACGCAGCCTCAGCCTCTCCTCCATCGCCATGAAATATCCGCGCTCCCAGCCAAGCCGCAAGCCCCGACCCCGCAAGATAACCCAGGCTCCCTGTAAAAACAGCAAGCAGCCCAGTCTCCGCATAAAAGAGCAGCGCAATCGCGCCCTTGCTCGCCCCCAGCGAGCGCATCAACCCAATCTCTCCGCGCCGCTCCAGAATCGCCGTAGCCATCGCAGCGCTCACCGCAAAGCCGGCAGCCAGCAGAGCCGCCGCACTGATCAGCCACATCAGCCCGCTGATCCGCTTCAACACATTGCCTTCACTCTGCTCCACCCGCCGCACCTGTTCCGCCTGCGCGCCGGGAATCGCCTCGCGAATCTGATACGCAATCGAGTTCGCATACGGCCGGCAGTACCAGATCTCACGCTGCAGCGGCGACAGCGAATCGGGATCGACGCGAGCAAACGCATCCTCCGGCTTCGTCCGCGCACTCACCTCGACACGACGCACACCGTCATTCGTTCCCACAAATGCTTGAGCGTCCTGCAATGGAAGAAGTATCGCGTTATCTGTCTCATCGCCCGTCGCCACAACTCCTGCCACCTTCGCGGCCAACGAAGGAGACCCAGAACTTCCCGGTGCGCCTTGCATACGAAAACGATCCCCAACCTTCAGCCCCAATCGCTTCGCAAAATTCGCGCCCACAACCACGTCTCCGCCATGCGACACAGGCCAGGCCCCTTCAATCCGCCACCACGGATGCAACGCAGGAGCGCCCGTCTTCAGCCCCCCGAAGTCATGATCAAACCAATACCCCACCGCCTTCGCAGGGAACAGCGGATCTCCAGCCTGCCGCGCCACTGCCAGCTGCACTGGCAACTCCGGACTCACCCCCGTAATGTTGTTCGCCCAGAAAATCCCCTTCAACTTCGCCAGGTCACTCTCCTTCAAATAAGCCCCACCCGAAGCCGGCTTCACATCCACGCCCCCAACCTTCACATCCAGTAAATCAGCCTTCGGATACACAACGATGTTCGCCCCGTACACCGCCAGCTCTTTGTGGATGCGATCCCCAATCGTCGTCGCCAGCGCGAGCATCGCGGTCACCGCAGTCGTGCCGAGCAAAATTGCAACGCCCGCCAGCATCTTGCGGCGACGCTGTCGGCGAAAGCTCTCCATCAGCAGACGAAAGAACATCAGCGTTCCCTCACTTTTCCCCTCAACGCTCCCCTCACCTCTCAAAGACCGGTGCGAGCTCACGCAGATCCGCGGCCTGAATCACCACCTGGCCACCCCCCACCGTCGACTTCAGCGGAATAGGATTGCACCCGCCCTTCTGCCCCATCGACGCGGCATTCAGCGGCGAGGCGCACATCTTGCACGTAATTCCCTGGTCGCCAATATAGAAACCCACCGGCCCGCAGATCTGGCAAGCATCCGCAACCGAAACAATAGTCCCGTCCGGCTTCTTGAACAGCAGAAAACGAATCTCGACGTTACCGCCTTTGCCGTCGTCAAGATGCACGCCATAGCGGTGCAGCTTATCGTCGTTCACCTCCGCCGTGGGCAGCGTCACCTGCGACCCCACCAGCGTCACCGCCGCAGTAGGCGACAGGGCAGTCGAGCTCTTCGCATAAATAAACTCCGCCGTCGAAAGAAAGATAAAGACAAAGCTTGTCGCAACCACGGCCGTCATCCACATCTTCTCGCGCCGATGGCTCCACTCGGCCCGGCGCTTGTCCGCCGCGGTCGCCGTCGCACTCAAAGCCACAGGCGCGCGCCGCTTGTACTCCATCAGCATCATCAACCCCGCCAGCGCCAGCATCGTCACAAAAAAGAACAAATCGTTGCGAACGATCGGACCAATCAGCCGCATCTCGGCAGTGCTCGAAGGCAGAACGCCGTTTTCACTCAGCTCATGCAGTCCGCTCACAATCAGCTGAAACGCCACAAAATACAAAATGACCGTAGTCACCCGAAAGAACCGCTGCAAATTGATCTTCACGCTGCCGCGAATAAAAAGCACGCCAAACACCACCGCAACCGCAATCCCCAGAAGCGTTCCGGTAAAGCTCAGCAGTTCGGTCGAGTTCAGCGTGACAGCCGACAGGATCAGCACCGTCTCCACACCCTCGCGCAGAACCAGCAGAAACACGAAAAAGAAAAGCCCAATCTTTGACACCCCAGCCGCGCCCGTATACTGCGAGATCTTTTCTTCGATGGAGCCCTTCATCGTCCGCGCGGCCCTGTGCATGTACCAGATCATGCTGATCACGAAGGCCGCCGCACCCAGCATCACCCAGCCTTCTACGATGTCCGAGTTGAACTGCGTCCGGGCCAGGACGACCGCCACGGCCACGCTCGCGGCGACGGCCGATCCCAGCGCCCAGAAAACCGTCCGTTTCAACTCCGGCCGTCCGATCTTGCTCAGGTAGGCAAAGACGATCCCAACAATCAGCGACGCTTCCACCCCTTCGCGGAGGGTAATGATAAATGCCTGCAACATAAGGTCTTTCTCTTCCTTTGGGAAAGCTTGTCCACGTCGCGAAAGGCGAGGCGCCGGGCTTGTCTCCACGAGGCTGGAGCAGCCCTCGTCCCTCGATCCAGTGTAATGCGGACTAATTTGGTCGTCAATCCAAGTGGCGGAGCCCGAGGCGGTTTAACAGGCTGCGGAAAAAGTCAGTGTTTTGCTTTTTGGGAGGGAGCGCAGGGCTTTAGCCTGCGAAAAATCCAGCAAAAACAAGGGGTTGGTAGTCCAGGGCTTTAGCCTTGGATCTCCCCGGGCCTTCTTTTCGTAAGCCGCAATCGTCATTTTTCCGCGGCCCCGTTAATGTGCGGTAACAAAACGACCGCTATCCTTGCACCATGGCCTCTGTCCGAATCAAATCCCGACTCTCCAGTGTCCTTCTCCTTTTGCTGTTGCCTGGTTTGTTGTCTCCTGGGCTTCTGTCGTTTAGCTCGATGGAGATTTACGCCCAGGCTGCCGCCCCAGCGAAACCGCAGCCTCCGGCCACCATTCTTCTCATCCGCCACGCCGAAAAGTTGACCGACGGCCGGTTAGACCTGTCCCCTGCAGGGTTCGAGCGCGCAAGACTGCTGCCCAAAGTGTTCTCGCCTGCCGGAGCTAGACCTGACCTGCCCACGCCTCAAGTGCTCTTCGCCACGCATATCAGCGAACACTCGAACCGCCCGGTGCAGACGGTTACACCTTTAGCCGCAGCCCTGCATCTGCCCATCGACGATAGCTTCAAGAATGAGGACTACCCAGCACTTGCAGCCGCTCTATTGAGTGGCAAATACGCAGGCAAGGTCGTTCTGGTGGTCTGGCACCACGGGAAGATTCCGCAACTCGCCTCCGCCCTGGGAGCGACTCCACCGTACACTCCATGGCCGGACACGCAGTACGACCGCATCTGGCGAATCGACTAAAAAAACGCATGTCAAGCCCCGAAACCACCTAAACCATTACGAACCAACAACATCCGCGTGGCATGTTAGTTAGGTTCAATCCGCTATACTGGATATATAGATCGAAAACAAACCAAGCCCCGGATGCCCTCTGGGGCTAAGTTATTGATATAGGCGAATTTGGACGCAACCCCTTTGTTATGAATATTTTGCAGACTACAACACGTCTCAAGTCATTGATTGCAAACGGTTTAAGCGCAGGCAATAGGGGGGTACCCACCCCGCAAACTGACGCCAACCGAGGTGCAAAGGCGCCAACACCGCGGAGAAGATAGTGCGAAGGAAGAAGGAAGAAGGAAGGAAGGAAGAGGAAGAAGGATGGTGCGCCCGGAAGGAGTCGAACCTCCGACCTACTGGTTCGTAGCCAGTTGCTCTATCCAGCTGAGCTACGGGCGCACATTGCGTGGGGATGCAACTCTCTAAAGATACTGGAATTCGCCGCGCAGAGCAAACGTCTGCAGAACGACCGGAAGCAAATATGAAAAGGAGTGGTGCGCCCGGAAGGATTCGAACCTCCGACCCTTTGGTTCGAAGCCAAATGCTCTATCCAGCTGAGCTACGGGCGCGGAAAGCAGGGTAGTACCGACACTAAAAATAGCGGATATTCCGCCCCACGGCAAC
>WNFC01018852.1_pt1 | contig 11007 bp, 12 predicted proteins | sample 5400541 | NCBI WGS metagenome assembly WNFC01 (sample SAMN13153342, study PRJNA577476) | soil metagenome | isolation source: 120 cm saprolite under Douglas fir tree site 2 hole 2 replicate 1 | place: USA:California | collected 2015-04-18
CGATCGCCGTGCAGCGCGTGTCGCCGTGCACGACGCCCCGCTGCGCCATCGGCAGGTCCGGCACCCGGAACGCATCGACCAGGACCATGTCGGGCAGCGGCGCCAGCGCCATCACCGCCCGCTGCATGGCGCGCAGCGACGCCTGGTGGATGTTGATCCGGTCGATCTCTCCCGGGTCAACGCCGACGACCGACCAGCAGACGGCTTCGCGAGTGATGCGCTCGTACAGCCGGTCCCGCTCCTGCGCGGTCACGGTCTTCGAGTCGCAGATGCGGGGGATGTAGCGGTCGGGATTCAGCACGACCGCCGACGCGACGACGGGCCCGGCCAGACAGCCGCGGCCCACTTCGTCGCAACCCGCGACGTACACGAACCCCATGCGCCGGAGCGCATTTTCCAGGGTCCGGTAGGCGCGGATCTTCACAGATCCAATTCTACGCCGTCTGTTTCTTTCCGGTCTCTTTCATGCGCGCCGCCTTGCCCTTCAGCTCGCGCAGGAAGTACAGCTTGGCGCGGCGGACCTTCGCGGTGCGAAGGACCTCGATCTTGTCGATGACCGGCGAGTGCAGCGGGAAAATGCGCTCGACGCCCTGGCCGAACGACACCTTGCGCACCGTGAACGTCGCGCGCGCGCCCCCGCGGTGCATCCCGATCACCATGCCCTCGAACACCTGGATGCGCTCCTTGTCCCCCTCGCGCACCTTCACGTGTACTTTCACGGTGTCACCAGGCTTGATCGCCGGGCGCTCAGTAAGTTGTCCGCGCTCGACGGTCTCTACGGCAGTCATCTTTGTCTCCTTTTGCGGCGGGGTCCCCTGCACCCCGCCTGGCTCACGACATTACGCGGCCGATCCGGGCCGCTCCGTTCGCGTCACGAGTCGGTGTCCTTCAACAAATCCGGCCGATGGCGGCGGGTGCGTTCAACGGCCTGTTGCCGCCGCCATTTCTCAATCTCCGCGTGGTGCCCCGACAGCAGCACCGCCGGGACGCCGAGCCCCCGGAACTCCGCCGGGCGCGTGTACTGCGGAAAGTCCAGCAGCCCATCGCGCGCAAACGTATCGCCGGACACCGACGCCTCGTCCCCGACCACCCCGGGGATCAGCCGCGCGACCGCGTCCACGATCACCAGCGCCGGCAGCTCGCCGCCCGACAACACGTAATCCCCGATCGAGATCGCCTCGGTCGCCAGGTGCTCCCGGACACGCTCATCGACCCCTTCGTATCTTCCGCACAGGACCACCAGGTGATCCAGTGCACTCAGCCGCGCCGCCACGGCATGCGTCAGCCGCTCTCCGTCGGGTGACGTCAGCACGATCGCGTGCCGGCAGGTCTGTAGCCCCGCGCCACCCCCCGCGCACCGGTCCATCCGGATGCGGTCCACCGCCGCGAACAGCGGCTCCGGTTTCAGCACCATGCCGGGTCCGCCGCCGAACGGCATATCGTCCACGACGCGGTGCCGGTCGGTCGTGAAGTCCCTGAGGTCGTGCACCCTGACATCGAGCACGCCTCTCGCGTTGGCCCGCGCGACGACTCCCTCCGCGAGAGGCGCCCGCACCATCGCCGGAAAGATGGTGACGATGTCAATCTTCACAACGAGAAATAGAGCTTCACAACGAGAAATAGAGCTTCACAACGAAAAATAGAGCTTCACAACGAAAAATAGAGCTCCACGTCAGAGGTCCAGCAGTCCCTTCGGCGGGTCCACCACGATTACCTTCGCCCCCGGATCGACGCTGACGCAAATCCCGCCGACCATCGGGACCATCACTTCTCCGCGCGGTCCGACAATCACCAGCCGACTCTGCTCGAGCGGCCCGTCCACGGAGGTCACGCGGCCGATCGGCTGTCCCTGCGTGTCCCGCACCTCGCAGCCGACGAGGTGGTGCCGGTAATACGTCCCCGCCGGCAGCGGCGGCAGATCCGCCTCCGGCAATTTCAATTCCGCCCCCAGGAGCGCCTCGGCGGCGTCCATCGTGTCGACGCCGGCGAACGCGATGATCGGACGCCCCTGGTGAAATTTCACCGACTCGATCGCGATCGGCTCCGACCGCCCCGGCATCTCGAGCTGGAGGACGCGCCCTTCGACGAACCGCTCGTCCGGAAAGTCCGTCTCCGGATTGACGATCACGTGCCCGCGGATCCCGTGCGTCCTCGCGATCCGGCCGACCAGGACGAGGTCGTCAGGCATCGCGGAACTCGACGCTCACCTTCGTGCCGTCGAGCTCGGCGGCGGCGCTGGCGAGCGTGCGGACCGCCTGTGCGGTGCGCCCCTGCCGCCCGATCACGCGCCCCATGTCGCCGGGCGCCATCGTCAGCTCCACCAGCGACTGTCCGCGGGCGTCACGCTCCGTAACGCTGACGGCGTCGGGCTTGTCCGCGAGCGCTTTGGCGATCGCCTCGACGACCGCCCGTGCGCGGCTCACGACGCGGTGGCTTCGGCCGCGGGCACGGGCGCTTCCGGCAGCCGGTCGACGAGCGTACGGACCGTGTCGGACGGCTGCGCGCCGAGCTTCAGCCAGTGGGCCAGGCGCTCGCGATCGATCTTCAGCACTTCCGGGTTCGTCCGCGGGTTGTACTGCCCCAGGACTTCGACGTAGGAGCTGTCGCGCGCCGCGCGCGAGTCGGTGACCACCACGCGGAAGAACGGCCGCTTCTTCGACCCCGCACGCCGTAAACGAATCACTACCATTACCGCATCATTCCTTTCAGCGCCGAGAGATTCGGACGCTTGCCTTTCGCGAGTCCTGCCATGCCGCCGAGCGACTTGAGCATCTTCTTCATCTGGATGAACTGCTTCAGCAGCCGGTTCACCTCTTCCACCGTCGTCCCGGAGCCCTTCGCGATGCGCTTGCGCCGCTGACCGTTGATCAGCTGGTGGTTCGCCCGCTCCTTGGCCGTCATCGAGTTGATGATTGCCTCGACGCGAAGCATCTGCTTCTCGTCGACCTGCCCCTTCTGCTGGCTCAGCTCCTTGATGGCCCCCATCCCCGGCAGCATCCCGATGATCTGCTCGAGCGGCCCCATCTTCCGGATCGTCCGGAGCTGATCGCGGAAGTCCTCCAGGGTGAACTCGTCGCGCCGGATCTTCTGTTCCAGCTTCGCGGCGTCTTCCGTCGAAACGGCCTCTTCGGCCTTTTCGATGAGCGACAGCACGTCGCCCATGCCGAGCACGCGCGACACGACGCGGTCCGCGTGGAACGGCTCGAGGTCCTGCAGCCGCTCGCCGCTCCCGACAAACGCGATCGGCACGCCGACGACCGACACGACCGACAGCGCCGCGCCGCCGCGCGCGTCGCCGTCCATCTTCGCCAGCACGACGCCGGTGACCCCAATCCGCCGGTTGAACTCGCCGGCACTCTTGATCGCGTCCTGCCCGGTCATTGCATCGGCGACGAACAACAGATCGACGGGCGCCGTGGCGGCCTTGATTGCCTCGAGCTCGTCCATCAACTCGTCGTCCACGATGACAACGTCGAAGCCGCTGTTTCTCGCCTCGATCAGCGCGCCCGCCGCGCGCTTGACCGGATCCATTTCGCCGGCGGGGTCGTGCACCCGCACGCCGGCCTGTTTCCCAACGACCGACAACTGCTGGATCGCCGCAGGGCGCCGCACGTCGGTCGACACGAGCAAGGGATGCCGTCCCTGCTTCGTCAGCCACTTTCCCAGCTTGGCCGACGTCGTCGTCTTGCCCGATCCCTGGAGGCCCAGGAGCATGACGACCCGCGGCGTCTCGGTCGTCGCCTTCAGCCCGCCCTGCGCGTCTCCGAACAGCGCCAGCATCTCGTCGCGGACGATGCGGACGATCTGCTGGTCCGGGGTCAGGCTGCGGAGCACTTCCTGATCGACGGCCCGATCGCGTACGCGATCGATGAAGGCCTTGACCACCTTGAAGTTGACGTCCGCCTCGAGCAGCGCCATCCGGATTTCCCGGAGCGCCAGCTCGACGGTCTCTTCGGTAAGCCGGCCTTCCCCGCGGATGGTGCGGAAAACGTCCTGCAGCCGATTGGAAAGGGACTCGAACATGACCACCCGTGCGCCCTAAACGTATAAGGCGCAAACGCTTATGGTAGAGGAATTACACCGAATCGTCAACGGTTGGCGGCTGCCCGACACCACAAGCCCAACGTCGAGCTCGCCGACGAGTAGAGAGCGTAAGTTGTTTACAGAGAAAGGCTTGGATGCTGTTAGACGCCGCGGAGTCTGTGACCGAGCTTATCCCGCTTGGTCCGCAGGTAGCGGGCTGAGTGCTCTGAGGGAGCGATCTCCAGCGGCAGCCACTCGGCGACGGACAGGCCGTAGCCTTCGAGGCCGACCAGTTTTCGGGGATTGTTCGATAGCAGCCGCATCGAGCGGACGCCGAGATCCTTCAGGATCTGGACCCCGATGCCGTAGTCGCGCTGATCGGCCTTGAACCCGAGGCGCTCGTTCGCCTCGACGGTGTCCAGCCCCTGCTCCTGCAGCTCGTAAGCGCGAATCTTGTTGGCGAGGCCGATCCCCCGGCCCTCCTGGTTCAAGTACAGCAGGATGCCGCGCCCTTCCTGCTCGATCCGCGTCATCGCCGCGGCGAGTTGCGCGCCGCAGTCGCAGCGCGCGGAGTGGAAGACGTCGCCGGTCAGGCAGCGCGAGTGCACGCGGACGAGCACGTTCTCGCCGTTGCCGATGTCCCCTTTGACCAGGGCGACGTGCGTTTCCTTGTCCAGACCGCTTTCGAAGGCGGTGACCGTGAACTCACCGTGGTCGGTGGGCAGCGCGGCGGTCGCAACCCGGTGGACGAGCGCCTCCGTGCGCATCCGGTACTTGATGAGATCCGCGATGGTGATCATCGGCAGCTTGTGCCGCTTCGCGAACTTCGTCAGCTCCGGCACGCGCGCCATCGTGCCGTCCTCGTTCAGGATCTCGCAGATCACGCCGGCGGGATAGAGTCCGGCGATGCGGGCGAGATCAACCGCCGCCTCGGTCTGCCCGGCGCGCACCAGGACGCCGCCGTCGCGCGCCTTCAGCGGGAACATGTGGCCGGGGCGCGCGAGGTCCGCGGGACGCGTCTTCGGATCGATGGCCGCGAGCACCGTCGCAGCGCGGTCCGCCGCCGAGATGCCGGTGCTCGTGACGTACTTGGCCTCGATCGACACACAGAACGCGGTCTGGAACTGGGCGGTGTTCTGCGGGACCATCTGCGGGATGTCGAGCTCGTCGAGCCGATCCTGGGTCATCGGTATGCAGATCAGGCCGCGACCTTCCTTCGCCATGAAATTGATGATGTCGGGAGTGATCTTCTCCGCCGCGACCGTGAGATCACCCTCGTTCTCCCGGTCCTCGTCGTCGACGACGATGATCATGCGGCCGTCGCGGATGGCGTCGACCGCCTCTTCGATGGGAGCGAACGGGGATCGGGGCTTGCGTTTCATCTGCCTTTGGCGACTTCCATCGCGCGGAGGACGTACTTGCCGAGCATGTCGCATTCGAGGTTCACGAGGTTGTTCACTCTCGCCCACTGCAGGTTCGTATGCTCCCAAGTGTACGGGATCACCTGCACGTCGAAGCGCCGATCGTCCAGCCCGGCGACCGTCAGGCTAATCCCGTCCACGGCAATCGATCCCTTTCGGACGATCTGCGCGCCGAGCGAGGGGGGGAACTTCACCGTGACCCACCACGAGTCTCCGTCCTGGCGAAGCTCCTCGATCGATCCCGTCGCGTCGACGTGCCCCTGCACGAAATGGCCGCCAATGCGGGCGTCGGCGCGCATCGGGCGCTCCAGGTTCACCGAGTCGCCGCGCTTCAGCGAACCGAGCGCCGACGCCCGGATCGTCTCCGGCGAAACGTCCATGTGCACGCCCAGGATATTGGCGGACACCACAGTTAAACAGACGCCGTTGACGGCCAGGGAGTCCCCGGCCGTCAGCTCAGGCGACAGCGTCGTGCTCAGGCGCAGCCGGAAGCCGGCCGGTGTCGGCTTGACCTCGACGATCTCGCCCAGTGTCTCAATCAGTCCGGTGAACATGTTCCTGCAGCCGGCCCTCGACCAGCACGTCCTCGCCGATCCACAGGGCGCGGCGATCCGCCAGCCCTTCCCAGGCCAGCCTGCGCTCCCCAATCCATTTGACGGCCTGAGCCCCGAGGGGTTCAGGGGTGATGTAGACGTGGACCTCGTCCACGACGCCAGCCTCGAGAGCGGCGCGGTGGAGCGCAGCGCCCCCCTCGAGCACGACGGATGTAACGTCCATGCGCCGAAGGGCGCGGAGCGCACTCCCAATATCGTCTGATGGCAGGGCAAGGATGAGCGCGCCCGCGGCGGTGAGTCCCTCGGCGCGATCAGACGCCGCGGCGCACGCGCGCTCGGTAGTCACAATTATGACCGGGCCGGCGCCAAGCGTCGACAGCACACGGGCCGTGGGCGCAGTGCGCAGCCGGCGATCGAACACGACCCGGGTCAGCGGGCGGGCCCGATACGCGCCGCGAGGGGTCAGTAGCGGATCATCCGTCACCACTGTACCGGACCCGACTCCGATGGCATCCACTTCAGCGCGCTGCCGGTGCACGCGACGGTTCGCCGCGGCCCCCGTCAATGGCGTCCGCACCCCGGGCGCCGCGGCGAGCCGCCCGTCGAGGCTCAACGCCACCTTGAGGATCACATGCGGCCGGCCGTGACAGATCGCCGTCAGGAAAGCCGCGTTCTGCCGGACGGCAGCGTCCCGCTCCACTCCCATCGTCACGTCGATGCCGCGGTCGCGCAGGTGGGCCAGGCCGCGCCCGTGCACGAGCGGATTGGGATCCTCCATGGCGATCACGGCGCGGCGGATACCAGCCTCCACGACCACCGGCGCGCACGGCCCGGTCCGGCCGGTGTGGGAACACGGCTCGAGCGTGCAATAGAGCGTCGCGCCGCGGGCCCGTTCTCCCGCCTCGTTCAGTGCGATCACCTCGGCGTGCGGACCGCCGGCGACTTCGTGCGCGCCGCGGCCGACAATCACCCCCTCCCCGTCCACGACCAGCGCGCCGACCATCGGATTCGGGGTGGTGCGCCCGCGTCCCCGCTCGGCGAGGGCGAGAGCCTTGCGCATGAAGTGGGAGTCGTCCATTGGAGATTGGGGAGTTACAGAGACGAAGGTATCAGAGTTCACGGAGGTCACGGGACAACCCGCGAGATCGCGATCCGTCCCGCTCCGTGTCTCTGAGTCTCCGTGTGTCAGGGTTGTCACCACTTCTCTTCGAACAACGCGTTCACATACTCCTCCGGCGAAAACGGAATCAGATCGTCGATCGCCTCACCGACGCCGACGTAGCGGATCGGGAGCTTCAGGTCCTGGGCGATCGCGACGGCGATCCCTCCCTTCGCGGTGCCGTCGAGCTTCGTCAGGATGATCCCGGTTACGCCGGCGACGGTCATGAATTCGCGTGCCTGCGTGAGCCCGTTCTGCCCCACCGTGGCGTCGAGCACGAGCAGTACCTCGTGGGGCGCGCCCGGCACTTCCCGGGCCGCGATTCGCGTGATCTTCTCGAGCTCCGCCATCAGGTTGACGCGGGTATGGAGCCGTCCGGCCGTGTCCACCAGGATGACGTCACGCCGGCGCGCCTTTCCCGCGGCAATGGCGTCGAAGACAACCGCGGCGGGGTCGGCGCCTCCCTGCGCGCGAATGAAATCGACGCCGGCGCGGGTAGCCCAGACCTGCAGCTGCTCGACCGCCGCGGCGCGGAACGTGTCCGCAGCGCAGATGAGCGGCGTGAGCCCCGTCTCCTTGATAACGCGCGCGAGCTTCCCGACGGTCGTCGTCTTGCCGGTCCCGTTGACGCCCACGATCAGGACGATCTGCGGCGTTCCTGTGACCATCGGCCTGTCGGCGCTCTGGAGGATCGAGAGGATTTCCTCCTTCACGAGCGCACGAAGCGAACCGCCGCGGCCGCGTCGCTCGCGGACCGCGGCGACGATGCGCTCGGTCGCCGCGACGCCGATGTCAGCCGAGATGAGCGCCTCCTCGAGCGCATCCACCGTCTCCAGGTCGACAGGGCGGCTTCGCTCGGCCGGCTCGTCGGCGCGGCGGACGATCTCGTCGAACCGCTCGACGAACTGTTCCTTGGTGCGGGTGAGGGACTGCTTGATCTTGTCGACAAAACCCATGGGTCAGGCGAGATCCATTTCCGATCGCTGGGGGCGCAACATGAGAACCTCGACCGCCTCGCGCGCGGTCGTCCGTCCGTCGAGGACGGCGGACATCTGGGCGGCGAGGGGCAGCTCGACGCCGTGACGCGCGCCGAGCGCCAGCGCGGCGGCCGTCGTGCGCACCCCTTCTGCCACCATTTTCGTCTGCGACAGGATGTCGCCAAGCGCGCGCCCCCGGCCGAGCTCGATCCCGACGCGACGGTTCCGGCTCAGGTCGCCGGTGCACGTCAGCACGAGGTCGCCGAGGCCGCTGAGGCCCGCGAGCGTGTCCCGCCGGCTGCCCTCGGCGCAGGCCAGGCGCGACATCTCCACGAGCCCGCGCGTGATCAAGGCCGCCATTGCGTTGTTGCCGATGCCCAGTCCTTCGACGACGCCGGCGGCGATCGCGATGATGTTCTTCAACGCGCCGCCGAACTCGACACCGGTGACGTCGTCGCTGGCGTACAACCGCAGCGTCGGGCCTTTGAGGCTGTCCTGGACGCGGGTGGTGGCGTCCGGATCGGCGCAGGCGACGACAACGGCCGTCGGCATGCCCCGCGCGACCTCGAGCGCGAAGCTCGGACCGGACAGCACCGCGATCGGATGGCCGGCGCCGGTCTCCCCCGCCATCACCTGCGACATGCGATCGAGCGAGCCGGTCTCGATGCCTTTGCTTGCACTGACCAGGATGGCGCCGCGGCGCAGCAGCGGCGCCGCACATCGCAGGACGTGGCGCATGCCGTGCGACGGCACCGCCGCGATGACGATCGGAGCGTCGTCGAGCGCGGCCTCGAGCGAGGCGGTTGCGGTGATGCCGTCGCCGACGCGAATTGCCGGGAGATAGGCCGCGTTCTGGCGCGTCCGCGCAATCTCGTCCATCAGCGCCGGGTCGCGCCCCCACAGGCGCACCTCGTGCCCGACGCGCCGGCAGTGCACCGCGAGCGCCGTGCCCCAGCTCCCGGCGCCAAGGACGGCAATGCACTCGCTCACCGCGGCTCTCCCATGCGCCGCTCGGTCCCGGCCGCGATCCGCCGCAGGTTCGCGCGGTGTCGGAAGAGGATCAGGATGCCAGTTCCGATCGCTGCGGCGACCACCGGCGGCGGCGCTCCCGTGAGCCAGGCGACCGACGGCAGCGTCACCGTCGCCGCCATGGAACCAAGCGACACGACACGCGTGAGCCACACCGTCGTGAAGAACACGGCCGCCGCCAGCATCGCCGCGAGCGGCGCCAGCACGCTAAACACGCCCGCCGCGACCGCGACCCCCTTGCCACCGTGGAAGCGAAGCCAGATCGGATAGACGTGCCCGACGACCGCGGCCGCGCCCGCCGCGGCCATCGAGTTGTGCGAGCCGGCGCCGGCATAGGCCGCGAGCACCGATACCGCGCCCTTGCCGATGTCGAGGATCATCACCGTGAGGCCGAGCGGAGTGCCGGAGGTCCTCAGCACGTTCGCCGCACCGACGTTGCCGCTGCCCGCCACGCGCACGTCGACGCCCGCCCGCCGCGCGAGGAGGTAGGCAAACGGCACCGAGCCAACGGCGTAGCCAAACAGGATCCAGGGGAGCATGAGAGAGTTCACAGTTCACCGTTCACAGTTTACCGTTCACAGTTTACCGTTGCCGGGTTCAATATCAGTTGGCAGTTGGCAGTTGGCAGTGAGCAGTTGGCCTTTCGGTTACGAGCTGTCGGCTACCAGTTTCAACTCGCGGCTTCCGGGTTCAGCGGCGTGAAGGCGACTGGCTCGTAACGAGGCCCCTTCGGCGATAGGTGGCTCTGGAAGATCGTCGCGCGGCTGACGTGCGAACGCGTCAGGGGCAGCGTCACCGCCCGCGGTGCATCACGCACCGCGCGGCTCGATGTCGAAGGGCTGGATGTCGAGCCGCCACGCCTCCGCCGCGCCGCGTCGTCGATCTCTACCGCGACGAACAATCGCATGGCGGCAGGGCGGCGCCGCGGACCTAGGAGGTCCGCTCTGCACTCGCGAGCATACGCCGGACCCGGTCCAGAGCCGCTTGCGTGGCCTGGAATTTCACCATCGCGCGGTTGCCGAAGAACGAGTACGTGCGCACGTAGACCGGCTGGTTCGGCACGATGACGGCAATCACCACGGTGCCGACGGGTTTTGTCGGCGTGCCGCCGCCAGGACCCGCGATGCCGGTGATGCCCACGGCGACGTCGGCGTTGGTCCTGCCCCGAACCCCCTCGGCCATCGCCGCGGCGACGGGCTCGCTGACGGCGCCGTGGGCGGCGATCAACTCCGCAGGAACGCCCAGCAGGGCCGTCTTGTCCTCGTACGCATACGCGACGACGCCGGCGCGCACGTAGGCGGAGCTGCCCGGCACGTCGGTGAGACGGGACGTGAACAGCCCGCCGGTACAGGACTCCGCGGCGGCGATGGTATAGCCCCGCGATGTCAGCAGGCCGCCAACGACCTCCTCCATCGCGCGGCCGTCGGTGCTGTAGACGTCGGCGCCGATCACCGACAGCAACTCGGCACGCGCGCGATCGAGAATCGTCCTGGCGCGGGCTTCGTCGGTCTCGCGCACCACCAGGTGCAGCTCGATCTGCCCCATCGCGGCGAGGATTGTCGTGGAGATCGGCGGCGAGGCCTGGCGCCAGCGCGAGTAGATCGGCTGCACCAGCTCCTCGACGTGCGATTCCCCGCGCCCGGTGATGAAGAGCGTCGTCCGGTAGGCGCGCTCCTTGCCGGCGCGCTCTCGCAGCGGGCCGTTGCACACCAGGTCGAACATCGGCTGGAGCTCGCGCGGCGGACCGGGCAGCAGGATGACGATCCGCCGGCCGTCTGGCCCGGCGTGATCGATGAACAGGCCGGGCGCCGTACCGTTCGGATTGTCGAGGACCGTCGCGCCCC
>WNFC01009054.1_pt1 | contig 11006 bp, 12 predicted proteins | sample 5400541 | NCBI WGS metagenome assembly WNFC01 (sample SAMN13153342, study PRJNA577476) | soil metagenome | isolation source: 120 cm saprolite under Douglas fir tree site 2 hole 2 replicate 1 | place: USA:California | collected 2015-04-18
CCACGCCGCTGCCCGCCGCGAACTCGGCTGGGACCGCACCGGCATGCAAGCCCTCGCCCTGCTCGGCCTGTAACCAGGAAAGACACCAAACCGTGACCTGCAGCAAAGAGCCCGCCCGCCTACCTTGACCCCCGCCCTGCCTTCCGGACGCTCCTGCCCGCCGCATCTCCCCGTGTCCTCAGGCCAGACGGCGTGTCGCAGACAGCCCGGATCGCCGGCAGCCGCCCGGGTACTCCGGGCAGGCACGCAACGGGGGTGCCAGGCGCCCGTCCCATGATCCAGCCGAACTCTGAGACGATCCGGACGTCGAGACCCTCAGTGCACAGCGGGCGGATCGCCTCGCGCACCGCGCCGGCGAACCGCTCGTAGCCAGCCTCCTGCAATGCGGGCCAAGACGGCCCGGCCGCAGCGAGCGCCCGGACCGCCAGGTCAAGGTCTGGCCACTCATTGAGGACCTGCGCGGTTCCCCGCTCAACGAACTCCAGGCCGGCGTCAGCAAGCATCTGCTCAGCCACCCCGGGCCGCCCTGTGTCGCCTTGGCTGAGGGTGGCACCGACATGGCCGGCCGGCGACAGCTCCAGTAGCGCCGCGAAGTACGGCAGCAGGCCAAGCCGCTTGGGCGAGCCTCAGAACGTGAACCCGACCAGCCCGCCCGGGCGCACCACCCGACGGGCCTCCCGCAGCGCATCCTCGCATCCCTTCCAGATCCCGTTGAAGCTCGTCGCCACATCGAACTGGCCGTCTTCGAACGGCAGGCCGAACATGTCGCCGACCCGGAAATCGGCATCCGGGGTACGCGCCCGCGCGATCGCGATCAGCGCCTCCGAAGCATCAAGGGCGGCAATCACAGCCTCCCGCCCGGCCGCGACGCCGGCCGCGTACCCAGAGCCGCAGGCAATGTCGAGCAGCCGCGTCCCCGGGCCAACGCCAGCCCGGTCAAACAGCGCGTCGTTGGCGCGCCGCGCGTACGGCTCCATCAGATACGCCCAATCGGCGGCCCCGCTCACCCCAGGCCCGGCCCGACTCGATCCAGTCCATCGGCGGTCGCCTCCACTGCCGTCCCGCACCATCAGCCGCTCGCCATAGTCTGCCGGATTCCCCGCGTCAGCGCAGGCCAGGTTCTCCCCGTCCCGCGCATGCGGCGCCGGGTGACCGAGCCGGGCACGTCTTGCCAGCACGGCCCGCCACAGGTCGTTAATGGCGGGTCACATCGAGATGAGGCCGAGGCCGGCCCTGGCGAGGAAACCGCCGATGAGGCCGGCCGGTACTGCATCCACTTGAGACTTTTAGTACCAACTCGCACACGATTCCCCGTGCATGGCGTAGCTGACGTTAGCAAGCCGAAACTGCGAAAGTCGAGTCGCAACCGGGACTGCCGTGCGGCCAGCAGCCCGCAGAAGTCTTGATAACCGCGCGCTGACCCGCCGTCCTGGACGGCAGGCGGAGGCGCGGCGTTCATCAGCTAATCCGCGCAGATCGGGCCGCTCGGCTTGTTGCGTGGGTCCTGGGTGCTCGGCGGTTCGGAAATTGGGCGCGTCCGTTCACTGCGCCGGGTGGTACCTGGGTCAGCCGGCGGACAGAGCCAGGAGGGTTGCCCCGAGCAGTGTCAGGGCAATCGCCGCGCCCCGGGCACGGCCTAGCGGTTGGTGCAGGAAGATAGCCGACAGCACAACGGTCACGATGACGGAGGCATTCGAGGTCGCGGAGGCAACGGAGACCGGCAGCCCTCGCAGGCCGAGGAAGTAGAACACCGACGCGGTCCCGATCATGACTCCCACGCCCAATCCTCCGAGCGTGCGTTTCGTCATCGGCAGCCGTGGCCCCTTGACCGCCAGCGCGATGCCCGCGACCGCCGTCATGGCGATTCCCATCAGGGCGTTGAGCTGGGTTGCTGCCAGGCCCTTCAGCGCCGGCTTCTCCAGGAAGGCGCCGACCCCGGTCATGACAACGTAGATGCCCATGATCGCAAACCCGCGGGATTGGCCCGGCGTACTGGCTGAGCTGGCCTCGGGATGTGCAGCCTTAGGCGTACTGGCTGAGCTGGCCTCGGGATGTGCTGCATAGCGGGCGGGTGAGTGCCCCAGGACCAGCACCCCGGCCACGGTGCAGGTGAGCCCTACGATTTTCAGCACCGTAACGGGCTCGTGGAGTACGGCGATGCCGAGAACGATCGTGATCACGATGTACAGATTCGAGAGCGTGACCACCAGCGAGACGGGAAGGTAGTTCAGCCCGAAGCAGTACAGGATCGAGCCCGCGCCGGTGAGAAGACCAATGCCCAGCCCGGCAAGGAGGTAGCTAGCGGCGGGAAACACAAGCCCATGGGCGAAGACGAGGGCAACCGCAGCGGCGGCCAGGCTGCCAGCACGGATTAGTGCGTTGAGCTGGAAGGCCCCGAATCCGCGCCCGGCTGGCTTCTCGATGAAAGAGGCGACTCCGACCAGCGCCACGTAGACGGCCACATACCCCAGGGACAGGGTCGCTGACGTCATCATCGATGGCGGCACCCCCTAAAAGGTCCGCCTTCAGGATGACAGGCCGGCGTCGTGGCGGCGGCATCTGTCACCGCCTCGGCGCCCGTGCGGCCAAGCGCGCGCGGAAGCCGTCTGGCGGGAAAGCCGGGCTGGCCGCGGCCGCGCGAGCCGAGCCAGGCACGGCCGCCGCCATGACTGCGCGGGCTAGGGCAACGATGGACCGTCACGGCGGGGCGCGCCTTAACCTTGGCCGCACGCTGGCGCTCCGCCGAGCCGACGAGCGGGTCGAAGTCGAGCTCCGCTTCGGCCGCCTCGCGTACGGCCTTGTTGTTTCCCAATTCACCAGGCCTTTCGATGACCTTGCACGGCAGCGGTTTACCGTTGCTTACTGGCTAGTCCACCCCCCCCCAGCTCACGAGTGGCAAAGAAATGCTTTCTGTCGTGCCATTGACGGAGACTATAAACGGCTGGAGCGGCGAATAGTCGCGGGCAGCGGGGCTGGGCGGCGCTGGCAGCGCTTGTGCGGGGCCCCCGGTTAGCGCCCAGGAAGGACACCGATGTAGTTCTGTTCGCGAGCCTGTTGCGGCCAGCGAAAGGAAGCCCGCCCGGGTGTGGCACAGTGGACAACGGGCAACGCTCGTGGCTGGATAGGCCATCACGGAATGTTCTGGGCGGATTCTTAATCAGGCCCTCGCGTTTCGGCTCGCGCGCCGAGTCGGCGATCTGATTTCCTACTAAACAGTGGAAAATATGCGCGGTAATCGCTGATAAGATCGAGCCAAGCGGGAGTGAGTATGCCGGTCGATGCATAGATATGCGCGCAGATGACACGGTCATTTCGGCATGAGTGTGCCTGGACGTGTGACGGGGGGTGGGCTGTAGCACCGACGTAGGCTCCCGGCGCCTGATCTGATGATCGCGAGGACAGGTAGCGACAAGCGCGCCCCTGCCCACTGGCCTACACCTGCGCTCGCCGGAGCTGGCCATAACCAGTACCACGCCGCGGCATTGGCCAACCCAGCCGCCCGTCGCTGCGAGGCGGAATACGACCCCGGGCGCGGCCATCGGATATGGCTGCTGACCTTCTTGCGGATCCGCCTGCCGCCCGCGTCAAAGCCGAGCGGGACCACCCCGCGCCACCGGCTGGAACAGGTCTTGTGGTGAGCGTTGTCCCCGGTGGTCGAAGTAGATGCCGTCTTCGCCGTAGCCCCGGCGTTTTCGCCTCAGCTATGCAGAAAGCCTATAATTTGGCTCCCACAGCGAGCCGCCGCCATTCGTACAGTGGCTCTGACCTGCTATTTTTCGGTGGAGCTGAGGGGATTCGAACCCCTGACCCCCTCCATGCCATGGAGGTGCGCTACCAGCTGCGCTACAGCCCCTCGGCCGGACGCCAGGCGCCAGCCGGAACGGAGCTAGCATACCGGTTCCCGTGGTGTGCGTCGCACCGGCCAGGGAAGCGGGCTCGCCCGAGGTCGCCGGCCGGGGCGGCCCTCTGAGGTGGTCCGGGCGGGCCGGGATACGGGCGGGCGGGGGTTAGGGCTTGCGGTGTTCGCGGACGCCGTTGCGTTGCCAGTTCCAGACCGGGGCCAGGCCTGGCTCGGCGGCCAGGACGGTGACTAGCAGGCTGAGCTGGTCGACCGGGAGCGGCGGCTTGAGGCCGGGGGGCAGGACGAAGGCGCGCTGGCCCGGCTCGCCTTCGGTCGAGAACGCCTTGAGCAGGTCGGTGGCGGTGCGGATGCCGACGCGCCGCAGGTTCAGCCGGGCCCGGGCGCCTGACTCCGCGTCCGGTTCGGCGGCCTGGTTCCGGCCGGCCGTGCACGGCTGCTTGCGCAGGCGGTTCAGCTCCTTGCGGTCGACGCGCTCCAGGTGGATCAGCAGGAACGCCTGGTCGGTCCAGTCGGCCAGGCGGCCGGGCGGGACCCGGGTGTGCAGGATCACGTCGACCAGGTTCATGGTGGTGAGGTTCTGCATGTCCTCGACGCCCTCTTCGGTGAGCCGCGCCTCGTACCACAGGTTGAACCCGTCGAGCTGGTCAAGCGGGTAGTCCGAGGTGACCGGCGGGACGAACAGGCCCAGCACCTTGGACGTTACCCGCTGCAGGGCCTGCAGGCCGATGAGGGGAAAGAAGCCGACGACGAAGGCGACGGCGAGCTCGGCGTGGCTGGAGGCCGCGGCGCGCCCGCCCATCACCTGGTGCAGGACGGCGACGATCAGCAGGACGAGGGTGATGCGCAGCACCGCGCTGGCGTAGGCGCTCGGGCGCAGGTCGCTCTGGTAGAAGCGCCGGATGAGCATGCCGGTCACGAACGCGTAAGAGCCGAGGAACCCGTACTTCAGCGCGTCTCCCACGCCGGCCGGATCGGTGAGGAACCTGGTGTCCCACAGCACCGCGGCCCAGCCGACCGCGAGGACGGTCGTGGCCAGGAACACGGGAAACAAGGACTCGCTGCTGACCCGGTAGTTCTGGTCGGGGTCGCCGGCCCGGCGGCCCTCGGCGGCCCTCGTGATCTGGCGCCCGTAGTAGGCCTCGAACTTCTGCCGGTAGATGTTGTCCTCCGCCCGGCCGTGCGGCCGCAGCGCCCAGTCCTGGTGGAACGCCGAGGCCAGCGGGGGCTGCGGCAGGTTCCACGGCAGGTCCCAGCCCAGCCGGTGCAGGTTGAGGACGTACTCGTTCCACAGCGCCTTGGCCCGCAGGTCGAGAAACCGCACGTAGAGCCATCCCGGCAGGAACGCCAGGCACCACAGGGTGAACAGCTTGAGCGCGCCGGTACCCCAGGTCTGCGGCGGCGGCCAGGACCGGCCGGCCAGCCGCCCTGCCGTGACGACGGTGACCGCCGCGACGGCCGCGATCAGGATGTTCATCCACGCGGCGACCATCTTGCGGCGCACCCAGACCCGGGAGTTGCTGTCGCCCCTCAGCCAGGCGGCCACCCGGCCCGGCCAGCCCGGCTCCTCCCGGGCGACCTGCGGCTCGGGATCCACTTCTATACGGTCTGGCGCCAGCGTGCTCATCGGGCACCCCCTTTCCCCGCCCTGCCTGTTAGGAGCCGGTCGCGCGCATTTTGATACGGGGCGGGCGCGAGTCCCGGCGCGCGCCTCGCCGGTCCTGACGGCGAGGGCGAGGGCTTCGTCCAGCGCGGCGGCCACGGGCAGGGCGCAGACCCGGGTGATCGGCGACACGTGCGGATGCCGCATGACGTCGGCCAGGCACCGGTCGGCCGCGGCTTACTGGCCCCGCTCGGCCAGCAGCCTGGCCCGCCAGGCGGTCATGTACAGCCGCCAGGTCTCTTGACCACGGCCCCGGCGCCATCATCGGCCAGAACGGCGCCCGCCAGCGCGCCGGCCAGCGCGGTCTTGCCGACGCCGGCCTCCCCGCCCAGGAAGACGAGCCGGCCATCGCCGCCGCCAAGCGCCTCGCCGAGCAGCCCCCGCAGCGACCCGAGGAACCCGGCTCGCTCGACCAGATGGTCCGTCATGCCGTCCGGGCCTGCCCGGCCACCTGCTGGGCCACCCGTTCGATCTTCGCCAGCCGGGCCAGGGCGGGCCGGGCCAGTATCTGCTCGATGTCACGCAGCGCCACCAGAAGCTCGTCGATCCCGTCCCGCGGCGCGTCGCTGCCCGCGTACAGCAAGATCCCCTGGTAATCCTCGGCCGACACGGTCGCGCCCGGCAGTTCGACCGGCTCGGCGCCGGCCAGGAAGAGAGCGGGCACCGAGGTGTCCAGGGCCAGGGCGAGGGCGGCCAGCTCGGCGGCCGTGAAGGCGCGGCGTCCCTGCTCGGCCTGGTGGACGGCCTGCCGGCTCCAGGGCTTGTCCAGGTAGCGGCCCACGGCCTCGCCGAGCTGCGTGAGAGACATCCGCCGCGCCTGGCGCAGGCGCGCGATCTGGTGGCCGATGGCCGTTTCCACTCGCATGCTCACCCCTTCGTGTCATTCCCCATGATGACATCGAAAGTTCATAATTGACAATGGCCGTTCGCCTGCTCTAGTGTAAATGCGTGTAATTCGTTGTCAATTCCTGTGATGACAGGGAGCTGGGAGGCCGACGTGCCGCTCTTTCACCTGGAATCCATCACCGCCGGGGGCGACTGCGCCGTCCTGCGGGTCACAGGCGAGGTCGATCTCTTCACCGCCCCGCAGCTACGCGAGCGCGTGATCCACCTGCTCGCCGACGGCATCCGGCACGTCATCGCGGATCTGAGCGACGTGGAGTTCATGGACTCGACCGGCCTCGGCGCCCTGGTGGGCAGCCTCAAACGGCTCCGGGTCGACGGCGGATCGCTCACGCTCGTCACCGGCGCCGAGGCGGTCCTCCACCTCTTGCGTATCACCGGGCTCGTCAACGTCTTCACGCTACACGCGTCGGTCCCGGAAGCGATCGCCGCCAGCCCGCCCTGGCAGGCGGCCCTCGCCCGCGAGGGCTGCGACAGCGAGGAATGGTGCCGCAAGAACGACCTCGAGTAACCGCGGCTGGGGCAGCAGCATCTGCAGGCTGATGGCGTCGGCCATGGCCTGGTAGCCGACGTCGTTCGGGTGCAGGTGATCGCCCGAGTCGTAACCGGGGTTCAGCCGCAGCGGGTCGGCCGGATCGCGCATCACCGCGTCGAAGTCGATGACGTCGTCGAAGGCGCCGCCGGTGCGGATCCAGCGGTTCACCGCCTCCCGCTCGGCCTCGCCGGCCGCGGAGTAGTACCCGGCGCCCCGGAACGGCAGCAGGGTCGCGCCGAATATCTTCAGGCCGCGAGCGTGCGCCCGGGCGATGAGCTGCCTGAGCCCGGCGATGATCTGGGCCGCGCCGACCTAGGCGCCGGGGTGGGGCGGGACCGGGCCGAACCCGATGTCGTTGATCCCCTCCAGCACGATGACGTCCCGGACGCCGGGCTGGTCCAGGACGTCCCGCCGGAACCGCGCCTCGGCGCTGGCGCCGAAGAACTGCGAGCCGCGCAGCACCCGGTTGCCGCTGATGCCCTCGTCGGCCACCGACAGCGTGGGACCGTCCAGCGCGTCCAGCCGGCGGGCCAGGTCGTCGGGCCAGCGGTCGTTGCGGCCGACGGTCGACTGGAAGCCGTCGGTGATCGAGTCGCCGAACACCACCACGGTCCCGTCCGTGCCCGGCGATCGCACGATCAGGCCGCTGAGGTAGTACCAGGACGAGGTCGCGGTGGTGAACGCGCGCGCGTCCCGGTCGGCGGCGTGGTCACCGGGCGCCGACACCCAGTTGACCTGCTGGGCGTCCGAGTGGAACGTGGCCCGGCCGGTCCGGCCCGGCAGGTACACGCTCACCGCCAGGTCTTCCAGCGGCCACACCCGCATGGCCACCGGATCGCTGATGACCTGCGCCCCGGCCGGGATCTGGAACGACGCCCTGCCGCCGAAGGTCACCGGGTAGACCTGGCCCGCCACCGCCGCGCCCGAGCCCGCGACGGCCACCGTCACGCGGCCGACCCGCAGCGGCGCCGAGCCGAACGCGTTCGTCAGCTCCAGCCGGATCGGATCGCCGCCGACGCTGGCGAAGATGATGTCGCGGACCGTCCGGTCATCGAAGCCGCCGACGGCGAGGGAGCCGGGCGCGGCGACCTGCGCGCTGGCGCTCCAGCTGGTCACCCAGCTGAACCCGCGCCCGCCCGCGGCGGCCGGGCGGGAGCCGGGCAAGACGGCCACGATGAGCGCGACGATCAGCAGGGCGGCGGCGCCCAGCAGGCCGAGATGGGCCGGCCGGGCGGTCTTCCAGCTCATACGAGGGGTTATGCCACTTTCCACAGGCTCGGAACCGGGGCGGGTAACCCGGCCCCGTTCGGCACCATTATGAGACCATGTGCCGGTGACGGCGTTCACGGTCCGTCCCGCGGTACCGGGTGACTCGCGGGCGATGGCGGAGCTTTTCGCGGCGGTGGCCGCGGAGCGCAGCGGGATCGCGACGGAGCCGCCGGTCGACGTCGAGGAGCGCGCCGCGCTGTTCGCCCGCACCGCGGCCGGGTCGGTCGTGGCGCTGGCCGGCGGGCAGCTCGTCGGGTTCACCCACGTCGAGGCCAGCCGGCACGGGTTCGGCGAGTTCGGGATGCTGGTGGACCGCGACTGGCGGGGCCGCGGGGTGGGTTCGGCGCTGGTCCAGGCGGCGATCGGCTGGGCGCGCGACCAGGGGCTGCACAAGCTGTGCCTCGAGGTGTTCGCGCACAACGCGGCCGCGATCGCGCTGTACCGCAAGTCCGGCTTCGTCGAGGAAGGCCGGCGGATCCGGCACTACCGGCGGGCCAACGGCGAGCTGTGGGACTCGATCGTCATGGGCCTGGCGCTGTAGCCGTTCCGGGGCAGATCTCGTGCATCCACCGGCCGTCGGCCCGGCGCCGCACGTCCTGGCCGGCCGTGATGACCGCGCCGCAGACGGCGCAGGTCGCGCCGGGAGCGTGCGCCTCGTTGTCTTCCCACGCCGGGCCTTCCTCGTCCTCGTGAGCCGGGGCGTAGTGTTCTGGCGGGGCACCCAGGTCTTCCTGTAGTCCCTCTTCCAGGTCGCGGCCCCCGAAATCCGGCGGGATCGTCATGTCTGCCTCCTGCGGGTGATCGGGCTTCATACTGACATGCTGAGACTGTTCCGGGCTACGCGGCGGCGAGGAAGCGACGATGCGATATGAGTCCTGAGGAGTTCCGGGCGGCTGGTCACGAGCTGATCGACTGGATCGCGGACTACCGGGCGCGGATTCCGCAGCTGCCGGTGCAGGCGCGGGTGGCGCCGGGCGAGGTGGCGGGCAAGCTGCCGGGCCGGGCGCCGGAGGAGGCCGAGCCGTTCGGCCGGGTGCTGGCCGACCTCGGCGAGGTGGTCGTTCCCGGCGTGACCCAGGTGCAGCACCCGCGCTACTTCGGCTGGTTCCCGTCCAACGCGTCGCTGGCCTCCGTGCTGGGCGACCTGGCCACCTCGGGGATCGGCGCGCTCGGGATCACCTGGCAGTCCGCGCCCGCGCTGACCGAGGTCGAGGAGGTCGTGGTCGAGTGGCTGCGCGAGCTGACCGCGCTCCCCGCGTCGTGGAAGGGCGTCATCCAGGACACGGCGTCCAGCGCGTGCCTGGTCGCCCTGCTCGCGGCCCGCGAGCGCGCGACGGGCTACTCCGAGGCGCGCGGCGGGCTGCAGGCCGAGGCCGCGCCGCTCACGGTCTACACCACCGAGCACGCGCACTCCTCGATCGCCAAGGCGGTGGCCCTGGCCGGGTTCGGGCGGGACAACCTGCGGTTCGCCGCCGTCGACCCGGTCACGTACGCCATGCGTCCCGAGGCTTTGGCCTCGGTCCTTGAGGCTGACGTGGCGGCCGGCCGACGCCCGGCGGCCGTCGTGGTCAACGTCGGCACCACCGGCACCACGGCCGTGGATCCGCTCGCGCAGATCGTCCCGCTGGCCCGCCGGTATGGGATGTGGGTGCACGTCGACGCGGCCATGGCGGGCTCGGCGCTGCTGCTGCCGGAGATGCGCTGGCTGGTCGACGGCGTGGAAGGCGCGGACTCGCTGGCCTGGAACCCGCACAAGTGGCTGGGCACCGTGCTGGACTGCTCGCTGCTGTACGTCGCCGACCCGGCGCACCTGATCCGGGTCATGTCGACCAACCCGTCCTATCTGCGTTCGGCCGTCGACGGCGAGGTGACCCAGTACAAGGACTGGGGCATCCCGCTCGGCCGCCGGTTCCGCGCGCTCAAGCTGTGGTTCCACCTGCGGCTGGACGGCGTCGAGGCCATCCGGGCCCGGCTGCGGCGGGACCTGGAGAACGCCCGCTGGCTGGCCGAACAGGTGGCCGCCGCGCCCGGCTGGCGGGTGCTCGCCCCGGTCAGCCTGCAGACGGTGGTGCTCAGGCACGAGCCGGCCGGCAGCGTGGCGGGCGACGGCACGGTGCTGGACGCCGAGGCGCTGAACGCGCACACGCTCGCCTGGGCGGGCGCGGTCAACGCCTCGGGCGCGGCCCTGGTCACGCCGTCCCTGCTGGACGGCACCTGGTCGGTCCGGGTCTCGATCGGGGCCGAGCGCACCGAGCGCGAAGACGTCCAGGAGCTGTGGCGCCTGCTGCGGCAGGCCGTCGACGTCCGGTAGGCCAGGCGGCTACAGTGCCGGTTTACAGTGCCGGTTTACAGTGCCGGTTTACAGTGCCGGTTTACAGTGCCGGTTTACAGTGCCGGTTTACAGTGCCAGGCCCATGACGATCGAGTCCCACAGCTCGCCGCTGGCCCGCCGGTAGTGCCGGATCCGCCGGCCCTCCTCGGCGAAGCCGGACTTGCGGTACAGCGCGATGGCGGCCGCGTTGTGCGCGAACACCTCGAGGCACAGCTTGTGCAGCCCCTGGTCGCGCGCCCAGCCGATCGCCGCCTGGACCAGCGCGGAACCCACCCCGCGGCCCCGCCACCCGCGGTCCACCAGCATCCCGAACTCGCCGAACCCGTGTCGGCTGACCTCGACGTGGATGAACCCGACGACCTGCCCGCCGGCCACCGCCACGACCGACCCGGCCGCGGTGCGGGCGAACAGCGCGGCGCGCTCCTCCACGTCGACCGGCGGTTCG
>WNFC01017258.1_pt1 | contig 11006 bp, 11 predicted proteins | sample 5400541 | NCBI WGS metagenome assembly WNFC01 (sample SAMN13153342, study PRJNA577476) | soil metagenome | isolation source: 120 cm saprolite under Douglas fir tree site 2 hole 2 replicate 1 | place: USA:California | collected 2015-04-18
TGCAGGCGCGCGTGCCCGCGGAGGCGCGTCTCGGTGTGAACCTCGCACCGCTCGACTGGGAATACCCGTTCTGGGGGCCGCGGCTCGGCCGGCGGCTCGTCTGGCTGCCCGAGCAGCCGCCGAGCGGCCTCGACTGGGTGCTGCTCGGCTCCCGCATCTCGGCGCGTCCACCGGGCCACTGGTGCGCGCAGCGCTTCCCGTCGGTGCACTGGACGCTGCTGCACCGCTGTTAGGTTCAGCGGGTGGACGTCGACGCACGCATCGTCACGCTCGAGCTCGCGGAGACGTTCGTCATCTCGCGCGAAGCCCGCGACACGGAGGACGTCGTCGAGGTGTCGATCACGTGCAGCGGCGTTCGCGGCTACGGCGAGGCGTCGCCGATCGAGCGGTACGACGAGTCGGCGGAGTCGGCGCATGTATACATCCAGGAGCACGCGGCGCTGCTCGGCGACGATCCGTTCGCGCTCGAGGAGATCATGGAGCGCCTGCCTGCGCGCGAGTTCGCGGCGCGAAGCGCGGTCGACGTCGCGCTGCACGATCTGCAGGGCAAGCTCATCGGCCGGCCGGTGTACCAACTGCTCGGACTGCGCCGCGCGGGGCCGCCGACGTCCTGGACGATCTGGCTCGGCGACCCAGACGACATGGCGCGGCGCACCGAGAAGGTGCAGGGCCGCTTCAAGCGCCTCAAGCTGAAGCTCGGCGGCCGCGACGGCCTCGACGTCGAGCGTGTTCGCGCGGTGCACGCACGCGCCGGCGTCCCGCTGCAGGTCGACGTCAACGAGGCGTGGAGCCTCGACGAGGCGCTCGACGCGCTGCCGCAGCTCGCCACGCTCGGCGTCGAGTACTGCGAGCAGCCGCTCGTCGCCGGCGACGCCGGCGGCCCCGAGCTGAAGCAGCGCTCGCCGATCCCCGTCTACGTCGACGAGGACTGCCACACGCTCGCCGACGTCGCCGCCTGCGCCGAGCGCGCGCACGGAATCAACGTCAAGCTCGCGAAGTCGGGCGGAATCCGCGAAGCGGTGCGCATTGTGCACGCCGCGCGCGCGCTCGGGCTCGGCTGCATGCTCGGCTGCATGGTCGAGTCCGGCCTCGGCATCGCCGCAGGCGCGCACATCGCGAGCCTGTTCGATCACGTCGACCTCGACGGGAACATCCTGATTGCGCACGACCCGTGGCCGGGCGTTCAGTTCTCCGACGGCGTGCAGCTTCCCTCCGACCAGCCCGGGCTCGGTGTCGGCCGATCCCTCCTTTGAGGGAGCCGCGAAGCTCGTGGACGCCGTTTTCCGCGCAAGGTAGGCCCCGTCCGCACCAAAGATAGGCCGATTGGGTCTTCACAAGCCGCGTCCTCCTGACGATCTAGGCGAGTGACAAAGCCACCGGGTCGAAAGGGAAGAACGCTCATGAAGAAGTTTGCTGCGGCCATCGCCCTCGCGGGCGCGCTCCTCGCGAGCCTCGCCGGGACGGCGTGCGCTCACACCGACAGCGCCGGCCGCACCGCGGTCGTGCCGCCTATCAACTACGGCGTCGCCGACGACACGGGCAAGTACGCCGATGACGGCGGCGCATGGTTCGACACCCAGCTCCACGGCGCGAACCTGACGGAGGAGCGCTGGACGCTCGCCTTCGACCCGACCAGCCCGACCCCGATCGCCGAGCTCCCGTTCCTACAGCGCGCCGCGCCGCGGGCGCAGGCCGACGGGATCCACGTCGTGCTCGCGCTCTACGGGCGGCCGGCGACCGCGAACGATCCCGACGCCTTCTGTGCGTGGGCCGCGACGGTCGCGGGCACCGTGAACCAGTGGGGGATCCACGACTTTGTCGTCTGGAACGAGCCGAACACCGCGCTCTACTGGTCGCCGCAGGATGCGAGCGCACCGGCGAAGTACGAGGCGTTGCTCGCCGAGTGCTACGACGCGATCCACGCCGTCGATCCCGCGGCGAACGTGATCGGCTTCGGCCTCTCGCCGCGCTCGAACGGTCCGTCGCAAACCGCTCCGATCCCGTTCATCGCTGGCGTCGGCGCGGCCTACCGGGCCTCGGGCCGCCAGGCGCCGATCATGGATCAGATGTCGATCCACCCCTATCCGAACCCGGGCAACCCGACGGACGGGCCTGACGTCGGCTACGCGGCGCCGAACCACTACGGCGTGCCGAACCTCGACCGCGTCAAGCAAGCCCTCTACAGCGCGTTCAACGGCACGAGCCAGCCGACGACGCTCACCGGCCTGACGTTCAGGATCGACGAGCTCGGCTGGCAGACCGACACGACCCCGTATCCGCAGTACTACCACCAGGAGAACGTGAAGGTCGTCTCGGAGCAGACGCAGTCCGACTACGTCACGCAGACCGTGCAGAAGTACTTTGCGTGCGACCCCACGGTCACCGACGTCGAGTGGTTCCTACTCGTCGACGAGGCCACGCGAGACGGGAAGGATCAGTCCGGCAATCCGATCGGCGGGGGCTGGCAGAGCGGCTTCCTGACGGCGGGCGGCGAGGGCGTCTCGACGCCGAAGGCCTCCTATGCGCAGGATGCGCCGCTCTTCGCTCAGGGGCGCGCGGCCTGCACCGGCCCGCAGATCTCCTGGACACCGTCGCAGGCGTCAGGCGGCCCCAGCGACAACCGCGCCTCGACCGGTTCGAAGCCCAAGCCCAAGGCGAAGCCGAAGTTGAAGCCGAAGCACAAGACGAAGCACCACTAGGCGGCAGCCGCCCTGGACACGCGTCTCCTCGGGGAGCCCATGCGGCTCCCCGAGGCGTTTCTGGGACCAACTTCCGACTTGACACGAACGTCTGTTCGCCCTAGACTAACGAACACATGTTCGTCAAGCTCGTCATCGTGCTCGCCCTGGCGGCCCTCGCCGTCGGCATGGCGGCCCGCGTCTCGCACGGCGCCGGCCCCGAGCGGACGTACGTCGTGAAGCCGACCGACACCCTCTGGTCGATCGCCGCGCAGCGTTACGCCGGCGACACGCGCGAGGGGATCTGGCAGATCCAACAGCGCAACCACCTGCGCTCGGCGACGATCCGGCCGGGTCAGACCCTCGTGCTCCCGGGCTAGCCGCGCAGCATCTCCGAGAGCGAGATCCCGGAGACGTAGACCTTCTCGCCGCGGAAGCGCCGTCGCTCCTGGTCCCACGGGAACCAGATCACGACCTTCCACGCGACGTGCTCGCCGGTCGGCTCGACGCCGAGCCAGGGCGCCGTGTGCGTCGCGGAGACGTCCGCCTCCTCGCAGACGCCCTGCGGGCCGACCACGATGTCGGTCAGGTCGAAGCGGATGTCGGGGAACGCGGTCAGGAGCTCCATGTAGAACTGCGCCGCGCCGTCGTGTCCTTCCCAGCGGTGCCCCGTCTGCACGAGCTCGTAGACGCAGTCGGGCGTGAGCGTCGCGATCAGGCCCGGCAGGTTGCGCGCGTCCTCGGCGATCGAGTGCGCCTTGTACAGGTCGCGGATCTCCGTGTAGAGCTCCGGCGTGATCTCGCGCCGGTAGATCTCGAGAACGGTGGGGTCGGCCACCGGAGGAATCTAGCGTCGTTCTGGAAGGTCGCGAAGAACGACTGCTTCGCCGAACCCTCCTAGACTGGCCCGGCGTGGACCTCGACCTCCTCTTCCTCGGCACGTCGGCCTCGATGCCGACGGCGCAGCGTGCACCGGCGGCCTTCCTGCTCCGCCGCGGCGGCGAGCGGCTCCTGTTCGACTGCGCCGAGGGCACCCAGCGGCAGCTCCAGCGCTCGGCTGTCGGGCTCGCCGACCTCGAGGAGATCTTCCTCACGCACCTCCACGCCGACCACTTCCTCGGCTTGCCCGGGATGCTGAAGACGTTCGCGCTGCGCGGCCGCGAGGAGCCCGGTCTGACCGTCTACGGCCCGACGGGCGTCAAAGACCTCTTCGCGAAGCTGCGGCCGTTCATCGGCCGCCTGCCGTATCCGCTCACCACGGTCGAGCTCGAGCCGGGGGAGACGCTCGAGCGCGGCGAGTACCGGATCGAGCCCTTCGCAGTCGATCACGGCGTCTCAGCAGTCGGGTACGCGCTCGTCGAGCACGACCGGCCCGGCCGGTTCGACGTCGCGGCCGCCGACGCGCTCGGCGTCCCGCCCGGACGCGAGCGGGGCGTCCTCCAGGGCGGCGAGCCGCTGACGCTCGCCGACGGCCGCACGATCACCCCGGACGCTGTCCTCGGGCCGGCACGCCCCGGCCGCAAGGTCGTCCTCACCGGCGACACCGCGCCCTCCCCGGGCGTCGTTCAGGCGGCGCACCACGCCGATCTGCTCGTCCACGAGGCGACGTTCACGGTCGAGGAGAAGGAGCGGGCACGGGAGACCCTCCATGCGACCGCCGCCGAGGCGGCCGAGGTGGCGAGGCTCGCCGAGGTCCGGCTCCTGGCGCTGACCCACGTCTCGACGCGCTACTTCGGCCCCGAGCTCGCCCGGGAGGCCCGCGAGGTGTTCCCGGAGACGGTCGTGCCCCGCGACTTCGACTTGATCGAGGTGCCGTTCGCGGAGCGCGGAGCGCCCCAGCTCGTCAAAGGCGGCGCGCGGGCCGTATCATCGAGCGGCGATGACGCGCATGGTCCAGGTCGCGGTGGCGGGTGACGTCGCCGAGGGCGAGCAGCTGCAGGAGCTCCTCCGCACCGCCGGCATCGAGGCGACGATCGGTGCGGAAGGCGAGGACGATCCGTTGACCGTGCTCGTGCCCGAGGATTCCCTCGAGGCCGCCCAGGACGCGATCGAGGCGCTCACCGAGCCCGACGATCTCCTCGCTGAACCCTAGTTTCTAGATCTGCCAGGCGCCGCGCCGGAGCACCGGTACGCGCTCGCCCGCCTTCGTGATGCCCGTGACGTCGACGTCGTCGGAGCCGATCATGAAGTCGATGTGGATCGCGCTCTGGTTGATCCGCGGCAGGTCGGCTGCGTCGCCGATCGGCGCGGAGTAGGCGTCGCCGAGCGCGAGGTGGCTCACCGCGTTCTCGTCGAGCAGCGTCATGAAGAACGTGCGGCCGAGCTTGCCGATGCGGCTCTCGCGGTCGACGAGAGCGACCTCGCCGAGCCGTGACGCGCCCGCGTCGGCGGCGCAGCGCGCGCGGATCGCGTCGGCGTTCGCATCCGCGTCGATCTGTACGGCGCGGCCGCCTTCGAAGCGCACGCGGAGGCCGGTGACGAGCGACCCGGCGACGTCGAGCGGCTTCGTCGCGGTCACGAACCCCTCTGTCCGCTCGGGGTCGGGCGTCGTGTAGACCTCCTCGGTCGGGATGTTCGGGACGTGCCGGATCCCGGTGCGGGTGCGCGAGGAGCCGCCCTCTTTCGCGAAGCGCGAGCTCGGCAGGAAGCCGACGGTGAGGTCGGTGCCGGGGCCCTCGAAGTGGAGCGCGTCCAGCTGCAGCGCGTCGAGCCGGCACGCCACCTGCCAGATCTGGTCGATCCGCGCGTTCCAGGCGGCCTCCGGGTCGGGCTCGTCGAGCCGGGTCACGTGGATGACGTCGTGCCAGAGCCGCTCGAGCGCCTCGTCCGGGCCGAGCTCGGGATAGACGACCGCCGCCCACTCGCGCGTCGGGAACGGGGACATGGTCCAGGCCAGGGAGCGTTCGTCGATCACCTGGAACAGCTCCTGCACTGCCGGCAGCAGGTCGCGGCCGGCCCGCGCCGGGTCGACCCCGTCCAGGAGCGCCGGCGGCACGAGCGGCGACAGCACGACCCGGGCCGCGTCGAGCTCGCCGAGCCCGAGCATCCGCTGGCCGAGCCAGGGCGGCACCCACTCCAGCGAGTCGTCGGGCGCCCGCTCGGCGCGGATCCGCTTCAGATTGCCGTCCACGTACAGCACCTCGACGAAGCGGGCGCCGCGGTCGTACGCCGCCCGCGCGATCTCGGCCACGAGCGGCTGCGCCTCGGGCGGTCCCTCGATCGCGAGCACCTGGTCCCGCTGGACGTTGGCGCCGACAGAGACGATCAGATCGGCATAGCGCCGGAGCACGTTCGCGTCCATCCGGCGCACACGGTACTGTGCGACGCGCACGCACCCCTTTAACCCGGTCCAGCGAGGCCGGAAAGGAGTCGAATGACGACGCACGCCCCTGTCCGCCCGACGCCTGCTGCCCTGTGAGCGCAGTGGAGGCATCCGGGAAGCACCTCCTCGACGCCGACGACCTCTCGCGGACGCTCTCGCGCATCGCGCACGAGATCATCGAGGCGAACCCCGACCTCGGGGAGGTCGCCCTCGTCGGCATCCAGACGCGCGGCGTACCTCTCGCCCAGCGGCTTGCACGCCTGATCGAGGATCGCGCCGGCGAGGCTCCCGAGCTCGGCGCCGTGGACATCACCTTCTACCGCGACGACGTGCGCGTTCGGGGCGGCGAGGCGCCGCTCCACGCGCAGCCGATCGTGCGTGCGACCCAGCTCGACTTCCCACTCGAAGGACGCACGGTCGTCCTCGTCGACGACGTCCTCTACACCGGTCGCACGATCCGCGCGGCGATCGAGGCCCTCTTCGACTACGGACGCCCGGCCCGCGTCCAGCTCGCCGTTCTCGTCGATCGCGGCCACCGCGAGCTCCCGATCCGCCCCGACTACGTTGGCAAGAACCTGCCGACGGCACGCAATGAGCGGATCCAGGTGCAGCTCGTCGAAGTGGACGAGGTCGACGCCGTCCTGCTCGTGTCCTCGCCGGAAGAGGAGACCCGATGACCTCGATTCGCCTCGTGCGCGACGACCTCAGGCCGCCACAGCCGCCGCCGCGCCGCCATCTGCTGTCCATCGCCGACCTCGAGCGCGGCGACGTCGAGCGTCTGCTCGGCACCGCGCGCACGTTCGCGGCCTCGATGGACCGTGAGCTGAAGAAGCTGCCGACCTTGAAGGGGCGGCTCGTCGTGAACCTCTTCTACGAATCGTCGACGCGGACGTCGTCGAGCTTCGAGCTCGCCGCCAAGCGGCTCTCCGCCGACACGATGACGCTGAAGTCCGTGGGCTCGTCGGTGGACAAGGGCGAGTCGCTGAAGGACACCGCGCTCACGCTCGGCGCGTACGACCCGGACGTGATCGTGATCCGCCATCCGCACATCGGCGCACCGCAGCTCGTCGCGAACGTCACCGGCGCGCACATCGTCAACGCCGGCGACGGCAAGCACCAGCATCCGACGCAGGCGCTGCTCGATCTCTACACGCTGCAGGAGGAGCTCGGCCGGCTCGAAGGGCTCCACGTCGCGATCGTCGGCGACGTGCTCCACAGCCGCGTCGCACGCTCGCTCATCCAGGCGTTCGCGCTCGTCGGGATCCAGTGCACGCTCGTCGGTCCGCCCGCGCTGCTGCCGCGCGAGCTCGACGCGGAGATGACGACCGACATCGACGCGATCCGCGCCGCCGACGTCGTCTACGTCCTGCGCATGCAGAACGAGCGCATGGAGGCCGGCGCCAACTTCGTCCCGAGCCTCCGCGAGTACGCGGCGCGGTGGGGGATCACGCCGGAGCGCCTGCGGCCCGGGCAAAAGGTCATGCACCCGGGGCCGATGAACCGCGGCGTCGAGATCGACTCGCGGGTCGCCGACTCGGTCGACTCGCTCGTGGAGACGCAGGTGCGCTCCGGGCTCGTCGTCCGGATGGCGGTGCTCTACGACGTGCTCACCGGCGGCCCGGTCGGCGTGCGGGCGCTCGCAGCGGCGGAGGTGGCGTGATGCTGTTCGCCAAGGAGCGCCAGGGCGAGAACCTCGTGCTGCGCGGCGCGCGTGTCGTCGACCCCGCCGAGGGGATCGACGCGATCCTCGATGTGCGAATCGACAACGGGGTCATCGCCGCGGTCGCGGAGCGGGTTGAGACGAACGAGCATCGCAGCGTCGATGCGACAGGCCTGGTGCTCGCGCCTGCCTTCGTCGACCCGCACGTCCACCTGCGCACGCCCGGCCGCGAGGACGAGGAGACGATCGCGAGCGGCACCGCTGCGGCCGCAGCCGGGGGCTTCTGCGCGATCCTCGCGATGCCGAACACCGACCCGGTCGTCGACTCGGCGGCGACACTCGGTGCGCTCGTCCACACCGCCCGGCGCGAGGCCGGCGTGCAGGTCGGCTTCCTCGCCGCGATCACGCGACGGCAGCGCGGGGAGGAGCCGCTCTCGCATGGGAGCCACGTGCACGAGGGAGCGGTCTCTGCGGAGCTCGGGTTCGCCGGGTACCCGTCCGTCGCGGAGTCGCTGATGGTCGAACGCGACCTCGGGCTCGCGTCCTACGAGGACCAGCCACTGCACCTGCTGCATCTCTCGGCCGCGGAGTCCGTCGCGGCGCTGCGGCGTGCCCGCGAAGCGGGTGTCCGCGCGAGCGGCGAGGTGACGCCGCATCATCTCGTGCTGACCGACGAGGCGGTGCGGTCGCTCGACTCGAACGTGAAGATGAACCCGCCGCTCCGGGCGGAGCGGGACCGTGCCGCCCTCCTGGATGCGCTGCGCGACGGCACGATCGAGGCGATCGCGACCGACCATGCCCCGCACGCGCGGCATGAGAAGGAGGCGCCCTTCGAAGCGGCGCCGTTCGGCGTCACCGGGCTCGAGACCGCGTTCGCGGTGCTCTACACCCGGCTTGTCCGGTCTGGGCTGCTGCCCCTCGCTACGCTCATCGAGCGGATGTCCACCGGGCCGGCACGCATCTTTGGGATCGACAGGCCGCGTGTCGCAGTCGGCGCGACGGCGAATCTCGTCTTGCTCGACCTCGACCGCGACTGGCTCGTCCGCGAGGACGGGTTCCGCTCGCGGTCGTCCAATTCCTGGCTCCTGGGCGAGACGCTGACCGGCGAGGTCGCGCTGACGGTCGTCTCCGGCGCCACGGCGTACGCACGGTGAAGGGTTTCCTCGCGCTCGAGGACGGCACGATCTTCCGCGGCGATTCCGTCGGCGCCGAGGGCTTCGCCTGCGGCGAGGCCGTCTTCACGACGGGGATGTCCGGGTACCAGGAGGCCGTCACCGATCCGAGCTTTGCGGAGCAGCTCGTCTGCTTCACCGCGCCGATGGTCGGCAACTACGGCGTCGCCGAGGAGCGGTCGGAGTCGAGAAAGACGCACGCGAAGGCCGTCCTCATGCGTGAGGCCCGCGGGCCGGCCTGGACCGACTGGCTGCACGCGCGCGGCGTCGTCGCGCTGACCGGGATCGACACGCGCTCGCTCGTTCTGAAGCTCCGCGGTGCCGGTGCGATGAGCGGCGTTGCGGTCGCAGGCGGCGGATCCATCGAGGAGGCGGTCGCGGCAGCCGTGGCGCTGCCCTCCATGGCGGGCCGGGCGCTCGTCGAGGGAGTGTCGACCGACCAGCCGTACATCCATAGCGATTCGGGCAGAGCCCGAATCGCTTGCGTCGACTACGGCGTCAAGCGCTCCGTCCTGCGCCGCCTGGCCGCCGCCGGCGCCGCGGTCACGGTGTACCCGCACGACGTCGACGCCGACGAGCTCGCCGGCTACGACGGCGTGCTCCTCTCGCCCGGCCCCGGCGACCCCGATCCGCTCGAGCAGCAGACCGCCGTCGTGCGCGACCTGCTCGGCCGCACGAACGTGCTCGGCATCTGTCTTGGACACCAGATCCTGGCCATGGCGACCGGCCACGAGACGTTCAAGCTGCCCTTCGGTCACCGGGGTGCGAACCACCCGGTGCTCCAACGCGACGGCGGCCGCGTTCTCGTCACGAGCCAGAACCACGGCTTCGCGGTCCGCGCGACCGACGCGAAGGAGGCGACGCACGTCTCGCTCTACGACGGAACGGTCGAGGGCCTCGATTTCCCCGAGCTGCGCGCCAGCTCGCTCCAGTTCCATCCCGAGGCAGGACCCGGCCCCCACGACGCCTGGCCGCTGCTCGAGCGCTGGGTCGACCAGGTCGCAGCTGATGGCTGACGCCACGACAGGGCACGCCTGGTTGGTGACTCAGGCGCGGCGCCGTGCGGCCGGGTCAGCCTTGACCAGGCTGCCGGCCTGGCCTGCGGCTGCCCCGTCCACACGGCTTGGCCTGAGGCATCCCCAGACGCACCCCGCCGTGGCGTCAACCATCTAGCTGATGCCGAAGCGCACCGACATCAAGACGATCTGCCTCGTCGGCTCGGGTCCGATCGTGATCGGCCAGGCGGCGGAGTTCGACTACGCGGGCTGCCAGGCCCTGAAGGTCCTGCGGGAGGACGGGTACCGCACCGTCGTCATCAACTCGAACCCGGCGACGATCATGACCGACCCGGGCTTCGCCGACCGCACGTATCTCGAGCCGCTCGATCTCGAAGGCGTGTCCGACGTCCTGCGCCGCGAGCGCCCGGACGCGCTCTTGCCGACGATGGGCGGCCAGACCGCGCTCAACCTCGCGCGCGAGCTCGCGGAGTCGGGCATCCTCGCCGAGCTCGGCGTCGAGCTGATCGGCGCGAAGCTCGACGTGATCAACCGAGCGGAGGACAGGCAGCTCTTCAAGAACGCCGTGGAGTCCTGCAACCTGCGCGTGCCGAACTCGTCCATCGTCACCGACGTCGAGCAGCTCGAGGGAATCGCCACGCCTGCGGTCGTCCGGCCGGCGTTCACGCTCGGCGGCCATGGTGGCGGCTTCGCGCACACGAAAGACGAGCTGCGCGCGCAGGTCGAGATCGGGCTGCGGGAAAGCCCGATCGGGCAGGTGCTCGTCGAGGAGTCCGTCCGCGGCTGGGACGAGTTCGAGCTCGAGGTCGTGCGTGACCGGATCGACAACGTCGTGATCGTCTGCTCGATCGAGAACCTCGACCCGATGGGCGTCCATACGGGCGACTCCGTCACGGTCGCGCCGCAGATGACGCTGTCCGACGAGGCCTACCAGGAGCTGCGCGACGCGGCGGTGGCCGTCGTGCGCGCGGTCGGCGTCGACACAGGCGGCTCGAACATCCAGTTCGCGCGGGACCGCGTCACGGGCGACATTCGGGTCATCGAGATGAACCCGCGCGTGTCACGCTCCTCCGCGCTCGCGTCGAAGGCGACGGGCTATCCGATCGCGAAGGTGGCGGCGAAGCTCGCAGTCGGCTACACCCTCGACGAGATCCCGAA
>WNFC01030153.1_pt1 | contig 11006 bp, 7 predicted proteins | sample 5400541 | NCBI WGS metagenome assembly WNFC01 (sample SAMN13153342, study PRJNA577476) | soil metagenome | isolation source: 120 cm saprolite under Douglas fir tree site 2 hole 2 replicate 1 | place: USA:California | collected 2015-04-18
ACGAGGTGATCGAGGCGTTCGATTTGCATGGCTCGGCCTCCCGGCGGTGAGAAGTCGTCGAGATTGCCACGTTCCCGGTCGTGCTGCCAGGTGCGGGCTGCGATAATGCCGTGATCATCGGGAGGATCGCGCCATGCCCGGCCCGCAGACGATCGCGTTGTTCATGATCTCCGCGCTGGCGCTCAACCTGACGCCGGGACCGGCCATCCTGTTCATTCTGTCGCGTTCGTTCGGTCAGGGGCGGGCCGCAGCCGTCGCTTCGGTCTTCGGGCTGGCGACCGCGTCGGTGATCCAGGCGGTGGCGGCGTCGTTCGGCCTGTCGGCGCTGTTCCTCTATTCGCCGCTCGCTTTCGCGATCGTCAAATATTGCGGCGCCGCATATCTCGTCTATCTCGGCGTCGCCGGTTTTCTCTCGGGCGGCCTCGCCGCGATCGCCGGTCGAGCCGAAACGGGCTGCCGACGGTCGCTGACGAAAGCCTATTGCCAGGGTCTGTTGACCGACCTGCTCAACCCGAAGCTGCTTCTGTTCTTCTTTTCGTTCCTGCCGCAATTCGTCGACCCGGCGCGCGGCGAACCCAGCCGGCAGATGCTCGTCCTGGGGCTATTGTTCCAAGTCACCGGCGTGCCGACCAATCTGGCGGTGGCACTCGCCGGCGGATCGCTCGCAGCACTGATCGCCCGCCGCCCGTTCTGGGCGTCGGTTCAGCGCTGGTGTTCGAGCGGGGTCTTGATCGGGCTCGGCCTCCGGCTGGCGTTGAGCGAGCGCCGCTGACAGGATAATCGCCCACCAAAGGGAGGAATATGATGAACCGCCTCGACGGCTGATGGCCGAAGGCGGCGCCAAGGTGGCGATCGGCGACGTATTGGACGAGCGCGGGCGGGAGACCGCGCAGGCCATCGCTGGCACAGGCGAGGCGGCCATCTACCTGCATCTCGACGTAACCAGCGAGAACGAGTGGACAACAGCGGTGGCGGCGACTGTCGCCCGTTTCGGCGGGCTCGACATCCTCGTCAACAATGCCGGCCTCTTTCTCGGCAAGGGCATCGAGGAGGCGAGCCTCGATGAATGGCAGCGGCTCTGCGCCGTCAACCTGACCGGGGTGTTCCTCGGGACCAAGCATGCTTTGCCGGCATTGCGCGAGCGCGCTCGGCAGAGCCCGCATGGCAGCGCCATCGTCAATCTGGCCTCGGTTGCCGGGCTCGTCGGCTCGCAGCTCGACCCGCTCTATTCGCTGACCAAGGGCGGCGTCACGTTGTTCACCAAATCGGCCGCACTCGAATTCGCCCGCAAGGGCTATCGGGTGCGGGTCAACTCGATCCACCCGGGGGTGATCCAGACCGATATGGGCGACCAGACCTTTGTCAGCCGCGCCCGCAACCTCGGCACCGACGATGTCGACGCGGCGCGTCGGCTCGCCTTGTCGACCCACCCGATCGGCCGGCTCGGCGTGCCCGACGACATCGCCAAGGGCATCGTCTTTCTCGCCTCCGACGATGCTGCTTTCATGGCCGGCGCCGGGCTCGTCGTCGATGGCGGGCTGACGGCGCAATAACCCGAGGTACCGTCGGGCCGACCCGGATCTCGCGGGCCTCTCCCTGCTGTCAGGGAGAAACGCGTCGCGGTCCCTGAAAATTGCTCCTTTAGTGCCCAACAATCGGTGCATATCAAAGACTTGGTCGCGATTCATCGAGTCCGTCGGCAGCGGAATTTCGAGCGTCTTCAGGGAGCCGGCAGCGGAATTTGGCCGCCTCTCTCCGGCATATGACATTAGCATGTAATCTCATTTTATGATTGCTATTATAGCACCTATCGTGTATATAAGTGCAATCCCGGCCTGCGCAAGGGGCGGGCGGAAGGAGATCGTGACGCACACATGACCGGATCGACCATGAAAACCAAACTCCTCCTCCTCGTCGGGCTCTCTCTGTGCTGCCTTGGGGAGCAGACGGCGATGGGCCAGACCGTCCCCGGCTCCCGACCCAACGCGGATCCGGATCGGCTGCGAGCCATTGTCCAGGCCGGGGCCCAAGAGGCCGGCACGCAGGCGGTCGAGTTTGGAATGTGGGTGCGCAACCGCGAGGTCCTGACGATGGCGTTGGGCGACTCGATGACCACCGTGCCGGCCACCACGGATATGCACTACCGGATCGGCGGGATCGCCGAGACCTTCATGTCGACGCTCCTGCTTATGCTGGTCGAGCAGGGGCATATCGGCCTGGACCACAAGGTCTCGCGCTGGTTCCCGCAACTCCTGGCCGCCGATCAGGTAACGGTGCGAATGCTGGTGGCCAACACGGCCGGCTACATCGATTACGTCACTGTGGACGACTTCCTGAACCTGGAACTGGCCGAGCCGTTTCGCACCTTTACGGACGAGGAGTTGATCAACTACTCGGTCCGCGACGGCAAGATGAACTTCCCGCCCGGCACAAGCCAGCAATATTCCCACACGGATAACGTCATCCTCGGCCAGGTCATTCAGCGCGCCACCAAGCAGTCGATGAAGGAGCTGTACGACAAGAATATCTTCAGACCGCTGCGTATGAAGGACACGCAGTACCCGGTCGATCAGGAAATCCAGAGCCCGGTGCTGCACGCCTTCACGATGGATCGTAAGATTTACGAGGACTGCACCTACTGGAACCCGTTCTGGGGCTCGACGCCAGGGTTGCCCACTTCCAACATTCACGATGTGGGCAAATGGGGCCCGATCCTCGGAACCGGCCGTTTGATCTCGCGGGCGCACTTCCAGGAGCAGATCGCTCCGACCTCGGTCGGCAAAGGCCAGAACAAGCCCGATCTCTATTTTGCTTTTGGATTTGTCGTCGCCAACGGCTGGATCGTGCAAAACCCCAGCATCAATGGCTACAGCGGCGGCTTCGGCTACAACCTGGCCAACGGCGTGACCGTCGTGGTCGGGGCCACCAAGAGCGAGACGGCGACCACCGACGCGTCCGCCTTCGACATTCTCCGCGCCGGTTGAATATCGAGAAGCGTTTCATAGTGAGGTTTCGGGATAATGAGGGCATGGCCGAATAACTCTTGCTCTAATGGCAAGAACACCGTGTTACGCTCGTCCTCGAAAATCACGTCCGCCGGAGCGCGTTTGCTTATGATTTCACAGAAAATGCATGAGATGTCTGGAGGCATTATCGGATTTTACGCCGAACAAAGATGGTTTTCTACCGTTGTTGCCAAGGTGAGCGCACCAACGAGGACGATGCGCTGTCTACCGTTTCATCGCCCTTTGTTGCGGGGAGCAGCCGCTCCCTTCTTTGGTCGACAGAGACATATCATAATCCTGGCAATGTGCGCGGCCCATTTTAGGAGCGTACTGGCCGGCCCCGGAGTTCATCCCTTCGCCGAGAGAGGATTTCGACGATTTGCTGCATGCCGAGCGTGGTCCCGTCGTCGCGTTCAATCTCGATCTCGACCGTGGCGGGCCGATGCTCAATCATCTTTTTGCGCGCCCATCCCAAGAGCTCGTCCAAATCTGGGTCGACGATGTCAAACTGCGGAACTCCATTAAGTTTCCAGCGCATTGTAGCCATCGATCCCTCCCATCGGACGGCTGCGCGAAGATCGAAAGTACCCCACCATCCCGCCGAAATCCGAGAGAGAAAAATGCAGACAGTGACCTGGCTCTCGATGCTGCTCTTCAGTCTCGCCCTCACAAGCTGTGTCGGCCTATTTGGAGCAATCTTTGTGGAGCCGGGCGAAACCCTAAGACTAATCGCCGCATCCCAATACCAAGTAACATATGAGTATACTCACTCATATGACAGCGAATTACCAGCCGCCGGGCGAGCTGCCGATGCACAATGTAGTCGTTTTGGAAAGCACGCAGCGCTGGCGAGCAATGTAAGAAAAAATTTGGACAGAAGTATTGTCACTTTCGTTTGCCAATGACCACTGCGAAGACGGTGCCTTTGCGCGTCCGGGGGCTGCGTTCAACGGCGGGAGTTTACCGCTCGCGCTCGCGCGTCGATCCGTGGTCGTCATCTTCGCGGTGTGGCGCGGCGGGCTTGGTAGGGATATCTGCCTCGGCAAGCTTCGCCATGGCGTCCTGCAACTCTGGGGGCAGCTCAGGCCAGCTCGTGAGACTCAAGTCTTTACTTTCTGCTCCGCTAATTGCAACAGCAAATTTCCTGCTCATGGAAAAGCCGGTGCGGGCAACCGCGTTCCCGTGCGCCTTCTGAGCCTGATTTATTCCTCGCGGATAGCACAGATCAAAATTAATTTCCGCAATCCGCGTCGCGATGCTCAAGATCGCATGAAAATCGTACTTGTTATATATACGTCCCTTCTTGCGCACGTGGCCAACTGACACCTTGTGCGGTGCCTTGTAATCCCAATTCCATAGCCCATGCGTAAAGTCCTGCCGTTCAGCCTGCACATTGGCAATGCGACTTGTGACGTTCTCAAAATGCTTTTTAGTGCGCGGAGATTTTATAAGTCCCACCATTTTACGAAAACTCTTAAATCTCATGGCAAAAGGTAAGACCAAAAAGTCCGCTGGCAAAATTTGCTTGTATCTCCTCGCTAATCTAATTGTGACGAGCATCATCGAGTGTTCGAGTATCGCCCAGCCGGTCGTCATCTTCCCGATGGCGTAGGTCTCGGCGTCCGAGATGTCCGCGTACAACGCGGGCTTTCCTCCTCGTAACGAGGTAGCTACGATGTGTCTAAAGTCCACAGCCGTAATTCCGTCGCCGCTCCGTCTCAGATCGGGGCCTATATGTTGTGTTTGCTTTTAGCCCGCGCAACCCGGCGAAAGTCGTATAAATACACATTATGCGAAATTTTTAAAAGTGTTCGCCAAGCCTTCGTTTGACCTTGAAGTCCTCTGCTACCGCAGCCTAGTTTATACTCGGTTTCGGGAACAGGCGTCGCCCGTTAATACTCGGCCACAGGGGTTTTACTTGCCCGTGGGCACCCACAATATCTGGGTCGGCGCTATCCTCAAAGCCGGAGTACAGCTCGGTTGAAAACTGATGCCGGTCGGTCCGCCACCTATCCACACCGGCAACTTGAGATCCTCAGCCCCGCACAAAAAGTGAGCACGGGGCGGCAGGCGGTGACCCTGATCATGGCCTGGCCAGCTGTAAGGCAATGCCGACGGGCGTCCGACGCTTCTCCTTTCACGACCGGCGGCCGGGCTCGCGGTCGACGGCGGACCGTCGACGCGGTAGGCGCTAGCAGACGGTCAAAGCGGCTCGAGGTCGCGGACGGCGACGCCGAGAACGCGGCCGTCGGCGGCCTGCACCACGGCGGCAATGCGGTCGCATGGCCAGGGGATCGGCACTGTGATCTCGCCGGCGCTCGATCGCGCGAGCTCCTCGAGCCCGCGCACGACATCAACATGCGCGAGCGTCCGCCCGCTATTCTCGCCGCGCTTGACCGCGGTGACGTGGCGGCGGTCGAAGCCGATCAGCAGGATCGCGGCGGCCCCGTCGCTGCCCGGACCCAGCTTGACCTGAGCCTGACCGTGATCGAGAGCGAGCGTGACCGGCACGTCGTGACGGTCGCGGCGCGCCTGGTCGAGCGCGCGCTCGACATCGGCACGGTCCGAACCGACCGCCTGCCACTTGCCGTCGACGACGATCTGCGGCGTGTACACCGTGGCGAGATCGAGAAGTGTTGCGTAACGGTTCTGGCGTTCGGTCGCCTCGCGGCTCGAGTACGGATCCTTCCAGCCGAGCCGATCCCAGTAATCGACATGGAACGACAGCGCCAGCACATCGGGGCGGCTCGCGAGCTCGGCCAGCAGCGCGTCGGCCGGCGGGCAGGACGAGCAGCCCTCGGAGGTAAAGAGTTCGACCACGATCGGGCGTTCGCCCGCCTGAGCCGGGGCGAGGGGAAACGCCAGGCGGAGCGACAGGAGGAGCGCGCAAATCTTGATCATGGCCGTGAGACTACATCAGCGCTTGGGCTACGGGGGTCAACAGAGCGTGAACGCCCAGGCTTTGCTGTTCAGACGCAGACAGCGGATTTACCAGGTAACCGTTGGCCAGTTCTGACAAATCGCACCAAAAGATCTGTCACCCCGGCCCACGGGTCCGGCCGCTGGCCGGCCCGAGGACAGGCTCCGGCCGGTGCCCATCCCCGAATAGATCCCGGCCTCCGAGGTTGTCAGGAAATCCCCCGGATAGGACATTCGTCGTCCCCGCGAAAGCGGGGACCCAGGAGCCGGTGACTGAAATCCCTGGGTTCCCGCTTTCGCGGGAACGACGGATATGGGAATGAAAGCACCAGATTTCCGAATTGGGTTACACCCTCCTTCGCCGGGAAGACGAGAAGAGGAATCCCGTGGCGGCAAGCGCCGGATGCATACGACCGGGTTTACAGTGCGCTGCTCCTCGGCTGGCGCTAAACCGCCTGAACGCGGCCAAGAACCAGGAACTTGCCGCACCCTATACGCATCACTTTGCAGCGGCCGGAACGAGGTCTGAGGTTGCTTGCGTGGCCGCCTCGGTCTGCACACCGCCGGCAGCGCCGTAAGAGTGCAGCAGCAGCGCAATCAGACCGGTCCAGCCGGTTTGATGCGAGGCGCCGAGGCCGCGGCCGGTGTCGCCGTGAAAATATTCGTAGAACAGTACATTGTCGCGGAAATGGATGTCCTCCTGCTCGATCCGCGAGTCGCCCAGCACCGGCCTGCGTCCGTTCTCGTCGCGCAGAAAGATCCGGCACAGACGGCGGGAAAGCTCGCCGGCCACCTCGCCGAGATGGCAGAGCCTGCCGGAGCCGGTCGGACACTCGACCTTGAAATCGTCGCCGTAACCCCGAACACGCCCGAATCCGAGTCCCCCGGAATATAGCGGACCTCGAACCGGTGGCCGGCACGCTCGAGCACGTAGGGATTTTCTCCATAAAATTTGGACAGCGAACGGACCCCAAAGTCGGATAGGAATGCGGTCTCGTCGAGCATCCGGTTGAGCAGGCGTTTCATCCGGTGGCCGCGCAGCAGCGACAGCAGGTGCCGCTCGCCGGTCCTTGGGTCATGCCAGCGCGACACCAGCTGCGCGAGGTGCGGACGGTGCTCGAGAAACCAGTGCGCTCGGGCGCTGAATCTCGGCAGTCGAGTGAACACCGAAGCATCGAGGACCTCGACGGCAAAGAGCGGGATCAGCCCGACCAGAGAGCGCACCCGCGATGGAATTCGCTCCCCGCCGGGGAGGTGCACGACGTCGTAATAGAATTCGTCCTCCTCGTCCCACAAGCCGATCCCCTCGCCGCCGATATTGGTCATGGCTTCGGCGATATAGAGGAAGTGCTCGAAAAATTTGGACGCGATGTCTTCGTAGACATGATCGGTGAGCGCCAGCTCGAGCGCGATGCGCATCAAGTTGAGCGTGTACATCGCCATCCACGCAGTGCCGTCGGCCTGGTTGATGTAACCTCCGCTCGGCAGCGCTGCGTTCCGGTCGAATAGGCCAATATTGTCGAGCCCCAGAAACCCGCCCTGGAAAATATTTCTGCCCTCGACGTCCTTGCGGTTGACCCACCAGGTGAAGTTGAGCATGAGTTTGTGGAAGACACGTTCGAGAAAATCCCTGTCGCCCTCGCCGCCGCGGTGGTCGCGGTCGATTTCATAGACACGCCATGCCGCCCAGGCCTGCACCGGCGGATTGACGTCGCCGAACGCCCATTCATAAGCGGGCAGCTGGCCATTGGGGTGCATATACCAGTCGCGCGTCAGCAGCAGCAGCTGGTTCTTGGCGAAGCGCGGATCGATCAGCGCTATTGTGACAGCGTGAAAGGCGAGATCCCAGGCAGCATACCATGGGTATTCCCACTTATCCGGCATTAGGATGATGTCGGCATTGTTCAGATGTGGCCAGTCGGAGTTGCGTCCGTGCCGCCGCGCTGCGGGCGGCGGGGGCTGGAGCGGATCGCCGTTCAGCCATTCGGGAATGTCGATGTAGTAGTACTGCTTGTTCCACAGCATACCGGCGAGCGCCTGGCGCTGTACCAGTCGTGCATCGGGGTCGGCGATGTCCTGCTGCAGCTCGGCGTAAAATTCGTCGGCTTCGGCCCGGCGCTGATCGAAAACGCGGTCGAAATCGTCGAGCCCGGTAGGGTGGTCAGCGAGGGTCAGCCGCGCCCGCAACCTGCCGCTTTCCGCGCCCGGCAGGCTCAGCTGATAATGCGCCGCGACTTTGGTACCCCGGCGGTCAGGCCGGACGGCCTCGGTGTCACCATTGACGACATAATCGTTGATGCCGTCCTTGAAGTGGTGGCCGGGTGCCTCGATCCCGCACAGACGCCTGATATTCGTCTCGTTTTGACAAAGCAGAAATTCCGGACGGCCGTCACAGTGAAGCCGCAGCTCAGGCAGCTGCGGATGATCAATCGAGATCGAATCATCCTGGCGCGCAAGGAGCTGCGGCCTCATCGAATCGGATTTCCACGACCAGATGTTGCGGGCCCAGAGCTGCGGCAGCACGTGCAATGACGCGGCTTCGGCCGCGCGGTTGTGGATCGTCACCTGCATCAGGATGTCGTCGACATCGGCCTTTGCATATTCGATTACGACATCGAAATAGCGGTTGCCGTCGAACACGCCGGTGTCGATCAGCTCGAACTCCGGCTCGGTCCGGTCGCGGCGCCGGTTTTCCTCGACCAGCCGGGCATAGGGAAAAGCCGCCTGCGGGTACTTGTAGAGCATGCGCATGTAGGAATGGGTCGGCGTGCCGTCGAGGTAATAGTAGAGCTCCTTGACGTCCTCGCCGTGATTGCCCTCGGCATTGGTCAGCCCAAACAGCCGCTCCTTGAGGATCGGGTCGCGGCCGTTCCACAAGGCAAGACCGAGGCATAACAGCAATTGATCGTCGCCAAAGCCGCCAAGCCCATCCTCGCCCCAGCGATAGGCACGGCTGCGGGCATGGTCGTGCGGAAAATACCCCCAGGCATCGCCGTTCTCGCTGTAATCCTCGCGCACCGTACCCCATTGCCGTTCGCTCAAATACGGCCCCCAGCGCCGCCAGTGGACGCCGTGGCGGATCTCTTCGAGGCGTGAGCCCTCTGCGGTTCGCGCAGCTGCGGCACCAAATTCTGCCGTTCTCGACGTCGACATCGGCTCAGTCCCTCTCCGAGCAGCCGCCTAGGCTATTACGCCGGGTCGATGGCGGCCAATTCGCTTCGCCCGGCGACCCGTTCTTCATCGCTGCGCCGGCGCCTGCATCGATATGTCCGGACTAGTCGTTCGGAATTTTCCACGCCGCTCGGCCGTCTTTCGACAAGCCCGGTGCCAGATTTACGGATTGTTCTCTGTTCCCCGGTCTACTTGGGCGCCGTCGAGTCGTCGCGCGTCCGCCCGTTCGATTCGCCGTTGCTAGGGCATCGCTGCGGCCACGGCTTCGTGCCGCACCGCTACCGGCAGGCGCCGCCGGCAAGCCCTTGGAAAGAGAGAGGTCCGGTGCTAAGCCATTGTCCGGGGGAGTTCGATCCGATTGTCGTCTTGAGCACAGCCGCCGGCGCAACCGGAGCGCTCGCGGGGCCGCGGCGCATGAATCTTGGGTAATTGTCGATGCAACAAGCACGTGGGCGGGATACGACAGAGCCGAGAGCATTAACCCCGATCGCCGAACATCCGGCAACCGACGAGGAGATCGAGCAGTTCAAAGCGGCAATATTGGCCAAGCTCTCCGTCGCCGTCGGCAAAGATCCCGCCGCCGCAACCGGGCGCGACTGGTTCGTTGCAACCGCGTTCGCGCTGCGCGACCGCATCATTCACCGATGGTTGGCCGCCGATCGGGCGAGCCTCGCCCAAGGCCGCAAGCGCATCTATTACCTCTCGCTGGAGTTTCTGATCGGACGGCTGCTCAACGACGTCGTCGGTAATCTGCGCCTCACCGAAATCGTGCCGCGCGCGCTCGGCGACCTCGGTGTCGACTACAATCAGGTGCGCGCGATCGAGCCCGATGCGGCTCTCGGGAATGGCGGCCTTGGCCGGCTCGCCTCGTGCTTCATGGAAAGCATGGCGAGCCTCGGCCTGCCGACCTACGGTTACGGCATCCGCTATGACTACGGGCTGTTCCGCCAGATCATCAAGGACGGCTGGCAGCAGGAATTCCCCGAGGAGTGGCTGTCGTTCTCGAACCCCTGGGAATTCGAGCGGCCCGAGGTCACCTACGATATCCTTTATGGCGGACGGGTCGAAGCCGTCGCATCGCACGCCGGCGGTCTGCGCCATGTCTGGCACCCCGCGGAATCGGTCCGGGCCGTCGCCTACGACACGCCGATCGTCGGGTGGCGCGGTGCCTATGTCAATGCGCTGCGCCTGTGGTCCGCCCGAGCTGCCGATCCGATGCGCCTCGACGTCTTCAACCTCGGCGACCATGTCGGCGCGCGGACCGAGCAGGCGCGGGCCGAGGCGCTTTCCAAGGTCCTCTACCCGAGCGACGCGACCCCGGCGGGGCGCGAGCTGCGCCTGCGGCAAGAATATTTTTTCGTCTCCGCTTCGCTCCAGGACCTCGTGCAGCGGCACTGCCGCTCGTACAGCGCGGTCTACACCCTGCCCCATCAGGCCGCCATTCAACTCAACGACACCCATCCGAGCATCGCCGTGCCCGAGCTGATGCGCATCCTCGTCGATTGGCACAATGTTCCTTGGGACCAGGCCTGGGAGATCACCGTCGCGACCTGCTCCTACACCAATCACACCTTGCTGCCGGAAGCTCTCGAAAGCTGGCCGGTTCCGCTGTTCGAGCGCGTATTGCCGCGCCATCTGCAGATTATTTACAAAATCAACGAGCGCCATCTGGCGGCGGCAAAGCGCGCGCATTCGATCAGCGACGCAACGGCCGCCGCGGTTTCGCTGATCGATGAATACGATGGCCGGCGCGTCAGGATGGGCCACCTCGCCTTTGTGGGCTCGCACCGCATCAATGGTGTGTCGGTGCTGCACACCGAGCTGTTGTGCAAGACGCTGTTCGCCGACCTTCAGAGCATCTATCCGGGCCGCATCGTCAACGTAACCAACGGCATCACCTTCCGTCGCTGG
>WNFC01009055.1_pt1 | contig 11005 bp, 19 predicted proteins | sample 5400541 | NCBI WGS metagenome assembly WNFC01 (sample SAMN13153342, study PRJNA577476) | soil metagenome | isolation source: 120 cm saprolite under Douglas fir tree site 2 hole 2 replicate 1 | place: USA:California | collected 2015-04-18
GCTGCAAGCGGATACGAGAGCTGCAACGCAAAGCGGGATCGGCAATTTTTTCATGGCGGTATGAGGAGTTTGCGTTGCCGCCGGCTTCGGCTCGATTTCATGTTCGTTACGGCTGACGCGTGTCGACCGTAACGCGCGTTGAAATCGGTGCGACACGCGTTCGCACCACAGTGCCGGCGGTGCCATACGGCATCGAAACCGTCATCCTTTTGAGTGACCACAACCAGGAGCCCATCATGAAATATTTGTTCGTCATCGCAGTCGTGCTTCTCAGCGCGTGTAGCACCGTTCAGCCTACCGATCCGTTCGCACATCTCTGCCCTGCGCAGTCCTCTGAGTCGTGCCCCGGCGACACCAATACGCCGATCTTTCTCTCCGGATCGCGGCAGGCGCGGTCATAACGCGAGCTTCGGCTGAAGCGTGTCGAGCGTAACGCGCGTTGAAATCGGCGCGACATGCGTTCGCGCCACAGTGCAGGCGGTGCCACAAGGCATCGATCAATCAACCTGAAAGGAACTGAACCATGAAACGCATCATCCTCGCAGTACTCCTGGCGGCCTTCGCCGCCACTTCTTTCGCGGCAACGTTCCCCAACGATCAGTACCGCAATACCGCAGGGGAAGCGGACCAGCACCAGCCGCAAGAAGGCAACTAAGCAGTCAACGCAGGCGGCGGGGCATCGCCCCGCCTGCCCGCTCAACTCGCGCCAAAGGAAAGTCAATGCGATTGGCATGTGTCGCCGCAGTGCTGATCGTCCTGTTCGAATGCGCCGCCATCCCGCTTGCGCGCGCAGAGACACCTGATGCGACCTTGGAGTTTTCCGCCGGGTCGGCGGCTGCCGGCGTCGGCTACACCTGGGCGGGCGGAACATTAGACTACGGGGGCGAGTCGCATCCGTTCCGGGTGAATGGTCTCGGCGTCGTCGACATGGACGTCCCGATCGAGGCAATCGGCATCGTCTATGGCCTGGCGAGGCTGCAGGACTTCGACGGCACGTACACCGAGGTGGAGGTGGACGCGGAGCTGGCCGGCGAGGGATACACCGGCGCCGTGGAAAATCAACACGGCGTGGTCATCGGCCTGCGTTCCACGATTCTCGGAATGCAGTTCAATCCCTCGCTGATCGGCGTGTCGATCGAGCTCGAGCCCGGCTCCCGCTGACGCGTTTCCGTCGTAACCCGTTCGCAATCACGTCGAAATCATCGTGCCTTGCAATGGAGCCTGTGGCGCGTACTACGGCGCCGCCCCAGCAAGGAGATGGACATGGACTACTCGATCACGGTGCACACCGCCCTCCGGGTGGCGGCGCTCTTTGCGCAGCTTCCGATGCTGAGCGGGTTCTCGGTGCAGGACCGCGCGACGCTGACCAGCGACCGCGACATGGCGCCGCTGGACGGAGATCTCTGCGTCGCTGACGTGTCAGTCGATCCCTGGACCGGCTTCCAGGCGCCCCCTGTGCTGTGCGCCGAGATCGCGCAAGCAATGCGCGAGCTCCTCGAAGAGCATCCCGAGGCTTGCGAGCTGCTGCGCGGGCACACCTTCGCCCGGACGTTTCATTGATGCGCGAGAACCTTTCGTGAGCGCGGGAATGCGCCGGTGGATCTTCAGCGCGCTCGGCGTGCTTGCCTTGTGCCTGCTCATGACCGGGCTCGATGCGCGCGCCGGGGACCTACAGGCCGTCCGCGTTAGTTTTTCTCAAGCGTGGCTAAACAATTTACCGTTTGAGCAATCTCCCGGCAGCGGGCATCCTTAGCGGTGCAACAAGGCATCAGTCAATCAATCGCAAAGGAACTGAACCATGAAACGCATCATCCTTGCAGCGCTCTTGGCGGCCGTCGCAGCCACTTCTTTCGCAGCAACCTTCCCCAACGATCAGTACCGCAATACCGCGGGGGAAGCGGACCAGCACCAGCCGCAAGCAGGCGACTAATGAACCCAAGTGCACTTGGTCAACGTATCCTGGCAAAGCTCGCCGCTTACTTCGCATCGTGCAGCGAGAACTTCTTGAGCGAAGGTCAGGAATTCGCGCTTGAGATCGGCGCTTCCTGAATTTCCATCAGGAACGCGTAAATGGCCGAGAAGTCCTCTTGCGCGCGGCCATGGCGCGCCGCCAGCCGGTAGGTCTCCTTCGCCGCATTCGCCAGCGGAAGCGCCACTACTGCTTCCTGTGCGCTGACGGCTGCCAGGTGCAGATCCTTTTGCATCCACTGTAGCGGGAACTCCGCCGCATAGTCGCCGCGCTCGATCTTTTGTCGCTTGCCGGCGAGGTACGGCGCGACCAGCGATGTCCCCATCAGGAATTCGAGCAGCCGCTCCTGCGAGATCCCCAGCGCCTGCCCCAATACCAATCCCTCCGCGAACGCCGCCATGGACGAGGCCAGCAGCAAGTTGTTCACCATCTTCAGCGCGCCGCCCATGCCGTGGCCTCCGACGTGCAGGATCTTGCTCCCCATCGCTTGGAGCAGAGGCTGGCATGCCTGCAGGTCCGCCGCATCGCCGCCGACGAAGAAGGCAAGCTCGCCCCGGGCTGCCGGTTCGCGGGAGCCGGCCACGGGCGCATCCAGGAAACGCAGCTTTCTCGCCTGCGCCTCTGACGCCATCTCGCGGGAAAACGAGGGATTGACCGTGCTGCAATCGATCCACAGGGCCTGCGGCCGCAGCCGCTCAAGGAACCCGTTCTGCCCGAGCGCGGCTTCGCGAACCGCAGCCGGATGAGCAAGCATCGTGAAGAGGACTTCGGTCTGCTCAGCGACAGCGGCCGGCGTCTCGGCCCAGGTCGCCCCCTCGCTCACCAGCGACGCCGCTTTGTCCCGGGTCCGGTTGAAGACCACCAGGCGGCTGCCGCTCTTTTGAAGGTTCGCCGCCATGCGGCTGCCCATCGCGCCCAACCCGATGAATCCGAGTTGCTTGAACATCATCGCGATCTCGTTCTTTCCATGCCTTGAACGGGGAACGCGCCCAGGCCCCACACCGCAAGCGAGACAAGCGGCAACAGGACAAGCGTAACGGCCGTAGCGACGATTCCGATCACAGCGATGGCCGCTACTGCGCATGCAGTGGCAGCCAGCGCTCCAAATCCGCGGAACAGCTTCATGACCGGCACTCTCGCCCCGGAACCTTGCCCGGCGATTTCAAAGCGGCGCAATTCCGATTACACGCGTAACGACTGCGCAATGCGCCCCTAATCGCTCCCGGCGAGCCTGTGCGAATGCAGGTCCCAAGAGCATTGACGGCCAGCCTCTTCGTCACGCTGCTGCTTATTCCGATAGCGCGCGCCGAGGAACCACCGTTGACGCTCGCATTGTCCGATGGCCAGGTGCGCCTCCTGGAGCAGGAGCTCCGGGACGACCTCCATGCGCTGGACGCGTTTGCCCGCCAGCGCTCCTCCGGCGCTCTGAGCGGTGCGCCGGCCGAGCGGCACGGACCCTGGATGCTCTACGGCAGGCTAGGGCCGCTGAATTTCCGCAACGAGCTTGAGCCGCAGAGCTCAGGCGGCACGCGCTTCGGTTTAGGGCGCACCGGCCCGCGGCTTACCGGCAGGGCCTACATCGGGCTCCATCGCTGGTTTCATTAGTGCGAGAGCAATCAATGAAGCTTCATCGGCGCTCGTTCCTGATGGCCGCCGGGCTTGCGGCGGGCGCTGCGCTGCTGCGGCCGCTTCGCGCGGCTTCGACAGCGCACGAGCCGCTCATCCAGCCGTTTGAGATGCGCAGCGAAAACGGAGTGCTGAACGCCACGCTCCGGGCGGCTGCAGGGCGCGTGCAGCTGCGCGATTACGCATTTCCCGGGCTTCTCTACAACGGCTCCTATGTGCCGCCGCTGTTTCGTGTGCATCTCGGCGACACCCTGCGGATCACTTTCAGGAATGAACTTGCGGATGATCCTTCAAACCTGCATTACCACGGCATGAGCGTTTCGCCGCAGGGGAACAGCGACAACGTGTTCGTCCACGTTCATCCGGGCGGGCAGTTCGAATACGCGGTACGCATCCCGGCCGGCGGCCGGCAGGGCCCCGGGCTCTTCTGGTATCACCCGCACCTGCATGGCGTCGTCGAAAAACAGATTCTGGGCGGAATGTCAGGCGGCCTCGTGGTCGACGGATCGGAGCAGCTTTTTCCCGTGCTGAAAGGCCTGCCGGAGCGGTTCTTTCTCTTCAAGCACGCGGAGCTGGGCGAGACTGAAATCATCTCGATCAATGGCCAGGTCGACCCGGTGGTGCCGATCCGCCCCGGAGAGATGCAGTTCTGGCGCATCGGCAATATCGGCGCCACGGCGTTTCTCAAGTTCCGCGTCGAAGGCATGCCTCTTTACGTCCTCGCCACCGATGGCCACCCGCTATCGCGGCCGCGCAAGGTGACGGAGCTCTTCCTGGGCCCCGGCGAGCGCGTCGACGCGATCGCGATCGGGCCGCAATCCGGCGAATACGCCATGAGCACCATTCCATTTCAGAACGAAGCCTGGAAAAAACCGGAGCCGAGCCGCCAGCTCGCGACGATCGTAGCCGCCGGAACGGGCGCCTCGAGCGCGCACGCGGAAACCGAGATCCTGCGCCAGCGCCTCGCCGGCGCGGCGTGGACCGACGAAGTGCGCTCCGCTCCGATCGCTCGCCGCCGGACGCTGACCTATTCGAGGACAGCCGACCGGAAAGTCTTCATGATCGACGGACGCATCATGGAGGAAGACCGTGTTGACCAGACGGTCAAGCTGGGCGACACCGAAGAATGGACCATCGTCAACACGGATCAGCAATATCACAGCTTCCATATTCATCAGACCGCGTTCCTGGTCACCGAGGTCAATGGCGTGCGCCAGAACGACGATAGCCTGCGGGATACCTTCTCGCTGCCCCCGGCCACCGAAGCGGGGCCGGGCGTATTGAAAGTCGTAATCCCCTTCACCGATCCGGTGATCGTTGGCCGCTTCGTCTATCACTGCCACGCCGTCGACCACGAGGACAAGGGCATGATGGGCGTCGTCGAGGTCGTCGGCTGAAAAAGTCAAACCATCATGTCGCCACCTTTGGCAGCGCCCCAGGCGATGAACGAGAGGTACAGGAACTCCGGCGCCACATCGATCTCGGCCCAATCCGCGTCCGGAATATGCCGCATGGGCAGCTCCTTCCTCAGAACGAGTGAATCATGCCCAGGCCGAAGCCGGTGGAGTCGGCGCCGCGCGACGGGTCCCGGAACAGGGTCGTCGACGTAATCGGAGAATTGCCGAACTCCTGGAACGCGTTCGAGCCGTTCGTGATGCGCGTCGCGAGGGCGTACAGCTGAGTGCGCTTCGACAGGCTGTACCCATAGCGCGCGGTGATCTGGTGCGCCTTGCTGTCCGGAAGATCCGAAAATCCCGCGCCGCTCAGCTTCTCGTCGCCTTTCCACCCATAGGCGAGGGCGGCGTTGTGCGGTCCGGTCTCGTATTTCCCGACCAGATACACGTTGTTGACCTTGCGCTCCAGCGCTCCCAGGCCATTGATATCGTCAGCCCGGTATTGCAGGCGCTCATAGATGCCGCCCAGCGTGAAACCGTTGAGCAGCCGGTACGAAACGCCGGCCTTCCATGCCTCGTCCTTGCTATTCGATGCGGGCGCGCCTAGCAGAGTGTTGAGCGGCTGGAAGTCCTTGTGGTGCTCGTAGGCGAGCGTGGCGTACAGCGGCCCGGTCTCGTAGGCGGCCATCGCCGAGAACAGACTCGGCTTGAGCCCGCTGCCCTCGGCCACTCCGGTCGTGGCCGAGCCCTGCTGCGCGCCGGCGGCGCCGTAGGCGAACCGCCCCGACAAGCCGTTCCAGCTCGGGGTCCAGTACTGGACAACGTTGCTCACGCGCCGATCGAAGCTCGCGCGCTGCGCGAAGTTCGTGCCGCCCTGGCCTGCGGTGATCGAGCCGGTGCCCCCCAGGATGCCGGTGTAGGCGCCGATGCCGGTGTCGCCGGTCGGGTCCAAGCGCAAAGTCGAGTACTTGTAGGGCGAGTCCCACTGGCCGAGCAGGAACTGTCCCCAGCCGCCCTGCAAGCCGACACCCGAATTGCGCGATGCCCAGAATCCCGACGAGGTCCCGTCATTGAAGTTGACGGCGCTCTCGATCTGGAAAAATGCCTTGAGGCCGGAGCCCAGATCTTCGTTGCCGCGAAATCCGATGTTCGAGCTGTTGCTGGTGACCCGGCTGCGGCGCGCGAAGTTCCGCCCCGACTCCGCGCCGGTGGCTTCGACCGATTCGACGTCGACGTTGGCCGTGCCATAAATCTGCACCGTTGACTGTGCCGCTGCGATCGCCGGCGCGCCGGCGAGGCCCATTACAACGAGCGTGATGCGCTTGAGCTTCATTGCAATCCCCGTGTGTTTGTCGCTCCACATTGGAGCGGCTCCATCCTTAAGCGCCTCGACGTGGCGAATGTTTCAGCGAGCGCGATCGCCCCTACATCTGGAATCGGCGCGGACACAAGACGGAAACGCATCGGGTGTAGATGCGCGCGCGAGTCCCGGTTACAGCAGTAACGAGGCTGCAATCCGGGCGAAACCGATGTCTTCGACGATGCGGTGATGAAGCACCTGTAGGAGACTCGAGATGAAATCTGCCTACCTTGCTATTCCGCTCCTCGCGTTGTCTGCATGCTTCGGGGCAGCACGCGCGCAGCAGCTCGACCAGCCGCCCGCTACGGAAGGCGCGGCAGTCCTGATCCCGTCCCTCAGCGACGCGGAGCGTGAAGAGCAGGCCGTTGCCCGCGCCCTGGCCGAGCGCAGGCAAAAGATGATCGACGATTGCGAGCAAAACTTCGGCGGCGAAGCGGATTGCACGCGCGAGGTGGATACCGAGCTGCGCGCTGAAGGCCTGCAGTGGGGCGCCCGCGTCATCCGCCTCAGGCCTGCTCGCTAAAGGACGAAGCAGATCATGAAAGCCATACCTTGGACCGTTCCATTCTCCGGCGTGCTCGTTCTGACGTTCGCGCTCACGGCCGGGTCCGCTGCCTTGGTGTCGCCTGATGCCGCCGAGGCGCCTTTCCTCGCCGAGAACGACGCCGCCATGGCGAAGATGATGAACGAGATGACGGTGCAGCCGACGGGTGATGTCGACCGCGACTTCGTGGCGATGATGGTGCCGCATCACCAGGGGGCTATAGATATGGCGGTGGCGGTTCTGCGTCATGGCCGCAACGAGCAGCTCAAGCGCCTCGCCCAGGAAATCATCGTCACCCAGCAGCAGGAGATCGCCGCGATGCGCCTCGCTGTCGGCGAGCCGCTGCCGCCGTCCATTCCCTCTCCAACCCACATGCACATGAAAAAGAACTAGGAAGCGAAAATGCAACCCACCATTCTCACGGCGATACTTCTGGCGAGCAGCGTTCTCGCGGGTTCTGTTTGGGCCGGACAGGCCCCGGGAGCTGGGTCCGATCCAGACGTGCCCGTGAGCCATCGCGACCGCGTCTACGCGGCCGAGCAGTTCTCCAACACGGTCTCGGTGACCGATCCCGCCGCCAACAAGCTCCTCGGCGTCATCCGCCTGGGCGATCCCCAGCCGGGCAATCTCAGCCCGCTCTACAAGGGGCAGGTGCTGGTGCACGGCATGGGCTTTTCGCCCGACCACAAGACGCTGGCGGTGGTTTCGATCGGCTCGAATTCGGTGACCTTCATCGACACCGCGATCAACGCGGTCAAGCACGTCACTTATGTCGGACGCTCCCCGCACGAGGCCTTCTTCACCCCGGACGGCAGCGAGGTGTGGGTCACGGTGCGCGGGGAGAATTATGTCGCTGTCCTCGACGCGAAAACATTCGAGGAGAAGACCCGCATCACCACGCCCGCCGGCCCCGGCATGCAGATCTTCTCGCCCGACGGCAAATACGGCTATGTCTGCTCGTCCTTCAACCCCGAAACAGTGGTGATTTCGGTCGCCGATCACCAGATCGTCGGCCGCGTGAAGCAGGACAGCCCGTTCTGTCCCAACATCGCCGCGACACCCGATGGAACACAGGTGTGGTTCACGCTGAAGGACATCGGCAAAGCGCAGGTGTTCGACGCCCATCCGCCCTTCGCAATTCTCAAGACGCTCGATACCGGTCCCATCACTAATCACGTCAACTTCGCGCGCAATGCCAACGGCACTTTTGCCTACATCACCGTCGGTGGATTGAACGAGGTGAAGGTATTACGCACCGACAGCTTCGAGCAGGTCGCGACGATTCCCGTCGGCAACCTCCCGCACGGCATCTGGCCCTCCGGCGACGGAACGCGGGTGTATGTCGGGCTCGAGAACGCCGACGCGCTGGTCGCCATCGACACGCTGAAGAACAAGGTCGTCGCGACCATCCCGATCGGCCAGGCTCCGCAGGCGCTCGCCTATGTGTCTAATGCCGTGCCGGAAGGTGACGGTATCCAGGGCCTGCAGCCTCTTGGCATTGCCGGGCAGGCGGCGCACCTGTCGCTCGCGCCGCTCGCGGACGCCGGGATGACGGGCAAAGCGCCAACCAGCGTATCGTTGTTCGACCAGGGCCTTACGCAGGTGCTCCAGGCATCGGTGACCGGTCTCGCGCCCAAGCAGCCCTATGTGCTCGCCCTTGCCGCCCGGCCGGACGGCAGCGGACCGCTCGAGCCCTTATCTGCGTTCATGACCAATCCTGCGGGATCGGCCATCGTCAACGCGGTCGGTCCGATCCGGCAGATCGTGCAGGGCAATGCGAAGGTCGTGCGCCGCTATCTTGTGATCGCACCCGGCACCGCCGACAAGCCCGGCAGACCGGTTCAGGTGCAGGTCCAGTAGCGCGCAGGTACAGACGATGAAAGCCGATACCCTGCGGCTGGTCGGGACGCTGCTGATCCTGGCCGGCGTGCTGGACGGATGCGCGGCGATCGAACGCCAGGAAGCCGTCGACACCTGGTGGTGAAATGAACGCAATCATGAAAACAACCCACATGCTCTGCGCTCCGCTGCTGCTCTGCGCTGTCTTCGGCGCAGCGCAGGCGCAGCAGCTCTACCAGCCGCCCGCTACGGAAGAGCAGGCCGCTGCGCGGGCCCTCGCCGAGCGCAGACAAAAGATGATCGACGATTGCGAGCAGAACTTCGGAAGTGAAATGGATTGCACGCGCGAGGTGGATACCGAGCTGCGCGCTGAGGCGCTACAGTCAGGCGGCCGCGTCATCCACCTCAGGCCGGCGCGTCCGTGAAACGCATCGTTATCGCGATGTTCCTCGTCGCTGTCGCCCTGCCGGGATGCGGCGAGGGTAAGGTCGCGAGCGCCGGCTATCAGGGCAAGCCTGACATTCATCCCTGGGACAGTCCGGAGGCGGGCGGCGCCAAGGCGCAGTGGGAAAGGCAGATCCAGGAGCGCACGCTCAACCAGAACGAGTACACGCGCACCCGATGAGATTTCTAGCAGTTACATTGATGGCTTTCTTTTCCGTTGCCGCGGCCGCGCAGGAATCGAGCGACCCGGCCGCGCAGCAGGTAGAGCGCCAGAGGATGCAGCCGCTCAACAACGCGCCCGTGTGGCGCGAAGCGCGATCCGGCGTGCCCGCCGAAACCGCCGTGATCGGCCGGGAGACGAATGTCCTCATCCAGCCGACGATGAAGCTCCCCGGCCTGCCGGCGGTGAGCGCTGGCGAGGCATGGGGGCTCGCGCGGCCGCCGCTTTCCACGGCAGGTGGCGCCATCATCGCGCTCTCGCTGCTCGCGCTCGGCGGCTTCTACCGCTGGCGCGGATCGATCGGGGTGCATGGCGAGCCGTCCGGAAGACTAATCCGGCGCTTTTCCCCGGCCGAGCGCGTCGTGCACTGGAGCGTGGCGATTTCGTTCTCCATACTCGGCATCACCGGCCTGGTCATGGGGCTGGGCAAATACGTGCTGATACCCGTCTTCGGGCACACGCTGTTCGCGTGGCTCGCGGACGTGTCGAAGGCGCTGCATAACTTCACCGGGCCGGTGTTCGCGCTGTTCCTGCCGATCCTCATCGCCATCTTCATCCGCGACAACCTGCCGAAGGCCTACGACCTCGAGTGGCTGAAGACATTCGGCGGCATGCTGTCCAAGGAGGCAGGCGATGCGCCCTCGGGGCGCTTCAACGCCGGCGAGAAAATCCTGTTCTGGGTGCTCCCCTGCTTCCTGTCGGTGATCCTTGTGGTCACCGGGCTGATCCTCGATTTCCCGAACTTCGACCAGACCCGCAGCGTCATGCAGCAGGCGAACCTCGTGCACCTGATCTCGGCGCTGCTCGGCATCACCGTCGCCTTCTTCCACATCTACCTCGGCACGATCGGCCAGCGCGGCGCGTACCAGGCGATGCGCACCGGCTACGTCGATGAGGCCTGGGCGAAGGAGCATCACTCGTACTGGTACGCAGACGTGAAGGCCGGCAGGAGCCCGCAGACATTCGCCGACGATGTGCCGGCCGAGACGCGCTCGCGGGTCCTCCAGGCCATTCAGGAGAACGAATGAAACTCAGCCGCAGAAGTTTTTTCACTGCAGCCGCCGTCGGCGCTTTTGCAAGCCTTGCCGCTGCGAAGCTTGCCAAGCCCAGGCAGCAGTCGAAGCCAAGGACGACGGGGGCGGGCTACGAACTGTCTGCGCACGCACGCAAGTACTACCGCACTGCCAAGATTTGAGGAATTGCCATGCTGCTCACTCGTAAATCAGCGGCCCCGGCGGCCTCCCTCGCCTCCAGGTTGCCGGCCGTCGTCCTGAAGACGATGGATCGGCGCACGTTCCTCAAACGCTCCGGCATCACGCTCGGCGCCGGCGCCTTTGCCGCGCAATTACCGTTCAGCATGATCGGCAAGGCGCAGGCGGAGGCGATACCGGGCCAGGGCAAGATCGAAATCAAGCGCACGGTCTGCACGCACTGCTCGGTCGGCTGCGCGGTCGACGCGGTGGTGCAGAACGGCGTATGGGTGGGGCAGGAGCCAGTGTTCGACTCGCCGATCAACCTCGGCTCGCACTGCGCGAAGGGCGCCGCGGTGCGCGACCACGGCATCACGCACGACTCGCGCCGCCTGAAATACCCGATGAAGCTGGTGAAC
>WNFC01010333.1_pt1 | contig 11005 bp, 10 predicted proteins | sample 5400541 | NCBI WGS metagenome assembly WNFC01 (sample SAMN13153342, study PRJNA577476) | soil metagenome | isolation source: 120 cm saprolite under Douglas fir tree site 2 hole 2 replicate 1 | place: USA:California | collected 2015-04-18
CGGCGGCCGCTGAACTCGGCCTCGACGCGGTCGCCGAACTGCAGGAGCTGCACCTCGCCGGTGATGGGCACGCCCCCGACGCTGAGCGCGATCTGCGGCTTGTCGCTCGGCACCACCTCGACCTCGCCGGACTGCACGCGCAGCCGGAAGGTGACCGGTCCCTTCACCGCCAGGGCGGCGGCGCCGTTCTTGCCCGTCGCGCGCGCGCTGGGCTGCTCGCCGGATGACTCGTCGTCGCTGCCGAACCGGCTCCGCCACCGCTCGCGGGACCGCCTCTCGCGGTCGCGCTGCCGTTCGATCCGGTCCCGTTCCCTGCGGGCCCGGTCGGAGGGACCCGCGTCGCTGGCCTCGTCCTCGTGGTCCTCGTCGTCCTCGTCCTCGTCGCGCATGGCGAGCAGGCCGAGGCCGGGCAGGTCGAGGTGCAGCTCCGGCATCTCGAAACCGTGCAGGTCGAGGTGCAGGTCCGGCTCCCCGGCGCGCGGGGGAGTCGCGCGCGGGCGATCCGCGGGCGTGGCGGCCAGGAGCGTCGCGACCAGGGCGATGCTGCCGATCATCGTGCGACCTCCTCGGAATCCTCGATGGCATGGCGGAGCGAGCGGACCATGACGGCGCTGCCGTCGAGGAGCCGCAGGCGCTCGTCGGGGTCGTTGCGCGCCTGCGCGCTGGCGTCGATCAGCGACCGGGCCCGGGCGAAGGAATCGTCCCAGCGCTTCTGCGTGCGCTGGTCGAGCCGGCCGCGGCCGCGCGCGTACTCCTGCTCGAGCACCCCGAGCGCGCTGCGGTAGTCGCCGGCGGCGCGGTCCAGGGCCTGCTGCGCTTTCGCGTCGGTCTGCGCGACGGGCTCGTCGAAGACCGCGGCGTCGCCCTGCCCGTCCTGGGCACGCTGGGGCGGACGCACCACCACGGCGAGCGCCGCCGCCGCGGCGACCGCCACCGCGGCTCCGAGGAACGGGCGCCAGCGCCGAGCGCTCGAGATCGGGACGGGCGCGTGCACGCGCTCCTCGACCCGTTCCCAGATCTCCGGCCGCACCGGCGGCTGCGGGCGGCGGCGGAAAAGCTGCGCTTCGGCGCGCAGCCAGGCCAGCTCGCGCGCGCATTCCGCGCACCGCCCCGCGTGCGCCAGGACGTCCGGACGGGCTTCCGCGCCGAGGGCGGCGGCCTCCAGCTCCTCGAAGGTCGGGTGGCCGGTCATGGCGTTCCCTCCACGTACCCCGACAAGCGCTCGCGCAATTGCAGGCGGGCGCGGTGGATCTCGTTCTTCACCTTCTGCAGGTTCCAGCCCATCGCCTCGGCGATCTGCTCGTAGGGCAGGCCGTGGTCGATGCGCATCAGCAGGGCGGCCCGGCGATCCGAGGCGAGGACCGTTAGGGCACCGTCGAGCAGCCGGTCCGCCTCGCCGGAGAGAAGCACCGCCTCGGGAGAGGGAGCGCGATCGGGCTCGCGGGGCTCCTCCTCCGGCAGCGGCAGCGGATCCCGCCGCCACCTGCGCAGTTGCTCCATCGAGACCATCCGCGCGATGCCGAGCAGCCAGCCGCCCAGCCGCTCGTCCTCGCGCAAGGTGCGCATGCGGGAATGGGCGCGCACGAAGGTCTCCTGCGTCGCCTCGTCGGCGGCGGCGTCGTCGCGCAAGAGGTCCCCGAGGAAGCGGCGGACGGAAGGAGAGTGGCGGTCGAAGATCACCCGAAAAGCCTCCGGCTCGCCGCGCCGGGCGCGGTCGAGCAAGTCCCGCTCCGGCGGAACCTCCCCGCGCCCTCGCGAGGCGGGTGTGCGGTCGGCGGGCGTCACCGGCACGTCCAAGAGTGACGCGATGGGCCGACCGGTTTCAGGCATGAGTCGACTGCGAGGTTCGAGGTTCGACTGCAAGTGCTCGAGATTCGACTGCGAGATTCGAGGGTTCGACTGCGAGATTCGAGCTTCGACTTCGAGCCTCGAGTCTCGACGTCGAATTTCGCTGTTCGACGGCGAAGTCCGGTGGTCGATGCTAGTCGATGCTCGTAGTCGAAGCTCGCACCTCTCTGTACCCTCGTCCCTAGCTTCCTTCCGCTGCCGTCTGGAACTTTCGCAGTCGGAGGTCGCGGATGGAGCACTTCAGCGCGCCGCTGCGCTACCGCTTCGACCACCTCGATCAGGCGCGGACGCACGTCGTGCGCGCGGGCGAGCATTCCCTCTTCTTCTTCCGTCACCCCCGGCTCTCGCTCGAGCCAGGCTCCTCGGTGCAGATGGAGTGGACCTTCCAGAACGCGGAGCCGGCGCGCATGCTGCACGGCACCGCGCTGGAGAACGTGGACCGCTGCGGCGTGTGGATGGAGCTGCACGACACGCGGCCCCTGCGCGAGCTGCGCTCCCTGCACAACGTGCGCCGTCACCGGCGCATGGCAACCGACCGGCCGGTGCAGATCGCCTGGTCCGGCCGGGTGGAGAGCGGGCGCCTGCTGGACGTCTCGGCGGGCGGGGCCCGCATCTCCGGCGCGCCCGGCGTTCTGCGCGGCGACCTGGTCGAGCTGCGGCTCCCTTCGGAGGAAGACCCCGCCCTCTTCCCCGAGCTGGGCACGGCGTACGTCGCCTGGGCCGAAGAGGGCGGCGAGATGGGGGTCCAGTTCGATCGGCTGGACTCGTCTTCCCGCACCGCGGTCATCGAGCTGGTCCGCTCGGTCGCCGACGCGTGGGCGAGCGCCCTCGAGTCCCGCCATCCGTCCTGGTGCTGCGTCGACGCCGGCCCGATCGAGGTCCCCCTCCCCGAGGGGTTCCTCCGGGCCGCCGGCTGACGCGGCCAGAACGCATCCCATGAGGTCCGGGCTCTGAAAAGCGCAGCGCCGCCCTATCGGCGGCGGCTGGCGTCCGCTCAAGCGAGGATGTCGTTCTCGTACTTGCCCACCTCGAGCGAGTGGTCGGCGATCGACTTGATCTCCTCGTCGTCGTTGTGGCTAGCCGCGTGGAAGTTCTGGTGCACGCGGTGGTGGGCGTCGGTGCAGAAGGCGAGCGCCATGTTCAGCTCGTTCTCGCATTTCGAGATGCCCCGGCGCTCGATCAGCGCGGTGGTCCGCGAAATGACGGCCAGCATGCCCATCAGATCGATGCCGACGTCGGCGAGGCGGCGGGTGGCGAACTGCTTCTCGACGATCTCCCGGCCGTGCCGGCGCAGCACGGACTCGGTGAGCGCGGCCAGCTCCTGCACCGCGTCCTCCACGTTCGCCACCTGCTTGCGCAGCGACTCGTGCGCCTTGGTGATCTGCGTCCGGCCGTAAGGCAGCGTCTGGCGCACCTTGCGGCGGCCGTAGTCGCGCAGCACGCCCAGGCTCTTGATCGGGTCGTTGAGCGAGTTCGCCAGCTCCTTGCCCAGGCCCTGGAGGAACTCGCCCGGCCTCTGTACCCCGGTGAGCCCCACGTACAGCCGCAGGATCTCGTTCGTCCCCTCGAAGATCCGGTTGATGCGCGCGTCCCGGACCACGCGCTCGTAGGGCTGCTCGCGCATGTAGCCCATTCCGCCGGCGATCTGCAGCGCCTCGTCCGCCGCGGTCCACAGCGCCTCGGAGTTGAACACCTTGGTCGCGGCGCCCTCGACGGAGTAGTCCACCCCGCCCCGGTCGATGGTGGAGCTGACCAGGTAGCAGAGCGACTCGCTCGCGTAGCAGCGCATCGCCATCCGCCCCAGCTTCTCCTTGATCAGCCCGAAGCTGCCGATGGGGCGCCCGAACTGCTTGCGGGTGGAGGCGTGCTCGGAGGCGAGCTGCAGGAGGCGCTTCTGCCCGCCGACGGACCCGGCGCCCAGGCCGGTACGCCCGTGGTTCAGGATGGACATCGCGACCTTGAATCCCTTCCCCTCCTCGCCCAGCACGTTCTCCGCGGGGACCTTCACGTCGTCGAAGCGGACGCTGGTGGTCACCGAGGCGCGGATCCCCATCTTGTCCTCGTGCGGCCCGTGCGACACGCCGCCCAGGTCGCGCGTCACCGCGAAGGCGGTGATCTTCCCTTTCTGCTCCGGCGTGTCGGGCGTGGTCTTGGCGAAGACGGTGAAGAAGTCCGCGATGCCGCCGTTGGTGATCCAGATCTTCTCGCCGTTCAGCACGTAGTGCGACCCGTCGGCGGACTTGACCGCCCGGGTGCGGATGCTGAACGCGTCGCTGCCGGAGCTGGGCTCGGTCAGGCAGAAGGCGGCGATCATCTCGCCGGTGGCGAGCTTGGGCAGCCACCTGCGCTTCTGCGCGTCGGTGCCGAAGAGCAAGAGGCCCTTGAACCCGATGGAGGAGTGCGCGCCCAGCGTGACGGCGACCGAGCCGTCCCAGGAGGCGAGCTCCTCCATCACCCGCGCGTAGCCGGTGTTGGAGAGCCCGATCCCGCCGTGCTCCTGCGGGACGATGAGCCCGAAGAGCCCCAGCTCGCGCAGCGACTGGAGCAGCTCGGCCGGCATCTCCCCGGTCCGGTCGAGGCGCGCCGTGTCGATCCCCGCCATGTACTTGCCGGTGGCTTCGACGATCTCGCGCACGGTCTCCCGCGAGTCCTCGTCCATCTGCGGGTACGGAAAGAGCTGGTCCTCGAGGATGTCGCCGAAGAAGAGCGACTTGCCGAAGCTCGCCTGCGGGTCGAAGGGCATGCGGGCAAGTCTAGCCGCCGCCCCTGAGGCGGCGCTACGTTTTGACGCGCGGGCTACAAGCTCTCGAGGAACGCGATCAGCACGAAGCGCGAGAACGCGTCGAGTCGCCTGAATCGTTCGCGCGACCTGGCGCCCTGTCCGTCGTGGGCCAGGATGGCTTGCGCGATCGTGGTGGCCCGCCCGTCGTGCAGCAACTTCGCCTGCGTGCGCAGGCCCCAGAGCGGCTGCGTGCGCATCAGCCGGCCCGTGGCCTGGTTCTGGGTGATGCCGTCGCCAAGAGAGCCCATGTCGTGAAGCAGGAAGTCGGAGAACGGGTGGTAGTAGACGCGGTCCAGCGCCGCGACCGCGTTCGGGCCCGTGCGCAGCGTCTGGGCGTGGCAGTCGAGGCAGCCGATGGCGGCGGCGACCGCGTTGCCGATCGCGGTGACCAGGTTGCGCGACCCGCGCGGCGGCGGCCCCAGGAACGTCATGAAGTCGTTGAACCTGACCACGCCCGTGCCGTCGTCGTTCGGCGTGTCGAGCGCCGGGTTGAACTGCAGGATGTCGCACTTTCCCTGAGGGCAGTTCTCGTTGGGAAAGAGCGGGTTGGTGATGCCCATCTCGTTCAGGTAGGCGTCGCCGGAGAAGACGAAGAGGCTCGGCACCTGCGCCTTCCACCCGAACTTGCCGAGGGCCGGCTGGCCGCCGTTGCTCGGGTCGGGCACCACGCTGGGCGTTCCGGCGGTCGAAGGCGTCAGGAACGACTGCAGGAAGGCGATGGTCTCGAAGGTCGACGCCGGCGTCGCGTCGACCAGACCGAGGCCGAACAGCGGTTGCGTGCGGCGGCTGGCCCTCACGGTCGCCTCGGGCGGGACCGTTTCGCCGGCGAACGTGAACGTCCCCGCCGGGACGGAGACGAAGCCGATGCCCTGGTCCTGGATGAGCGAGCCGCCGAATTCCGCCATGGGATCGAACGTGCCGTCGGCGCGGGTGCGGCCGAAGCGGGTCTCGAGCCGCTGGTTGGTCCCACCCACGGCGGTACCCGGTCCGAGATGGCAGGCGACGCAAGACGCCTCGTTGAAGACCGGACCGAGGCCCTCGTCGGGCTCCTCGGGGGCGGTGAACTCGGTCTTCCCGACGTCGAACCTCGCCAGCTCCGCCGCGCCGAGACCGGGCAACGGATCGCCGAACCCGGTGCCCGCGACACCCAGGTCGGCTTCGGCCGCGCGATCCGGCATCTGCACCTGGGGCGCTTCCTGAGGAGGCGGCTGCGCGGAACAGCCAGCCAGCAGGACCACACCTGCGGCAACGACGATGCGTCGAGCCATTGGTTCCCCCTTGTTTTGACGATTGCTAAATCAGGTTCGCACGCCCGGCGTGGGCGCCGTCCATGCGCGCTGTCACATCGCGCGGAGATGCGCCATCGGCAAAATGACCGATGTCACTCGTGGCTCTCGCGGCGAACGTCGGCCATCACCGCCACCAAAGCACAGGCAATCAGGAACCGCGGATCGAGGTTTTGCGAGGCCGGCAGCATTTGTAGCGCGAATACTTTGCGAAAGATCCGGAACTGTTGCGCAAGCAGCGCCACCACCTCGCCGCCGATCTCGATGTGGTGCCGTCCGGGCCAGAAGTGGAGCAACCGGCGCACCAGCGAGAGCGTGTCCTCCTGCATCGTCCCGCAGACCCGGTCGTCCGGGTCGAGCACGTCCCAGGCGTCGCGCCACATCCACGAGAGCCCACGCGTGCGCACCGAGCCCAGGCGCACTCCGGTGAGCGCGTCGAGCACGTCGTGGCACATGTTGAAGCTGAGCAAGGACCGGTTGCGGATCTCGATCAGCGGGGTGGTCTCGTCCTCGTCGGCGAAGAGGATCAAGCGGTCGCGGATGCGGAAGAGCGGGTGGCGCACGAACATCGCCAGGCGCCCGTCCGGCGCGTACACGCGGTAGACGCGCCCGAGGAGCGACCAGAGCGGGCGCACGATCAGGTAGGCGGACTGCTGGTACAGGTCGGGAGGCAGCGACTCGCGCGCGCGGGCGATGAGGTCGGCTGGCATGGACGGAGAATGCCCGCGCACGGCAGCGCGGTTCAAGCGCCCGGCGGCGGCGCGGCCGGGAGCAGGATGAGGAACCGGGTGCCCACGCCCACCTTGCTCGCGACCTCGATCTCGCCGCCCATCGCCGTGATGAGGCTGTGGCAGATCGAGAGACCCAGCCCGGTGCCCACCCCCACCGGCTTGGTGGTGAAGAAGGGATCGAAGATGCGCGGCAGGACGTCCTCGGGGATCCCCATGCCCGTGTCGGAGATCTCCACCGCGACCCGCCCGTGGCCGTCGACGCAGGTGGCGAGGCGCACCTCGTTGCGCTCGGGAGCGTTCCCGCTGAACGCGTGGGCCGCGTTCACCAGGAGGTTCAGGAAGACCTGCACCAGGCGTCCCTCGTTGCAGCGCACCAGCGGCACGTCCCCGTACTCCCTCACCACCTGGGCGCTGTGGCGCAGCTCGTGAGAGGCCATGTTCACGCTCGCGTCGAGGGCGGCCTCGACGTCGACGGCGCCGAGGCGCTCGTCGTCCATGCGCGAGAGCGTCTTCATGTCCTTGACGATGCGCCGCACGCGCTCGGCGCCCTCGCTCGCCTCCGCGACCGAGGCGCGCAGCTCGGCGACGTCGATGCCGGGGAGCGCCTCGGGCAGGCGCGACAGCGCGTCGCGCACGTACGAGAGGTTCGCCAGTGTGTAGGCCAGCGGGTTGTTGATCTCGTGCGCCACTCCCGCCGACAGGGTGCCCACCGTGGCCAGGCGGTCCGCCATGCGCAGCTGCTTCTCCGACTTGCGCAGCGCCTCCTCGGCGCGCTTGCGCTCGGTGACGTCGAGGAAGGTCACCACCCGGCCGACCAGCTTGCCCTGCCGGAGCATGGCCGCCGCCGAGTGCTGCACCGGGACCAGGCTCCCGTCGCCGCGCACGAGCTGCAGCTCCTGCTCGAGGCGGGCGTAGGTGTGCACCGCGGCCTCGATCCACACCGCGGGGAGACCCTTGTCGGCGCCGGGCAGCCGCGCCATCGCGTAGAAGCTCCGCCCCTGGAGCTCCTCGGGCGCGGAGAGCCCCAGGATGCGCAGCGAGGCCGCATTGCAGAAGGTGATCATGCCGTCCAGGTCGAGGCCGCAGATCGCCTCGACGGTGGAGTCGAGCAGCAGCCGGACCCGGTCCACGCTGTCGCGCGCCTGCTGCCCCGCCTGCCGGGCGCGCTGGGCCACCTCGCGCAGCGCGCGGACCTGGCGCTCGCGGCGCGCCTGAAGCCACGGGAGCAGTCTCCGGACGACGAGGACGAGCGCCGCGCACAGGCCGGACGTGGCCACCAGCGCGCGCAGAGGCACGCCCAAGTGATCGGCAGGACCCCCGGCAGCTTGAGACGCCGCGGCGAGGATCGCCGCGGCGAGTTCGGCGTGCGTCACGCCTTCCTTGGATACCCCAGTTTCCCCAGGACGCCGCGAATCTCGTCGAGGATGGCGGGGTCGTCGATGGTGGGAGGCACGCGCACCTCCTGCCCGTCGGCCATCCGCCGCATGGTGCCGCGCAGGATCTTCCCCGACCGCGTCTTGGGCAAGCGCTTGACCACGCTGGCCGTCTTGAAGAATGCCACCGGGCCGATGCGATCCCGCACCCGCTCGACCAGCTCGCGGACCACCTGCTCCTCGGGCTTCTGCACTCCCGCCTTGTAGACCACGAACCCGACCGGAACTTCCCCCTTGAGCTCGTCCTGCACGCCGATCACGGCGCACTCGGCCACGTCGGGGTGCGAGGCGAGCACCTCCTCCATCGCGCCGGTGGAGAGGCGGTGACCCGCGACGTTGATCACGTCGTCGATGCGCCCCATCACGAAGCAGTAGCCTTCGGCGTCCTTGTAGCCGCCGTCGCCCGTCAGGTAATGGCCGGGGAACCGCGACAGGTACGCGCGCTGGTAGCCCGCGTCGTCCTTCCACAAGGTCGGCAGCGTTCCGGGCGGGAGCGGGAGCTTGATCGCGATGCTCCCCGTCCGTCCCGCCGGGACTTCCTGCCCCTCGTCGTCGAGGATCCGCACGTCGTACCCCGGCATCGGCTTGGTGGCCGAGCCGGGCTTCACCGGGAAGCTGGCCAGCCCCACCGGGTTGCCGCAGATCGCCCAACCGGTCTCCGTCTGCCACCAGTGGTCGATCACCGGGATGCCGAGCCGCTGCTGCGCCCAGTGCAGCGTGTCCGGGTCGCAGCGCTCGCCGGCGAGGAACAGCGTGCGCAGGCGCGAGAGGTCGTACTTCCGGATGTGCTCGCCGCTTGGGTCGTCGCGCTTGATGGCGCGGAAGGCGGTGGGCGCGGTGAAGAAGGCGTTCACCCCGTGCTGCGAGCAGACACGCCAGAACGCGCCCGGGTCGGGCGTGCCCACCGGCTTGCCTTCGTAGAGGATGCTGGTGCAGCCCGCAAGCAGAGGCGCATAGACGATGTACGAGTGGCCGACCACCCAGCCGATGTCGGAAGCGGCCCAGAAGACCTCGCCCGCCGTAACGCCGTACATGGCCTTCATCGAGTACTTGAGCGCCACGGCGTGTCCGCCGTTGTCGCGCACGGTGCCCTTGGGGTTCCCCGTCGTGCCGCTGGTGTAGAGGATGTAGAGCGGATCGGTGGCGGCGACCGGCACGCACTCCGCCGGCTCGGCGCCTTTCAGCGCTTGCGAGAATGAAACATCGCGGGGGCCGAGCTGGGCCTCCTGCTGCGGCCGCTGCAGGATGATGCAGCGCTCGGGCTTGTGCTTCGAGAGCTCGAGCGCCTTGTCGAGGAGCGGCTTGTACGGGACGGTCCGCGGGCCCGGCTCGATGCCGCACGAGGCGCTCACCACCAGCCTGGGCTGGGCGTGGTCGATGCGGGCAGCCAGCTCGTGCGAGGCGAAGCCGCCGAACACCACCGAATGGATGGCGCCCAGGCGCGCGCAGGCCAACATCGCCACCACGGCCTCGGGGACCATCGGCATGTAGATGATGACGCGGTCCCCGCGCTGGACGCCCTGGCGGCGGAGCGCGCCGGCGAAGCGCGCCACCTCGTCGCGCAGCTCGCGATAGGTGATGCGGCGGACCTCGCCGGCCAGCGGGCTGTCCCAGATCAGCGCCGCCTGCTCGCCGCGGCCCTGCTCGACGTGCAGGTCGACCGCGTTGAAGCACGTGTTCAGCTCTCCGCCGCGGAACCAGCGGTAGAAGGGCGCGTTCGACCGGTCGAGGACCTCGTCCCACGGCTTCGTCCAGTGGACGTCCTGCGCCACCTCGCCCCAGAAGCCCTCGGGATCGTCGAGCGAGCGGCGGTACTCCTGCTCGTAGCCGGCCATGGGGAAACCTCCAGCCGGCCATGGAATCATCTGGAGCCGGGCGAGCGCAACGTGACGGCCCAGAACGCATCCATGATATCCGCGGTTTGAAAGCGCAGCGCCGCCGAATACGGCGGCGCCTGGCCACGGAGGTGCTCATGGGCGAGGTGGCGTATCGGTCCGAGGTGCGCGTCGAGCGGGTGAAGGGCCCGCTGCGGCGCGCGTACCTGCCGGCGGAGAAGGAGCCGGTCCTGTTCAGCACGCACGGGCCGGTGGCCGCGCACTACAAGGCGCAGCCCGGGACCTACGAGCCGCACGCGACCACGCTCGACTACGTGGTCGCGGCCACCGCGGGTTGACTGGCCGGGACGCTCGGTGGAGCGCTGGCAGCGCGCCACGTGGACCCGGATGGCAAGCTGGTCGCCCACGCGACCGGCGAGGTGGAGCTGGAAGGGCGCGCAGCGCGAGGCGGCGGAGCGCGCGCACGGCGTGTACGCGGACTCGTGCCCGGTGTACCGGTCGCTCAAGGCGGCGATCGCCATCACCACCGAGCTGGACTTCCGGCCAGAGTGACTGACGGCGCCGCCCTCTCGGCGGCGAGTGGCGCCCCCGCCGGCGGTAAAGCCCGGACGGGGGCGCGTGGTTCGGACCTGCGGTGGCTAGAAAGCGGCTTGGCCCTGCAGCCAGACCGCAGCCGTCGAGGAAGCACCCTGGAAGCCCGAGCCGCTGGCGATCGGCGCGATGGCGGCGGGGTTCCCGGGCGTTCCCGGCGTGATGCTGTTCACCTCGAGGGTGATCTTGTCCGCGTGTCCCTTGAGAAACCAGGCCAGGCCGCCGGCGAACTTGCGGCGGTCCGAGGTGTGCGGGAAGCCGGCGTCCGAGCCGAACTTGTAGGCGCTCACGTACGCGCCGATGGCGCCGACGCGGAAGTTCAGCGAGCCGGCGAACCCGGTGCCGGTGCGAGCGAAACCCGTGGTGCCGGCCCCGGACGCGCCGGCGTTGTCGCCGTAGTTCCAGCGGAAGATGCCCAGGTCGGCGGAGAACTCCATGTCGCCCGGCAGCGGCAAGTCGACGAAACCGTCGCCGCCGAAGAACGTGTAGTCGTTCACGG
>WNFC01009056.1_pt1 | contig 11004 bp, 10 predicted proteins | sample 5400541 | NCBI WGS metagenome assembly WNFC01 (sample SAMN13153342, study PRJNA577476) | soil metagenome | isolation source: 120 cm saprolite under Douglas fir tree site 2 hole 2 replicate 1 | place: USA:California | collected 2015-04-18
CGATCTGCTCCTCGCTCATGCCGAGCAGCTGCAGCCGGTTGCGCGCGGCCTCGGCGAGACCGGCGTCTTTTCCGGTGCGCCGCAGCAGGAGATATTCCGCCTGCGCTGCCGCCCAGTCGGGCACGAGCAGCTCGACCAGCGGCTGGCCCTTGGCGACGGGGTCGAGCGGCGCCCGCGCGTGGAGCTTCTCGACAAAGCCCCCTGAGCGCGCCTGCACGACGAAAACAGCGCGTTCGTTCCACGCAACGCTGCCCACAGCCTCGATGCGGCGCTCGACCGATCCTGCCGTCGCCGCCGCCGTGCGCACGCCGAGGTTCTGCGCGATGCGCGGATCGATGATCACGGTGCCTTCGCCGCCCGCCTCGTCCGCGAACTTCGGCACGAGCTGCATGTCCATGAAAGGCGATTTGCCCGGCTTGTCGAAATGCTGCTGCGGGACCATCGGGTCGAACCAGTAGAGGATTTTTTTCCCAGAGGCACCCTCTCCGGACGCCGCAGGCGGGTCCGCTTGCGCCATGCGCGACATCGCGAACCAGTAGCCGACTCCGCCCGCGGCGGCGGCGACCAGGACGAACCCCAAAATGACGAGAGGCGCGCGTCTCATGGTTGCCCTTCGTGCGGCAAAAGGAAATTCAATCTCGCCCAGGCACGCGCCCGCTCGAGCTGCGTCTGCACGAACCCCAGCCGCGTCTCGGTCTCCGCGCGGCGCGCTTCGAGCACCACGCCCAGCTCGCCGCGCCCGCCGCGGTAGGCGGCGAGCGCCGCGGCGACCCGCTCGCGCGCGAGGGGCAGAAGCAGCTTTTCGAAACGCTCGGTGCGCACGCCCGCGGTCTGCCAGTCGGCGTAGAAGCCGTGCAGCTCGGCCTCGTGCATTCGCCGCGCTTCCTCGGTTTGCGCCTGAGCCTGCTCGGCGAGCAGTCTCTTGGCGGCGAGGTCCCGGTCCTGGCGCTTCTCCGCCTCCCAGGGAAGATCGATGCTCACCATCACGGAAATCATGTTGGAGAACGCCGGCCCGCGTTGCCCGTACGCCACTTCCAGGCTCCAGTCGGACTTCTTCGAGTTCGCCGCGAGCGCGGCATCCGTCCTGGCGAGCGCCTCGCGCTCGGCGTAGATCCTTTGCTCCGGATGCTCATGCAGGTTGGCAAGGAGCGCCGTGGGCGGGTGGTCGAACACGCTCGTGTCCGGCGGATTGGCGAGCGGGCGCGAGGCCTCATCTCGAAGCCAGGCAGCGAGCGCGTAGCGCGCGCGCTCGATCGTGCGGTCCTGCTCGATGACGCGGTCCTGTGCGGCAACGCCGGCTCCGCGCAGCGCGAGCGCGTCGGCCGTGTTCTGCCGGCCCGCGGCGATCGCCGCCGACACCGTGTCGAGCTGAAGCTGCAGCTCCCCCACGAGCTCGACGAGAGGCGCGCGCGCCTGCTGCGCGAAATGCAGCTCGAGCCAGGCAAGCGCGATCTCGCGCCGCAGCCCGGCACGCTGTGCGGCTAGGTTCGCAGCTTCCACGTCGCGCTCGAGCGCGGCGCGCTCTCCGCGCAGCCTCCTCTTCTCCCCGTTGGGAAAGTCCTGCATGAGGCCGATCTTGCGCATCGTCATGAAGTCAGCGTCGTAGCGGAACCGGTCCGCACCGTTGACGGGCAGGTTGTCCACGCCGATGCGAAGCTTGGGGTCGGGCAGCTCTCTCGCGCGCGGCACGAGCTCGGTCGCGGCGGCGAGCGCCGCGCCCTGCGCGGCAAGACGCGGGGAAATCGTTTCGCCGATCTTCAGCGCTTCGGCGAAGGGGAGCGGCTCCGTGCCAGCGGAGCGCGCCACCGGCGCCGCGACAGCGAAACCAAGAATGCAGAAGCAAGCGAGCGGACGCGTTAAACGCCCGGGCAAAGCAAAAACCATAAAGCCTCCGATGAGCAGGAACACCGGCGCCGCCAACAAGCGGCGCCGCAGCTCAGCGGCGGCTAAAAGAGAAAGCGGGAATAAAGGAGGTTGAGAGGCGGAGGCGGCGCGCTCGCGACTGCGAATCGCATCGGAAGCGGTGCAGTCGTCGCCGCCAGCAGTGCTTTATGTTCGACTAGGAGCACCAGCACGGGCGAGTCGAAAGCGGAGAGCTGCGGCAGCTTGGCGAGATCGAGTGTTTGCGTTTCCGCCTGGAAATGCACGCGGCACAGTAGCTCTGTAGGCGCTGCACTCTGATGCTCCTCGCACGCCATCTGGGGTTCGGGCATCTTGCCCTGCAGGCAGCCATACCCTGCAATCGCCGCGTGCGCGAACGCCAGCGCCGCCAGGGCGAAGCCGGCGATCCAGCGACGGCGATGTCGGGTCAGGAAAGGCGTCACGAAATGTTCCCCGCGACTAGGATAGCTCACTGCGAGGAAAGTTCAAAATCTGCGGAGAACTGACCGCCAGTTTCAGGCAGCCGGCATGTCGGGCCAGCCGGATTTCCAGCCGTCCGGCCCGCCGATGAGTGTCCAGAAAGGCTTGCCCTGTCCGCGCCAGTGCTCGGCGGCCGCGTCCATGGTGTCGAGCGCTTCCGTCGCCTCGTGCCCGTGCCCGCCGCAGAAGTGCTTGCTCTTCTTGAGGATCACCACCCAGCCCTTCGCGGAAAGCCACGACAGGTCTTTCAGGCCGCCGGCAAAGGCGCTCCAGTCGGCAGTGAGCTTCTCGGGAAAGCGAAGCGCGCGCGACACCTCGGCGAGAAAATCCTCCTTGTCGTGCGCTTGGTGGATGTCGACGTAGATCACCATGAGCCCCGCCGCGGCTGCGGCGGCCGCGAGCTCGCGTGCGTCGGCGCCGAGCTGGAACACGCCCGCCTTCGCCGCGTCCTTGATCCATTCCGCCTTCATGCGCTCAGCTCTCCGCCTTGCGCAGGCGAATGTGCAGCTCGCGCAACTGCTTCTCGTCCACCGGCGACGGAGCATGCGTGAGCAGGTCCTGCGCGCGCTGCGTCTTGGGGAAGGCGATCACGTCGCGGATGGATTCGGCGCCCGCCATCATGGCGACGATGCGATCTAGGCCGAAGGCGATGCCTCCGTGCGGCGGCGCGCCGTACTGGAGCGCCTCCAGCAGGAACCCGAATTTCTGCTTCGCTTCTTCGGCGCCGATCGACAGCGCGCGGAACACCTTCGATTGCACTTCCTCGCGGTGGATGCGCACCGAGCCGCCGCCGATCTCCGAGCCGTTCAGCACCATGTCGTAGGCCTTGGCGAGCGCCGCGCCGGGATCGCCCGCGAGCCGGTCCTCGTGGCCGTCCTTGGGAGCGGTGAACGGGTGGTGCATCGCGTTCCAGTGCCTCTCCTGCTCGTCGTACTCGAACATCGGAAAATCCACCACCCACAGCGGCTTCCAGCCGCTTTGAGCGTGGCCCTTCTCGTGGCCGATCTTCACGCGCAGCGCGCCGAGCGCGTCGTTGACGATCTTCGTCTTGCCCGCGCCGAAGAACATCAGGTCGCCGTCTTTCGCCCCGGACAGGTCGACGACCGCCTTCAGCGCCGCATCCGAAAGGTTCTTCACGATCGGCGACTGCATTCCTTCCCTGCCCTTCGCAATGTCGTTGAACTTGATCCAGGCGAGGCCCTTCGCGCCGTAGATGCCGACGAATTCCGTATACGCGTCGATCTCTCCGCGGGTGAGGTCTCCTCCCTTTGGCACGAGAAGCCCCGCCACGCGGTGCGCCGGCGTGTTCGCGGGTCCCGAGAACACCTTGAAATCCACGGACTTCATCACCTTGGTGAGCTCGATGAGCTTCAGGGGCACGCGCAGGTCCGGCTTGTCCGATCCGTATTCGCACGTGGCCTCCGCGTAGCTCATGACCGGGAACGGATCCGGCAGCGCGACCCCCAGCATTTCCCCGAAGACGGCGCGGATCAAGCCCTCGAAAATCGCGCGGATTTCCGCCTCTTCGAGGAACGAAGTCTCGCAGTCGATCTGGGTGAACTCGGGTTGGCGGTCGGCGCGCAAGTCCTCGTCGCGGAAGCACTTGGTGATCTGGTAGTAGCGGTCGTAGCCCGCGATCATGAGCAGCTGCTTGAAGAGCTGCGGCGACTGCGGAAGCGCGAAAAACTCGCCCGCGTGCACGCGCGAGGGCACGAGGTAGTCACGCGCGCCCTCGGGCGTCGAGCGCGTGAGCATCGGCGTCTCGATGTCGGTGAAGCCGCGCTCATCGAGATATTTCCGAACCGCCATCGCCACCCGGTAGCGCAGCATCAAGTTCTTCTGCATCGTCTCGCGGCGCAAGTCGATGACGCGGTGCGTGAGGCGCACCGTCTCCGAGAGATTCTCGTCGTCGAGCTGGAAAGGCGGCGTGAGCGAGGGGTTGAGGATCTCGATGTCGTGCGCGAGCACTTCGACTTCGCCCGAGGCGATGTTCGGATTAACGGTGCCTTCGGGACGCCGGCGCACGAGGCCGGTCACCTTCAGCACGAATTCGTTGCGGATCTTTTCCGCCGTTGCGAAAGTCGCCTTGCGGTCGGGATCCGACACCACCTGCGCGAGGCCCTCGCGGTCGCGCAGGTCGATGAAGATCACCCCGCCGTGGTCGCGGCGGCGGTGCGCCCAGCCGGCAAGCGTCACCGTTTGCCCTAGGAGCGCCGCGCTCAGCTTGCCGCAATAGTGGGTGCGCATGGGGGGCGGAGTATAGCAAACCGATCCGATTTCCCGAGCGGGAATTGCCCTCCGCTCTAGCGCGCTTCGCGTTCCCGCACCGCCGCGCCGCCGAGCATCATCGCATTGAGAAGCGACAGGGCGCAGCCCAAGGTCACGGTGAGCCCGATCACCGACAGAACCGGGATACGCGATGTCGCAAGGCACCCGAACGCAGCGAATGTGGTGAGAAAACACACCGACAAGGCGAGCGAGGTGCCCTGCTCGCTGTCGGTTCCGGGTTCCGCCTGACTGAAAAACAGCGAGTAGTTGAGGCCGATGCCGAGCACGAGCAAAAGCGAAACCAGATGGAACAGCGATAAACCGATCCCGAGCAGCCCGAGGCAGGCCACCGTCATCGCAATCGCCGCGTACACGGGCAGCATGACCCGCAGCGCCTTGCGCACGCCGCGCAGCCCGAAGCAGAGCAGTAAAGCGATCGCGAGCGCACCCAAGCCCGCGAGCGCAAGGGCCTGGGTGCGGTAGCCGCCGATCAACCTGTCCGATTCGGCCTTGAGGTCGAGGAAGCTCGCGCGCGCTTCGGCGGGCAGCCGCTCGGCGAGCGAGCGCAGATTCGCCGGATCGCGCACGCCGCGCAGAGGAATGAACGCATGCCATTCGCCGTCGCGCGTGGCGAGCAGCGACTGCACCTTGAGGTCGAGCCCGGTGCCGCGCAGGTCCTCGATCGTGAGCAAGGGCCCGAGCCGCGCCCCTTCCACGTCGCGCTCGAACGGCGCAAAGGCGTCGGCGCGATACGGCAACCCTCGCAGCGCGCGGGCGAGCGTGCGGTGCAGATCCTGCGCTTCGGGCAGCGCGGCGCGGCGAAGGGCCTGCGTCTTTTCGCTCGGCAGATACCGCGCCGCCAGATCGAATCCTTCGAGGATGCCCTGGTCCACCGCCTTCTGCAGAGCGAGCGCCGTTTGCTCACTCTTCTCGAGCACCGCCTCGCGGCTCGCGGCCGTCGCGATCAGAAGATAACGCGCATCCGGCGCGCGCAGATCGGCGCTCAGCCGCTGGTGCAGCTCGCGCGCGGATTCGGGCAGCGGACTCAGATGCCCGAGGTCGTCGTCCCAGATCCGGTCGTGGCGCGCGACGATGAAAGCGAGCGCCGCGAAAAGCAGCACCCAGGCAATCCACGCCGCGCGCTGCATCGCGAGCCCTGCGCGGACCAGGCTGAAGGGAAGCGTGCGCGGCGGCGCGCCCCTGCCCGGGGCGAGCGCGGGCAAAACCCAGCGCGTCACCAGGCCCGCCGAGAGCACCCCGACCATCGACAGCACGCCGAGCTGGGAGAGGCCCTGGAGACTCGAGAGCAGCAGGGCGAGCGAGCCGAACACGGTGGTGAGCACGGCCAGGCGCAAGGTCGGCCAGACTCGGGCGAGGACTTCGAGCACGGATTCGCCGGGCTTGCGCTGCGTGAAGACGTAGGACGGGTAATCGACCGCCTCGCCGATCAGGGTGGCGCCGAAGGCGAGCGTGATCCCGTGCACCGTGCCGAAGAGCACGCCCACCGCCGCGACTCCCACGAGCAGGCCCGTCAGCACCGGCAGCGCGGAGAGCGCCACTGGGCCGGGCGAACGGTATGCGAGGACCAGTACCAGGAGGACCAGCACGCCCGCGAGGCCCGTGAGCCAGCCGATGTCGTGCTCGATCGCCGCACGCGTGCGCGCGGCAAACACGCCCGGCCCGCTGATCAACACGCGGTATTCGGGACCCGCCCCGATACGTTGAAAGGCGCCCATCAAGGCACCTGCCGCCGCCTGCTCGCGCGCCGCATCCATTCCGGAGGCTGCTGTCTGCGCAAGCAGGAGCGCGCGAGCGCCGTCTCCCGAGAACCAGACGCCGTGCCGCGAGGCCGGCGCGCCCTGACCCGCCGCCTCGGCGAGGCTGCGCAATTCGCCCGTCGGATCGCGCGCAAGTACCCCTTTGAACGCCGTTCCTTCGAGCGTCGCGAGCCGCTCGAGGTTTTCACGCAGGGCGCGGGAAAGCGATTGCTCGCCGAAGCGCTCGGCCCTCACCGTGGGGCTCAGCAGATAGCGATGGCGCAATCCCAGCTCGCGCGCGCCTTGAGTGAATTCCGCGCCGCCGTTTGTGACGTAGTCGAAGCGCCGGTCGGTTGCGAGCGCGCGCGCGAGTTCGCGGGAGAAGCGCGCGAGCTCAGGGGGCGCGCCGCCTTCGATCGCCACCAACATGGTGCGGGAGGCTACGCCCGAGCGCAGCTGCTCGACGAGGAGCCGCTCCAGGCGGCCGCTAGCGGCGGGGAGGAAGGCCGTCAGATCGCTGGTGAAGACCAGGTAGCGCGCGGTCCACCATGCGCTCGCCGCGACGATCGCGAGCCAAACGAGGAGCGCCGTGCGCCGATAGAGCCTCACGTGGACTCTTGGTGGATGGTCATCACCGACCCGTCTCCGCCCGGCTCCAAGATTTCAATGCGGACGATGCGGGAGCCCGAGCCGGCGATGACTATGTTTTTCACGACGCCCGCGACCTCGACCTCCCTCGGGGTGAGCGCCAGCGTCCAGCGTCGCCTCGTCCCTTCCACCCTCACGGAATAGAGTCGCTCCAGCTCCTCGCGGTCACCTGCGAGCGTCGCGCGCAGGCTCTCGACGAGCGCCGCGATCAGCGGCGCGCTATGCAGCGCAATGCGTCGCGTCTTGCCCTCGCGCTCGACGGTCAGCCAGTCGCCGTCCACGCTCATCACTTCCTCGAACGGCAGGGTCTGATGCTTCTCGAGCCGCGCAGGACGCGCATAGAGCAAGGTGCCGGAAAGGTGCAGGGGCTTCTGCAGCACCGCGACGCGTCTGACCTCGGAATATCGGGCCCGGCTCGTCTGCACCTGTGCGAGCTGCGCCATCAGCTTGGCGAAGTCCCAGGGCTCTTCCTGCGCCGCAGCTGGAAGCGAGGCAAGGAGGAGCACCGCGCGCGCGATCCTAGCGCGGAGAGCTGCTCCAGAAATCATAGAAGTTGAACCAGTTGTAGGGCGCGAGGCGGCAGAAATGCTCGAGCCGTTCGGCGTAGCGCTGGGCCCATTCGCGGGTCCACGCTGTCGGCTCGGCACGTTCCGCGTTCGGCTCCTCGCAGAACGGCTCCAGGTGAATGACGTAGTGCTTGCCGCCCTCGTACAAGCCGGCGACCAGATACACCGGCACGCGCAGGCAGAGGGCGAGCCGCAGCGGCCCTTGGGGAAAGACGGCATCACGACCGAAGAACCGGCACGCGACCGTCTTGTCGGAGCCGGCCGAGCGGTCGCCGAGCATGCCCACGAGCTCGCCGCGCGAGAGGCATTCGGCGATCCGCAACATGGTGTCGGCCCCTCCGGGGACGATAATGCGCTCACGGATCGCCGGATCAAGCCGGGCGTTCACCACCTCGGTGATATTCGCGGCATTGTCCTCGTACATCACGACATTGACGGACAACCCGTGCACGGGCGCGAGCGTGCGCAGCAGCTCGAAGCTGCCAAGATGCGCTCCGAGCAAGAGGCATCCTCGGCCCTTGGTGAGCGTGCGTCGCAGGAGTTCCAATCCCCTGATCTCGATGTCGAAGCGACCGAACCGGCCGTCGACGAAATACACGCGGTCGAGGACCGTCGCGGCAAAGGTAAACCAATGCCGCCAGAGATCGGTGAGGCGCGGCGGCCGGCCGAGGGCGAGCGCAAGGTACTGGCGCGACGTGCTCCGCGCGCGCGGCGAGAATGCGAGGAAGTAGGCGCAAATCGGATACAGCAACAGACGGGCGATGCGCCGCCCGCAGCGCAAAGCGAGCCACTTCATGAGTCGTGTCGCACTGCGGCTGCCCCGCTCCTGCTCCTCGAGCCAGGGCGAATTCGTCGGGGCGTTCATTTGTGCGCGGTCCGACGCGGCGCGAGCTTGCCCGCGCGGACGACGGTTCGGACCACGTCGGCGAAGGGGCGGTGCTCATGATGCCCGTAGCGCACGCGCCGGAAGACGTACTCGCCGACGAACAGCGCGCCCACCAGAAGATAGTCGATTCCGTTCGTAAACACCGACCACGTATGGGGCGTCGCCAGCACCGCCAGCGCCGCGGACGCGGCCGCCATGCTCACGAAAAACGCCGTCCACACGACCGTCGAGCATCGCGTGTAGCGCGCGAGATCCGCAGGAACCTCCGTTCCGCGCACGAGACGGGCGAACCAGCTGATCATCGGCTCCTCACCCCGCGCCAAGGTCCTCCCGAACCAGACGGCCAGGGCGACATTGAAGACGACGGGCGGAAGCTTGAGCAGCACGTCAGGTTCGGCGACGAGGGGCGCCGCCGCGAGCAGCGCGAAACCCGCCAAGCCCCACTTCCCCGGAAAGGAAAGATAGAGCAGCGCAGCGAGACACAGCCACGCCGCCGAGGCCAAATAGCCGAGCCCGGTGGTGACTGCGGCGTGCGTGAGGGCGGGGTAGGCGACGAGCACCACGGCGCCGAGCGCCTGCCGGGTTTTCATGTTCTCCTTCCGTCCGTTTGGAAATGTCCGGGGGCGCGTTGCAAGGCCCCTATTCCGGGGAGGCTATGGCAAAACCTCTGGCCGATCAAGCGGCCCGGCACCCCTCCGCGTCGCCCTCGCGCCGCCCGGGCCCGTATTCAGGCAAATCGGTCATCGTCTATCATTGCATTCATGGATTCGATGGTGCGCGACTGGGTCCCCGATACCGCTTTCGGCAGGTGGTTTCTCAGCACCGACATGTGGCTTCATCGGGTCCTGGCGCGCGCGATAGCGGATCTGAAGCAGCTGGCGGGCACGCATGCGCCCGATTCGTTCAACCGTCTGATGGATGTCGGCTGCGGGCAAGGGCGGGTGTTCGCGCTGCTGCAGCAGGCATTTTCTCCCAAGCAAATCGTGGGCGTCGACATCGACCCCCGGCTGCTGGAGCGTGCGGCGCAGTCGGCCCGGGAGTGCGGCTGCCCGGTCGAATTGAAGCGCAGTTCGGTCACGCGGCTCGACCTGCCCGATGCGTCCATCGACGTGATTTTCTGCCACCAGCTGATCCACCACGTCGCCAACCAGGAGGGCGCGTTGCGCGAGCTGCATCGCGTGCTCGCGCCGGGCGGCATGCTCTTGCTGGCGGAATCCTGCGAAGCGTTCATCAAGACGTGGCTGGTGCGCTTGCTTTTCCGCCATCCACGCGACGTGCAGAAGCCGGCCGAAGGCTATCTCGATCTGGTGCGCGCCGCAGGCTTCGTGTTTGGCGATGCGGACGTGCGCACCTCGACGCCGTGGTGGTCGCTGCCGGACCTGGGCATCACGCGAAGGCTGGGACTCGTGCGTAGGCCGCCGGTGGCTACCGAGCTGCTGGTGGTGGCGAGGAAGGCGGCTCAGCCGTCCTAGTTTCGCTTTATACCGTAATATTTCTGAAGCGCTTCCGTCGCGTGTCCACGGACGGCACGTGCGTCAGCCTTTTCACCCACCTCCTGGAGGAGAGCTACATATTTGTCATTTTTTGAGCTGCCCAAGGCTTTTGCCTGCCAAGCGACGGAATCGCTGCGCTCCCGGTCGTTCAGATCGGTTCTTGCATAATTGGTACGCAACTTCTGCGCCAAGAGCTCCAGCAAAATATCGTCCTTGGAATCGAAATAGACTCTCTTTGCACCCACACGCTGCAATAGCAAATCATCGGATCGCAGCATATTCGCAACTCGATTCACGTTGTCGCTAAACTTCGGGTCGAAAGAGCTACGATTCGAAATGATGGGATTCCATTTGTTGTAATCCGGAAGATCCTGCAATGCGACGCGCGCAAACCTGTCATAACCGGCGTCCCCGAGGAATTTTTTTATCGTCGGCTCGTATTTGGTTTGGCCCGAGAAACCAAGTGAGCGGAGGTACCTCGCAACCCGGTTCCTTTCGTTCCTGTTGTCCCGGCTCGCGTCGGCATCCTCCAATAGACGCTTTTCGACGATATCGAACAAACGAGTATCGGAAAGACCCATCCAAGAGAATGTATCGGCAGCGTCAGAGTGAAGCTTTTTCTCGCCACTGAATATCTGGATATAACGCTGCGTATCGTCTTCAACCGAAGCGGCAGCGGCAAAATTGGCGAAAATCAGCAATGCAAGAAATGCAAGGATAAACCGCATTGTCATCTCCTCCCATAAGTGAATATTCTTATGCGCGTCAGTCTGTTCAGCGCTAAAACCATACCGCGGATGCCAAAGGATACTAGGAGTGGTAATTTATGGATAACCGCCCACGCCCGCTGTCGGCCTAGCGCTGGATTTTCGCGCCGGGCTGCTCTGGGAACGCCACGCCCATCGAGATGACGTACTTGAGCGCTTCGTCGACGCTCATGTCGAGCTCGATCACGTCGGCCCTGGGCATCATCAGGAAGAACCCCGAGGTCGGGTTCGGCGTGGTCGGGACATAGATGCTCACAT
>WNFC01012321.1_pt1 | contig 11004 bp, 7 predicted proteins | sample 5400541 | NCBI WGS metagenome assembly WNFC01 (sample SAMN13153342, study PRJNA577476) | soil metagenome | isolation source: 120 cm saprolite under Douglas fir tree site 2 hole 2 replicate 1 | place: USA:California | collected 2015-04-18
GCCCATGTGGGTGCCCGCCGCCTTGAGTTCATAGAAGTCGAAGAGGACGCCGCGCCGTATCGCTGAGAGGATGCCGCCCGTCGGCCCGCCCACGTGGATGCCCTTCAACTCGCCGATGACGCCGCCGGCGCCATCCAGGATCGTGCCGAGCGTCGTGCCGAGCCGTATCTCGTAGACGCCGGGGGTCTTCACCGCGCCGGTCACCGAGACGAGCTTCGTGTCGGCGCGCGCGCCCGCGTCGACGATCTGCGGGAGCCAGGCGAGGGTCTCTGCACTCGAGATGAGCGTCGGCCGCTGCTGCACACCGCTCTCGGCTGGGTACGGCGGCCGCTGACGCGCCATGGCGCGGCGCGACTCGAGCACGTTCATAAGCGCGCTCTCCTCGCCGCCCATGAACCCGCCGGGGCCCTGGGCCACCGTGACGCTGAGAGGCGCGAGCCCCTCGCGCCGTACGACGATGTCCTCTTCCATGAACCGACGTGCTTCCTCGGCCTCTGGGTGCATGTAGATGATCGCCTCGCGCGCATCGATGGCGTGGGCGGCGATCGCGACGCCCTGGAGCACGTTGGCCCGGCTGCGCGTGATAAGCGTGCGTGCCAGCGGGCTGGCCGGATCCGCGTCGTACGCGTTGGCCACGAGCAGCGGCTCCCGTCCATCCTTCTTCGTGGCGGCGACCACCGCGCGCATCTTGTCAGCGAGCGGATAGCCAGCGCCGCCGCGGCCGCGCAGACCCGATGCCGCCACCAGCGCGATGAGGTCGTCCTGCGAGACGGCGCGGGCCTTCGCGACGCCACCATCACCGCGGCCCTCCAGGAGCGACGCCGCGGTGCTAGCGGGCAAAGGTCGGTTCCATCACGTGGTGGACCTCGTCCTCGTGGAGCTCGTCGTGCGCCGGCGGCGGCGAGGCCGGCGGCCAGGCTCCCGCGATGCCGAGGTTGCCGGTGTAGCGCCGTCCGCCACGCGGCACGGCGGTGCCCTTGCCGGCGGGCGCGCCGCGGAAGTTCGCGAGCAGCGACGCCGCTGTGTACACGTCGGTCATGGTCTTGCCGAACGCGGCCGCGATGCGCTCCGCGGCGGTCCACGGCAGGTAGCCGTACGCCGCGTTCGTGGCGTAGAGCACGCGCGTCATGCGGTCGAGTCCCTCGGCCGCTTCCGCGATGATGCGATCGACCCTCGCGAGATCGAGACCGGTCTCGTCCTCGGCCGGGACGGTGACGACCGCGGTCGACATCGGGCGGCGATCGCCGTACGGCGCGGTCTGGACCATGCGGATCCGGTAGTACGAGGCGCGCGGCGCGAGCATCGGCCGGCGACGGAAGCCGTCCTTGAACGTGTACGAGATCGAGATGGCGCGCGGCGGGCAGGCCTTCTCGCACATCAGGCACGACTCGCACTTGAAGATGCTCGTCTCCGGCTCGAGCAGGAGTGCGATGAGACCGCGCGAGCGCTCGGGCAGCTCGCGCTTCTCGTACGGGTAGTCGCGCGTGACCAGACGCGGGCGCACGAGATGCTGCAGCGTGCGGACGAGGCCCGTGACGATCCCCAGCATTACCGGTCGACCTCACCGAGCACGAAGTCCATCGAGCCGAGGATCGCGACGGTGTCGGCGACGAGACGTCCCTTCAGGAGCCACGGCGCGATCTGCAGGTTGTGAAAGCTCGGGCCGCGCATCTTCGCGCGGAAGGGGTTCGGGCTCACCCCGTCGCTGATCATGTAGATGCCGACCTCGCCCTTCGCGCCCTCGACCGTGTAGTAGGCCTCGCCCTTTGGGCACTTCCAGACGTGGCCGAGCCGCGCCCGGACGGCGCCGCCCGGGAGGTTCGCGATGCACTCGCGCACCAGCGCGATCGCGAGACGCATCTCCTGGACCCGCGTCTTGTAGCGCGCGAACGCGTCGCCCTCCTCGAACACCGCGGGCTTCATGCCTTTCAGCTCGGGGTAGATCGAGTACGGTCGATCGACGCGCAGGTCCCACGCCACGCCCGACGCGCGCAGCATCGGCCCGGTCAGGCCGTAGGCCTTCGCCACGTCGGCCGGGATGACGCCCACGCCGACGGTGCGCTCGAGGAAGATCTCGTTGCCCTCGAGGATCCGCACGTAGTCCTCTTCGATGTGCTGTTCGTAGCGGTCGAGGTAGCGCTCGAGCTTGCTCACCCATCCCGGCGGGAAGTCGTACAGCACGCCGCCGGGCCGGTAGTAGTTGAAGTTCATGCGTGACCCGCAGAGCTCCTCGAACATGTCCAGGATCTCCTCGCGGTCGCGGAGGCACCACAGGAACGGGGTCGTGGCACCGACGTCGAGCCCGTACGTCCCGAGCCAGATGAGGTGCGACGCGCAGCGGCTCAGCTCGTCGACGATGGTCCGGATGAACTCCGCGCGGCGCGGCACGTCGATCTCCGCGATGGCCTCCATCGCGCCGGCGTAGGCATGCTCGTTGAGCATGTTGGAGACGTAGTCGGACTGGTCGGCGTAGCGGATGCCCTGGTGATACGTGCGCCACTCGAAGATCTTCTCGAGGCCGCGGTGCAGGTACCCCATGACCGGGATGCACTCGACGACCTTCTCGCCCGACAGCTTGAGCACGAGACGCAGCACTCCATGTGTCGACGGATGCTGCGGGCCCATGTTGAGGATGAGCTCTTCGGTCTCGAGGCCCTCGTCCTCGATGACGGGGAGCTCGATCTGCGCGCCTTCCCGGATCTGACGGATCTCCGCCTCGGTGCTCAGGTCAGCCGCCTCGCGTTATTTTTTCGCGGAGCCGCAGCACGCCTTCGGTGAGTGCCTCGGGGCGAGGCGGGCAGCCCGGCACGTAGACGTCGACCGGGACGACGGTGTCGACGCCCTGAAGCGTCGCGTAGCTGTCCCAGAACTCGCCGCCGCTCGACGCGCAGTTGCCCATCGCGATGACCCACTTGGGCTCGGGCATCTGCTCGTACAGCCGGCGAAGGCGCGGCGCCATCTTGTGCGTCACCGTGCCGGCGACGATCATCACGTCCGCCTGACGCGGGCTCGAGCGGAACACCTCGGCGCCGAAGCGCGAGAGGTCGTGGTGCGGGCCCGCGGTGGCCATCATCTCGATGGCGCAGCACGCCAGTCCGTAGCCGAGCGGCCAGGGGCTGCGCGATCGCGCCCAGTTCACGAGGTTCGAGACAGTGGTGAAGACCATGTTGTCGTCATTCACGAGGGCGCTCGGCTTCGCGGGGATGTCCTCGCCGCCGAGGCCGGCCTGCGTGGTTAGCGGACGCCGCTGGATGACGTCCTCTTCGAAGTCGATGGGGACGCCTTTGGCGGTCTTGGCAGGGCGCTCTTCGATCGCCATCGAGGTCAAGTGTATGGAGTTCTACTGGCTTTGCACGGCCTTGCGCAGGAGTGCGACGAGCGCGTCGTGGATGCGCGGCGCGCTCGCGACGATGTGCGGCTGGCCGGGCCGCGCCTGGGGCAACTGGGTGACGCGTCCACCGGCTTCCCGCACCAGCAGCGCACCGGCCTTCCAGTCCCACGGCTTATCGACCGATTCGAAGTACGCGTCGTACCGGCCGCACGCCACATATGCGAGGTCGAGCTGGGCGGAACCGAAGCGCCGGATATCGCGCACCTGGGCGAGAACACCAGTCAGGATCCGCGCCTGCTCGGCCCGCGCGTCGGCCGAGTATGCGAAGCCGGTCGCGACGAGGCTCTTCGCGAGATCCGACGCCGGGGTCACGCCGAGGCGTTCGCTCCGCAGCCACGCGCCGGCGCCGCGAGCGGCGGTGAAGAGCTCATCGCGCGACGGGTCGTAGACGACCGAAGCGACGAGACCCGAGTCGTCCTCGCAGGCGATCGCGACGGCATAGTGCGGAACGCCGTAGAGGTAGTTCACCGTGCCGTCGAGCGGATCCACGAACCAGCGATGCCCCGACGAGCGCTCTCCGCCACCGGAGCCCTCCTCCGCGACGATCGAGTCGTTCGGATAGGCCGAATGAAGGATCCGCACGACCTCGGCCTCGGCCGCGCGGTCGGCGTCGAGGACGACGTCGGTGTCGGTGGTCTTCGTCCCCAGGCCGGCGCCGCGCTGTTCCCAGCCCGCCAGCAGCGCCGCGCCCGCGGTCCGGGCCGCGTCGACCGCGACGCGGACCCGCTGTGCCGCGTCGTCGGCTATCGCGTCGTGATCCGGCCCTCGACCTTTGGGTCGAGCGGTGAGTGTGCCGTCATGTAGGCCGCGACCGCGTCCACCTCGATGTCCCCGTAGATCACGTTCGTGCCCTTGCCGAACCAGGTGTGGCCGTCCCCGCCCAGGAGCAGGTAATCGATCGTCGCGACGTGGTACAGGCGCTTCGGATCGAGCGGCTGACCGGCGATGGTGGCCTCGAGCACGCGCTGGCCCGCGGGATTGGTGAAGCGATAGACCCACTTGCCGCCGCCGATCTGCAGCCGGCCGGCGCGGCCCGAGGCGTCCTCGAGCACTTCCTTCAGCTGATCGCCGGTGAGGTCGACGCTCACGATCGTGTTCTCGAACGGGAGCACCTGGTAGAGCTGCCCGTAGTTCACCGGTCCGGCCTTCAGCGGCGCGCGGACGCCGGCGGCGTTGTAGAAGGCGACGTCCGTCTTCCAGCCCTGCTTCTGCCCGTACTCGAGGATGCCGTCGGTGATCATGTTCCCGAGGCCGCACTCGTCGCGCGGATTGTCGAGGTCGTTCTTGATCGTGCCGACGACACGCGAGGTGTACTTATCGGCCTCGGCCCGCCGTGCCTCGACGAGCGCGGCGATCTCGGGATCGGGCGTGAGCTTCGAAGAGGCCGCGACGGCGACGAGCTCGCCCGCGCGGACCGCATCCTTCATCTTGTGGGTCGCCGGGTCGACCACGATCTCGAGGCGCCCGAGGTACTGGGTGTACGCACCGGCGTCGACGATGGTCGTCTTGCCCTCGACCCGCGCCGTCTGCACCGGCATGTGGTCGTGGCCGGCCACGATCACATCGATGCCGGGTACGTCGCGCGCGAGCTTCGCGGCATCGGCCGAGCCGATGTGCGCGACGACCACGATGATGTCGGCCTGCTTCTGCAGCTCCGACAGGAACGGCTGGATGCCGCTGGCGGGCACGCCGAACTTGAGCCCGGCCACGCTCGTGGCCTTCACGATGGTGTTCGAGTCGGGGTTGGTGATGCCGAGGATGCCCACCTTGGCGATGCCGACATCCTTCACGATGTAAGGCTTCAGATACGACGGCAGTTTGCCCGTCGCGGTCACGACGACGTTCGTGGCGAGAAACGGGAAGGTCGCCTCCTTCGCGCGCTGTGCGAGGACGTCCTGCCCCCAGTCGAAGTCGTGGTTCCCGACGGCCATGGCGTCGTACTTCATGAGGCTCATCGCCTTCGTCACGGCTTCGCCCTTGTTCGCGTTCGAGATGAACGTCCCCTGCCAGGCGTCGCCGCCGTCGACGAGGAGCGTCCGCTGCGGCGCGCGGACGCGGAGGTTGTTCACCAGCGCGGCGAGCGAGGCAAGTCCGCCCTGCTTGAAGCTGCTGCTGCCGCTCGTGATCGTGTCGTAGTCGAGGTGACCGTGGATGTCGTCGGTGTGCAGCAGCTGGATGCGGTCATCGGCGAGGGCCGCGACGCTGGCCGAGGCCGGCGCGATCGGCGCCGTGACCGTGCAGGCGGCCGTGACCGTAAGGACCAGGCCGACGAGGAGGCGACGCACCACCACAACCGATGCTAGCGGCACGGGCTTTACATCGAGGGCCCCGGCTCGTCGCCGGGGCCCTCGTCTCTCCGCAGTAGGGCGTGCGCTCCTAGCACTTCCCGTGGATCTGGATGTTGCCTCCGGCGAGGAGGCCGCCGGTCATCGCGCTTGGCGCGATGATCTGGAAGTAATCACTGCGGCCCGGCTCGCCTTCGTCGACGAGGAGCAACTTGCCGCCGCCCTGGTCCGTCCAGCTGAGGATCGCGCCTCCCTGGAATTTCGCCGCGTCGAGGAGGCTCGTGTTGAAGCCCTGAGCGTCGGCGTCGGCCTTGAGCTGAGCGAACCCGCCATACACGACCGCAGACGGGTTCCGCGTGTGCAGGGTGTAGCCGCTCGATGTGTCGCGGTAGAGCACGTGGCCCCAGGTCGTCAGATTCCGCCCCGCAGCCGCGAAGTGCTGCTTGTCGGAGCCGGTCGGATCGATGAATCCACCGCTCGTCACGAAAGCGCCGGTGCACTGCGGCACCGCGCAGGTGATGTCGGCGTGGGCGTCCGCGATGAAGATCTCGGCCAGGCTGGGCACGTTGACGTAGAGCGCCGTCACGTCGATGCCCTGACCGCCCGTTCCGTTCGCCCCCGACGCCTGCTTGTTGACGATGATCTGCGTTCCCGGCGGCAGCAGCGCGGCTACCGCCGGCGGGGCGTTCGCAAGTACGTCGTAGTTCGGGGTTTCGGCGACCACGACCGCGTACGGACCGATCATGAGTACGGGCTGCGAGTTGACGCGGGCGACCTCCGAGTCGCCGCTGACGGAAGCGCCGCCCAGAGCGCACTGCGCGCTCGCGTGGGCGGTGAGAAAGTCCGCGCTCACGTTCACACCCGCGATGGTCAGTGTGAGGTCCGCGACCGAGGCCTCGGCCCTGCTTCTGTCGCCCGCGGCCACCACGGCCGCATGAAGGACGCGAGCCCTCACAGCCCCGTTCGTCGGATCACCGACCGGGGACTGGATGACACAGCCGTTCCCGCTCGGGTAGCACGCAAGGGACGCCTCGTTGGCGCCGCCCTGCACCGCCTGGGTCGCGCTGAGCGGGCCGGTGTCGACGATGCAGAAGTACCGGGCGCTCTGCGGCTCACACGGAAGAAGCGAGCTGAGCAGCGGGAGGCCGGCGATGCTTCCCTTGACGACGGTCGCCTGTCCGCTGAAGGTCGTCGATGTTGCCGCGAGCGCGGGCGTGGCCGCGGCCGGCCACACCAGAAGGCTTACGAGCAGGAGCACGATGGCCGCTGGTGAGATGACGCGCTGGTTCGTCACTAGGACCCCTCCCCCGGCTAGCGCCGGTACGTTTGTCCTCCCGCGCCAGCGGAATGGATGCCCGAAATGACGCTTCGCAACCCGGAACCGGAGGGACTGCCGGCCGTTGGTTCTGCCGGAGGCGACACAACAGAGAGCCATGAGCCCGTCGCTTTCTCGGCGAGAGATCGAGGTCCTAGAACACGTCGCCGTCGGGGAGACGTCGAAGGAGATCGCGCGCGCCCTCGGCATCGCCGAGCGGACCGTGAACTGGCACATCGAGCGCGCTTTTGTGAAGCTGCGTGCCGGAAGTCGCGCCGAGGCAGTCGCGCTCGCGATGGAATCCGGCGTCCTTCGACGACCGCACGACTCGAGGACCGGACCGTGAGCGTGTGTTCGGTCTAGCTGGACTTCGTCCCCGAGCCGACCTCATGCGCGCGGTACTGAAGCTCGTAGAGCCGGTGGTAGGTGCCGCGCTGGCTCAGCAGATCGCGATGCGTGCCCATCTCCACGACCCGTCCCTTGTGCAGGACGATGATGCGGTCGACGTTCTGGATGGTCGAGAGACGGTGGGCGATGATGATCGATGTCCGTCCGGCCATCAGCTTCGCGAGCGCGTCCTGGATGAGGTGCTCGGTCTCGGTGTCCACCGAGCTCGTCGCCTCGTCGAGCACGAGGAGGATCTCGGGGTTGAACGCGATGGCCCGGCCGAACGCCAGTAGCTGCTTCTGGCCAACTGACAGCGTCGATCCGCGCTCCGTGACCACCGTCTCGTAGCCATCAGGAAGCCGTTCGATGAACTTGTCGGCGTTCACGAAGCGGGCGGCCCGCCGCACCTGCTCGTCGGTGATCGCGGCCTCGTTGAGGCGGATGTTCGACGAGATCGTGCCGGCGAAGATGAACGGATCCTGCAGGACGACGCCGACGTGGCGGCGAACATCCGCTTGTTTCATCTCGCGGATGTCGACGCCGTCGAGGAGGATGCGACCCTTCTGCACGTCGTAGAAGCGCGAGATGAGGCTGATGATCGAGGTCTTCCCCGCCCCCGTCGCGCCCACGATGGCCACGCTCTCGCCCGCGCTGATGGTGAAGGCAACGTCGCGGAGGACCCAGTCGCCCTCGTTGTACGCGAACGAGACGTTATCGAACGCGATCTCTCCCCGCACATGCGGGAGCTCGACCGGGTTCTGCGGGTCGAGGATGTTCGAGTGGGTGTCCAGGAGGCGGAACACGCGTTCCGACGAGGCCATCGCGGCCTGCATGATGTTGTACTTCTCGGAGAGGTCCAGGATCGGCTGGAAGAACTGGTTCAGCAGCTGCCAGAACGCTACGAGCGTGCCCAGCGAGAGCTGGCGGTCCAGCACCCAGTTCGCGCCGACCACGAAGAGCAGGGCGCCCGTGGCGTTGCGCGTGAAGTTCACCGTCGGCTGGAACACGCTCATCGCACGGACCTGTCCGAGATTCGCGGTGAGCAGGTCGCGGTTGAGCGCGTCGAACTGGTCGAACGACTGCTTCTCGCGTGTGAACAGCTGGATGATCGCCATGCCCGAGAGCGTCTCGGCGAGATATGCGTTGACCCGCGCGAGACGGATGCGGATCGAGCGGAACGACTCGCGCATCATCCCGCGGAAGTACGCGGTAAGCGCGGTAAGGATCGGCAACGAGATGAACGTGACCAGCGCGAGGCGCCAGTCGAGCAGCAGCATCGCGCCGCTGATGAGCACGATCATCGCGACATCGCCGAAGATCGAGACGACGCCGCGCGTCACCATGTCGGTGAGCGCGTCGATGTCATTGGTGATCCGGGTCATGAGGCGCCCGACCGGGTTACGGTCGAAGAACGCGAGCGGAAGGTACTGCAGGTGTCGGAACAGCTCGAGGCGCAGGTCGTACATCGCCTTCTGCCCGACCCAGGTCGTGAGGATCGTCTGCCCGTAGCGGATCGTGGCGCCCACGAGCAGGACGACCAGGTAGACGATGCCGAGCGTGGCGAGCTGCGCGAACGCGGCGTCGCGACCAAGGGTGCCGCTGACCGCGGGGATCACGGCCTGGTCCACGATGTCCTTCGCGATGATCGGCGGGACGATCTGCGCGAGCGATTGGAGGAGCAGCAGCGCGATCGAGACCCCGACCCAGGTCTTGTAGGGGCCGAGGTAGCCCACCAGGCGCCGCGTCAGGACGGCGTCGTAGGCCTTCCCGAGGATCTCGTCTTCCTGGAAGAAGCCACCAGCGCCACCGCCGTGGCCGCCGCCTCCACCGCCGTGTCCGCCGCCGCGTCCGCCCATCAGTCCTGCTCGATCAGGACTGCCATCAGTCCTGGCCCCCGGGGATGTCGTCGATGCGCGGCCCGCGCCGGCGGAAGCCCTCGCCATCGGTCTCGGTGGTCGCGGAGACGCGCCGCTCGTGCTCGGACTGCTCCTCGTCGACCTCGAGCTCCTCTTCAAGGAGCTGGCGGCGGTACATCGCCGCGTAGAGGCCGTTCCGTTCGAGAAGCTCGCGGTGCGTGCCGCGCTCGGCGATCGTGCCCTCGTCGAGCACGAGGATCTCGTCGGCATCCTTCACCGTCGAGATGCGGTGCGCGACGTCGGCCTCGGTGTACGTGTCCACCGCCGACAGCGCGTCGTCGAGGATGAGGATGCGCGGATCCTTCGCGACGGCGCGCGCGATCGCGGTGCGCTGCTTCTGCCCGCCGGAGAGCGTCACGCCGCGCTCGCCGATCATCGTGTCGTACCGGGCCGGGAAGTCCGCGACATCCTTGCCGAGCTGCGAGACTTCCCCCGCCCAGTCGAGCTCGGCATCCGTCAGCGCGTGGTCACGCCCGAAGCCGACGTTCTCGCGCAACGGCACCGAGAAGAGGAACGTCTCCTGCGGCACGTAGCCCACCGCCCGGCGCAGGGCCGGGAGCGGGTACCGCTTCACGTCCACGCTGTCGATGAGGATCTCGCCCTGCTGCGCGTCGAAGAGCCGCGGGATGAGGTTGACGAGCGAGCTCTTCCCCGCACCGGTCGGTCCGACGATCGCGAGCGAGCCGCCGGCCGGCACCGAGAACGAGATGTCACGCAGCACGATGGCCTGGCCGTACGCGAAGTGGACGCCGCGGAACTCGACCGCGCCCTTTATCGGCGACGCGACCGGGTCGGTCGGATCGGTGACCGTCGGCTCCGCCTCGTAGATCTGCTCGAGCCGGCCGAGCGATGCCCAGCCCTGCTGGATCATGTTCGTGACCTCGCCCAGCGCGATCATCGGCCACGAGATGAGCTGCAGGTACGCGATGAACTGCACGAGCTGGCCGATGGTGAGCCGCCCCTCGATCGCGTCCTGGCCGCCCACGTAGAGGATCGCGAGCACGGCGCCGCCCAGGATGAACTGCATCGCAGGCCAGACCAGGCCGTTCACCTTCGCGAGGCCCACGGCCTTGTCGAGGTAGTCGCGGTTCACCTTCGCGAACGATGTGATCTCGGGTCCCTCCTGCGAGAAGGCCTTCACCACGCGGATGCCGGAGAAGTTCTCCTGGGCCTTCGCCGAGAGATCGCCGAACTGCGCCTGCAGCTGCTCGAACCGACGGTTCACGCGGCGGCCGATCGTCCAGAAGGTGTACGAGGAGATCGGCGTGAGCGCGAGCGTGATGAGCGCGAGCTTCGTGTTGACGCTGAACATCGAGATGAACGTGAATAGGAGCGTGAGGAGCGTGTTCGTGAGCATCAGCGTGCCGAAGCCGACCATCTGACGGACGGCCTGGAGGTCGTTCGTCAGGCGGGCCATGAGATCGCCGATGCGCTGGTGCTGGAAGTACGCGAGGTGCATCCGCTGGAGGTGCGCCAGCAGGTCGTCGCGCATGCGGTACTCGATCTGCCGCGAGGCGTCGAGGATCCGCCAGCGTCCGAGGCCCCGCAGGACGTTCTCGGCGCCGGCGAGCGCGACCATGAGCAGTGCTAGACGGGTCACGACGTCCACATCCGCGCCCGTAGTCAGCGCGTCGACGATGCGGCCGATGAGCAGCGGCGGCAGCACGGCCACGAACGCACTCAGCGCCACGATGATGACGCCGGTGGCGA
>WNFC01012055.1_pt1 | contig 11002 bp, 9 predicted proteins | sample 5400541 | NCBI WGS metagenome assembly WNFC01 (sample SAMN13153342, study PRJNA577476) | soil metagenome | isolation source: 120 cm saprolite under Douglas fir tree site 2 hole 2 replicate 1 | place: USA:California | collected 2015-04-18
CGCAACAGTCGGGAAAGTCTATCCTCTTCGCTGGCAAATCGAACTTATCTTTAAATCTTGGAAGAGTTATCTGCATTTAGCGTCTATCAAGACCACCAAAGAAGACACCACGTTATGTTATCTCTATGGCCGCATGCTGGGGTTCCAGGCGTTATTGCCGGAAAATTTCCGGTAAGAGTTCCTCTTGGCCCTCTGTAACCGTAAATAAATCGCCATTGGCGGGTCATGCGTCCCCTTATGAGAGCAGCCCGGCAGTGGAGCCCAGAAAGCGCCGTACCGAGGTTCTGCCAATCCCCAACCGCCGCGCAATGGCCGACTTACTGAGCCCTTCCGCATAGAGTTGCCGCACCACATCGGCTTGGTGGGCGACCGTCGGCGGCCGTCCATGCCGTGTACCTCGTCTCCGTGCTTCCGCAATGCCGGCCTTCACCCGCTCGCGCAGAATCCCGCGCTCAAACTCCGCAAAGACCGCCAACATCCCGGCCATGGCGCGCCCTGTTGGCGTGGTGAAGTCCAAGGCTTCGCATAGGGAAATAAAGCCAATGCCCAGCTCGTGCAGCTCTTGAAGCGTGCTGACCAGGTCGGCCAAGGAGCGGCCCCACCGATCCAAGCGCCAGACAACAATCGCATCGATCTCGCGTCGCCGCGCCGCCCGCATCAGCCCTTCACGCTGCAGACGCTCGTTCACCCCAGAACCGATATCTTCCACCACAGCGACGATTGCTCCACTGCGCTGTTGCGCGTACGCTACCAGCGCGTTGCGCTGGAGCGCGAGCGTCTGCTGATCATGGGTCGAGACTCTGGCGTAGAGGCCCATCTTCATCGTACTGGTCGCGCTGGCCAAAAACCCCTCCACAATGCCGCCCCGAGGCGCTTGATTTGCAAGCCCTTGGAAGTGCCGTTTGGGCCTGGCCGAAAACTATAGTTTGTAGCCACGCTGCTGCAAGTCCATCGTGCCATCAGAGGAGTACATGCGATGGTGACACCGAGCATGACGACCCAGCATGGGACGCACAGGGAGGAGAGCCGCCGGACCCCGTCTCTCCTCCTCCCCGAAGACCCGAGCCAGGACGAACTGGCGCAGTACTGGACGCTGTCGGCCCGTGACCAGGCCGAAGTCATGCGGTGCCGCACGGATGCGACGCGCCGCCGCTTTGCCGTCCAGCTGTGTACCCTGCGGGCCTACGGGCGCTTTCTACCTGAGGCAACCCCAGCACCTGTCGCCATTACCAATTATCTCGCCCGGCAGTTGGATGTCCCGCTCATCCTCTTCGGTGAAGTCCCCGGCCGCTTCGCCACCGAGACGGAGCATCTGCAGCGTATCCGGACGTACCTCGGCTGGCGGCCCTTTGATGACGAGAGCCGGCTCCGCCTGACACGCTGGATCAATCAGCGAGCTACCGATGATCTGTTGCCAAGTGTCCTCGTGTCGCGTGCCGAAGACATCCTGCGGGCATGGCAGATTGTTGCCCCCGCGCGCTCGACCCTCGAAGAACTCGTGGCGTCGGTGACTGCTCACGTGCAGGATGATGTGTACACGCGTATTACCCTCCGCTTGAGACCCGAGATGCTCCAAGCGATGGACGACCTGCTCCAGGTCCCGCCTGGTGCCCGCCGATCTATGCTGTTTCAACTGAAGGAATATCCTGCCGAGGCGAGCTATGCGGTCATCCTGCGCTATATTGCGCACTATCACTTCCTCCGGGAGCTCGGCGTGGGCACCATTGACCTGGGCGGCATCAGTCTCCCGATGATTCGCTATTGCGCTGAGCAAGCCAAACGCTACGATGTCCATACCTTACGTCGCTTTCCTGAGACCAAACGCTATGGACTGACCGCCTGTTTTCTCGTGGAAATCCACAAGACCATTCTCGATCATATTGTGGCCCTGCACGATCAGTTGCTCACCAAGAAAATGCGCGAGGCGAGAAATGCCTTTGAAAAGCGCTATCGTCAGGTCCGGCGGCAGTCCAGGCGCGGCTTAGCCAAGTTGATTACCACCGGCGAAACCTTACTCGATCCCGCACGCCCCCCTGAGACAACGCTCGCGGATTTGCTGCACGAACTCGATGCGCCGACCCTCCGTGAAGCGGTCACGACGTGTGCGGAACGCCAGTACCTGGAGGACCGTGGGGAGATTGATGCCCTGCGGGCGCGGTACTCCGGCCTGCGGCGGTATTTCCCCACGTTCTTCGCCTTACCCTTCCACAGTGAGCCAGGAAGCGGCGCCATCGCTACGGGACTCGACCTCGTCCGACAGCTCGATACCGGGACCCTCCAGACGCTGCCCGCGCATACCCCGACGGCTTTTGTCCCAGGAAGGTTTCGGGCCGCGTTGCACCACGCAGACTCGACCTTGGATCGTCGCACCTGGGAACTGGGGCTGGCCGTGGCCGTCCGCGATGGCCTCCGCTCCGGCGACGTCTACCTCCCGGAGAGTCGACGTCATGTATCCTTTTCGAACTTGATCTACGACCCCACACGTTGGACCCAGGAGCGCGACGTGGCCTATACTGAACTGGCGCTCCCGCAGGAGCCCGACGACTTTGTCACACGGTTGCACCAGGAATTCGATGCGGCGGCCCAACGGGCTGCCCGCGGTTTGTCCACCAATGATTTTGCCACGATCCGACGCGACCGGCTCCACCTGAAACGGCGTGATGCCCTCGAACTCCCCCCCCGGATTCTCCATCTGCGCCGCACCATCGAAGGGGCGCTGCCCCGCGTACGCATCGAGGACCTGTTGACGCAGGTCGATGCGTGGTGTGATTTTACCCGGGTGTTTCGCCGTCCGGACGAACGAGCGTCCCGTATCCCCAATTTCTATACGACCCTCCTGGCGACCCTGATCGCGCACGGGACGAATCTGGGCATTGCCACGATGGCGCAGAGCGTCGAAGGCATCACGGCAGACATGCTTCAGGATATGTCCCAAGGGTGCCTGCGCGAGGATATTCTCAACGCGGCCAATACGATCCTGGTCAACTATCACCATCACTTACCGCTCAGCGCCGTGTGGGGTGATGGGACCGTGTCGTCGTCCGATGGCCAACGCTTCGGGCTCCAGGCCAGCTCCCTCCTGGGCTCGCTCTATCCGCGCTACTTCGGCTATTACGATCAGGCCCTGACGGTCTACACCCATATCTCGGACCAGCACAGTGTGTTTCACACCCAAGTGATTGCCTGCTCCGTCCGCGAAGCGATTTACGTCCTTGACGGGTTGCTCAACAACGCGACGGTCCTCCGACCGCAGGAACATTTTGTCGACCAGCATGGCTTCACGGACCAACTCTTTGGCCTCTGTCATCTCTTGGGGTTTACCTTAATGCCGCGTCTCAACGTGAGCAAGCAAACACTGTACAAGTTGGACCGCACCAAGTCCTATGGCCCACTCGATGACGTGATCACGAGCACGGTGGATACGGCGCTCATCCGCGAACAGTGGGATCAGTTGGTGCGCGTCGCTGCCTCGCTGCGCAACCGGACGGCCCCCGCGCATGTCGTGTTACGGCGTTTAGCAAGCAGCGCCCCGTCTGATCGCTTGGCCAAGGCGCTGACCGCATTGGGCCGCGCACTCCGTAGTCTCTATCTTTTACGCTATATCCATGAGGAGAACCTCCGGGGCCGGATGCAACTCCAGGTGAACCGGGGGGAAGGACGCCACCAGGTCGCCCGCCGCCTCTTTTTCGCCAACCAGGGAGCGTTTCAGACGGGCGATTATGAAGAGATTATGAACAAAGCCACGTGTCTCAGTCTGCTCTCCAACGCGGCATTGGTATGGAATACCGTGCAGATGTCGCGGATCATTGAGCAGCTACGCGCCAGCGGTGAGACCATCACCAATGAAGAGCTGGCGCGGGTTTCCCCCTTGGCGTTCTCCCATATTATCCCCAACGGGACCTATTTCTCCCAGCGACCCCCTGGTGAGCAAGATGGAGAGAGGAATGGGCACCGGAGCCCGGTCAGTGCGGAAAGCGTCTCAGACAGGTAATAGCGCGACGGGGGTCTTTACATTGCCAAAAAGCCCCTTCATATTTACAATAACCCATTGAATTTATTTTGGGATATGCGATATCAGGGTTTTATACTGAATGCCACAGAAGTTCTTATATCATCTTCATTTCATATTCACATTTTGTCCAAAGCTATGCACAACCTCCTCACCGGAGATGAGCCATTGGGCAAGCCACTGTTGATAGGTGGCAAGCACAGTCTTATCCCCCCAGCGATAGAAAAAGGGGATCGTTGAAACCAGTTCAAGACCAAACGCAATAGACAGGCGGGCAAAGAAGGCATCAGGCAATTTTCGAATCTGTTGATACCCATCAAGAAAGGCGGGGCGAGCTTCGGGAAAATCATGAAACACAAATACCATGAGTTTCACAAAATCTGCGACGGGGTCCCAAAACCGGGCATGCTCAAAGTCAAGGAGGCCTGCCAACCTATCCTCTGTAGCGAGAATATTGGCCAAATAAAGGTCACCGTGGGCGAGCCCAGGCCGAACGGAACGAGAAACTTCACCCACACTGGCCTGAAGTCGACCCACGGCATCGGCTATTGCGTCGAACTCCATTCCAGCATCTTTATACTTACCAGGCAAGGCAGCAAGCCTGGAAGTGACCATGTCAGCCCAACTGGAAGTCGCTCCACTCCCCAGAGCATCTTCGGCAAACATTTCACGTTCAACCATGTGTAGTCGGCCAACTACCATGCCCCATTCTCCAAAAAAGCGCGCTCGTGTCTCGCGGTCCATATAAGGGACCGTGTCTTGACCGTCCTGGCCTGGGATGAATTCAGACACCGAGAAGGCCCGGCCCCCAAATGTTTCTTGCGAAGTGCTAATATGCAAAAAATTCGGGGTCGGGACTCCCAGGTCGCGCGCAATTTTTACCGCAGCAGCAGCGTTGGCCAATCGACTACCGTCGGGATACCGCAGTGCAATCTTTGCCAATAGCGGGCCTGAGAGACTATCCACCAACCATGCTTCACTTGAAAACCCCTTATTCATTGGCACGGCAGACCTTATCTCACCTCTATCCGGAAGCGCGCTGTAGACAGCCTGCATTATCGATGTATCCGTCCCAATCATTTATTCATCTCCGCTATGATCTCGCGAGAGCGAGAGTATAGGAAATTCAAACGGCCTTTTCCACCGCCCGCGGCGCCTCTGCCCCCCGGCCGCTGGGGCTGCTCGGGGAGGACTGCTGCCGGGCGGGGGCGATGAGCGCCGCTGCTTGAAGGAGGCCCCTGGTGAGCAAGATGGAGAGAGGAATGGGCACCGGAGCCCAGTCAGTGCGGAAAGCGTCTCAGACAGGTAATAGCGCGACGGGGGTCTTTACAATGTTACCGTAAATTTTCCGCGTTATAGCACATCCAGGATTATGTATCGCAGAACGTGATTGGAGCCCATGCCACAGGCCTCCGAAGCCCCAATCACGTTCCATAATCATTCTCCTCGTAACGACGCGATCAACTTGTCTGGAACCGTAAATTGTCCACGACGAAGAGCCGGTGGCATGATGGATTCAAGGGCTGCAATCTTCTCCGTGGGATCCGCGCGGAGATAGACTTCCGTCGTTTGCATATCCGCGTGTCCCAACCACAGAGAGACCTTGCGGAGGTCCCCCGTGGCCTGCAAGATCATCATGGCACAGGTGTGGCGCAGCACGTGGGGTGTGACGTGCTTCTCCTTCAGAGAGGGACAGCGCGTTGCAGCGAGCCCCCGATACTTGTGGAGCATGTGGGTGAAGCCCATACGCGTCATGGCACGGCCGTGTGCGCTCAGGAACACTTCCGGCACGGTGAGGGTCCCGCGCACTGCCAACCACGCCCGGAGATCATCGGCCGTCTGTTTCCACAAGGGGAGCGCGCGTTCCCGGCGTCCTTTGCCCTGGATCTGGACCGTCGGGGTAGGATGGAAGCTCAAGGCAGTCAGGGGTAACGTCAGCAGTTCTGAGACCCGCAGTCCAGCCGCAAAGCAGAGATGCATCATGGCCCGATCCCGTAGACCATACCGCGTGCGGACATCAGGCGCATCCAGTATGGCGTGCATCTCGGCCATCGAGAGATGATTGACCAGAGGGAGAGCGGTTTTCTTGCTGGGAATCGCCAGGATCCGGCGGCTGTGCTCCAGGCTGGACGGCACGCGATACTCCACGAATTTCATGAAGGATTTGATGGCCGCGAGGCGCGCGTTCCGTGTCCTGGCGCTATTGCCCCGCTCGGCCTCGAGATGGGCGAGAAAGTCCATGACCAGTGCAGCATCAAGATGCTCCAGACAGAGGGCAGAAGGCGTCATACCCAGGCGCTGGCTCGCGAACGCGAACAGCAGCTGAAACGTATAGGCATAGCTGTCGCAGGTATGCACACTGGCGCCCCGCTGCAGGGGCAGACGTTCCCGGAGAAACGCAGTGATGTGTGGGGCAATGGGTGTCATGCGATCCCTCCATACATGAATGTCTCACAGGCGGTGGCAATGTCGGTCATCAACTGTGGCGTCGTTTCCAGATACCAGTATGTGTCCAAGACACAGGCGTGCCCCATATAGGTGGTGAGGGCGAGCGTATGGCGACCGATAGCATGACGGGTTTCCGGACTCCTCTCGAGGGCACGCACGGCAAAGGTATGTCTCAGGTCCATGAGCCGCAGGCGCCGACGAGCGGGGCGATGGGGAATCCCGGCGGCTTTGAGGAGCTGATGAAAGGTCTCCGACACCACGGTGCGTGAGAGTTTGCCACCTCGGCGCGTCACAAAGAGATGCGGATCGGCGCCGGCGCAGCGGCGCCGATGGTCGATATAGCGGTCGAGTGCCGTCCGGGTCGTCGCATGCAGCGGGAGTAAACGACTCTTGTGGAACTTGGTTTCGCGGATGAGGAGCCCATCCACGGTGACGTCGTGGAGATGGAGGTTCCGCGCCTCCGACACCCGCATGCCGGTGACGGCGAGCAACCCAAACAGCGTGCTATAGGTCTGCGGACGTAAGGAGCCTTGTGGCCCGAGACGGCTGGCGACTCCCAGCAGTTGCTGAATCTCGTCGTCACTGAAGATGTACGGCATGGGACGTTGACGTCTTCCACAGAAGAGGCCCTCGGGCGGCATCTCGTGGCGGGGGTCTTCGGCGGAGATGAAACGAGCAAACCGTATGACGGTTTGCAGCCGGTTATGCCGCTGGGCTTCCGAAGTGGTGCGGGAGGCCCAGTCGACCGCCGTGGTCGCGACGACATGGGTATCGCCACGCGCCGTGGCAAATTGGGCGAAACTCCGTAAGTAATTCGCCGTATGGTCAAGAGCAAACCCCACGGCCCGGCGCATGGCAAGATACGTGTCAACGGCTTGTATTAGCATGGTGGTACCTCCGGCCAGGCTCTGGCCACAGAGTGCAGGAGAGGGGTATCGACCTTGGCATAGAGGGCGGTAGTCTCGATCGAGGCATGCCGCAGGAGGGCCCCAATGGAGGGGAGCGAGACTCCCTGACGGAGCATGGTCGTGGCGGCGGAATGCCGAAAGACATGCGCGCCATAGATCGGGCTCTCCACGTTGGCCCGGCGGAGGGCGCGCGCGGCAATCTTGGTCACGGTTTTCGAGCTGAGCGGACCGAGTGGGGCGATGGTGGTGAGAAACACGTGGGCGCTGGGTACGTCCGGCCGGTGGTGGGCGCCATAGCAGAGGATGGCCTCGCCCACCTCTTGCGGGAGGGGAAGACGGGTCTCACGGCGGTTTTTGCCAGCCACGCGCAGCGTGCCATCAGGCCAGTCGATATCATCCCACTTCAGCGCGGCAACATCGCCTGCCCGGAGTCCTAAGCGGGCCAGGAGCAAGAGCACAGCCCAATCTCGTGCCCCGAGAGGTGTGGCCCGATCACAACTGGCCAGGACGTGTTCAACCATCTCGGCGGGCAGATACTTGGGAAGGGAAGCCAAGCGCCAATGCGCAATGGTCGGAAGCGCGTGCTCCAGCCCCGGAGCGCACTGGCCAGTGGCGATGAGAAAGCGGAGAAACATCCGCACGGCCTGGACGATCGTTTTTGCCTGACCGATCCCACGACGCCCGACGCGCTCGAGGATAAAGGTCCGCAGAGCTTTGGCCTCAAAGTATTCGGGCTGCTCACCGAGAGTGTGCAGCAGCTCGATGATGGGCCGGCGGTAGGTGTGGAGCGTGGCCTCAGTGGTCCCTCGATGCGTGCGCATCCACTGTCGAAACGCCCCGAGGAGCTCAGGCTCAGGCGGTGGTGGGAAGATCAAGGCAGTCGGAGACACCAGCCCCAAGGCTTCAAGGAAGGTGACAAAGTGGCGGGCACCCAGCAACACGGGACGATCGCTCCCGCTCGGATAGCGCAGGGGCTGTTGAACTTGCAGGTGAGCACGGAACCGCTCAAGCGCTTTCGCGTCCAGGGCCTCGATGCCAAGCCCGTGGTCGTGTGCCCACTGCGAGAAGCGGTGTGCGCCACGAAGCAGGCGCAGGATACGGCGCGGTTGATACCCACGCTGTTCGAACCAGAGAATGAAGGCATCGAGATGGGGACCTGCGGGGCGAGAACGGTATCGCTCGAGGGTGAGAGGCCTTTTGACATAGGCATTCAGCATGCTGCTCTCCTTCACGGAAGACCCTGAAGGGCGACAGCATTATGGAACACAAACTCAGGGTATGGCTCTATCTAACCGCTTACGTATCAACCACGTACTGCCGCCCGGAAGCAGCATACGTTACATAATCCTGGATGTGCTATAAAACGGAATATCGCACATGTTCCATATTCCGCGAATAACGCCTGGAGCCCCAAGCTCGGCAAGTATCCCAATCATCTGCCACATCGCCCGGCCTGTAGGGGTTGCCGTGTCGATAGCTTCCGTCAACGACCTGAAGCCGACGCCCCGCGCCTTGAGATCGTCCAGCAACCCGATAAGGTCATGCAGCGACCGGCCCAGGCGGTCAAGCTTCCAGACAATGAGTGTATCACCAGCCTTGAGCGCCTTCAGGCATTTTGCAAGCTCTGGCCGCTTGACAGTTGCGCCGGTTGCCTTGTCCGTGAAGATGGTGCGGCACCCTGCCCGCCTCAACGCGGTGAGCTGCAAGTCGGGATTTTGGTCATCTGTGGAGACACGACAATAGCCGATTTTCATGCCTCTATTTTGGCGTTGATTTTTGTCGTTTGCAAGTCATTGTTTTTGCTGGCGTGAAAATCCCTGACAGAATTCTTAAATTCTGCGCTACGCCACCGAAAACGCACCGTCCTGTCCCGCCGTCTCGGCGTGTCCGTTAGGCTTTACGGCGCCCCCCGCTGCATCTGGAGTTCCTCCCACGCCAAGCGCTCAGCGTCAGCGGGCGGCATGCCACCGTCTGCCACCATGATCGCGACGCGCTCGGCCCAGACCTCGCGGAGTGTCTCCGGGACGGCGAGCGCTGAGCTTCCCGCTGCAGGCCCAGCCCCCACCCCCAGCACCCCCGCCGCCCAGGCCTCGCTCACATCCTTATACCCCCCGTACGCGGCTGGCTCCAGCACTGTCACCTGCTTGCCCCGGAGGGCTGCCTCGCGGGCCAGCTGGCGCAACTGCTGCTGCCCCGCGCCATCGGCATCCAGGGCGAACACCAACTCGCGCACCTGGCGCACCCAGTCCCAACGCCAGCCGTGGACGCGTTGAAGTATCCCTTCACACCGGGTAGGTGATCATGGCGCTTCGCCTTTGGCACTTGCTCTGCAGTACCAACAGCGCGCCCGTACAGGTTGACCAGACATCCTGCCGGCGTGGTATGGGGAAAGACCACGCGACCTCCACGCCAATCCCGGGCTTTGTGCAGCCACGTACCCGGCGCTGCATAGCCGACACCCAGCTGCTGCGTCAGCGCCAGCGGAATACCGCGCTGCTGCAGGTAGGCGGCGCCACGGCTGCCCGGCAGGGCAGCCTGGAACGCGGCAAGCTGCTGGGCGAGATCCGACCGCGCTGGCGCAGGATCACGCGGCACAGGCAGGCAAGGCACCGGCCGCAGAGCACTCGGCGGCTGTGGTACGAGCTGCGGGCGAGGCGAGCGGCGCTGGTGGGTTGGAGACCTCTGGTCTATCACTTGGCGCCGCCGCTCCTCCTGCCAGTGCTCGCGGGCCTCCGCCAAATAGCCCCAGGCGCCACACGCAAAGCACACGAAGCGGCCAGTTGCCACCGTGACTCGCAGGCTACGCTGGTGGTCAGAGCCGTGGAAAGGGCACAGGGCGCGTAGGACGTGGCCACCTTCACCGACGATGGGCTTACAGGCGGTAAGGTCGGCCTCACTCAGGGTCAAATTTTCGCGGGTCGTGCTGGGGCCAACGCTCATAGTTGTGCCTCCTCACGTAACGTCCCCAGGTCCGGACGGAAGATCAACCCCATTTTGGCGATGTCCCCATGCCGATTTTTCGCGAGGGTGAGATCCACTGCCCGCGCGGGCGGCCGCGCCTGTCGCTCCGGTGCTTCGGTGAGGAAGAGTACGACGTCGGCCATATACTCCAAATCGCCGCTCTCCTTCAAACTATCCAGGGCCGCAGTGCCTTTGCCGTTCCCATAGTGGCCCTGGGCACGATTCTGCGACGAGAGAGCGAGTACCGGGCTGTGCAACCGTGCGGCAAGTTCACGCAGGGCGCTGCCTAATAGCTCGACGCGCTCACGTACTGACATACTCCCCCGGAGCTCCTCCGCCACTTTCGCCCATAACTGCAGATAGTCCACGATCACCAGACACTGGGTGGTCCCATGATACTGCATCGCTCGTAGAGCCTGGGCACGCACCTGCGCCACCGTCAAGCGACCGCTACCTTCCACCAGTGCCAGCCGTGCTGCCACGGGTTGCCAGGCCTGGGCTGCGGCGCGCAACCGTTTCAGATCGGCCTGGCCCCGGTACACGTCTTGGGGATTCACCCCGCCGGCCGCACACAGTGCTTTCAGAGTCAGCGCCATGGGAGCATTCTCGAAGGTGACGAACACCACGGGCACCTCGCGGGTGGCATGGGCGGCGAGTTGCAACGCCAACGTGGTCT
>WNFC01017822.1_pt1 | contig 11002 bp, 10 predicted proteins | sample 5400541 | NCBI WGS metagenome assembly WNFC01 (sample SAMN13153342, study PRJNA577476) | soil metagenome | isolation source: 120 cm saprolite under Douglas fir tree site 2 hole 2 replicate 1 | place: USA:California | collected 2015-04-18
TTCCTATTTCGCGGAATATCGGAATAATGACGACGATTCTAGATTGACCGTCTGTCGAGGACGTCTTGTCCAGGGTCACTTCAACGGGTCCCTGTGCCCGACTACCCTCGCCGGACTCCCGACAGCGATAGCGTTGTCCGGAATGTCCTTGGTCACCGTTGAGCCTGCTCCAATCAAAGCGTTTCGTCCTACTGTCACCCCTGGAATAATCGTTGTTCCAGCACCAATTGATGCGTCCCTCTTCACTCTGGTCCGAGCAAGAGTCCATTCGCCGTGAGTCCTTGGGTATTTGTCATTCGTGAAAGTAACGTTCGGGCCTATGAACACGTTGTTCTCGATAGTTACGCCGGTCGGAATGAAGACAAATGGTCGAATCTTACAATTGTCGCCGATGCTCACGCCTTCCTCGACATAGACGTAGGAGTCGATCTTCGTGTTTTTTCCAATCTTGCATCCATACAGATTTACGAGATCGTAAATTCGCGAGTTTTTTCCAAGCCGGGTCTTTTGAATGATAGAAAACTGTGGGTCCTTGGTCACCTGACGCGGACCCCTTCTGCGACAGGGAATTTCACCGGCACAGTCCTTTCCTTTCTCATTGATTCACGAGCAGCCTCAAGTAGGGTGACGACTTGAGCTCCTAAGAGTCCATCGCTAAGGTTGGCGAAGGATTCTGATCGAGAATTGTGGCTAATGCACTCGGCGAAATGTGAGATTTCCATGCGCAGAGTGTTGCTGGGGGTAATATTTACCCTGTCGACTTGGTCGCCTCGTTGAAGGACAGCGGTTTGTTCTCCACAGTCGAGTCGGGCAATTCCTTCGCTTCCGACCACGGTCACGTTTCTCCTCTTTTGCCGGTCCAGCCAGCTCACCTCAATATGCATACACAGTCCGTTGGAATATTCGGTATTGAGGAATGCTACTTCCTCGTTTTCTTTCGTCCTGAACCCTTTGCCTCTGCAGCTTATTTTCGTGGGCCACTGGTTGAGGAGATAGTTGGAGATGTCAAATGGGTGAGGAGCAAGGTCGGTGATTACTTCTCTCTGGGATTGTGGCATGAGAAAACCCGTCCATTCGAGACGCAGATAGTACAGCTCCCCAAGGATGCCGCTGTTTATCGCCCTTTGGAGCTCCTTGACGCCATTGTTGAACCGGTGAATGTGACCAGTGCAGAGAACCCGGTTCTTCTCTCGTGCCAAATCTATGAGTTTGTACGCTTCGGCCGGATTCAACGTTAGGGGCTTTTCAACCAGGGCGTTCTTTCCCTCGTTGAGGAATGCTGAGGCAACCTCGTAATGGGATGCGTTTGGTGTGCAAATGTGCACGGCATTTAGTTCCTTTTCCGAGAGTAGTGTCCTGTAGTCTAGCCGATAGTCAAGCTTGCCGAATTCCTTCTGGCACTGGTCCAAGATCGTTGGCGAGTTGTCTGCGATAGCGAATAGTTCGACATTGCCCGTGGTTCGGGAAAGGTCTATGATTTCTCGGATTACCTTCCTACCCCAGTAGCCTGCCCCGATTACTGCAATTTTGACTGGTCGCATCATTCACACCTTGTCCTCAGAGAATAGTTGCCTGTCAGGTCCCTTTGTCTCCCCTATCGACATTAGTCCTTGACAGCTTCTCGAACTTGTTCGCAAACCAGCTTAACGTCTTCTTCCTTTATGTTGGCGTGAAATGGGAGACTGAGCACTTCTCTCGCGAGAAGCTCGCTTGTGGGAAAGTCCCCCTCGCAATATCCGTACGCTCTCCGGTACGGGGTTTGTAAGTGAATCGGTATTGGATAGTGTACACCCGTCTCTATTCCTTTTGAGGCGAGTCTCTCTTTGATACGTTCACGCAAAGGGCTGCGTATGACGAAGAGATGGTACACTGACCTAGACTCTGGTCCGTCCTCGATGGGGAGCTCTATGTTTTTGACGTTTTCTAACTCTTTTCGGTACAGTACGGCGATCCTACGCCGAGCCAAGTTCCAGCCATCGAGACGTTGCAGCTGGACTCTTCCGATCGCTGCGTTCACTGAGTTGAGTCTGGAAGTGTATCCTATACGTGACATTGCGTATTTGCTCTTTCCATCTCTGCCACAATCTGTAAGACATCTAGCGGCTTCTGACACTTGTTCATCGTTTGTGGTTATCATTCCTCCGTCTCCGCCAACTGTCATGTTCTTGCTCGGATAGAACGAGAAGCAGGCAGCGTCCCCAAAGGACCCTATGCGTTTTCCCATGTATTCGGCGCCGTGTGCCTGGCACGCATCCTCGACAAGCTTTACTCCTCTCTGTTGAGCAAGTTCTTGGAATTCGTCCATTCGACAAGGACGACCGTACAGATGGACAGGCATGATCGCCTTCGTCTTTTCGGTCATTCCTCTCTTAGCGCCATCTGCGCTGAGGTTGAAGTCTACCGGATCTGCATCCGAGAATTGTGGAGTGGCGCCTGCGTGAATTATCGCATTAGATGTAGCGATGAATGAGAATGGGGTCGTGAGCACTGAGTCAGTGTGGGTTATCCCCAGTGATTGTAGTGCGATCTGTAAGGCCGCAGTTCCCGAGCCGGTGGAGACCGCGTAACGCGCTCCACAGTACTTAGCGAATTCCTCCTCGAACTTGTGAACGCTCTCTCCCATAACGAACTTCTCGCTTTGGAGCGCGTGAAGAGCCGCCTCAAGCATTTCCCCATCGAGAACAGGATTCATCAATGGTATCCGACGAGTCTGAAGCACCTGAGTCGACTGATTCAGCGAACCAGTGGTTTTGGGTCTATCATTTTGCTCCATGTTGGAATTCCCCGTTAAGTGAGTATGCAATGTAGCTGCAGTATCTTAAGCCATTTCCTATGATTCCACTAGGAATAGATCCATGTAATGAAAAGTATTCCCACTGATACCAGTGGACAGATGAGTAGATAAATGGCATGACCCGAATGTGTTCTCGTGAGGGCGGAGAAGGAGATGGACAGCATTTCATACGTGACAGCGCGATTTCCCCCTTACATCGGAGGAATAGAGACCCATGTCTCCGAGATCGCTACACGAGTGTCGAAGAGAATCAGACGAGTGTCCATTCTGACGACGGATCCAGCGGGAGGATTACCCTCGATCGAGAGGCTGAACGAGGGTCCCCTCGTTTATAGGGTACGTTCGTTTGCTCCCCACGAGAACTTTCACTTTCCCCAAATCCAGAGCTTCACGAAGAGACTGAGGGAATGTCACTCTCAGATCCTTCACATACACGGGATTCACGATCTCCCAGGCCCAATTGCCGGATTCCTCGAACACGACAGCCCCATCGTCTTTACTCCCCACTTTGGAGGGAGCATATACTCCCGCTTAGGAAAGCTTCTCTTCTCCCTCTACCGGCCAATGATAAAGGAGCTAATCCACCGAGTTGATGCCGTCATATGCGTCTCACGATTCGAGGCATCATCTCTGCAAGAAGCATTTCCGGAATCTCGCAACAAGATTCACATTATCCAAAACGGCGTCGACTTCTCTCGACTCGAGAGCTACAGATGGCGTCAGCCAGCTGAGCCTACGATTCTCTTCGCGGGAAGACTTGAGCATCACAAGAACGTAGACAAGATAATTCGAGCGTTTGAGCCAATTCATAGGGAAAACCCACGAACACGTCTGGTAATTGTTGGGAGGGGCCCGGCAAAAATTGAGCTCGTTCATTTGTCGCGAGAGCTAGGATTGGATGGGAAGATCGAATGGATAGACGGGGCAGAAAAGACAAGAATGAACCAGCTCTACTCATCAAGCAGCGTAGTCGTCATGCCATCAGAATTCGAAGCGTACGGACTCGTAGCCGCAGAAGCGATTAGCTTAGGAGTCCCAACCATCGTTGCGAACTTAACTGCGCTCGCAGATTTTGTCACAGCAGGCCTCGCACAACCAATTGACCCTCCAGTAACGAGTGAAAAAGTGCTGGCAAGAATAAAACAAGTTCTTGCGGACCCTTCTGCGTACAGTCCGAGGATAGGCCCGGGTGACGGTATCCTTTCTTGGGATGACGTTGTCTCCAAGACCTGTTCCATCTATGAATCCACACTCAATGCGTAGTGAGTAGAGACATGCCCGCTGACTTGCAACTCGATGGTCACGAGGAATTAGGACCAAGCAAAGTCTCGATCTGTTCAAATCGATTCAAATGCACGGCTGCTGGCACAATGCTAGAAGATGCTAGCTTCGGAGGCTTTCTCTTCTGAGAACCATCCTCGTCACTCTCAGTGGTACCCATGGAACCGGGAAGTCGACAAACGCAGGGCGATGCTACTATCTACTCAACAAGTCCGGGCTTAAGTTCTCTTACCTTCGACACCAAGACATATTGGATCCGTTTGGGTTCGTTCTGAGACGCGCAGCCAAGCTTCTAGGCTTCAAAAACCCGAACGACTTGGAACGAACCCGACCCGTGACCGTCCTCTGGTCAATGTATCTTCTCTTCATTTACATTCCCATCCTAGTGGGTGGAATCAAGCTTCGAAAGCTTCTCGGTTACAGCATAGTTTCCGACCGGTACTTGTACGACTTGCTCGTCGGTTTTTGGGGAGACGGAGTGAGCATTCCAGTACTACGATTGATCGTGTGGGTTTTGCCCAAGCCGGATGTTTCCTTCGTGCTGGATGCGCCTGAGGCCAGAATTCTTGGTGACCGGCCGGAGCACACTGCCTCTTACATCCGAATGGAGAAAAAGCTCTATGACAATGTCGCGGACCACTTTAGGCTGAAAAGGGTCAGCACGAATCAGAAGCCAGAGCTGGTTTGGAATACGATGCAGACTGAGATTCGATCCGCGATGCATCTGCCAACAGGAGAATAGTGGACTGCATCCTTGAAGCTGATGATAATAGGGCTAGACGGGCTTTCACCAATTCTCGTAACCAAATGGATCGAGAAACTACCGAACCTCAAGCACCTTGGTCTCGAGGGGGTTCATGGAACACTCAATTCGATCGTACCCCCGGCCAGCGTCCCAGCATGGCAATGCTTTGCTACGGGAAAAAACCCTGCAAAGATCGGCCTCTGGGGATTCGCAACGATCGGCAAGGACCGCAAACTCGTCCGTGGCCGGACAACTTCAGGAATCGGATGTATTTGGGACACTTTCTCCAATAAAGGCCGAAGTGTAGGCGTCCTTAACGTTCCGGGAACATATCCGCCCTATCCGCTGAACGGGTTCATGATCTCAGGCTTCCCAGTTCCCCCTGGCAAGCCGTGGGCATACCCAGTGACCCTGATGAAGAGGTTGAACCGTGCAGTTGGAGGATACGAAGTTGATGTGCCCCTAACAAAACCCTCGGATATGAGGGGCGGCGGGGAAGCTTACCTCGCTCAGGTTGAACGTCTGCATTCAAAGAGCGTGAAGTCCGCAAAGCAGCTTATCGAATGGTTCCATCCAGACCTCTTCATGACGACTCTACAAGGAGTCGACATGGTGGAGCATGATTTTTGGAGATACATGAAGAAGCCAGAGTCCAAGTTCTCGAGAGTCATTGAGAGCTGGTACGTTAAGCTAGATGCGGCTGTTGGCGAGCTGAAAAAGTACGCTGATGCTGACACTTACTTCTTGGTCCTCTCGGATCACGGATCGACCTCAGTTTCGGCTTCGTTCCATGTTAATGAGTGGCTGAGGTCGAAGGGCTTGCTGGTCCTCAAGGGGGGCCAGACTGTCAGGAGAAGAGGTTCGAATTATACTAGAGTCCGAGAGTCGATCATGAAGACTCTACCTCCTGAAGTAATCAAGGCCGTTTATGCTAAGATGCCTGACTTCATTGCCCACCGGCTTACCGCGTCTGCAAAGATTGAGAGAATCCTCACCCAGCTCATCGAGAACATTGACTGGGAGCGAACACGAGTGTTTTCAACGGGCGGAGTCCAGGCCAATTTCTACCTCAACAATCCAAACATCGACAAGCCGGGCGAGATCGATTCTGGAGGCGCACAATTACTGCAGCAATTGAGCGGCGAGCTAGCTGGCCTTAGGCAACCAAACACCAACGAGAGTCTCAGGACAGTCCTCCACCATAAGGAGAAGTCCTTTCCGGGACCATTTCAGAATGAGGCCCCTGATTTGTGCGTCGAATTCTTCGTGGGCGATGAGAAAGTCCACGTTAATCCGAACCTCGGGTCGGGCAAGCTATGGAGCTTCGCCCCTCACTTGTCAGCAGAACATGTAAGGGAAGGTTACTGGGCGTTTTCTGGACCGGGAATCCGGAGAGGGGTCCACAGGGACGCCAGCATTCTCGATTTAGCTCCCACCATCCTGGACCTTTTTGACATGAAAATCCCTGCAGATCTAGACGGCAAACCGCTTGACCTGTCCTGAAGATCAAATGAGAGGGACAGAGGCTAACCGTTCACGGGCTAACCAAGGCTAGGAGAGTCTGCTAAACGCCAATTTTGAAATCATTGCCAATCACAGTTGGGCACTGACGAGTCATGACGGTCTCGTTCGCGTGCATTGCTCCTCACGGGGGCGAGTTGATCCCGACCCTGGCAAAACGAGGCGAGAAGGGCTTCCTCCAGACGAGGAAGGCGATGAGAATTCTCGCTCGCACTATAGCTCTGATAAGGCCGAGTACTATTGTTATTGCGAGTCCCCACAATCTTAGACTCTTCAAGAGGATAGCGGTAGTTGTCGCGGAGAACTCGATTGGCATTCTCGAAACATCTCCGGGTCGGAAAGTTGCGTTAAGGGCGGCCTGTAATGTTGGAATGGCTTGGGAGATTCTCAGAGAGACTGAGGCGACGGGTCTTCCGGTCGTTGGTGCAAACTATGGCACCTTTGAAGGTCCCTCGTCAAACGTCGCAATGGACTGGGGAACTCTTGTACCATTATGGTTTGTTTTGCACGAGCAGCGGGTTAATGCCCGGATTGTAATTGTTGCGCCTTCTAGGGAGATTCCTATTCAGCAGAACGTTAAGTTTGGAATGGGGCTAGCGAAGGTCTTGGAGAGAAAGAGTTCAGGAAGAACCATTTTCATCGCGAGCGCCGACCAGGCACACACTCACTCGAGGTCCGGTCCTTACGGGTTCAGTCCGGCTGCCTCCAAGTTTGACAACCTCGTGGTTGAAGCTGTGAAGAGCGGCGACTTGGACCGGTTGACCCGGTTCAAGCCGAGCTTTGTAGACCAAGCAAAGCCTGACAGCGTCTGGCAGATAGCGATCTTGAGCGGAATTCTCTCGAAGGTCGCTATGAGGCCTCGATTTCTTAGCTATGAGGCGCCCAGTTACTTTGGCATGATCTGCGCAGGATTCGAAAGGATACGCTAGAGGACAAGAAATGCCCAATTTTTGCACTTTGACGCATTCTCAAGCCTATTTCGTCGCTATTAGCCATTTTAGGGTTGAAATGCGCTCATATTGTTGGTTATGTCATGAAATACAGTAGATTCAAATATTTATGCGGCATTCACTCTATTCTGGTGAATTCAGAACGGCAAATAAGCCAAAGAAGAAGCACAAGAAATAAGACGTCGTTTTCTTGGAAAATAGACCAGATTGCGTCTCTTCTTTCCTTCCTACAAACTACCGGGTTGAGGAAGGGCTCCTGAGCAGTCCTTGAAGACTCTGTGTCCTTCTCATTTGAAGGGTAAGGGAAAAAATGAACCATCAGCGGTTGATGGCGATTATAAAAGGGACGGATGACTTTTACGACTAAAGGTCCAAGACCGTTAAATCAACTCTGATACGGCCGTTTATCTGCAGCGTGATCAAACCTGTTGCGGACGAGGAAGTTCATGCAGACACTCGACAATAGGCTGTTCCTCGAGCTTGAGAAGATGGCTCGGGGGAGAGGAATAACGGTACAGCAACTCCTTCGCGCTGTAATAGTTCCTGAGTGGTTCAAGAATGAGAACCCGGATGTGTCTCGTGAGATTTATGGAAATGCCCGGCGTCGGCGTCATCGGGGCAGAGTCGGAAGGTTGGCTCCGAAACTTGTCGCCTAGTTATGACAATCAGTAACTGATCGTTTTGGGCTCTGCACATGATGCGGGCCGTGTCGATCAGTCTCTTGGAATAGGCCCATTCATTGTCATACCACGCCAGCACTCGGATCAAGTTTCCGCTGGTTGAAGTGGATAAGCCGTCAATTGTGGATGAGTGCGGATCTTTCTTATAGTCTATCGAGACCAGTGGGCTGCTCGAGATCCCTATTATTCCTCGCATTCCTGATTTCGAAGCTTCCTCAAATGCGCTGTTCACCGCTTGTTCTTTGACCAGACTCTCGGTCTGGACGACTAGGTCGAGCAGCGAGACTGTAGACGTGGGCACTCGGACTGCCGCGCAGTGAATCTTCCCCTTCAGTTCGGGAAATATGCTTGACAGAGCCTGGGATGCCCCTGTCTTCGTAGGGATGAGCGATGATCCCGCGGCTCTTGCTCTTCTCAAATCCTCGTGCGAGCCGTCGAGCAGTCTCTGATCGCTGGTGTAGGAGTGGATGGCGGTTGCGAACCCGTTTCTCACTCCAAAGTTGTCCCTCAATACCATGAGTGTGGGGCAGATGCAGTTCAGGGTGCAAGAGCCCATTGACACGATCTTGTGCCGATTTTGATCGAATGAGTCTAGGTTGCATCCTGGGATTATCGTGATGTCGGGATGATGCGTGGGAGCGCTGATGAGGACTCTGGGAGCTCCGTTCTCAAGGTTGGTTAGGGAGGCGGCACGTTCTTTGGCCTGCCCGCTGCAATCGATGAGAAGATTGATGTCGAATGTCGACCAGTCGATTACTGAATTGTCGGACTCGTTGATGCATGGTATTCGTTCTCCTCGGACGATTATGGCGTCGGGCTCCCATTCCACGTCATAGGGTAGGGTCCCATACGTCGAATCATACTTGAGAAGGTGTGCGAGGATTCGTGGGTCACCTGGAGAATTGACAACCGCCACTTCAAGTCGAGAGTCGTTTTCGTCTTCGTTCATTGCCCTTAGGAGGCATCTTCCTATCCTCCCGAATCCGTTGATGGCTACCCGTATCCTGGGTCCCAAGATGAATCTGGTCCGCGCCTCTCGTCCCGGTTTTCGATGTCTTTCTTGTTTGGCGGTCTATTAAATTCGCCCCTGTGGGGATATCAGAATATGTCCGAGGCGCTCACTTTTTCGAGGTTCATCTAGACTGGTTCCCTGTCTCCTCATAGTGATGGCTCTTCTGCTGGTCTCGGTTTAGTTTCGGATGGCTCTCCCCTTTCTTCGTATCATTTTCAGAGAGGATTCTCCATGAATGCCAAGAGTGTTGACGCATCAGTCGAAGTGGAGAATCTGAGGAGGGTCTTCGAGAGTAAACAGAACAAGGTCGTTGCTCTTGATGGCATAAGTCTCCAAGTCCGGCCTGGGGAGATTTTCGGAGTACTGGGTCCCAACGGTGCGGGCAAGACCACAATGATCAGGATCCTTTCCACTCTGCTCCTTCCAACCTCGGGAAGTGCCAGGGTCATGGGGTTCGATGTGGCGAAAGAACCTGAGAAGGTCAGGGAGGTCATCAGCATGGCTAGTGGCGCGGAGCGGGCGGGTTACGATTACATCTCTGCTCGGGGGAACCTCTGGTTCTTCTCGCAGTTGTACGGTATTCCTTCGGCCGAGGCGCATGGTCGGATAAGGGAGCTGTCGAAGATGCTGGGTCTTGAGGGGAATCTGGATAAGAAGTTCTATACTCTCTCAACCGGTTTTCGTCAGAGAGTCACAATCGTTCGCGCGTTCGTCAATGATCCCAAAGTTGTCTTTCTCGACGAGCCAACGATTGGTCTTGACGTGATGACTGCAAAGTCGATTCGCGAGTTCTTGGTGGCTCAGGCGAAGGAGCGCGGTAGGACCATTCTACTGGCGACGCACAACATGGCTGAGGTTGACGCGATTTGCGATAGGGTTGCGATAATCGACGGCGGTAAGATTCTTGCCTGTGACACACCGTCCTCGCTTAAACGGTCTCTCGGTGCTCCGGCGCTTGTGATCGAGGTTTCCCCTATTCCTCCCTCAGGGGGATTGGAATTGTTGACCAAGATTCCTGGCGTGAAAGGCTTCACGTCATCGATTGATGAGGAGCGTGGGCTGTCCCGGGTTCAGATTGTAGTTGAGAGTGATTCAGCGGCTGAGCGTGCAATAGGCTCGGTCCAGGCGGGTGGGTTGAAGGTTCTCTCTAGTTATCGTCAACAGACAACGCTGGAGGAAGTGTTTGTCGCGCTTGTAGGACGTGGTTTCAGAGAGAGGGAGCATGAGCATGCGAGCTAGTCTCTGGCTAAGGACTGCGTATGCTAGGATGTGGGTTCGCACCAAGAGCATTTACGGCGAGCCTCTATGGGTAGTAGTCACAATAGGCTTTCCACTATTCACGTCGATGGCGCTCTCGCTACTCTACAAGAGCAGCAATGCATCTCAGTACACTGGGTTTGCTATTCTTGGAGGGGTCATGATCTCCTTCTGGGGCAATGTTCTCTGGTCAATGGCAAGCCAGTTCATGTGGGACAAACAAGCAGGCCTCTTCGAGGTGTACATCACCTCACCCGCTCCAATATCCGCAATCCTAGTCGGCATGTCACTTGGTGGTGTTCTGGGGACCGCGCCCTCCGCCGCACTGGTGGCATTGATAGGCTGGGCGCTGTTCAACCCCGCAATCAGCCCCGCATGGCCAGCGGTCCTGGTCGTGTTCACTTTGACCCTGGCGTCGTTGTACGCGATGGGGATGGCGCTGTCCTCGCTCTACTTGGTCTACGGGAGGGAAGCAGATTCAATCAATGAGGCGCTTCATGAGCCAGTCTCGTTTCTCTCAGGCGTGTATTTCCCACAGCAGATGCTGAACTTCCCAGCAGCTGTTCAGATCGCTGCATCGTTGATTCCGCTGACCATAGGAATGGATGCGTTGAGGAGGACCTTGTTCTCGGGGGAAGGATTACAGCAGATATCATTCCACGTCGGGGTCTTGGCGCTGATGGCGGGAGTACTACTGGTCCTTTCTCAGAAGATGTTGAAGCTTCTTGAGGAGAGAGGAAGAAGGGCTGGAACGATTTCGGT
>WNFC01009067.1_pt1 | contig 11001 bp, 7 predicted proteins | sample 5400541 | NCBI WGS metagenome assembly WNFC01 (sample SAMN13153342, study PRJNA577476) | soil metagenome | isolation source: 120 cm saprolite under Douglas fir tree site 2 hole 2 replicate 1 | place: USA:California | collected 2015-04-18
ACTTCTCGAGCCCCAGACGCGTTTCGCGCCTTTCCAATTTCCCGACGAATTTATTTGGGGAGCAGCCACCGCCGCCTATCAGATCGAAGGCGCCTGGAGCGAAGACGGCAAGGGCGAATCCATCTGGGACCGCTTCTCGCACACCACCGGCAAGGTGAAGGGCGCAAACACCGGCGACGTCGCCTGCGATTCCTACCATCGCTACAAGGAAGACGTCGCGCTCCTCGAAGCGCTAAACCTGAACAGCTATCGTTTCTCCATCTCCTGGCCGCGCATTCAGGCCGATGGCACCGGCGCACCCAATTCGAAAGGCCTCGACTACTACAAGCACCTTGCCGACGCGCTCCTCGAAGCCAAAATCCGCCCGCTCTGCACGCTCTATCATTGGGATCTTCCGCAAAAATTGGAGGAAGCCGGCGGCTGGCCCCATCGCGATCTCGCCGCGCGCTTCGCCGATTACGCTGACATCACCGTCCGCGCCCTCGGCGACCGCATCTCTCATTGGTGCATTTTCAACGAACCCTGGGTCTTCACGTTTCTCGGCTATTCCTGGGGCATTCATGCTCCTGCGCGCAAGAATTTCGCCGATTGCATGCGCGCCACCCACGTCGTCAACATCGCGCAAGGCCAGGCCTTCCGCGCGATCAAAGCCATCAATTCCAAGCTTCAGGTCGGCACCGCCTTCAGCATGGCCAATTGCCAGCCCGCCAGCACAAGCGATGCCGATCGCCAGGCCGCCGATCGCGCCCACGCGCTCGGCAACATCTGGTTCGTCCACCCCGCGCTCCACGGCGAATATCCCAAAGCCTTCCCCGGCGATAATCCTCTCGATCTCATGGGCATCAAGTCCGGCGACATGGAGCTCTGCCGCGCCCCGCTCGATTTTCTCGGCATCAACTACTACCGCCGCCAGCTTGTCTCCGCCGTTCCTCCCGGCGCGGGCGAAGACGCTACCGGCGTCCACAATTCCGATGCCCACGAAGGTCCGCTCACCGATTTCGCCTGGGAAGTCTGGCCCGACGGCTTCCACGATCTCGTTTTCCGCATCTCCCGCGAATACAAAACCACGCCCCTGGAAATCACTGAGAATGGCTGCTCCTATCTCGATTCCCCCGACGAACACGGCCGCATCCCCGATGAACGCCGCATCCAGTTCCTGCGCGGCTACTTGCACGCGCTTGGCCGCGCCATGCTGCACGGCGCTAACGTCCGCGCTTATCATCACTGGAGCCTTATGGACAATTTCGAATGGGCCGAAGGCTATGCGCAGCGCTTTGGTCTGACCTATGTAGATTTCCGCACGCAAAAGCGCACCATCAAGGACTCCGGCCACTGGTACGCCAAGCTCGCTTCCACTGGCAGTCTCACTTAGATAACTGGAACGGCATCTCGGGAAACCGCTCCGCCACCAGTCTTTCCTACAGGACGAAAATCATTCTCGTAGTCCTTCTTTTCTCAGCGCCGGTCTTTATTGGTCCGCTCGGTAATTCCCCATTTCGTAGGTATTTCCCGAACTTGGTTTTACAGCATCCACCCGATTGCCTTGCTGTCGCTACTAAAGCATAGATAGTGCGGCGGCGAGCCGCCTCGAAGCTAGCCGAGAGTAGGAAGAAGTGGATGAGTTAATTCACCGCGTGTGAACAAAAACTTGAGAATTTCACGCCAGCGCTCAATGCTTTCCGAAAAGCGCAGCTCTCCAGGTGTGAATCTTGAGTGTTCCTCGAGCCTACAGTTTGCGTGACCCTGGTTTAATACCTGGCGCCCTCCCCCCCGTGCGCCTCGGTCATAGACCGTACGTTCGCAACAAGAACGACAGATTCAATCGCCTAACCAGAATGTGAGGAAAGATGCGTAAGTTGAATGCTCTGCTAATCGTGTGTTTCGCGTTGGTTTTTGCCTCGACAGTTCAAGGTCAGACCAATGCCGGGGTGAACAACACGGAGTTGAATGGCAATTACGCTTTTACATTCAACGGGCTCACTGGGAACGCGAACAGCTCGGTTGTTTTTGCCGCCGTAGGAAGATTCACGGCGGACGGGGCTGGAAATGTCACGAACGGCGAACTGGACACCAACGGCGTGGGACCCGGTTCGCAGCTAACCGCCATAGCGTTTACCGGGACGTACGCGATCGGCGCCGACAACCGGGGTGTGATGACTTTGAATATCCCCGGCGGCGCAAAGCTTGCCTTCGCGATGATGGCCAATGGCAATGCCCAGTTCATCGAGATGGACGCCGCAGGTCGGACAGGGACGATCGGCTCGGGGACCATGGAAAAGGTGGACACTACTGCGTACAGCACAGCCAGAATAACGGGTGACTACGCGTTTGGCGCCGCCGGTTTCGATAACGCAAATAATCGCGCTGCGATCACGGGCCGTTTCACTTCGAACGGGACAGGCACTCTCACCAACGCAGCTGGGGATGTCAACGCCTATGGCACCGGTTATTCGATGAACTTTACGGCGGCGAATTACACCGTGTCCAACGCTGTCACGGGGCGGGGCACCATGAACCTCGCCTTCACGTTTGGCGGAACACCCGACAGCCTGAATTTCGTCTTTTACATCGTGAATCCAGGGAAGCTGTTTGTGATGGTGAGTGACCCGGTTACGACTGCGACTCCGTTGCTAAATGGCGTCGTGGTGCAGCAGCGAATCCCCGCGGGAGGTTTCACCAACGCCTCGCTGAACGGCAACATGGTGATTTACCTCACCGGACTCTCCGTGTGCGGTGGTGGAACAGGCAGTGTGCCCAAAGCGGGCGCGGGTTTGCTCACTGCCAACGGCAACGGGGCCTTTTCTCTGACCTACGACGAGAACTACTGCCGGGCGCCCAATGCCTTCACCGATGCGCCGGGGACGTACAGTGTGGCCAGCAACGGGCGTACCTCGATTACGGTTGGAGGATTCAGCCTGCTTGCCTACCTGGAGGACTTGAATCAAATTTTCCTCTTCGTCTCGGATTCCAATGTCTTGTTCGGGTTCGGCGAACCCCAGGCCGCCGGTTCGTTCACCAACAGTGCGCTGAAGGGCACGTATGCTGGCTTTGCGACCAACCCGGCGGCGTTCGGAGTGGTCGTCTTCTCCGGCGAGTTCTCGGCGGACGGTGCCATCCCGACGGGCAATATCACAGGTGCCGAGGATATGGGTGTCCCAAGCGGACCGGTCTCCGGCGCAACGTTTAAAGCCACTTACTCCGTAGCTTCATCGCCAACAAATGGCAGAGGAACCATGACGGTCACTTCCGGGACAGGAGGTAACGCCGTCATCTATATGATCTCCGCCTCGAAGTTTGTGGCGGTTTCTCTGAACGATCCCAATCCTGCAGTCTTGATCTTCGAGCAATCTTCAGCTGCTCCGGCCCTCTCCCTTTCCTCCCTGGCGCTGAACCCCACCAGTGTTGCCGGCGGGAATTCCTCCACGGGCACGGTGACGCTGAGCGGGCCGGCTCCCGCGGGTGGTGCGCAAGTCGCGCTGTCCAGCAGCAACACGGCGGCGGCCACGGTGCCTTCCAGTGTCACGGTTCCCGCCGGAGCTACCAGCGCAACCTTCACGGTCAGCACCAGTGTCGTGACTGCATCGACTGCAGTCACCATCTCCGCGGCCTACGGCGGCGCAACCAGGACGGCCTCACTCGCCGTGACGCCTGCGCCTCCTCCACCACCCACTCTCGCTTCGCTGGGGCTGAATCCCACCAGCGTTACTGGCGGTAATTCCTCCACGGGTACGGTGACGTTGAACGGAGCAGCACCCGCAGGTGGTGCGACTGTCGCACTTTCCAGCAGCAACGGTGCGGCCCGCGTGCCTTCCAGCGTGGCGGTCGCGGCCGGAGCTACCAGCGCGACGTTCACGGTCAGCACCAGCGCCGTGGCCGCATCGACTACGGTCATCTCCGCGGCCTACGGTGGCGTGACCAGATCGGCCTCACTCACGGTGGCGCCTGCGCCTCCTCCACCGGCTACTCTTTCGTCGCTGACGCTGAACCCGACGAACGTGATTGGCGGCCTACAAACTTCCACGGGCACGGTAACGCTCAGCGCGCCAGCTCCCGCAGGTGGTGCAACTGTCATGCTTTCCAGCAGCAACGGCGCGGCCCGCGTGCCTTCCAGCGTGTTCGTTCCGGCCGGAGCCACCAGCGCGACCTTCACGGTGAACACGTCCATTGTTCTCCTCTCAACTTCCGCCACGATCTCGGCTTCGTACAACGGTACGACACGGACGGCGGGTCTTTTAGTGCTCTTGTAGCGGGCCGCGCCTAGATAGATAAGCGGCGTTTATATCGGCAGGGTCGGGTTATGCGGGGCCTTTGGCCTTTATTCCAAAGACTCGCGACGCGCGGGTGAAAGGAAGCACAGACAAGAAGTCTGGCCGGGCCGAAGTAGAGCTACGACGAAGCCGGCTGCACTTCGCTTTTAGGAACAAATCTCGAAACCGCGAAAACGCCGCGTTGCCTTGCTATGCTACATTGGCGCTCAGAGGCGGATACGCGCGTGACTGGCTACGGCCGCCTCCGATTGGGGCAAGGCCTTGGCTTCTGCCGAAGAACTCGTTGCGCGGTTGACCGGCAACAAAACAAAAATCCTTCGCTACGCGTGGATCCCGCAAGTGCTCGCAGGACTGTTTCTCTTCAGCCTTGGCTATTTCATGGGCCACGCTCATTTTCATCTGATCCGCGAAGGCACGAGGGTGCCCGGAAGGATCGTCGGCTATAAGCAGGAGAATTTCCGCAGCTCCTCGGGATCATTTTCTTCGACAGGGTATATGCCCATCGTCGAATTCCACACCAACGATCGCTTCGTCCATTTTCAGGATTGGCTGGGAAACTCAATCGCAGGAAGAGAAAATGTTCCAGTGATTGTCTTGTACGACCCCGCCAATCCGACGGTAGCCATGATTGATCGGCCCATCTGGAATTGGATCCCCTGGGCGCCCATTTTCGCCGTCGGCCTCCTCTTGGTTCTTTCGGCCATGAACGGTTTCTTCAAGTCGCGACGCACCGTTGAGACCTCGTGACACTCCTTGTATGGCGGGTCTTCAGACCCGGTCTTTATTCTTTCACTTCCCCGCACTCGCCAGCGATTTCAGCCGTTCCTTGTTGATTTTCAGCACGATGCCGGCGTTGCGGTCAGCCACCTCGCTCACCTTATATTCTGCTGATGTGCCCAGCACCTGCGCCACCTCGGACGGCGTCAACTTGTATTCGTCCGTCAGCCACTGCGCCATGTTCGCGGTGGCCGTGCGGAACGCATCATCCAGCGACCCGTCCAGCCCCATCGCCATGATGTGCGTCGCGGACTCCACGCGCGGCCCCATGATCCGTTTCCCCGGAATCACATCCACCGTGAACTCCACGTCCATCGACGTTTCCAGCGCGTTGCCGTTGAGCTCCCCATCACCCTGCATGGCGTGCCCATCGCCCACATACAGCAGCGCCCCCGGCACACTCACCGGCAGATAGACTGTCGCGCCCTCCACCATCTCGTTGAAGTCCATGTTCCCGCCGTAGCGCCCGGAGTCCCCCGTCCCCGGAGCCGCTTGCGCCACGTTTGGCGCCACTGCCACGCATCCCAGCATTGGCCGCAATGGCACCGCGTATCGCGTCAGATGCTCCGCCGGTTTTTCCGGCGTGGCCACTCCGTGTTCCGCGTCCAGATGCCAGCGCACCGTCTTCCCTCCGTCCTTCATCTTCACCGCCAGATCGCTGTCCAGCGCGCGCCCCACGACAAAGTCATCGCTCTCGGCCCAATCGCGATTCAGCCGTAGCCGCGCTAAGTGCACCACCAGCGTGTCTCCTGGCGAAGCCGTCTCCACGAAAAATGGCCCCGTCTCTGGATTTCCGCCCAGGACGCGCGTCACGCCCTTTTCATCCGTTCCTCCCGCATCCACTGTCGTCGTGTGCACGCTGTCGCCGGGTGAGATCGTCAGCACCGGTTTGTTGGCCGCCGAAAATTGCCGGTAAAAAGTGGCCGGCGTGAATTCATGCCGCTGCGGCGTTCCCGCCCGCCGCGCCGGAACGAGTTCCGCCGTAAACTTGTGCATCTCCGGATGTGCAGCATCGTCTGCGTGCGTAAACACCACCGTCCCGGTAATGGTCCCGCCTTGAACTGTGGCTTTGCCTTCGTCCGTCCCGCCCTGTTCGTCCTTGGCTAGAAAATAGATCGAGCTGCCTTTGAGCGTTCCCTCCAGCTTGTCCCCATCAAAATTCCCGCTCAGCTTTTCTCCCTCCTGCTTCAGCTCCATCCGAAAATAGATCGTCGTCCCGTAAAAGTCCGTGTTCACCACCCATCGCCCGGAAACATCCCCGTTCGCAGTCCGCGCCGGTTCTTGCGCGCTGCACGTCAACAGAACCCCCGGAACAAACAACAACAAGAACAAAACTTTGCGCATGGTTCTCTCCTCCGCCACAGATTCTAGACGAGCGCGCATGCTGCTGGTTAGCCTCTTCTGGCGGCGAGTGGCACAGGCCAGACGATCGCGAAGACAAAGACTGCTTGCGCGGTCGCGGAAAAGACGCAATAAAGAAAAGACACACTAAGGAAAAATAGGGTACACTCCGCGCCAATTCCCATTCGGAAGATTCAGATCAACATTCACACCAGGAGAAAAATATGGCGCGACGCCGCTTTCTTGCTCAATTGTTAGGTTTGCCTTTTCTATCCTTGGGCGCGAAGGCCGAGGAGCCAAAAAAGAAAATGCTCAAAATCATGATGAAGAGTGCCTGGGGCTCCGACGACCCCACCAAGGCCGCGTTTCCCTTCTTGCATGGACTGGCGCTCGCCGAAGCCGGTCACGAGGTTCAGATTTTCCTCCTCGGCGAAGCCACCTCGTTGATGCGCAAAGCCACTGCCAGCGCCGTCGTGCCCGTAGGCTGGCCTCCGCTCAGCGAAACCTTCGAAAAGGTTTTCGCTAAACACATTCCTGTCTTTGCTTGAGGAGCCTGCAGCCGGGCCCGTGGGGTCACGGAAGCAGACGTAACTCAATCGGGCGCAAAATTCGGCAATCCCGCAATCTTTGTCGGCCTGGTGGAGTGGGCCGACCGCATCATTACGGAGTGAACTCCTTGCTGCGGCGCCTCCCTATCGACCGTGGCGTTAGGCTGTAGGTTGAACCAGGTTGATGAGGTTGCCGCAGGTGTCCTCAAACAGGACGGCGAGGATTGGCCCCATGCTCTTTGGTTCACCACGGAAGCTGACGCCAAGCGCCTTTAGCCGCCCGTACTCCGATTGGATATCGCTGGTTAGGAACGCCGTGACTGGAATGCCAGCAGCAAACAGGGCCTTTTGATACGTCTGAGCAGGCGCGAAACCCATAGGCTCCAGCACTAGCTCGACGCCTTCCGCGCCCTCCGGCGAAGACACGGTCAACCAACGGAATGGACCCATGGGTATGTCCTTGTTCTTCACGAAGCCCAAGACGGCGGTGTAGAAGCGGAGAGCGTTCTCTTGGTTGTCAACCATTACGCTGGCTAGCCTGATCTGCATGGAAGACTCCTGTTTGAGGTGGTTTTAGCGCAGTCGTCCGAGATGTACGGCATTCTAACCGGAATTTCGGAAAAGCGTCCACAGAGGCATCATCCTCACTCACACACTCCTAGCACGGACGGTAGAACCGGACGCTTACGGCGATACGGCAAAAAGCATTTAAGACCGCGCCACCCGCCGGAAAAATGGAGAATCTTTAGGTCTTTAGCAAGGAGGAAGAAAAAAGAAGATGGAGCAAAAGTTAAAATCAGCACTACAGAGGTTTGGCCACCTTTCTTCCCCAACTGGCGTCAGAATCTTCAGCAAGATTTGAGCCCTGAGAGCCATTCGTATGCCGAGAAGGCTGTTCGCTATGATGCTAGCTGCTAGCTCCACCTTCGTTCAGGCGGAGCAATCGTCCGCACAAGAAATTTCCGCCGCCCAAACACAACAGCTACCGCAGCCCAGCACCCAGCAGAGCGAAGCCCGAACCAAGATCAGCGTCAATTCCGATCTCGTCGTCCTCCCTGTCACTGCCAAAGATCGCCACGGCAATCTCGTTCCTGATCTTCATAGGGAAGAGTTCCGCATCTACGACGACAACGTTGAACAGTCCATTGACGTTTTCACTGCCGAAGCTTTTCCGCTCTCGCTGGTCGTCCTCATCGACGACGATCTGAAAGCGATGGATGCCGCACAGATGGCTCCCACTCTGCGCGCCATCACCGCTGGAATTAGTCCGAGCGACGAGGCCCTCATCTGCCGTTTCGACCTGGCTTTCTATGCAGCGGAAGGATTCACCGGCGATCTCAACAAGCTATGGGCAGACCTGAAGGATGCCCAAGACCACAGCGGTCCTTCTACAGCTGGCCCCGTCCCATTCGTTTCCTCGCCATCGAGGCATCCACTCGGAGTGGGGGAACCGCCCCCGGCGGCGCCAACTAACTTTGGGTCCCGCCCAACCAAAGCGCTCGACGACGCCGTCCATTCCGCCGCTGAGTTGCTCCATGATCGCGGAACCAGTCGCCGCAAGATCATCCTTCTGATCTCCGATGGTCTCAACGGGCCGGAATTCAACCGCCATACGTACCCAGACACTCTCGAGGCTCTTCTTCACGACAATATATCCGTATACAGCTTGGCTATCGGCCACCCCTTAAAGCGAAAGTTCTCCCGCCTAGTCAATTATGCGAACGACTCGGGCGGCGACATCTATTACGCCGTCCAAAGCGCCGCCATGGAAAGGCTCTATTCGCGAATAACCGAAGAAGCTCGCCACGAGTACACCCTGGCATACGTGCCTCACGGCAACAACCGCAACGCTAGTTATCACAAGGTGGAAGTCCGTACCACGCGCGAAGGCGTCACTATCAAGACTCGCCAGGGCTACTACACAGGCCCTCTCGTGATTCCGGCAAAGCAGTAACGCTTGCTTTAAATTGTGGCATCGGCGCCTCCCATCCCGCAGAGTTCCAAACTCCTCCTCTCCGTTCTCCGAACTTCTTGATCTTCCCCGGCGTTCCCCTTCAGGATATACCCCTCTCGACAGCCTGCTACAATCGGCCTGTGCCGGCTGAGACCCAACCCGAGATTCATGAACTTCTGGCGGTAGCTACCGACGCTGGGACGCGGCTCGACCGGTTCGTGGCCGCCCATTGCCCGGAACTCTCGCGCTCGCGCGTGCAAGAACTCATCGATGGCGGGCTTGTCCTTGTCAACGGCAAGGCCGCGAAATCTTCCCAGAAACTTCATGGCGGTGAAATCATCACCGTGCGGGCCCATCCGCGGCCGGCGACTCGCGCCGAAGCGGAATCGATTTCGCTCGATGTGCTTTACGAAGACGACGACGTTATCGCCATCAACAAGGCCGCTGGCATGACCGTTCACGCCGGCGCCGGCAATGTTTCGGGCACACTCGTCAACGCGCTTCTTGGGCGCGGGCAAGCGCTTTCGCAGTCCGGCGATCCGTTGCGGCCGGGAATCGTACATCGGCTGGACAAGGAAACCTCGGGGGTGATCCTTGTCGCCAAGAACGACGCGGCGCACGCCAAGCTGGGCGAAGCTTTTCGCCAGCGAGCCATTGCGAAAACGTATATCGCGCTGGTGCAGGGCATTCTCGGAGAGAAGAGCGGGCGAATCGAGCTGGCCATTGGGCGCGATCCCATCCATCGCACGCGCATGACGACGCTGCGCAAATCCTGGCACGGAGCTGACATCGCCAATCCCCGCGAGGCCCGTACGGATTGGAAGGCTCTCGCCAAGATCGACAGCACGACGCTGGTGGAAGTCCAACTCCATACCGGGCGCACGCATCAGATTCGCGTGCACTTCTCCACACTGAAGCATCCCGTAGTGGGCGATGCGCTCTATGGGGCGGCAAGCGAATTGCGCGTGGGTAAAACAACATTGCCGCCCCTGGGACGCAATTTTCTGCATGCCGCAAAGCTCGGCTTTGCGCAGCCCCGGACCAGCGCATGGATCGAAGTTCGCGCCGTGTTGCCCGTTGAATTGCGCGAATATTTGAAAAAACTTTGTGACGCTGCTGGAGAACCGCAGAGCCGAATTGACGCTGCGCTGGCGGGGTACCTATAATCGATGCAAATGCGACGGACAATCACTTCGATCTTCTTGGCGTCCGCGGTGTTGCTCCTTCCGCTGACCGACCGGGCGCAACAATCTTCACCGGCCAAACCTCAAGCATCCTCCCCGGTCACTAAGCCTCAGACGTCTTCGCCGGACGCGAAGCCTCAGACGCCCGCACCGGCACAGTCAGCAGCACCGAAACAGGACCCCACCCAGCAGAGCGATCAAACGATTAAGACGGTGGTCAACCTTGTCGACGTGCTTTTCACCGTGCTCAACCGCCGCAACAAACTCGTCCCCGAACTCGAAAAGGGCGACTTCAAGATTTGGGACGACAAGGCTCCGCAGGAAATCCGTTATTTCAGCAGGCAGTCCGATCTGCCTCTGCGCATCGGCATGTTGCTGGACACTTCCAACAGTATCCGCGACCGCATCAAGTTCGAGCAGGACGCTTCCGTCAATTTTCTGTTCAGCGTGCTTCGCCGCAATAAAGATGAAGCTTTTGTGATGACCTTCGACGACGAGCCGCAAATCGTCCAGGGCTTCACCGGCGACGCGGGCGCGCTGCGCGACCAGATCACCAAGACACGCGCAGGCGGCGGCACGGCGATCTACGACGCAATTTATGAAGCGTGCGTGAAAGAGTTGAGCCATCCGCCGCGCCCGCCGGGCGATCAGCCGGACGTGGTGCGCCGCGTCATGATTCTCATCAGCGATGGCGAGGACAACTTATCGATCCACACGCGCGCGGACGCCATCGAAATGGCCCAGCGCACCAGCGTGGTCATTTACACCATCAGCACGAGCACGCAGTGGATTTCTCTGTCGCAGACCGATCCAAGCAAGATGGGCGACCGCAAGTATCACCTCACGGACGGTGACAAAATTCTCCAGGAGCTTGCCGAGGAAACCGGCGGCCGCGCGTTTTTTCCTTATCACGTGGACGATCTCGATCA
>WNFC01009802.1_pt1 | contig 11000 bp, 11 predicted proteins | sample 5400541 | NCBI WGS metagenome assembly WNFC01 (sample SAMN13153342, study PRJNA577476) | soil metagenome | isolation source: 120 cm saprolite under Douglas fir tree site 2 hole 2 replicate 1 | place: USA:California | collected 2015-04-18
ACTACTCCCCGGCTAAACCCGCAACCGCTCGGCGGAACCTAAAACTACTTCTCCGTCAACCTAGACCCCTTCCTCTACTGCAAGATCAACCCTCGCGTCTCTTCGCAGCTTCCGGAAAACGGTTTTTTCACAGCTTCGTGCTTTGCGAGAAGTGGGGCTTTTCCGCTACCCTCGATAACATTCAATGTTCGCTCCCACTCACCTCGCCTCCGCCGTCTACGCCCTCGGAGCCGTCGGCTGTTGGGGCGTCAGCGACTTTCTGGGCGGTCACACCGCAAAGCGGTTCAACTCGTTCCTACTGGCAATGATCGGTCACGCCGCTGGCCTCACCATGGTGGTCACAATCGCTTCCTCCAACCACATGACGTTCCCTTCCTTCCACAGCATGGAGTGGGCACTGGCCGCCGGGGCTGCAGGAGGCCTCGCGCTGGCGTTTTTCTATCGCGCTCTATCGCACAACATGGGACTGGCCGCACCCGTAGCCACCGTGATTGGCGCCGCCTCCTAAAGGCCTGGGCTTGGCCTTTGTATCGGGCATAGGGTTTTCCATCTTTTACATCTGCATGAGGCAAGCCGGGAGCGGAGCAGCGGTCTGGCTCGCATCGGGTTCGCGAAGCGCGTCTTTGCTGGTAACGGCATTGGTTGTGATCGCAGGAAAAAACCTGAAGCCCTTCTACTGGGCCGGGCTCTTTATCGGAGCCCTGGCCGGCTGCCTTGACGTGACCGGCACCATCTTCTTCGTCCGCGCAAGCCAGACCGGACGCCTCGATACCGCCGTGATTCTGACATCGTTGTACCCGGTGATCACGGTCCTCCTCGCGCGCATGATCCTGAAAGAACACTTCACTCGTTGGAAGACGCTAGGCATGTTGGCGGCCCTGACGGCTGTTCCCCTAATCGCGCGAGGATGACCGAGGGTGAGCATTGGTACAATTCTCCTCGCTCATGAAAACTCTGCTGAACTCCACCGACCGTGAGGAAATCCTTCGCCGATCGTCGTCCGTGCACTCTGACTCCCAGCGCCACTGGGGTAGAATGTCCGCCGCGCAGATGATTTGCCACCTCAGCGATTCATTCCGCTCTGCGTTGGGAGAAAAATCCGTTAGTTCAGATATCAGTCTCTTCAAGCGCACCGGAATGAAGTGGCTTGCGCTCTGGGTGTTCCCCGTGTGGCCGCACGGCGTCAGGACCCGTCCAGAAATGGACCAGCAACTAGGCGGCACTCCGCCCGCTGAATTCGCCGCCGATGTACAGCGACTCAGGGTCTTGTTTGACCGCTATTGCGCAGCGCAGCAGTTTTCTGATCATCCGATGATGGGCCCAATGTCCCGCACCGAACGCATGCGCTGGGCCTACCTTCACATGGACCATCATCTGCGCCAGTTCGGAGTCTGAGCAGCAACTTCCGCCCGAATTTCTCGGGTGCTACTATCCACTCGTGCCGTTGCTTGAAATCCGCAACCTGATCAAGGTCTTCCCGTTGGGCGAATCCGCTTTCGGCGGCCAAGCCAAAGGCGAGGTCCGCGCCGTGGACGAGGTTTCACTCGACATCCACGCCGGCGAAACCCTCGGCCTCGTCGGCGAATCGGGATCCGGCAAGAGCACCCTGGGAAGGCTTGCGCTCCGCCTCATCGAGCCGACGTCCGGAAGCATTCAGTTCGATGGCCGCGACTTGCTCAGCGCCAGCCACAGAGACCTGCGCCGCCTCCGCCGCCACATGCAGATCATCTTTCAGGACCCCTTTAGTTCCCTCGATCCCCGCATGAGGGTAGAAGACCTCATAGCCGAGCCGCTAACCATTCACAACGATCAGGGTGCCCCGTCCTTCTCGCGTACTTTGCGAGAGGGCGGGCCTGTGGCGGGGAAGGTCGCCCGCAGCTCCACCGATCCTAGTCCTGGAGGCACGGGCGTCCCCGCTCGTGCGCCCGCGTCCGCAACCGGAATCCAGTCACGGGTTGACGAACTGCTCCGCGCCGTAGGACTCGATTCCTCCGCCCGCCGCCGCTACCCGCACGAGTTCAGCGGAGGCCAGCGTCAGCGCATCGTCATTGCCCGAGCGCTGGCGCTCCGACCCAGGTTCATCGTGTGCGACGAGCCAGTCTCCGCGCTCGACGTCAGCGTCGGCGCGCAAATCGTAAATCTGCTCGCGCAATTGCAGCGTGACTTCGGACTCACTTACCTCTTCATCTCGCATTCCATGCCCGTGGTGCGCTATTTGTCCACGCGCATTGCGGTGATGTATCGCGGCAAAATTGTGGAGATTAATTCGGCGGAGCAGATCACGCAAAACCCGCAGCACACTTACACCAAAACTCTGCTCGAAGCCACTCCGGAGATAGCGGTTTAACAGCCGAGTGCGAACGTCCAGCACTGTCACGGTTGGGCTATACTTTACGGGTTTTTAGGAGCCATCTATGAAATCACTCACATTGATCTGTCTGTTGTCTCTTCTGTCCGTGCCGGTATTTGCCCAAAGCAAAGACCCGGCCTCCGACGCGCTGCGCCAGATACTCGGTGGCCGCGCCAAAAACACCATCGCCGCATTTGAAGAAATGCCTGCCGACAAATACAACTTCCAACCCACGCCGGCCCAAATGACGTTCGGACATCTGGCCGCCCACGTTGTGGAGAGCAACTATTATTTTTGCGCCAACGTCGCCAACGTCCCCGAGCCGAAGATGACGGAATTGAAGGGCAGCGAGGGTAAAGACGCGTTGGTCGCCGCCGTAAAGTCGTCGTTTGATTTCTGCAGTACCGCGATCGCCAAGGCCAGCGACTCCACCATGGCCAGCGATATCACCTGGTTCGACGGCAAGCCGCGGGCGCGTGCCTGGGCATTTCTCGGCCTGGCCAGCAGCCTGGCCGACCACTACGGCATGGCCGCAATTTATCTGCGGCTGAATGGCCTGCTTCCACCCACCGCCAAAAAGGAGTAACCGAGGACGTCATGCTGCCGCCGCGTGAATCGCCCAACCGAGGGTGCCCCATCCTTTCGCGTTCTTTGCGAAAGGGTGGGACGCCACGGACTCCCGCACAAGGGGACACCGCAAAGCAGCGAGGGGAATTTTGACATTTGTCACTTCCCCTCACGAGCCCGGGTGATGCACGATATTGGCTCTCACACTCACAATAATAAATTTTCGCTCATGGCTATCGGCATTCGCACCCAGGACCTTCGCAAGATTTACACCTCGGCGCCTCCGCTCGGAGCCGCGGGCGGATTCATTGCGCGCGCAGACGCCAAAGGCTCCAAGCAGCCAACTAAAACCCAAATCCCCGCGCTCGACGGCCTGTCACTCGAAGTCGCTCCCGGCGAAATCTTTTGCCTGCTCGGCCCCAACGGCGCCGGCAAGTCCACCACCGTCGGCGTTCTCACTACCCGCGTTCGTCCCACCAGCGGCCAGGCCTGGATTGGGGAACACGAAATCTGGACTAACCAAGTCGCGGTGAAACTCCTGATCGGCGTTGTTCCCCAGCGCCCCAATCTTGATTTCTCGCTGACCGCGCGCGAAATCCTGACGTACCACGGCGCTTATTTCGGCATTGGGTCAAAGGAAAGAAATGCCCGCGCCGACTCGCTGCTCGAAAAATTCAAGCTCACCGACCGCGGCAATCAGATGGTGCGCGGATTTTCCGGCGGCATGATGCAACGCCTCTCCATCGCCCGCGCCATGATGCACGATCCACAAGTCCTGTTCCTCGACGAGCCCAGCGCCGGACTCGATCCCCAAACCCGCATTCTGCTCTGGGAAATCATTCGCGAATACAACCAGGCCGGAAAAACCATCCTGCTGACCACCCACAACATGGAAGAAGCCGACGCGCTCTGCCAGCGCCTTGCCATTATTGATCACGGCAAGATGATCGCTTTAGGTACGCCTACGGAATTGAAGGCGTCCATCCCTGGCGGATACCTGTTGCGCCTGCGTTTCGGAAATCAAACTCCAGACTTGCTGCAGCGCCTGCAGTCGCTCGCAGGAGTGCGCGAAGTCCGCCCGAGTGACTCGACTGGCGCAGACGTGTACGCCGACCGCGGCGGCTCGCTTATTCCAGAAATCGCCAACGTCGCAGCTGCTGTCGGCGCCGAATTGTCGGATGTGCACATCTCCGAGCCCAGTCTCGAGAATTTGTTCCTGCACCACACTGGAAGGAGTTTGCGCGATTGAACTGGAAAACTTTTGGCGCCATGCTTGGCCGCGACGCCCACGTCGCGCGGCGTAATGCGATCCAACTGATGTTGCAGACTTTCTTGCAGCCGCTGCTTTTCGTTTTCATCTTCGGCCGCGTGATGGTCGGCAGCGGCTACATGCCCCAAGCCTACAAGAGCCTTTTGCTCCCCGGCATCATTGCCATCAGCATGACTTTTACCGGGATCTGGGCCGTTGCCATGCCGCTGATCGCCGAATTCCAATGGACGCGCGAGATCGAAGACCGCCTGCTCGCTCCCATTGACATGACTTGGATAGCAATCGAAAAAGTTCTTGCCGGAATGCTGCAGGCGATCGTCGCCGGCCTGGTCGTGATCCCGCTGGCGTGGCTGGTGCTTCGCCCCATTGATATCAGCATCAGTTCGCCACTGAACTTCATCACCATCATTCTCCTGGTGGCCGCCTTTTCCGCCTGCGGCGGATTGGCCCTCGGTTGCAGCATGAACCAGCAGCACATCGGCCTGATGTTCAGCCTGGTCATGACTCCAATGATTTTTTTTGGATGTACCTACTATCCCTGGAGCGCGCTCACCAAGTTCCCGATTCTGCAAAAGGCTGTGCTCATCAACCCACTCGTTTATGCCAGCGAGGGCCTGCGGGCAATGCTGGTGCCGAAGTTCCCGCATCTCTCCACCATTGCCGTACTTGCTGCGCTGCTTTTCTTTGACGTCCTGCTGCTAGTAGTCGGCCTGCGGCAGTTCGAGAAAAAGGCAATCAGTTGAGTCCCGCGAAGTCCCGTCCTCTTCCCAAATCACGTGGGGGCGGGCGCCCTCGCCCGTCCGGTCGAGCTAAGCTCGACGATCCTGTGCAGCTTAAAAACAGTATGCCCGGGAAAAAAGTTCGGGAGCCGTCCGCGAATGAATCAAAGGGCGGCACCACGGCCGGGTATTCCGGCACACCACTGCCCAAGAAGCTGGGCATTCGTGAAAACTATTCCGTCACGTTGATCAACTCGCCGCCCCGATTCGAGCGGAAGCTGGGGCCCCTGCCCGCCGAGGCCGAGATCGTGACGAGTCCAAAGGCCGCAAATGTCGCGGTGCTCTTTGCCTTGTCGCAGTCAGAACTGGTTCGCGATTTCCGCCCGCTCGCGAAGGCGCTCCCGGAAAAAACCGCGCTGTGGATCGCCTGGCCGAAAAAGGCTTCGGGAGTTGCGACTGATCTCAACGAAAATGTTGTCCGCGAATTCGGCCTCGGTGAGGGATGGGTGGACTATAAAGTTTGTGCGATTGATGAGACTTGGTCGGGGCTGTGCTTCGCGAGAAGAAAATGAGGACTTTACTGCAGCAATCTATGAGTATTCGATTTGTTCCAATACCCATTTCTTCCCAACCCGCCGAAAATACAGAGTAAATAGGACTTCGTTCGGGTTTGCTGAGGACTTAACCGCGGCCGTTCTCAATTGCGGATAGCCTTGTACCTGAGAAATGGAGATTTCGATTGGCTCATCCGTCAAAGCCTGACGCAGCGAATGACCGTCGGGCGACTTAGGACCTTCTAAGCACGAGAGGTCAAAAATAACCAATACGCTCCGCGCTTGAGGGAAAGTTGTTTCTTGAACTGATCGGCGCTAAGTGGATCTGAATCGAACCCCAGCGTTATGCCTTTTGGATCCACTAGCTTTGAAAGGAGTGCGACGTCATAGTTGCGTATGGCGACAAGCACTGACTCAGCTATAGGGCGGACATCATCGGATCCAGCCTGTTTGTCCGACGGTTGGCAGCATACGTTCTGAGGCAGGCCCAATATCGCTGCAAATAGGATCACTAGAGGGCGTACTACAGATTCCTTTTTCGTCAAGGTGTCCCCACCCTACTCGATCTGCACCAGTTCACTAGCCCGCGATTCCGCTGCCGCCGGCGCGGGATGTTGCGGCGCTCTCCACCCATCCAGCACCGACACCTGATGCACGCACGATACCGTGCAATGCGGCGCGCATGACTTCTCCGTCAAATACTCGCGCCGAATGTCATCCACCGTGTACTTCTCCAGCGGAATCGCCGGATAGCCGCGCTGCTGCGAGCAGTAGTGCACCAGGCCGTCTTCGCAGATGTAGAGATAGCGCGCCCCCGCCCGGCAGCGCCACTGGTTCGGCGTGCCCAGCGCAATGTTGTCCTGAAAAGCGTTGATGCGGGTGAAGCTACGCTTCTCGAGGTTCTTCATCTCGTGATACACCCGCCGCTCTTCGTCGGCGAGCGGTTGCAGTTGACCTTGCCCATCGTGAATGATGCCAATGGTCGAACTGAATCCCAGTTCCAGCGCGCGCCTGCCGATTGTAAGCGCGTCCTGCGGATTGTGCACCCCGCCGCCGACTACGGAATTGATGTTCACGTGAAAGTCCGCATGCTCGGCCAGCATCTGAAGCTTTTTGTCGAGAACTTTCAAACTCTTCTTCGAAACCTCATCCGGATTCACGTTATCAATCGAAATCTGCAGCCATTCCAGGCCGGCGTTGTTCAGCTGCTCGATCCGCTCCGGCATCAGCAGGTATCCGTTGGTTATCATCCCAGCGACGATGCCACGCTTGCGAATGCGTCCGATGATCTGATCAAGCTCCGGATGCAGCAGCGGCTCGCCGCCACTGATCGTCACCACCGAGGTGCCTAAGTCGGCCAGCTTGTCCACACGCTGGAACATCACCTCGGTCGCGACCGGCTTCGAGAAATCGTCGTACTCGTTGCAGTATTCGCAAGCCAGGTTGCAGCGCCGGATAGGAATGATATGCGCCAGCAGCGGATGGTCGGTCGAAGCCAGCGCCCACGCCACTTTGCGCGCGCCGCGCACAGCCCGTGAAATTCGCTTCAGGCCGCGATGAATTTTGGTCCCGGTGGAAGGCATAACCCGATGCTTAATATTAGAGCATAGCCCAATCCTAAGTGCATCATTCTGAACAGCGTATGGCAGATTTCGGGAAGCGAACGGCGATCCCGGAGTACAGATTCGCCTGATCTGCAGTGTTTGGCTTAACCACGGTTTACCCGAGCGGAAGATTGGGGCGGCCAAAGAACAGCACGTAGCCGTCGTTGTCCGAAACCTCGAAACCCCTGAGGCCATCACCACGATTGATGATCTCTTTGTAAAAGGTCAGGCCTCGAGACGCAAACTCAGCGGCCAACGAATCAGGATCGTCCACATATACGAACGCATCCCAGAGTGCCCATTCGTGACGGGTGGGATTGGGTTGCGCGGTGATCGTCGGTGAGACGGATTTCAGAAAAATCTGGGCAGAGTCGCGGCCCACAATTGCGAAAGCCGGCCGCTCCGCCGGCTCCGAAAAGCGCAGCTCGAACTCGAGCCGCTCCTGGTAGAAAGTGATGGCCCGCGAAACGTCACTCACTATGAAGAAGGGAGAGATGGCGCCCAGGGTTTGTCGTTTCATGCCGTGCCTGCTCCTCGTAAAGAGCTTTCGATGACCCCCTCGAACAGTGGCCAGACCGGCCCTCGTCAAAACCCTAATTCACGCTCGCAATTTTACGCGGAGTCCGGCTAGGCCTGGATCGCCGCCGAATCCAGCAAGTTCAGGAAATGCACTTTCTTCTCCGGCGGCAGAAACGACGCCTCAAACGAATTCCGCGCCAGCTCGCGCAAATGCTCGTCGGTGAACCCAAACTCGGCTTGCGCCCGCTCGTATTCCCGCGTCAACGTGGTGCCAAACATTGCCGGATCGTCCGTGTTGAGGGTAAGCATCAGCCCCTGATCAAAATACCTCCGCACCGGATGATCAGAAATCTTGGGGCAGCATCCTGTGCGCAGGTTGCTGGTTATACAAATCTCTACCGGGATTTGCCGCGTCGCCAGTTCCTCGATCAGTTCCGAATCCTGGCTGGCGGTCAGCCCATGCCCAATCCGCTCCGCTCCCAGATTCAGCGCCCCCCAAATGGACTCCGGCCCAGCGCTCTCGCCCGCATGGGCAGTCAACCGGAGCCCTTGCTCTGCCGCATACGCATATGCCTCGCGAAAAAGTTCCGGCGGGGCTTTCTGCTCATCCCCGCCAATCCCCACCCCGATCACATTTCGATCGCGAAACTTCGCCGCCAGATTAAACACATCCTGTGCCGCCCCCGGCCCAAACTGCCGGACTGCATCAAAAATCCAAACCAGTGAACCGCCAAAGTCGCGTTCTCCCCGCTCCCGCCCGCGCTCCAGCCCTTCAAAGATGGCGTCAAAGTCCTGCTTCCGCCACAGGCATACGCCCACCGAAACATAAACCTCGGCATGAAGAACGTTCTCTGCCTTGAGCCGCTCCATCAACCGATACGTAATCAGTTCGTAATCTTCAGGAGTTTGCAAGTCCTCGGTTAGAGTCTTGAACGCGATCAGGAAGCCGTTGAAGTCACGATACTGATAAAGCGACTCCGCCTGCTCAAGAGTGCTCTGCTTGCCATGCCGTTGCCGCAACTCAACCAGCGTCTCCGCCGTGACCGAACCCTCCAGGTGAAGGTGCAGTTCGGCTTTGGGGAGCGAGCGGATAAAGGCGGAAGACATCACTTCAGATTGTAGATTTCGGATCGAAGATTGGCGAGGCGGGGACCCTATGCTGACGAGTGCAAACGCCTGATACCTAGAGTTAGGGTGTAGACTTGGGCCGTGCGCTACACGGTACTGCGCAGTCTTGGAACATGCTTTCTTGCTCTTGTCGTCGCTTCGGGCCTGAGCTACGGTAGCACTGATTACTCGCAGAAGTCGGTCCCTGAACTTATTGACGACCTGACTCAGATCGACTCGGAGTCGATCGCAATCAACACCAGTTATTTGCACGGATTCATCGCAGACGAAACTCCCGCCTCTCTTCGCACCAACCGTTTTGGGGTGGTTCTTCCCGATGCTCCCCCACAGATGCGCGAGCTGGTTCGGCGTGGCCCGCTCACCCTACCAGAATTGATTAAGCACCTGGACGACAAAAGGCTCACGAGACTCGACGTTGGCGGCCCCCGCCCGGAAGTACCGGCGGTTTTGTCTATAAGGTCTTTGGGCACGTATATTCCCCTCGTGTGCGCGATTCGCAGCGGCCAGGCTTGGAACCTCCATGGACTCAAAAAACGTTCGCGACAACTTATACACTGAGGGTTGGGGATGTTTGCTACGCGCTCATCGGCCAGATTGTCAACCGTGGGTTGCAGGTCTTGCAGAACGTGCCGAGTGTACTTTTGGTAGTTAATTCACCCATTGAGGCTCCGGTCCTTATTGAGCAGGTGAAGAACGACTGGGGAAACGCAGATGCGGAGACGCTCAAGGCATCTCTTCTAGCAGACATTGATGTCGCCGACCCAAAGCAGTTCAACGAAGTCATGTACGTAGAATTCGCAGTGAATCCGGCGCTGCAGCGTTTGAGGGCGTACTTTCCTGACGGCTATAAATCGCTTGCAGGCAATGGCCTGAGGAGGAAAGTGGAGTTTGAGAAACAAAAGACTGCGCCACGCAGCCCTTCCACCAGATAATTGTCGCAAAATCCCGATCGCACTCATTGAAAAAGACCTCGAAACTGCGACGGAACGCATCCTGAGCACAACAACTCCTCAGCTTTTCGCAAACTCGCTATGCTTCCGGCTGTAGAACCGATAAATCCCCAGCCCGATCAGAAGCCACCCGAAAAAGCGCAGCCAGGTAAGAATCGGCAGCCCGCCCATCAGCAGCACGCAGAAGAAAACGCTCAGCACCGGCGCAATAATCCCACCTGGAGCGCGGAAGCCGCGGTGCCGGTGCGGATCACGATATCGCAGAATGATGACTCCCAGCGAGACCAGCACAAACGCAAACAGGGTCCCGATGTTAGACAAATCGGAAAGCGTGCCAATATCGAGGACCCCCGCCGGAACTCCGACCACGAATCCTGCAATCCAGGTGGCAGTTGCGGGGGTGCGGAATCGGGGATGTACTTTGCCAAACAATTTTGGAAGTAGGCCATCTCTCGACATCGAAAACCATACCCGCGCCTGCCCCAACTGAAATACCAGCAGCGATGAAATCATCCCCATCATCGCCCCGAACAGCACTCCCAGCCGCACCCAGCGCAGCACGGGCGACCCCGTGATCTCGGTCAGGTGTTTCATGCTGTTGACCACCGGCGCCGCATCGTCCCTGACGGAGTCCCACGGAACAATTCCCGAGAGCACAACCGCGACCCCGATATACAGCACCGTGCAGACAACCAACGTAGCGATAATACCGATCGGCAAATCGCGCTGCGGATTTTTCGCTTCTTCTGCTGCGGTGGAGACCGAATCGAATCCGATGTAGGTAAAGAAAATGATTGAGCCGCCAGTAAGAATCCCCGACCATCCGTTAGGCGCAAATGGATGCCACAATCCCGGATTCACGTAATGCGCTCCGGCAATGATGAACGCCAGAATCGCGGCGATTTTAAGAATCACCATGGTGTTGTTGGCTTCCGCCGACTCGCGAATGCCCCGCACCAGCACCACGGTGAGAACCATCACCACGAAAAACGCAGGAAAATTAAAGCCGAAGTGAAACCCCGGCGCGTACAGCATCTCTCCCTGCAATCCGCTCATCCCCGCAGGCAAATACGCAGGAGAGATCCAGCGCAGCGCAGGATGCCAGCCGAACCAGTCAAACATGTTCACTAAGTGCTGCGCGAACCCCACGCTCACCGCCATGTTGCTGACCGCGTATTCCAGAATCAGGTCCCAGCCGATGATCCACGCAATCAGCTCGCCCATGGTGGCGTAGGTGTAGGTGTACGCGCTGCCCGCGATCGGAATCATGGAAGCCAGTTCGGCGTAACACAACCCGGTAAATGCGCACACTACCGCCACCAGCACCAGCGATATCGCC
>WNFC01014614.1_pt1 | contig 11000 bp, 17 predicted proteins | sample 5400541 | NCBI WGS metagenome assembly WNFC01 (sample SAMN13153342, study PRJNA577476) | soil metagenome | isolation source: 120 cm saprolite under Douglas fir tree site 2 hole 2 replicate 1 | place: USA:California | collected 2015-04-18
CCGAATAACAATTGGTGGCCACTCATCGAACAAAAGGCGTGACACGTATCATACATATCACAGAGTCCTTTGGGCCTGGGGGGACGCGGAAACGAAGCCCAGTACTACAGTTAGTGGCGTACGTACCGACTCCGATCTCCCTACACCTGGCACCCCCCGGATCTCCCGGGTTTTACCGCATTTGGGTTCTGTAAAAACCTTCAAGGGAATAGAACAATGATAGGCTGCGCGGCAACGATTCTATTTCGAAACGAGCCATAGAAGAAAATGTATTGTGTTGTGCGGGTTGATAGGCGACGAAGCCTGAGACCGTGATGGGATCATCATCACTAGTTGGAAAGATCATCCATCCATCCAGTCGTCGCACATGGATTTGATACAGGACAGCACAATTACCCAGAACGGGCCTCCGTTCGATGGATGACGGCGTCGACCATCGCGCCGATGAATGGAATGGTGACCAAGGGCGTGCAGTTGGTGGTGTCGGAGGGCCCGGTGTGAGGGTGGCTGGGCTGCCAGCACGCCGTACTCATCTCACGCGACCTCCCGTCACCGTCGCGAGTTGCGAGGCGATCGGGCGAGGGCACGCCATTTCATTTCAAAGTTAATCTGCGCAGCAGCAGCAGCACTACCGACCCACTCCACCCACCCCATTCGCTCTCGTAACCGTTGTTGACACTGGGTTTATTGCTACATCAAAAGGGGTAATTGCACAGTGCTAGGGGGATAATCGTAGAAACAGAAACAAGCGAGCGGCTGACGGACAAAAGGAGGGTGGTAGAGGGTAGCCAAACGGGCGAGCACAAAATAATATGTAAATGATAAGGAAGGCCGGAGGAAGAAAATAAAGGTGGAGGTTGAGACATGTACGAACAGAATAGACCGGGGTACCAATGGATATTGTTGATGAATTGACTCAGTAATGTGCCCCCAGTAACGAAGGCGAAGAACAACTAAATAGATAAACACCAAAAGGCGAGCACCAGGGACAAGGTAAAATGCAATAGGGGATGCGAATGCATATAATATAGATGATTTAGCGCGAATGGGCTCGAACACGAGAAACTAAGCAAGCAGCCATTGGGAGTCCTTCGGGTACGAGAGTTTACAATGCGTGAGATTCGTTTGGAAGCCGTCACCGACGAGAGAGATGCTTCCGTCTCTGCCTTGTCAGGCCCGCAGTGCCCTCCGCTCGTCCATAAGCAGCACTTTCGTGCATTGCTTATGGGCGAGCGGAGGCCAAGTTGCTGTGGTGCCCGTGCAGTGCAAAGCGTAGCTACCTCCGCAATACATGAGGTAACGGCTTGGCGATGCCTACCTGAGAGGCATCATCGTCAAGTCGTTACCACCAATATTGCGGCAAGGTCCCTCTCATTGGCCGCATCAAGATGTCTCGCACGCGCCTTGAGGCGAACTAAGAAAAATCAAAGGCGTCAAAAAACCAACGAAAGACTGTCCCAGGAGAAGAACTCACGGTTGCGATCAAGGCTTAGCAGCACAACCTTTGCCGTACCCTTTGGACGTTCACCCGACTGCTCAACCTTCAGAAACGCCGACCGGTCGACCCAATGTTCGTCCTGCCATATCGCCGCCTTCAAGATGAGATCGTCCATGTTCCGCTCCCACGAATCAGGGTCATCGAAGTCGACTTGCTCAGCGCGTACACTCAGCGATGAGAGATAATTGCCGCGCGAGGTTTGGACTTTGAGCGAGTCGGCGTGCGAGCGCACGTGGCTTGCCACGAACGCAATCGCCGCCTTGGCGGCCTCGCCGAGTGGGGTCGCGTTGGATGCGAGACCATCAAGCTCCATGATCGCAGGGAGAGGGACGACGACTGTCCAGCGTAGGCTCTCGACGAGCGAAGAGACCATAGGGAGGGAAGAAAGTAGAATGTTTGTGTCCAAGACGAGAATGGTATAACCCTGCACGAGTTGCAGCTGTGCACGAGCAGGAGCGTGGCGCGCGGCACGTTGAGGCCGTGATGACCGGCGGCGGCGGACTGCGAAGCTTATTGATTGCGAAGACGACGACTGCTGGAGGAGACCCCGGAGGTAACGACGACGGGCCTATGTCGCAAGAAGTCAAAATGAGCTTCTCATACACAGTGAATAAAATATCAGACCTTCAGCGCCCTGACTTCCTCCGTGTCGTCATCGTCATCGTCACTCCCAGACTCTGAAAGGGGGTCGGCTATCTCGTCCTCGACGTCCATCAACTGGTCGCCGTCTACGTCGACCCAGCGCCGCCCCATCTTCCTGCGTTCCTCCTCCTCATGCGCTTGACGATCTTCTTCCTCCCATTGGCGCACCTTTTCTGCGAGTACTCCGTCAATACCCCACGCATTCCTGAGATCATCTTCCCACATGCCGTCTTCATCCAAAGCGTCCGGAGGGGTGTCGCGCGCGTCCAGCATTTCCATCTCCATCAGCTGACCCTCACTGGCGTCCCAGAATCCACGCTCGAAGAGCCGGCCAGGCCAAGCCATTCCACGGATCGCCCAGTCTTCCGACAAGATGCTGCTCTTACCGAGCTTGTTGTTCTGCGTGTGACTGGATGATACTTGCGGTCCACGGTCAAGGAACGCAGCTAGATCCGACCAGGGAATAGCACGCTCAAGCGTGGCAAGGCCTTCGGGGTGCAGAAGGACGGTCTGGAGGAAAGTGAGAAGAATTGTTACATAGGAATTGGGCCCGTCACGGGTGGACCGGAGAGCGTGAGCCAGCATGGCAAAAGTGAGTTCTTGGGCCATCTTGAAGGCGGGCGGTGGTTCCAGGGACGCCGCTGTGTCGGAAAGCACGGGAGAGACCTGAATTGCGGAGGGACTTTGGGCGTGGAGAGCCTCTACGTCGCTACTCCGCCTGCGCTCGTCGCCGTCGACCTCCATCCGATCGTCCGCCTGAGCCTTTCTCGCAAGCTTCACCTTGCTCGCGGCTGCGATTGCGGCAGCAGGCGTACGATCAACTTGTCCGAGAGCGCCTGTGCGTCGCAAGACGCCTTGAGGCCGGCCGTACTCGAGGAGCGCACCAATATTGACTGCGGCCATCATGGTCCATTCTTGTCCTTCAGGTTCTTCTATGCTGAGACGCTCAAGAAGGCGCGAGAGGGTGGCAGAGAAGTCGTCGAGCTGGATATTGGTGAAGAGCATCCCGTGCAGAAATACAAAAAGGTCCGGCGCGCGGGCATCGGGTGCCGAGCGTCGTGCTTGCGCAGCTTGCGACCACAATGGTAGGACAGACTCACGGGCGGTTTCGAACGGATGGGTGGCAATCATGCTGTGAGAAGTTGAAAAAGGAAGAACAGTGATGAGAAAAAGACGGATTCGTTCAATCTAACGTAACGGCTCACCTCTTGACAAAGTGGTAGACCCCACGAAGCTCCTCGCCTTCTGCCTCGCGACTGAGAAGTCCCAAATGGTGGTGCAACTTGCCACGCCCGGGAAACTCAGCGACAACCTGAGCGTACCAGTCACGGGCGATCCTCCGCCAGCGGTCCCTCTCGGGTTCGAGTTCCATGAGTCTTGCCGCGACGATACCCACGCTCGGAGTGGGGGAATCTGGACGAGCGGGGTGCTTTTCGTTGCTGCTCGTGCTCTTCGTACCGGAAAGTGAAAGGGTAGACCCAACGGGCGAGGCCTGAAGCCCGTTGGTCACGGCAGCAGTGGTTAACGAAGACGAACCGCGGGTGTGAGCAGGAATCATGGCAGCGATGACGATGCGATATCGCGCGAGGTCGCCAAGGGCCTCGAGCCAACCAGAGCGGTAGTCGGAGAAGGTATTCCTCTCGAGGAGGGCAGTGTAGAACGTGTAGGCGTAGTAAATAAACTCTTGAAGATATTCAAGAGCGATCTTGGAAGTGAGGGATGAACGTCGGAGGTTCTCGAGGAGACGATAAAAGCAATTCGTCCAAAGACGAATGATGATGTTGTACTTCTCGGGAATATTGCGCAGGGACGCGGGAACGCCGGGGGTCAGCGAGATCTCCAAAAGGTTGAGCATCAACTCGGAAAGGCTGGAGAACAAGTTGAGGCGACATAAAGAGGAGAGAAATGGGAGGACTCACTACTTGTGGTCCTCGATCGCTTTCTTCCATCGGGCCTTCTCCGCTTCTTCTGTTCCTGTCGATGGGCAACCCCGGATGACGATACGGTTCTCATCTTGGGGTTCGCCCGAATCCGCGAGGACCTTCGACTCGAGGAGGGAGATATCGCGATAAAGCTTCTTGAGCTGGGTGGAGAAAGCGTTGTTCGTCTTTGATTCGTCGCGAGATTTGTGATCAAAGATGGACGATGGGTTCGAGGATCCGTCCGTGGTGCTGGATGAGAGCGTGAAGCTGGACGAGACGACCGAGTGCGTGTACGAAGAGACGGATGAAACGGATCCATAGTCCCCCGAAGACTTGGGCGCTGGTTTCCGCGCTTGTGCTGCGGAGAACGAGACGGGGTCATGTTTGCGCGGGTCGAACAGCTGCCGGTTATGCGATGCGTCACGATGATTCCTCGAAGACTCTGCCGGGGCACGGGGTGCATAAGAGCTCCCTGCCGACTCTGACGAGGCCTCTGGCTCGGCGGGGGGGCGCCGCAGGGGTATCGGATCCCTATCGGGATTGTAGAGTTTGCCCTGATGTTTGTGGGGAGGTGCATGCGGTTGGGTTTTTTGAGTTGGGGAGAGCCTAAGAATGCGGGAGAACTCGCTCGGATCTGGTTCTGGTCTGGCCAAGAGCGCTGGAGGCGACTGCCCAGAAGCGGGCGGTTGTCTCCGGGGCGGTGATGGAGGGTTGTGTGCGCCAGATAGCGCGGGCCGTTCTGGGCGGTCCTTGACTCTGATATGGCTGTAAACGAAAAGGCAGAAGGAAAGAGAGAATTGTGAGTAGGAAAAGGGGAAAGAGGAGGGAGGCGATAAAGGATGGCAGACGCACTTTGCCTGTTTCCGCTTGAAAGCGACCATCTTCTCTGCGATGTCTGTGGGCACGGGTGCGGCATCCCTCTCCCTGTGAGGGGGTTTTGTAGATATTCTGGTAGGGGAGACCTGCTGCATTGCCAAGGGTGAGGGGGAAGGAGGAAGGATGAGATGCGTTGGCCCGAGTTGATTTCCCTTTCACTCGATTCGACGACGCACTGCGCACTTTCCGCAGCGACTGCGCATTACATCAGATCTCAGATCGCCCTCTCATTCTGTCACGCAACCTGTCACACTCCGATACTACGGTATTTACTTTACCACGCGTGGTGTCCTCCGCTTACCATTATACTGTCCAAAATTTTAATTCACAAAACAACAAAAAGGTGGAGGTGGAGGACACTTACTCGCTTCCCGTGCAGAACGTCGACGCGTCCGATGCCAGCCAAGCGATCACGCCCCTCAGTTCGTCCGGTCGCCCAATCCGCCCGAGCGGGTTCAAACTCGACCACTTGTCCAACAAGTGCGGCTGCGTGTCGAGGTACGCCGCGGTCATCCTAAAAACCCAGCTTCGTCAGCTACCCGGTTTCATGAGAAGCACAAGTTTACGACTGCGCCCCAGTCCCGATGCCCGCGCAGTCGGATTCATTTCATTAATATTGACTCCGATCTGGCCATACGCTCCCAACTGCCAGACCGCGCATCCTCCGTCTTCTCGAGTCACATTGCAAAAGGGGTGTGCACGTACGAAGTGTATATGTGTCCCGGCGAGAGCGTGTTGACCCGTATTCCCTTGGGTCCCAGCTCGCACGCCATGCTCCGAGCCATCTGTAATACTGCCGATTTGCTCGTGTTATACGACACCCACGCGTGATCCTAAATTTTATAAGTTTTTCCGTCGTCAATCAGCTGGTACACCACGTCTGTACTGTCACGCACCTTGTTTGTGATGGAGCCACTCATCGAGGCGATCAATATGATGCTTCCTCCGTTCCCAAACCGCACCATCTGCCTTCCTGCCGCTTGCGCAGTATACAACACCCCGTTCGTGTTGACGCTCATCACCTAACGAAAAAGTAATGCACAACGATCAAAATCAAAGAACCCTTCACGACCATATCCGTCGCGCAGGTACCCCTCCCCCCCCCTTCCAAAGAAAGAAAGAAAGAAAAAAAAGGAAAGGGGCAACGCACCTCTTCGAATTCCTCCCCAGGATATTCCAAACAATCCCTATGCGCCTTCAAAATCCCCGCCGCCGCCACGCAGACGTCCATCCTCCCCTCCCGATCGCCGATCTCTTCGCCGACCCTCCACATCGCCTTCTGGTCCCTCACGTCCGCGCAGACGTACTCCAACCGTCCCCGTCCCCGTCCCCCCGCGCCACCACCTTCCACCACCGGCCATTCCATCCGCCGAACGTACTCCGCCACCGCGCGCCACTCGTCCCCCGCCCGCGCCGGCAGATCGACGCAGTAGACCGCCCGCGCGCCCGCCTCGACCATCACGAGCGCCATCTCGAGCCCGAGCCCGCGGTTCGCGCCCGATACGAGCGCGACGCGGTCCCGCAGCGCAAACTCGTCCCACACCGTCGGTTTTGGCTTCCCGTCCATACCCGGTGCTGCGGCTGCTGCGAGTGCCGCGGCGACGCCGACGCGGCCCAGTGGCGACTGCGATTGCGCCATCGCCCGCTCGGCCGTCGTCGTCGTCGTCGCTGCGGCGTTCCCATTCTTGCTGCCGTTGTTGTCCTTGTCGGTGTATCGCACCGCGCAGTTGGAAATGGGCCTGCGCGCCTGTAGCTGTAGCCGTAGCTGCACTAGCGCCGGCGGGACGACAAGGACGCCAGTGCCGCCGCCACCACCAATACGCCACCGAATACTGCTCTGCCACCTCAGGGGTACCGTAATTGTCTTGCGCATTCCTTTTCTTCCGCTTCCGCTTCCTGACTTGTAGGTCGGTTTGAAAAAGGGGGGGATTTCCTGTGCTGGTGGGTTTGTTTTTGCCTTGGGCCGGGTTGGCAGACACGCCACGGGGCCATTTTTGTCCCTCCAAGGTATTTGTATGGCTGGATGAGCCTGAGGGCAGGACCATCACGCTTCTGATTCGATTCCCACCGTGCTGTCAGCTGGCCATCCATTGATCGCATACTTACGTTTTTGGTTAACTGGCGCAACTTGTAAGCCCAATATGGCGGGTCCATGCCTTCCCACATACCACCATACGCCATGCACCAAACCTCAATTTACCCAAGTCACACGTAACAGTGACAACTAACTATGATATACATCCAACCTACAAAAATAAGAGCAGAGGCCATCATATGCATCATACAAAACATACAAGTAGCACACGATATTACAATTGAGCACAGCTCAGGCTAGGACAGTAGTCCCCAGGTCGCGCACAGCCGCATCGTATCGCGGTCGAATTATACTAATGACAATTCGGCCGGGACTTTGGGTGACTGCCTAACCAAGGGAGCCACGGAGTAACTCGGCCATTTAATCTGCGTAGTTGCAGTGCGCCCCACCGAGTCGGTGGGTCCAGACCGCGACGCTGGTCGACCATCCGCGCAATCTTACCCTCTTCGTCAAAGTCGATGACCAGGATAGACTCCACCACCTAACCGACCAGATATCAGCTCAGGTGTGCAACGCCGCGGGGCAGCACTCCTGTAGGGATCCATAAACATGGCCGGAGGGGGCACGAACCTTCTTTGATCCCGCAACCCGGATGGTGTATTCGTGTTTCTGCCACACTATCAGCCGGTTGGGATGCTCCGTCGACGAAAGCACGCGTCGACCCGTGACGGCCAACTTGGTGTACATTCGGGGCTGGGAAGATACCGGAAAGGGACGGGCGTCAGTTCCGGGGCGTGACACCTCGCGATAAGGAGTTCAGGGGGCGCATACCAGTGCATACCACTGCGATTCGAGTTAAAAACGTGTGTCGGAGAGAGAGATAGGGAAGTCCCATTCACCTGTGGCGCAATCTCGTGCAAGCCTTTGCACCTCGTAAAGGGGTCCTGCGGTCGCTCGTCGAGTTAGCAACCGGGAGAGAGAAGTGACTCGACGGAGCTGCGCACCTCATACTCCGCATCCTTTCGCCATCGTTTCTGTAACATTTCCTTCGTGGCGAAACCTTCGTACATCTATGTCCACAATCCATCGTCAGAACACGACCCTAAAAGCGAAGGAAAAGGAAAGTCGGCGCACATCTTTAAGGTCGTCGACGACGGCAAGGTGCAAAGGGTTGGGTATCGCAGGCAGCGCGCTCTGACGGCGCTGCGGACTGCTGGGCGACAAAGCACCGGCACCGCCATCGCGCGACATCGAGTGCGCGCGCACGGAGCGTCTGCGCTCCGTGACGGACTCGACGCCGGAATAGTGCGCGCCACTCACGGCCGAGTCCAGGAGCGCCGGCGTCGGGATCGACCGGGGCAGGATCGAGGTATGATAGGTCAGCGTCGGATGAAGGTGCATCGTCGGCGAGGGCGGCTGCGGGACCGAGCCGCCTGTGGGACTCGAAGGCAATGTCGCTGCCATCGTTAGAGATTACGTTACTTGATGGTGGGTGGAGAAGATGCGATGCATTCGCTTCCGCAATGCCTTGGCCGAATTTAATAAACATCAATCACAATAATTGGGCTTAGCGTATGTAAGCCGCCTTTGTTCCTTCCGGTCCGGTCCGGAGCTGAAACGTGTGGCTGTCAAAGCGCACCTGGGCTGAGCCAGACTGACTCGGATTGTCAGACCAACTAGGTCGCACTGGACAATGCCCAGAGCAGTCTTTCGGACATCATACGGGACCAAGCGGAGGGCATAAATGTGTGGTCTAAATCATCAATGGTGTTCACACATTTAACGAAGGTCGTGGTCCTAATTGGAAAGTCATGGCGATCTCTTTGGGCGCCAACGATTTGGAGAGGGAGTGCGAGTTTCATCAAACGCTTTCCGATGATTCAAACCGCATTCTGAAAAGACTGGAGCGTCTCGACCAGCGGACCCATCCCTAAATGGTTGATGGCTCACGAGCAATCGAATTATGATCATGTACTTCAGGAACAGAGATAAAGGCGACGTGTCGCGATGCTAATCAATCGACCCCAATATGAATATTTTTTGCTCTATCTAGCCTCCACCATTGGACGCAGTTCCTTGCCAAAGGCCATATGATTTCCCTGGCGTGGTCTGCCACAATCGGATGGTGCCTGAGTGGACGAGAGTGAGCACGAATGGACCAATCACCGAGAAGATGACATACCATCCTCTGATAGACCAAAGACGTGACGAGAGAGAGATATAGGACAGAAATTGTCAGTCGAACGTGGGCGACCAGATGGATACGTTTGTACCCACCGCTTCCACTAGCATAGACCTCTCCATCTGGGCTATACTCGACGCAGTGCACAGGTCCATGGTGACCCTTAAACACCTCCCACTCCTCGCCTTCGATCCCGTGGATGCGAACCCATTCGTCGCTTGTGCTCCCGGTCACAAATCTGTCCTGCCAAATTGGGTGGACCGACGCGGACGATGGTGCATAGGGCAGATTCAGGCGATGAGTGGGCGTGCCGGTCTCGGCGGGCTGTGCGGGAATGAATGCGACCATATTTCCAGACGTCACCACGAGTCGCTGTGTTTTCGAGGAAAGTTCCATCGAGGTGATCGGGCTGTTGAAAGATAACTTTCTTGTAACATGGAGCGTGCGTCGATCCCACCACCTCATTGTGCGGATCCACCTATCAGCTACGTAAAAAGCCTTGAACGTGAAGCAAGACCCACTTGATAAACCTGTCCTCGCCCCCACTCACACCGGTATTCTCGTCAAACCATACAACGCTCTTGATTGTGCCATCGTGCGATAGCCCATTGCCATCGGATAGGATATCTGGCTCCGCACCCGGGTTCGCGATGTCAAATATTCGGACCTTCTTCTCTTGCCCCCCGGTAAGCAGAAACGAGGTCAATGGGGAGATCGCGACACTGCGAACGATGTGATTGTGCGGGAACGAGTGGAGCGGCTGTCCGCTGTACGTATCCCAGATCTTACTGCAAAAAAGCGCAGAGCTAGTCTGTTAGTGCAACCGCACACCCCTCGAGACGCATGCATATACGACAGCGGAAAAAAACGCACGCTGTAAAGTCCGCACTGCCCGACGCGGCGCGCGACCCATCGCGACTGAGCTTGGTGCTCCAAACCGCGCCTTTGTGTCCGACGAACGTGCCGATCCAATCGCCGGTCCATTCGCGCAGCATCGGGTTTCCATCCTTGCAGCTAGATATGAGCAGGTACGTGCCGTCGTCCAAAAGGGGGGAAAAAGAAAGGTGGGTGACGGGGCGCGTGTGTCCCGGCGCCACGAGCGGCACGGCTTTATGCGGGGCTGACATGGCCGCCCGGGATCGTTCAAAGAAGAAAAAAGGAAGTTGGAAGGGTCGCGAGGCAAAGAAGGGAGATGTCGTGATAGAGAGAAGGATGGCAGGCGCGCTGCGCGCTGACGGACGGCAAAGGAGGAAGACCGGTGGTGATCACCAGTCTGAAAGAAACAAACTTCTTAAACTTATCGCCCAGCGCCACGCGTCCACCGCCATCCACGTGCTGCACGTGGTACCCCCTTCTACTCTATTATTGCGTTTAAACTTGCTTCTTAATTTATTGACCTCACGATGAATCAATATAGTAGGCTGTCCCTTGCCTTTCAAAGTCGAGAGCCTCGTACGTATCTCGCCTGGCACAAGATCTCACAAGATCTCACTCCTTGGTCGTGAATACGTGCTGTGCACCTACTAACATGAGCCTCCTTGACTTCTGGTCTATTACACCACACCCTTAGCTTGTCCCGTGACGTTCTCATGGCTAGCCTGGGGATGGAAGGGAGTACCCTCACACTCACATGGCCGACCTTGATGTATAAAGGAGTGGCCGGGGGGGTGGTGGACACTACTACCTCGGCTAGGTGATTTAGTGACAGCACTAAATCACCATTCGGGGCGATATCTTATCAATGCTCCATCCTGCGGGGTCTTTGCAACTAGGAAGGTCAAAGATTTAAGTTCATGGTCGTTTGGGCGTGTTTGCGGCGTCGAACAGATGATCCACTCCCCAGGG
>WNFC01020831.1_pt1 | contig 11000 bp, 8 predicted proteins | sample 5400541 | NCBI WGS metagenome assembly WNFC01 (sample SAMN13153342, study PRJNA577476) | soil metagenome | isolation source: 120 cm saprolite under Douglas fir tree site 2 hole 2 replicate 1 | place: USA:California | collected 2015-04-18
GGAGCTCGGTGAAGCGCGGGTCTTCCTGGAGGAAAGCAAAATCTTCGTCGTTGCGCGCGTGATAACGATTCTCGGAGCGCAACTGGATGGCGACCTTCAGGTTCGCGAGAGCGGAATCAGCTTCGCCGGTGAGGCAATCCAGCGCGGCCAGCGCGTAATGAATGTGGTCGGCTTTGGGCGCAGCTTTGCGGGCTTTGTCGAGACTTTCGCGGGCATCGTCCCAGCGGCCGATATTCATCATGGCGACGCCGCGCTGGTAATGCTCTTCCGCGGTGTGAGGATTTTTCTCCTGGGACGGCTTCATGCGTTGCTCGGCGATTTTTACATGCATGCGCGCGCGGTCCGCGAGTTCCTTGCTGGGGCCTTCCAAAACTTTTTCAAGTTCTTGCTTGGCACGGGCGAATTTCTGCTGATGAAAGAGAGACAGGGCTTCGTCGTAGACTTTGAGCTGTGCCTGGACGAGGGGATCCACCAGCTCGACGCCGCCACGCTGGGCGGGGGGCGGGGGGGGGAAGCTCTTTTTTTTCTGTAACTTAGCTTGGCCCCGGGCCGTCCCCTTGGAACGGCTCGAAGAGCCCGAAGAAGACTTGTGCGTTTTTGCCATTGGGCGAATGCTAGCAGAGGAGGATTCGCACGTCAATTCTCGCGTAAAGGGTGCCCGCGAGAGGCATTTTGGGAGGGGCGGGGTTGCCAGGCGTTACCGAAGGGAGGCATGCGCAAAAATAGGGCGTGGAGTTCGGCGCGTTTTCGCGGAAACTGTGTGTGAGCGTATCGGGCAAGTGACAGACGGGGGCGAGAAACTGGCCTGCCTGCACTGCGTGTGCTATAAGTTTGTGGCCGAATTCGGGTTAACGACAAAGTGCCTTTCATCAATTTTCCTGCGCGCGAAATCAACTGCAAGCTGGTGTACTACGGTCCAGGTCTGGGTGGAAAAACCGCCAACCTGCAGTGGATCTACGACCACACGGGACAAAACCAGAAGGGCAAGATGGTTTCGCTGGCGACAGAGACGGACCGCACGCTGTTCTTCGACTTTCTGCCATTGGATTTGGGAACGGTGCGCGGATTCAAGACGCGCTTTCATTTATATACCGTGCCTGGACAGGTTTTTTACGAAGCTAGCCGCAAGCTGATCCTGAAAGGCGCGGATGGCGTCGTGTTCGTGGCGGATTCGCAGGAAGAACGGCTGGACGCGAACTTTGAAACGATGGAAAACCTGCAAGAACATTTGAAAGAACACAACCTGAATTTCACGACGATTCCGTATGTGCTGCAATTGAATAAGCGCGACTTGCCGAACTCCATGTCCGTGGCGGAATTGACGAAGCAGCTCCAGAAAAAAGGCGAGCCGGTGCTGGAAGGCGTGGCGATTCAGGGAGTGGGAGTGTTCGAAACGCTAAAGGAATTGGCAAAACTGGTGCTAGCGGAATTGAAAAAGGGCGGGTAGCTAGTGGCTGAGCAGTAGTCACCTCCCAAAGTCCATCCTCAGATCACTTCACCCCAGGTCAATAAAGATGGAATGTAGTCTCGACTTCGACTCGAACTGAAAGAGGCCTGCCGTCTTTCTGCCCTGGTTTGAAGCGCCATCCCCGAGTTGCTTTAATGGTCTGTGCAGTCAAACCAAAGGGCGCTCCCTTCAGAACGTATACGGATGTGACCTGTCCATCTGCAGTGACCACTACCGATAAGATTACGTTCCCTTGGAATTCGGCGGTCCTAGCTGCGTCGGAATAGTCCGGGTTCGGACAATAGCTGCAGACAGGGGATGTGACGCCGTTGCTACCGGACCTAAATATCCCTGGCTCATCCGGGATCTCATCTGCTTTGCGTGCATAGTTAGGGCCCGGCTGGAGGAGCATAGAATGTATTTGTTCTGTGAGCGGAATGATCGCTGTCCTATCTCTCCACGGAAACAGGTCATCCTCCTTGTCGGGTGGACCAAATCCTTTAAGATGGAGAGTGAGATTGAGGCTGCCATTCTCCTCGGTTAGAGTTCCCAGAACGGCCCCGGTAGCTCCTAATTGACGCGCGATCCTCCAACAGATCTCGTTGGATCGAAGATCCTCTAGCGTTGTCCAGTTTTCAGTCAGATAGTTTTTAAGAAGCTTGCGATCAAGCACTTTCATTCCCGCGGCATAGCCCGTAAGAGCTTCGGAGAAGCGGTCAGCGAGTAGCGTGCCCAGTCGTGAGTAGCTCCCTGGTACATTTCGAAAAAAATCAATCACAAGAACTGAATGCTCATTTTCGACGAGCTTTGCTTCTCGAATCTTCTGTGCTGTGTGTGCTGCGAGCGAATCCAGGTGCGCCTCGTCCAACCGGGTCAAGAGAGGATCGGGCAACTGTGGCCGTGCATTTGCGAGCTTGGGCGACACAGCTGTAAGGAGCAGGCAGAAGGCTGCGTACAATCTTTTCCGGCGGTTCATGCTCAAAACTTGGCATACAAGACAACACGCCGAAAGGTATGGCAATCTGCTTGATCGTAGTTAGGCGAAGTTGGCCAAGGCGGCGGATTCGGATTCGAAGGTGGGGATGGCTTCGATGAGGCGGGTGACGGTGAGGGCGTCGCGGACGCGGCCCTGGCCGCAGACGAGGCGCAAGACGCCGCCTTCGCGGGCGAGCTTGATGGAGATGCGCACGAGCGTGGAAATGCCGGAGCTGTCGATCTGGGGAATTCCGTTGAGGACGACAACCACTTTGCGGGCGCCCGCTTCGATAACAGATTGGAGAGCATCGTGGAGCTGATCGGCAGGCTCGCCAATGGTCAGCCGGCCGTGAACTTCGAGGACGGAAATCCCGGCGGATTCCCGAACGTTGATCTCCATGGGCAGTCGGTCAGTCATGGCTGTGGCTCAATCCATCTTCCTGGCGTTGGGACGCTTGTCCGCGAGGCCGCACGGCATTATACGCTGTAGGGTGAGTTGCACAAAGACAAGTTGGACAAAGGTGAGATGAACAAGGTTAGTTGCACAAAGATAGTCACAAAGGGAAACCCTTCCCCGGAGTTTATAGGCTTAATAATTCAAAGCGAGAGCAAAACGAAGCATCAGAAAAACGAATTGAGGGAATTAGAATTTCAAACTGCGCGGCGGGGCGAGGGTGCGTATAATCTTCTGCGTCGAAGCGGCGGGCCCCCATAAACTGAATCCAGAGCCAGCGGAGTGGACCTATATATGAAGCGCGTAGGATGGAAGTGTAGTTTCAGCCTGGTCCTGGTGCTTGGGGCCCTCCTGCTTGCCGCGACGCCCCTCTCTGCACGGCAAGCGCCCGCCTCTGCCGCGACACCTGGAATCTCGAAAGCCCTCAATGAGAAGCTGACGCAACTGGATAAGGACGTGAAGGCTGCACAGTCTGCGGGCGATAACGCCTGGATGCTGGTGAGCGCGGCGCTGGTGCTGATGATGACCGGGCCGGGGCTGGCGCTGTTTTACGGCGGGCTGGTACGGCGGAAGAATACGTTGGCAATCATGATGCAGAGCTTCGCGTTGATGGCGCTGATCAGCATAATGTGGGCGCTGGTGGGATACAGCTTGTGCTTCGGGGGGAATGGGCCGGTCATCGGCAGCTTTGAACATGCGTTTCTGAGGGGAGTGGGCGCGGACCCGAATCCGGATTACGCGGGGACGATTCCACAAGCTACCTTCATGGTGTACCAACTGATGTTTGCGATCATCACGCCCGCGCTGATTACCGGCGCGACGGCGGAGCGGATGAAGTTCAGCGGAACGGTACTTTTCCTGGCGCTGTGGTTCCTGTTTGTCTATGCGCCGCTGGCGCACATGGTGTGGGGCAAGGGCGGATTTCTAAACGCGGTGGGAGGGAAGTTTCCGTGCCTGGACTTTGCGGGCGGAACGGTCGTGCACATTTCTTCGGGTGTTTCGGCGCTGGTGTGCGCGCTGTACATGGGCAAGCGCACCGGCTATCCGAAACAGCCGATGCCGCCGCACAGCCTGGTGCTGAGTTTCATCGGGGCATGCCTGCTGTGGGTAGGCTGGTTCGGGTTCAACGCGGGAAGCGCGTTGGCGGCGAGCAGCCTGGCGACAAGCGCATTTGTGGCGACGCACTTCGCAACGGCGGCCGCGGCGCTGGGATGGAGCGCCGCAGAGTGGCTGAAGAACGGCCGGGCGAGTGCGTTGGGCGCCATTTCCGGAGCAGTAGCGGGACTCGTGGCGATCACGCCTGCTTCGGGATTCGTCGGCCCGATGCCGGCGCTGGCCATCGGATTGATCGCGGGCGTGGTGTGTTACCTGATGGTGACGAAAGTGAAGGCCATCTTCGGGTATGATGACGCGCTGGATGCTTTCGGCGTGCACGGCGCGGGCGGCACGATTGGAGCGCTGCTGACGGGCGTGTTCGCACAACAAGTGATCAACCCTATCTTTGGCGCGGGCAAGCCAGTGGGCGGGCTTGATGGGCATTGGAGTCAGATCGGCAACCAACTCGTTGGCGTTTTGATCGCATGGGGATTTGCCCTAGTGGGCACGATCGTTTTGCTCAAGATCACGGACCTGATTACTGGCGTGCGCGTACCAGAGGAGCACGAGATCGAAGGATTGGACGTGACCCAACACGGCGAAGAGGCATATAACCTTGAATCCTAAGGAAAGCACGCAAGAGAGCGTCAGGCAGGGGGCGGAGCGGAAACATCCATGATGAAACTTGAAGCAATCATTCAGCCCTCGCGGTTTGAATCCGTGAAAGATGCGCTGCGCGAAATCGGCATCGAGGGAATGACGGTAACGGAAGTGCGCGGGCACGGGCGGCAGAAGGGCCACACCGAGGTCTACCGCGGACGCGAGTACACCGTGGACCTGCTTCCGAAAATAAAACTGGAGATGGTGCTGCCAGAGGCGCTGGTGAACCGCGTTGTGGACACAATTCTAAAGACGGCCAAGACAGGAAAGATTGGCGACGGTAAGATATTCCTATCAAGGGTTGAGGAAGCCGTCCGGATTCGCAACGAGGAGCGCGGTGAAAACGCGCTCTAGCTTCTCACTTTTGGCCGCCGGGCAGCCATCGAACTGACCCAGGGCGATCATCGTGACGACCGCTGCACGCCCCAGTCTCCATCCGGGCATCCCACCCGCAAAAAACATGCAAGATTCCCCAACGCCCCTGTCCGTGCTCGGCCCGCAAGCCGACGCGGAACGGCAACGCATCCGGCAGCAATTTGAAACTGGCACCAGTGCGCGAGAAACAGTGCTTGCGCTGTGTGAACTGGCGGATCGCAACGTCCAACAAATTTTTGGCGAAGTCCTGCGCGTCCACAACCGCGAGCCGCAGGGGCTTTGCCTGTTGGCGCTCGGCGGGTATGGGCGCCGCATGCTGTTCCCGTACTCCGATCTCGACATTCTATTTTTGCTGGGAAACGAGAAAGTCGAGCAGGAATCACGGCCGCTCATCTCCGAATTTTCGCGCACATTGTGGGACATCGGATTTCGCGTCAGCTCCGCAGGGCGCACGCTGGAAGAATGCAAGCGCATCGAAGAAGACAACGCGGAGTTCCACCTGGCATTGCTGGATCGACGATTCCTGGCGGGCGATGCCGCGCTCTTCGAGAGGCTGGACACCAAAGTACTTCCCGCTTCGGAAAAACAGGCGCGGCCCTTTCTGCTGGCGCAAATTCACAGGCTGACCAGGGAGCGGTTGACGCGCTACGGAAATACAATTTTTCACCTCGAGCCCAATGTAAAGGAATCGCCGGGCGGCATGCGGGATTATCAGGCCACCACGTGGCTGCGGCAGATCGTCGACGAGAAAAAGGGGATTCGAAACATCACCGCCACCGAGGAAGAGCATTCCGCCGTGGCCGTCGATTATCTAAGCGCCATCCGATGTTTTCTGCACTACGCCAACGGGCGGAACGATAACACGCTGACGTATGAGCTGCAGGCGGCTGCAGCAGACCGTGCGCTGGGCATTGGAGACGGCGTGGCGCGAACTCCTTCGGAATGGATGCGCCAGTATTTTCGTCACACGCGCACTCTGAACCGGCAACTCTTGCGCTATCTCGAGCAAAAAGCTCCCGTGCCGCTGACGCTGCGGCAGCGCCTGTTCAACGCGGCCCGCGCCGCCAAATTCGAACCGGCAGGCGGGAGGTATTCTTCGGTGCGCGACGGGTTGCTGGAAGTTGTGGATCTGCCGTCGCTGTCGGACCGCGCGGTCACCTACTCGCTGTTCGCCGAAGCCGCGCGCACGGGCACTCCGCTGAGCCGCGAGGCGGAGCGCAGCATCGGCTATATCCTCACGCATCCGGAACTCCCTCCCAAAAACACCAAGATTTCCTGGGCCACGCTGCGGGACATTCTGGGCTCCGACTATCCGGGAGTGGCTTTGCGTTCGATGCAGAGGCTGGGACTGCTGACGGAAGTACTGCCGGAATTCGGACTGATCGATTCACTGGTGGTGCGCGACTTTTATCATCGTTACACGGTGGACGAACATTCGCTGCGCACCATCGAGCACTTGCAGGAATTGGCCGAGCCGCCGGATGAGCGAGGGGCGCATTTCGCGCCGCTCTGGAAGACCGCCGAGAGGAGGGATTTGCTGATCCTGGCGCTGCTCTTGCACGACTTGGGCAAAGGCATGCCGGTGGAGAATCACATCACGGGGAGCCTGGCGGCGCTGAATAGCGTGGCCCAGCGTATGAGTCTTTTGCCGGAGGAAGAAGAAGAAGTTCACTTCCTCATCGAACATCACCTGGACATGTCCGCCACCGTGCAGCGGAGAGACATTTTTGACCCGGCCACCGTTTCGGCTTTTGCGGATTCCGTGGCAACGCAGGAACGGCTGCAACGATTGTGCCTGCTGACCTATGCAGACATTCACTCGGTCAACCCGGAAGCGCTGACGCCGTGGAAAGCGGAAATGCTGTGGCAGCTCTTCGTGGCTACTTCAAACCACTTCAGCCGCACGCTGGATCGGGACCGCTTGCACGCGCCGGATGAAATTCCGGTGGTCGAGCGGGTCAAGGCGCTGGCGGGCGACGCGACACTCGACGAGATCGAGCGGTTCCTCGAAGGATTCCCGCGGCGATATCTCGCAGTGCATTCGGCGGCGGAAATTGCGGCGCACTTTGCGCTGTACCGGAAGCTGACCGCCGATCCCGTTCAAACGGAACTCCTCGCCAATCGCCATGGGTTCTCCCTCACGGTGCTCACGGCGGACCGCCCGGCGCTCTTCGCAACAATTTCGGGAGTGTTGGCCGGGTGGGGCATGAATATCAACAAAGCGGATGCCTTCGCGAATGCTGCCGGCATCATTTTGGATACCTTTCACTTCGCTGACCTGCACCACACGCTGGAGCTGAATCCCAGCGAGGCCGAGCGCTTCCGCAAAAGCCTCGCGGATGTCGTGAATGGAAAGGCGCCACCGAAAGTTACCGTGGAGACGCGCATCAACTTCGATGATGCGTCATCGGCGCACAGCACCCTGCTCGAAATCGTCACCCAGGACCATCCGGGATTGCTGCACGAGATCGGCTCGGCCATGGCGCGCTTGGGGTGCAACATCGAAGTCGCGCTGATCGACACGGAAGGCCACAAGGCCATCGATGCCTTCTACCTTACGGCGCAAGGAGAGAAGCTCACCACGCAAAAGCAGGAGCTCCTCCGCGAAGTACTGCAGGGAACCCTGGTTTGAGCATGTCTCTAGACGTAAAATCTCTAAGTGTCCCCTTCTGGTCAGCACACTGACCCGCTGAAGCTGTAGCACATTTACAACTTGCGCGAAAAAGCCGTCCCCAGTGTATCTTTTGCCACCCGCCTGACGGCGAGTCGAGACCTTCGCCGGTCAGTATTTTCTTAGGAGCATTTATAATGACCGAGAATAAGTCCTCTTTCCGCTACTGGGTCGTGAATTGCTTGGGATGCAAGAATCCGATCCCGCTGTTTGCAGAGCCGATTGACCCTGCCAATCCCTCTGTAAGTGGCGGCATGACCTCGGAACGTCTCTTCTTCCGCGCCTGGTGTGTGGAATGTGGACGCGAATACCCTTACTTGTCCGAAGCCATGATCGGGACGGAGGAGCTGCCCAAAGACAAACACCATCGCCAGCTCGAGTTCAGCCGGTTCCGTCAGCGGCCTCATGTTAAACGTGCCCATGCATAGGCTGTGACCCTCCACACCAGGCTTCCCTTCGGTTCGGCAGGTCGCACATGACGACCACGCCTCAAGGTGTACGTGCACGCCGGCGCGAGCGCGCAGAGGCAGGCCGTCAATCGACTTGAAGATCGAATGTTCCCAAGGGTTTCCAAGCTTCGCAAAGTTGAACACAAGCCGAATCAGCAAATGATTGAATTTGCAGACGAGTGGTTGGTGGACGTGACCGGGATCGAACCGGCGACCCCCTGCTTGCAAAGCACAAAACTCTATTCCAACCGCTCCAACGCATCATCCTAACTACTAACGTTTCCAATAAATCGGGGAATCTGCTTTTCGCTCGAAGCTAATCCGAATAGACTGAAAACCTTCGATTCGTGCACGGTTACCGGTAACTTGGGTACCGGAACCCACTTTTCCGGTAGCCGGGAGTTGAAGAAGCGAAAGTTTTTTGTCGGGTAGTTGTTTTTTTTCGCCTGCACATAGGGCTGGCCCTCTCAGCGCGTTTCGGTGCGGATGTCCGTCTCCATTACTGGGAGGGCCAGGCCGGGACGTGACGTTTTTGATGAACGCCCGGGCCGTTCGACCACTCGAATATGTTGCTTTCATGCAGTCACACCTGGTTTATCGGTGCGATTACTCGACTCTGTGGGCGACCGCTGTGGCCGCATTAGCGTCGACTACCTGATTGATCTGTTTGCCGTTATTGACCACCACGAAGTGCAGGTTCACGGGGCCTTGAGCCGAGGGGCTGTTGATCACAGCAGATCCGGTGCAATCCGGGTTGACGGTATAGGTCCCCGTGCCCGGGGTCCACTCGATCTTGGGCGGGATTCCGTTCAAGACTATGTGATCTACCTGCGTGATATTGCCTTTGCCGTCAAAGCGAGCCATGGCTAGGCCACGAAAAGGCAGATTGGGGCCGAGGATCGTACCTTCAATTTGGCTTCCGTAATCGCCCTGAAGAGTTTTATCCGTGCAAACAATTGTGTCCTGGCCATCTGCCCGGGCTGTGGGACCCTTTGAAGAAGCCGCGACCAGTAAACCGCAAACAACCATTATCGGAATTGCCAGCATTGACATTCTCGAAACTGATTTCCATTCCATTAAATCCTCCTCTTAAGTATTTGAGCAGCGGTTGTCAGGACCCGAAAAACGGCTACACGCCGCACGATTGGCGAAATCTGAACGCAATCAAGAGAACGTTCAATGGCTGGCGAATTCCGTGTTTATGGAATGTTTCTCCCCCTGTAACTTACTTAAAACTAAGCTCTTATGTCCGAAGCTGCCGTCCGCGGATGGATTTCTCGTGACCTGGGGCAAGACTACAGGTATATATGTGCGCACAATTCTCCTTAGGTCACACGCCATGGCCGAACAACACGCGCTCCCCGCTAGCGACAGGTTCAGTCCTCCGAACGACTTGATCCGTTTCGGAAGCTTCGAGGTGGACGTCCAGGCTGGCGAGCTTCGCAAGAACGGCGTCAAAATCAAGCTCCATACGCAGCCCTTCGAGGTTCTTACCGCATTACTGCTCCGGCACGGCCAAGTCGTCACCCGCGAGGAACTTCACCAAAAACTTTGGGCCCAGGACACCTTTGTGGATTTCGATCAAGGGTTGAACAAAGCCATCAACAAGCTTCGCGATGCCCTCGGCGATGATGCGGATAGCCCACGATTCATTGAGACCTTGCCCCGCCGTGGCTACCGATTCGTTGCTCCGGTTACCTTTCCCCTGGGAGATTCCGCAGAAAATCCGCAATGCGTGGAGACGTTGCCGCGCCGAGGTTACCAGTTCATCGCGGACGTGGCAGGTGGTGCATCGCCTGTGGAAAAAAAAGCCGAAGAGGTTCCGAGGGCCACTGTAGGTACCAAGCGAACCTATCGGGCTATTGCGCTGGTGAGTTTGGGGGCGGTGATCGTCGCTGGAGGCGCAGTCGCCCTGTGGAAGGGGGCGTTCCGGACACCGAGCGCGCCGAAAGTTCTGCGCTTCACACAACTGACCAACGATGGTCAAGCAAAAGCTGGCCCGCTGGCAACGGATGGCGGCCGAGTCTACTTCAACGAGGTGCTGCCCGGCCCGCGTACCATTGTCGCTCAGGTGTCCATTCACGGCGGAGAGGCAGTGCCCATCGCGCTTCAATTCAGACGGCCAATGGTGCTGGATGCATCGGAAGACGGAACGGAACTTTTGATAGCGGATGAAGAAGGGAATGGCTTCTCGCTTTGGGTCCAGCCGGTGGCGGGGCGATCTCCACAGCGGGTAGGGACGGCGCTAGCCCACGATGCAGGATTCGGACCAGGCGCGGCAAGCGTGATCTACGGGAGCAAAAAAGACGTGTATTCGACGAGCCGCGATGGGAGTTCCTCTAGAAAACTTCTGACCGCCGGCCATGCTGCATTTGCGTTCCAATATTCGCCAGACGCGCGAGTCTTCCGATTCAGCATCTTTGAGGTCCAAATCGATGATATGTCAATCATGGAGTCCACCGCGGATGGATCGAAATTCCAAAAAATGTTTCCGGGATGTTGTGGCAGATGGACCTCCGATGGACGTTATTTTGTTTTTCAAAACAGGCGCAACGGCAAACTCGATTTGTGGGCCTTGCCGGAAGAGAGGCGCTTCTGGTGGCGGAAGGCTGAAAATAAACCCACCCAGTTGACTGCGGGCCCACTGGACTTTCAATACCCTATGCCGAGCAGAGACAATAGGCAGATCTTCGCCATCGGCACTGTGCATCGAGCGGAACTGGTTCGCTACGACCAGCACAGCGGCCAGTTCTTGCCGTACCTTTCCGGGATCTCGGCGGAGGGTCTGGCCTTCTCTCGGGACGGGCAGTGGGTTGCGTACACTTCGTTTCCTGATGGGACACTTTACCGAAGCAAAGTGGATGGAACAGAGAG
>WNFC01009071.1_pt1 | contig 10999 bp, 8 predicted proteins | sample 5400541 | NCBI WGS metagenome assembly WNFC01 (sample SAMN13153342, study PRJNA577476) | soil metagenome | isolation source: 120 cm saprolite under Douglas fir tree site 2 hole 2 replicate 1 | place: USA:California | collected 2015-04-18
AGCGGGCTGTTTTTCGTTGCGATCGGCCTTGTCGGCGCCGGCTTGATCGCTGTTTTCCGGCGCTTGTTCCGGCTGGGTGGGCGCCGGTTGCGTTACGGAAACAGGATCGGATCCCGGAAACGACTCTTCAAGCGCCTGGTCAAGCGCCTGATCGCGCTTCTTTTGCACGCGGTCTTTTTTCGATTTCGCACCAGCCCGTTTTGGTTTCGCGGCGGCTTGCGGCATGACGCGCTCCTCAATCGTGGCGCCCGAATCAACGGCCGAAGCCGGCTAAAGTTCCTCCATTAGCGCCGGGCCGGTTTTATGTTATCGCAGCACCGGCTGCATTCGCCTGCAAGCGGGGGTCGTCCATGCAACCTATCACCTGCGTCGAGGACTTGCGCGAAATCGCTCGCCACAAGGTGCCGCGCATGTTCTTCGAATATGCCGAAAGCGGCTCTTACGCCGAGGAAACCCTGCACGCCAACCGGCGCGACCTGAAGGCGATCCTGTTTCGGCAAAAGATCTTGGTCGACGTTTCCAAGCGCGATACGGGCACGCAAATCCTCGGCAAGCCGGTCTCGCTGCCGCTCGTGCTCGCGCCGGTCGGGCTTTGCGGCATGCAGCGCGGCAACGGCGAAATTCTCGCCGCCAAGGCGGCGCAATCCGCCGGCATCCCCTTCTGCCTCAGCACCATGTCGGTTTGCTCGATCGAGGACGTGGCGGAAGAAGTGAGCGAGCCGTTCTGGTTTCAGCTCTACGTCATGCGCGACCGCGAGTTCAACCGCGCGCTGATCGAGCGCGCCCGGGCCGCGAAATGCAGCGCGCTCGTGCTCACCGTCGATCTGCAGGTGCTCGGCCAGCGGCACCGCGACATCAAGAACGGCTTGTCGGTGCCGCCGAAAATGAAGATCGCCAATTTGATCGACATCGCGACCAAACCCCGCTGGATCATCAGCGTGCTCGGCGCCAAGCGCAGAAGTTTCGGCAACATCGTCGGCCACGTGCAAGGCGTCGCCGACAACACCTCGCTCGCGGAATGGATCGCCGGCCAGTTCGACCCGGCGCTGAACTGGTCCGACGTGAAGTGGATCAGAAGCGTGTGGAAAGGTCCGCTGATCCTGAAAGGCATCCTCGAAGCGGAAGACGCCAAGCTCGCGGCGGAGCACGGCGCCGATGCGATCGTGGTTTCCAATCACGGCGGACGGCAGCTCGACGGCGCGCCCTCGTCGATCTCGGCGCTGCCGAAAATCGTCGAGGCGGTCGGCAACAAAGTCGAGGTGATGTTCGACGGCGGCGTGCGCTCGGGCCAGGACGTCATGCGCGCGCTCGCGCTCGGTGCCAAGGCTTGCATGATCGGCCGCGCCTATATTTACGGTCTCGGCGCCAGGGGCGAAGAAGGCGTCGGCGAGGCGATCGGCTTCATCCGCCGCGAATTAGAGACCACCATGGCGCTCACCGGCATGAAAACGATCAGCGAGATCGGGCCGCATGTGATCGCGAGGTAAACCGTCATCCCTCGAGGCTCGACCGCTTCGCGGTCTCGCTCCTCAGGATGACGACGCAAATAACTGTCATCCTGAGGTGGCCGAGCACGATAAATGCGTGCGAGGCCCTCGAGTGATCTATCCTTCCTTGAAACCGTATTCGGGCACGTTGCCCGACGCGCCGTAGTATTTGTAGGGCAGGAACTTGCCGGACATGGTGATCTTCACGCGGTCGCCTTTCGGATTCGGCAGGCGCTCGATCAGCATGTCGAAGTCGATCGCCGACATAATGCCGTCGCCGAACTCCTCCTCGATCAACGCCTTCCAGGCCGGGCCGTTGACCATCACCAGCTCGTAGAAGCGGTAGATCAACGGGTCGGTCGGCGGCATCGGCTGGCCTGCGCCGCGCATCGGCACTTCGTTCAAGAGCGCGGTTTCCATCTTGCTGAGACCAAAGAGTTCCTGGGCCTTGGCGACTTGCGGCTTGGTGAGCTTCATCTGGCCCAAGCAGGCGCCGACGATCAGCACCTCGGAATAGCCGCCGATCTTTTCGCAGATATGTTTCCAGCTCCAACCCTTCTCGCGCTTGATGTCGAGGATTTTCTCAGTCAGTTCGGCTCTCGTCATGGCACTCTCCCTGAACGTTTTTCAACGGCCTCGATCGATGGCGCGGCGCGCACCGGCGACGACACGGCGACGGGCCCCGGCGTGCTTGGAATAACCTCCGGCGGCTTTCTCGGATCGTAACTGCGGCCTGCCCGGATTTCATCGGCGAAGGTGCGGCTCCGCGCCACCAGAAAATCGATCAAATGATTGCGGACCGCATAATAGGCAGGATGCTTATGCACGTCATCCCGCCGCCGCTCCTTCGGCAATGGATTGACGACGATCTCGGCAATCTTCGCATCGGGCCCATTGGTCATCAGCACGACGCGGTCGGCGAGATAGATTGCCTCGTCGACGTCGTGCGTGATCATGAAGACGGTCTGGCCGGTCGCGAGGCAAATCCGGCGCACTTCATCCTGCAACGTTCCGCGCGTCAGCGCGTCGAGCGCGGAAAACGGCTCGTCCATCAGCATGATCTTCGGCTCGATCGAAAGCGCGCGCGCGATTCCGACGCGTTGCTTCATGCCGCCGGAAAGCTCGGCCGGCCGCTTTTGCTCGGCGCCCGCAAGGCCGACGAGCCCGATGAATTTCTGCGCCTGTTCACGCACCCGCGCCCGGCCCCATGAGCGCCAGCGCGAGGACACCGCATAGGCGACATTGCCCATGACCGTGCGCCAAGGAAGCAGCGCGTGGCTCTGGAAAATCACCGCGCGATCAAGCGACGGACCGACGATCGCCTGGTTGTCGACGACGACCACGCCCTCGGAAGGATCATCGAGGCCGGCCAAAATATTCAGCACCGTCGTCTTGCCGCAGCCGGAGTGGCCGATGACGCAGACAAACTGGCCGCGCGCCATCGAGAACCACAGATTCTCGAACACGGTCGAGACTTTGCCGCCGGCGAGCGGAAAGCGTCGCGCGATGCCCTCGATCGAGATGAAGCGCTCGCCCATCCTCACTCCGGAAAGGTGACGAGCCGTGCGAAGCGGGCGAGGATTTGGTCGAGCACCATGCCGATGACGCCGATCACGAAAATCGCGGTGATCACGTTGGTGATGGAGAGGTTATTCCACTCGTTCCAGACGAAGTAGCCGATCCCGGTGCCGCCGACGAGCATTTCGGCGGCGACGATGACGAGCCAGGCAATGCCGATCGAAATGCGCATGCCGGTCAGAATCGTGGGCGCCGCCGCCGGCAAGATAATGGTGAAGGCCCGGCGGATCGCGGACACCTCGAGCGTACGGGCGACATTCAGCCATTCGCGCCGCACCGAGGCGACCCCGAAGGCGGTGTTGATCAGCATCGGCCAAACCGAGCAGATGAAGATCACAAAGATGGCGGAGATCGAGGAATCCTTGATGGTATAGAGCGCGAGCGGCATCCAGGCGAGCGGCGAAATCGGCTTCAAGATTTGGATGAACGGATCGAGCGCGCGATTCATCAACGGCGACATGCCGATCAGAAATCCGATCGGGATCGCGACGAGCAGCGCGATCAGGTAGCCGATGAGCACGCGTGCGAGCGAATAGCCGAGTTGAATGCCGAGCCCTTTGTCGTTCGGCCCGTTGTCGTAGAACGGCCGCTTCAAATGTTCCCAGATTTTCGATCCCACATCGAAGGGGCCGGGCATTGCCGACTTTCCCGTGGTCGCCGTGGCGCCCATGAGCTTGGCGTATTCGGGGTCCATCTGCGCGACCGATCCCGAACCGCCGGTACCGATTTGCCAAAGTACGAGGAAGACCGCGAACAACGCGATCGAAACGACCGCGGCGCGGAAGCCGAGCGAAAGGCTCACGGTTTAGACCCGTTTGATTGCGAAACTGTTCAGGTACTCCTCGGGCTTTGCGGGATCGAACTCCTTGCCCATGACCTTGAACTTCTTCGAGCTTGAAGAAGGCGGCGTCAGCCCCGCCTCTTTCATCAGCTTGGCGGTATCGGTGGCGAGGAACACTTGTTTCGCGACGCCGGCGTAATCGACTTCGCCCTTGATCTGACCCCAGCGTTTCATCTGGGTCATGATCCAGACCGCGAAGGATTGCCAGGGAAAGGGGTCGAAATCGATCCGGTCAGGCACTTCGCGCACGTTACCGAGGCCGTCGGCGAATTTTCCGGTCAATACCTGCTCCACGACCGTCACCGGCTGGTTGAGATAATTCGCCGGCGCGATCGCCTCGGCGATTTGCTTGCGGTTATCGGCTTTGGTCGCGAAGGCCGTCGCTTCGATGATGGCTTTCAACAACGCGGCGTAAGTGTTCGGTGAACCTTTCACAAATTCCTGCGAGGCGGCGAAGACACAGCACGGATGCCGGTCCCAAATCTCTTTCGACAAGATGTGGATGAAACCAACATTGTCGTAGACCGCGCGCTGGTTGACGGGATCCGGCGCCAGAAATCCGTCGATATTGTCGGCGCGCAAGTTCGCGACCATTTCCGGCGGCGGCACGGCGCGGATCTGCACGTCCTTGTCGGGATCGAGCCCATGCTCGGCGAGATAATAGCGGATCAGATAATTGTGGATCGAGTAATCGAATGGAACGGCGAACTTGAAGCCTTTCCAGTCCTTCGGATCGCGCTTGTCCTTGTGCTTGATCGAAAGCGTGATCGCCTGGCCGTTGATGTTCTCGATCGCCGGCGCTGTGTACGGGATCGGGTTCGAGCCGACGCCGAGCGTGATCGCGATCGGCATCGGCGACAACATGTGCGCGGCGTCGTATTCCTTGTTCAGCGTCTTGTCGCGGATCACCGCCCAGCCGGCGGTTTTGATCACTTCCACGTTCAATCCCTGCTTCGAATAGAAGCCCATGGGGGCCGCCATGATGATCGGCGTCGCGCAAGTGATCGGAATGAAGCCGACCTTGAGATCGGTCTTCTCCAGCGCACCGGGTGCCGCGAAAACTTCCGTGGCGGTCTTGAGCGGGAAAAACTGCGAAAGCGCGGCGAGCGCGGTTGAGGCGCCGACCGAGCGCAAGAACGCGCGGCGGGCGGCGTCCTTCGGGAATATCGCACGCATGACCGCCGAGGCGACGACGCCCTCGTAGCGCTTTTCCTCGCTCTCGATGGCGACGCATTGCAGCCGTTGGCGCGCCTCATGTTCGTGCTCCGCCTCGCTGCGATGCCGGCCACAGGAGCAGCCATTGATCAGCCGCCGGTTGGGATCAAACGGATTTTCGAAAGTCGACATGACCGCACTCCACCCTCGAGCCCGCGCCGCGTCTGAATGACCTGCAACCATTGTGCCAGCCAACGCTGCGCCATGAGCGGAGCTTTGCGAGATTCGTCAGTGGGTTGGTTGAAGTGGGCGGGGCAGAATTCGTGGCGAGCGAGTGGAATAAAGCTGGCCGATAAAGAAATCAGCTGCCTGCGCCTATTTGTTATGCAGCGTGCGCGTGGATGAGGCAGGCGAGAATGGTACAGCTGGGTGGGCTCGAACCACCGACCTCCTGTTCCACAGACAGGCGCTCTAACCAACTGAGCTACAGCTGCATAGGTGAGCCGCGCGAGAAGCTACGGGCTGCTCAGCGGGGATGCAAGTCCGGCCTTACCGGGGTGTTTTTTCGCGGGGCCGCAAAAACGAAGAGCCCGGCTTGTGGCCGGGCTCGCTCTGCCGGCAAGTCGCGGCAGATCAATCAACGCGCGGGAAGAGGTTTCACTGCACCTTCATGGTCTTCGATAGGCCCGCTTTGATCGGCTCGGCGGTCTCGGTCGCGACCTTCTGGGCGAGCGCCGAAAGGGTCTTCGCCTGCGCGGAAAGCGACTCGAACTGCTTGCGCAGATGGGTCGCCGACAGCTCGACCGCTTCGGCAAGCGTCTTCGAGCCGAATAGCTCGCGGGTATAGTCGAATGAGGCGTTCATATTGACGCGCAGGGCCTCAAGCGCCTTCAAGTTGAACTCGGTCGCGCCCTTGGTCGCACTCGTATAGGTGTCCTCGAGCACGTCGGTGGTTTCCTCGGCCGCCGACTTGATGCGGGCGTAAACCTCCTTCGCCTGCTGCACGCCCTTCTCGGCGAAGTCGCGCATCATTTCCGGCACCTCGATGTTCGGCATGTCGAACTTCGGCGCCGCTGCGGCTTTCAGGGGCTTTTTCGGAATATCGATATCGATCATGGCTGGGGTCCTCATCTGAACCAACCGGGCGAGGGAACCAGTCATGGTCTCCTGCCCGATGGTGAATGAGGACTAGCACAGAAAATGGTGCAATGCAACAAATTTATTGCATTGCACACTTAGCGGCCGGCCACGCTGGTTTCAGGCCTTCGGCTTCATCGCCTCAAAGGCCGACTTGCCCGCCTGCGTCGCGCTGTCGCCCAAGGCCTTGGTCTGCTCCGACAGCGATTTCATCTGCGCCTGGGTGAACTCCGTCTGCAGCCGCATGACTTCTTCGGCATCTTTCGCTTGCACGAGCTTCTGCGCGAAATCGAGCGTGGCCGAGACGTTACCCTCGGCAAAGCCGATGGCCTTTTTCCCAAGCTCGCGGGCGTTCGTTTGCATCGCCTGCGCCGATTGCTCCACCGTGCCGAAGGCCTTGGTGGCGGCGTCCATGTAAGTTTCAAAGGCCTTGCGGGCCTCGCTCACACTCTTTTCGGCGAACGCCCGCATTTCGGGCGGAATCTCTAATCCCGTTTTGATGGTCATTTTCAACTCTCCCGGATTAACCCTGCCACCCGATCGGCTAAATGATGACCCGTGCGGCGTGGATTTTCCAGCCCTTTCGAACTAAACATTTTATTAATCGCGACGAATGGGCCGGCCGGGCCATCGCGACAGGACTTGTCTTTCATGCCTCAATTGACCCCGTTTGCGGAACTTCTCGCCGACGCGCGCATCGCGGGCCTCGTCGCGGTGCCGACGCCGGCCTTGCTGATCGATCCCGAGGGCAAGCTGCTCTTCGCCAATCCGGCGGGACTCGCCCTGCTTGGCGCCAAAACCTTCCCGGACGCCGCCGCGCGCGGACCCGCCGCTCTCGGGCCGCTCGCGGAAGCAGCCAAGCGGTTCGCGGAAAGCCTTCCGGCCGGCGGTGCACCGCGGCTCGAGCGCTTGCGGCTCGCCGGCTCGCTGCAGCCCACCGTTTTCGCCTGCTCGCGGATCGTCTTTGCCGGCGATTGGCCGGCCATTTTGTTCGCGGGAATGGATGCGGGCAGGGGGAAACCGCCTTCCATCACCGACGCCGCGCGCTCGCTTCTCGACGACAAGGAAGATGGCTTCGCGCTGTTCGATCTCGACGGTCACCTGCTGCATGCGAGCGCGGTGGCGAGCGCTCTTATCGGTTCGGCGCAAACGCTGGCGGATATCGACGCGAGCACGAGCGCCGCTTTCGGCCAGGCGCGCGCGGAAGGCTTATCCGAAGCGCCATTCGGCGTGATGCGGATCGTATTTCGCCGCATCGGCACCAAGGCGCAGTCCGCAATCCTCGCGATGTTCGCCGCGGCGGAAGAGCGCGCCGAAAGCGAGATTGAAAGGCCGCAAGAGGAGCAAAAGATCGAAGCGGCGCGGCCGGACGATGAAGGCCGTTCCGTTGAAGCGGGCCCGCAAACAGCGGGCGAGCAAGCGCCTCTGCATCAGGCGGCTTCGCAACCGGCGCAAAAGGCGCCCACGCGCTTCGTGTGGCAGACCGACGCCGCCGGGCGCTTCTCCAGCGTTTCCGACGATCTTGCGGCGGCGGTCGGCGGCGAAAAAGCGCAAATTGGCGGGCTCGATTGGCTGCAAGCCGCCGAGCAGATCGGAATCGAGGGCGCCGACCAAGTCGCCGCTTCGATCGCGCGCCGCGATACTTGGTCGGGCGTCATCGTGCATTGGCCGCTCACTGAGAGCGGCATGATGGTCGTCGTCGATCTCGCGGCGCTGCCGGTGTTCGACCGCGAGCGCAAGTTTCAGGGCTATCGCGGCTTCGGCGTGTTCCGCGAAAAGACGCCGCGATCCGTCCAGGCGGAAGACAAGGCGCTGGAGCCCGCTGCAACGCCGGTGTCCGAAGCTTCATTCGAGCGCCCGCCGCTCGCGCTCGTCGAGCGGCCGGAAAATGTCGTGCCGCTGCGCACGACGCCCTCCGCCTTCGATCCGGCGCGGCCGGAGCTGTCGGCGAGCGAGCGAACCGCCTTCCGCGAGATCGCCCGCCAGCTCGGAGCGCGGATCGAGGAAGTGAATGCCCTGCAAGATTTCGGCAAGAGACCGGCGTTGGCGGGCGAAGGCGGCGGCAAGGACTTCGAAGGCCTAGGCTCGATGGTCGGGGCCCCGGCTTCGAATGGCGAGCGCGCGCTTCTCGATCGCCTGCCGCTCGGCGTCGTCGTGCACCGCGCCGAGCGCGTGTTTTATGCGAACCGCACGGCGTTGGAATGGATCGGGTTGCCGGACGTCGCCACGCTCGAGGCCGAAGGCGGGCTTAATCGCCTGTTCGCCGGAATTCCTTCGCTCGATCCGAACGAGCCGGGCGAGACCAGCAGCACGCTTGCCATCGCGGGAAAGAGCGGCGAGCCGATCCCGGTCGAGGCGCGGCTCATCAGCGTTCCCTGGGAGGCGGAAACCGCGCTTGCCTATGTGCTGCGCCGCGCGGGCGCGGGCCTCGACGAGCGCATGGAAAACGCCGGGCTGAAGCTGCGCGAAGCGGAGGCCGCGACCCACGAGCTCCACTCGATCCTGGATACGGCGACCGACGGCGTTGTTCTGCTCGACCGCCAGGGCCGGATTCGGAGCATGAACCGCTCCGCCGAGGCGCTGTTCGGCTACGATTCGCACGAACTCGAAGGCGAGATCTTCACGCGCCTGTTCGCGCCCGAAAGCCATCGCGCGGCGATTGATTATCTCGAAGGGCTCGCCACCAGCGGCGTCGCGAGCCTCTTGAACGACGGCCGCGAGGTGATCGGCCAGGTGCGCGAGGGCGGCCTCATCCCGCTGTTCATGACGGTCGGCCGCATCGCCGACGACAGCCAAAAATTCTGCGCGGTCTTCCGCGACATCACCCAGTGGAAGCGGGCGGAAGAGGAACTGCTCGAATCGAAGCGCAAGGCGGAGCAATCGAATTCCGCGAAGTCCGATTTCCTCGCCAAGATCAGCCACGAAATCCGCACGCCCTTGAACGCCATCATCGGCTTCGCCGACGTCATGCGCGAGGAGCGTTTCGGGCCGATCGGCAACGAGCGCTATCGCGAATATTTGAAGGATATTCAGACCTCGGGCGCACATCTGATCTCGCTCATCAACGACTTGCTCGATCTTTCCAAGATCGAGGCGGGCAAGCTCGATCTTTCGTTCGCGAGCGTCGACCTCAACGATATCGCGCGACAGTGCATGGCGATCATGCAGTCGCAGGCAAATCGCGAGCGCATCATCATCCGCACCTCGTTGATGCCGGAGCTGCCGCAGGTCGTCGCCGACGTGCGCTCGATCCGCCAGATCGTGCTCAATTTGCTCTCGAACTCGATCAAGTTCACGCCACCGGGCGGTCAGGTCATCGTCTCGACCCAGCGCGCGGAAAGCGGGGAGGTCTTGCTGCGCGTGCGCGACACCGGCGTCGGCATGACGGAGGCGGAAATCGCCGCCATGCTCGAGCCCTTCCGCCAGCTTTCGACGACGGGCCGCATCACGGGCGCCGGCAGCGGTCTTGGCCTGCCGCTCACCAAGGCGCTCACGGAAGCAAACCTTGCGAGCTTTTCGATCAAGAGCAATCCCAATGGCGGCACGCTCGCCGAGATTTCGTTTCCCTCCACGCGCGTGCTCGCGGGTTGAAATCCGATCTTCCGTCCGCGGCCTACACCGCTCGCCGTCAGCTGCGCAAATCCGGCAAGTCGCGATAGAGTTCGAGCGCTTCGGGATTGGCGAGCGCTTCGGTGTTCTTCACCGGCCGGCCGTGCACCACGTCGCGCACCGCAAGCTCGGTGATCTTGCCCGAGCGCGTGCGCGGAATGTCGGCGACCGCGATGATCTTGGCGGGGATATGGCGCGGGCTCGCGCCCGCGCGGATCTGCTTCTTGATCCGCTCGATCAGGGCGCCGTCGAGCACGGCGCCCTCCTTTAGCCGCACGAACAAGACGATGCGCACGTCGCGGTCCCACTCCTGCCCGATTGCGATCGCCTCGACGATTTCCGGAATCTGCTCGACCTGCGCGTAAATCTCGGCGGTGCCGATGCGCACGCCGCCCGGATTGAGCGTCGCATCCGAACGGCCGTGGATGATCATGCCGCCGTGCTTCGTCCATTCGGCGAAATCGCCGTGGCACCACACGCCGGGGAAACGTTCGAAATAGGCCGCGCGGTACTTCTTGCCGTCGGGGTCGTTCCAGAATTTAACCGGCATCGACGGAAACGCCTTCGTGCATACGAGCTCGCCGCGCTCGCCCTCGACATGCTTGCCGTCCTCCGACCAAACGTCCACCGCCATGCCGAGCGCCGGCGCTTGAATTTCCCCCTTCCACACCGGCGAGGTCGGCTCGCCCAGCACGAAGCAGGCGGCAAGGTCGGTGCCGCCCGAGATCGAGGCGAGATGCACGTCGGGCTTGATCGATTGATAAACGAAATCGAAACTTTCGGGCGCAAGCGGTGAGCCGGTCGAAGTGATCATGCGCATGGCCGAGAGATCGAACTCCCGCTCGGGCTCGAGGCCTGATTTTTTCACCGCATCGATGAACTTCGCCGACGTGCCGAAGACGTTGATCTTCTCTTCCTCGGCATAGCGGAAGAGGACGCCGGCGTCGGGGGCGAAGGGCGAGCCATCGTAGAGGCAGAGCGTCGCCCCGCTCGCGAGCCCGGTGACGAGCCAGTTCCTCATCATCCAGCCGAGCGTGGTGAAATAAAAAAGCCGCTCGCCCGGCCGCACGTCGCAATGCAGCTGATGCTCCTTCAAATGCTGCAAGAGAATGCCGCCGGCGCCGTGAACGATGCATTTCGGAACGCCGGTGGTGCCCGACGAATAAAGGATATAGATCGGATGATCGAAGGA
>WNFC01009073.1_pt1 | contig 10999 bp, 6 predicted proteins | sample 5400541 | NCBI WGS metagenome assembly WNFC01 (sample SAMN13153342, study PRJNA577476) | soil metagenome | isolation source: 120 cm saprolite under Douglas fir tree site 2 hole 2 replicate 1 | place: USA:California | collected 2015-04-18
GGTCGCTGAGACGATGGCGCCGAGCCGGCGCGCAGTGGCGATCGCCTGCAGCCCGGCGACCCCTGCCCCCATCACCAGGACCCGCGTCGGCGCGATCGTACCGGCCGCCGTCATCATCATCGGAAAGGCGCGTCCGAACTCGCTCGCCGCGTCGAGCACGGCGCGGTAGCCGGCAAGGTTGGCCTGCGAGGACAAGACGTCCATCGACTGCGCGCGGGTGATGCGCGGGATCAGCTCCATGGCGAAGGCAACGAGGCCGGCCTTGGCATAGGCGGCGACGTCGTCGGGGTGCTGGAGCGGCTGCAGCATGCCGACGAGCACCGCGCCACGCTTCATCCCCGCGAGCTCGCTGGCGGCGCCATCGAGGATGGGGCGCTGCACCTTGAGGACGATATCGGCATCGCCGTAGGCCGCCACGGCGTCGGCCGCGACGGTCGCCCCGACGGCTTCGTAGGCGCTATCCGGAAAGGCGGCGCCGGCGCCGGCGCCGGTCTCGACGACAACCGCCAATCCCATGCCGATCATGCGCTTGACCGTGTCGGGCGAGGCGGCGACCCGCGCCTCGTCCCGGCGTCGCTCTTTCGGAATGGCGATCTTCATCGGCACTTCTTCTCCAACTTTCCGGCCGCCAGCAGGCACCCACCCCAGATCCGAATGCGGCTGCACGCAATGAGTGCGGGCGCCAACAATGCCAAGCCCGTGCTGTTTTGTGAAGCTATCGGCGCAACAGATCTCGGCCGGACCCGATCGGGTCGGCGATATGATAGCATGTCAAGCGCTCATGCGCGCGCTCCATGGTTGCAACGCCGCAACAAAGCCCTAATTGCTGCGATAAATCTCACAGGCTCGGCCGGTGGCGGGCTAGTCCCGAGAAAACGCCGTGCATTTTCGTTATACAGAGCGCGCCACTCATCCGAGTGCTTGTGCTGCAACTCTCTGACTTCACATAAGAATTCGATTCAAGACGCTGCGGGTGGCGCGGTGTCTTTTGTAATTTCAGCCGCACCGTGATAGGGTACCGCGTGCCGCGATGGGGTGTGCCTGTCACCAGTTGCCGAGGCCGAGAGCAACCTGCGATCCGCGCCAAGGGCAGCCTATGGTTCAGCTCCTCCCGGGAGCCGGTTGTTTCAGCGGCTAACCCTTTCTCAACCCAACATGGAATAAACTTAACAGGTGCCCGTTGTTTTCTCGCTACGCCATACCGAGCCCGAATCCGGATGTTGACGGCCGGGCGATGAGCGCCGGCTTCAGCGACCAGCTGATTGCCGTGCTGCCGCGTCTTCGGCGCTTCGCCCGCGGGTTGACCGGTTCGGCCGTGGAGGCGGACGATCTGGTCCAGGCGGCGTGCGAGCGCGCCCTCTCGCGCGCGGAGCAGTTCCAGGAGGGGACACGCTTTGACAGTTGGATGTTTCGAATTGTGCAGACGATCTGGATCGATCAATTGCGCGCTCGGAATGTCCGCAAGGAGGACGGCGAGGTCGATGGCGAGAAACTTGGCAGCGACGAGGCGATGCGCCGGGTCGAAGCGCGGATCGCCCTTGCCGAGGTCAGGCGGGCGGTCAGTCGGCTGCCGATCGAGCAGCGCACCGCGCTGCTCCTCGTGACGGTTGAGGGCATGAGCTACAAGGAGGCCGCCGAAATCGTAAAGGTGCCGGTCGGAACGATCATGAGTCGCCTCGCCAGGGCGCGGGTGGCCTTACAGGCACAGCTCGACGCCGGGGGCGGTCTCCGAAGGAGTACAGACGATGCAGAAGCCAGCTGACGAACTGCTCGTCGCTTACCTCGATGGTGAGCTCGATGAGTCGCAACGGGCCAAGATTGAGGATTGGCTCAAGCATGACGGCGCGGCGCGCGAAAAGGTGGCGCGGCTGAGCGAGACGACGACTCTGTTGCGCGCGGCCTTCGACGAGGTTCTGCGCGAGGAAGTGCCGGAGCGCTTGATCGCGGCGGTGCGCGGGACTGACCCAACCGGCGCCGTGCGTGAGGCGGCGATTCTGCCGTTTCGCGGCCGACGCGCGGTCCCCGGGTTCGTCGCCCGCCGCCATTGGTGGGTCGCCATCCCGGTGGCCGCGTCGTTCTTCGGTCTGATGGTAGGTGGCGGGCTGGGCTATTTCGGCCTCGGCAAGGCGCCAAGCTCCAGCGTCGAGGACAAGCAGGTCGCGACGATCAGCGCCAGCACGACGAACTGGCTCGACAACGTCGCCGGCTATCACAAGCTGTTCGTCAGCGCCGCGCAGGGCGAGAATTCGTTCGCCGACATCCCGGCCAACGGCGATGGCGGTGACCTCATCCAGAAAATCAGCCAGCGCACCGCGCAGCCCGGTGTCCACATACCCAATCTGAAGCCGTGGGGCCTGGTCTTCCAGGGCACGCGGGTCGTGATCATCGAGGGACGCCCGGCTGCGCAGTTCGTCTACACCGCCGATAACGAGGCGATCGGCAACGCGATCGGCCCCTTGACCGTGGTCATGGGTTCGTCAAAGCGGGCGGATCTAGCGCCGACTTTCGACCGGCGCCAGGACACCAATGTCCTCTACTGGCGCCGCAAGGGTCACGCCTACGCCATCGTCGGGCAGGCCGAGCCCGGCTATATGTGGAACCTCGTCAACGACATCGCCTACCAACTCGACGCGATTTAGCGTCGTCGACGCAGCGACTCACCCTTCGACACGGGGCGCTTCCTCGGCGCTGAACTGAGTCTTGCTGTAATAGTCGGCGAAGATGCCGCCCCGGCGGATAAGTTCGCCGTAGGCGCCCTGCTCGGCGATCACCCCATCTTGCAGCACTAAAATAAGATCGCAGCTGCGCACCGTCGAAAGGCGATGCGCGATGATGAAGGTCGTCCGTCCAGCGGTCAGCCGCTCGATGCCGTCCATGACAAGAGCCTCCGTGCTGACGTCGAGCGCCGAGGTCGGCTCGTCGAGGATGAGGATCGCGGCATTGCGCAGGATGGCGCGCGCTATGGTAAGGCGCTGCTTCTCGCCTTCCGAGAACGTTGCGCCCGACTCGCCTATCACCGTGTCGTAGCCTTGCGGCAAGGCGGCGACGAGATCGTGGATATGCGCCATTCGGGCGGCCGCCTCGATCTCCTCCAGGCTCGCCTCGGAGCGGCCATAGGCGATGTTGTCGCGCACCGAGATCGGAAAGATCAGCGGCGGCTGCAGCACCATCGCGATCTGGCTGCGCAGCGACTTAAGGTGGTACTCGCGGACGTCCACGCCGTCGATCGTCACGGTCCCTGTCGACGGATCGAAAAACCGCGGCAGCAGGCTGAGCAGCGTCGACTTGCCGGCACCGGTGGGCCCGACAATGGCGACCTTCATGCCGGCGCGCACCTTGAGATCGATCTCGCGGAGCACCGGCATATCCTGACGATAGCGGAAGCTGATGCCGTGCCAGGCGATATCGCCGCGCGCGCCCTCGGGCGGGAAACTGCGCGGACCGTCGCGCAGGTCGGCCTCGGTATCGAGGATCTCGAACACGCGGCCGGCGCCGATTCGCGCTCCCGCAATCATCCCCCAGCTCTGTGTGATCTGGTTGACCGGTACGTAGAGCTGCGCGAGGTAGGAGATGAAGATGATGAGCTGGCCGACCGACAGCGTGCCCGTCATCACCGCGCGGCCGCCGGCATAGATGACGATCGCGGTGCCTGCCGCGATGACGACGTTGACGACGCCGGAATAGAAGGTTTGCCAATTATAGAGCTTGAGCGTCGCATCGAGGCTTGCCCGGCTGGCCCCCATGAACCGGCGGTATTCGTCCTCCTCGCGGGTGAACGCCTGGACCACCTTGACCGACGAGATCGCCCATTGCACGAGCGAATAGACACGCCCCTCCGTGTCGCGTACCTCGCCGGCGACAGTGGTGATCTTGCGATTGAACAGCGCAATGAGGACGAAGAGCGCCGGCACGATGGTCAGCGACAGCAGAGTCAGCGTCAAGTCGAGCGGTATCAGAATAAACATCATGCCGGCGAGCAGTACGCAGGCCGAGAGGATTGGCAGCAGCCCGTTCATGATCATCGTCTGCACGGCGAAGCTGTCGGCGGTGACGCGATACATCAGGTCGCCGACCTTCTGCCGGCTGTGAAAGGCAAGCGACAGGCGTTGCAGATGGCCGTAGAGGGCGCCTCGCAGATCGTTAACCATGCGCTGACCGACGCCGATCGTCGTCGCGTTGTGCATCAGCGTCAGGCCGCCGGAGCCTATCTGCACGACGACGATGCCGATGCAGGAAAGGACGAGGAGTTTGCCTGGCTCCCAGCCGGCGAGAAGCGACGGAACCGGCTTGCCGCCGAGGACGTAGTCGATGACGATTTGCAGCGGCCACGGCTTCAGCAATTCGAAGCCGGCGATGAGAAAGACCTGGAGAAGCGCCCAGGCGAACTGCCAATGGTACGGCCAGAGATAGGGGAGCAGCTTCCGGCCGAGATGCAGCACCAAAAAGTCCTTCGATTACGCCGTGCGCGGCGAGCCGATCGGAATGGCCGGTCGTTGTGTCGGCTCGACCGGGACGAGCCGCGCCTGGTTGGCGACCGCATCGATGATACGGTGCATCAGCCCGCCGAACACCCACGTGCGATAGGCGATGAACCCGAAGTGACCGAGGCCAATCACGCCGATCACGGCGGCGACGATCGGCGCGTCGAGGATGAGCGCGGCCGCCGCGCATGCGGCATAGCAGCGCAGCATGAAGGCAGAGAGCCGCGACAGCCGCATCTCGCACCGTACGCGCAGCAGCCGCTTCATGCCGCCGTGATTCTCGCCGACGACCATGACATAAGCGCGGCTCCAAAGTCCGCGCGAGATCTTGAGATCCCAGTCGCTCCAGCCCTGGTCGGACATAATGAAATATTTCTGCGGGGCGAGAAAGGCCATGAGGCCGCCGAGCAGGAGTTCCTTCTCGTCGCCGCGCTCGCTCCAATAGGCAAGGAAGAAAGCGCGCTCGCGCCAGTCGATGCGCGCCTTTTGCCCGGTGGCCTCGAGCCGCATCTGGTCATTGGTCTTCATTAGCCGGACGCGCCAGCGCGCTCGCTCCCAACCCCGCAGGATCGGCCCGAGATAAATCAGAAGGGCGATGAGCGCGCGCGCCTTGAGACCGCGGAAGCGCTTGTCGACCGGCGCCTTGAGCGCGCCATTGATGCACAGCGTCCAGGTTAGCAGCAACGGCACGGTCAGTAGCCACATCCAACCACCGGCGACGCTGCCCCACAACGCCAGCACGATGGCGGCAACGTTCCACTCGAAGGTGAGCGGCAGGAAGGCGGCGAGCGAGGAGGGCGGCTCGTACATGGTCTGGAAAAGGCCGCGGCCGAAGACGCCGGAATAGATCACCGGGCGGCGCGATAGCAGGAGCGAGGCCGAGAGATCGCCATAGATGCGGCCGAGCCACTTGGCCTGGCCGAACAGATTGAAGCGAAAGGGATGCTTGCCATAGACCAGCGCCTCGGCCTTGCCGTAGCCGCGCTGCTGGTCGAGATACGCCTTTATCGTGTTGCGGCGGAAATGCCAGACGACGGCAGCCGGGCTGAAGCCGATCGTGTAGCCGGCGTCCTGGAAGCGCCAGCAGATGTCGACATCGTCGCCGGCCGAGCGATAGAGCGGGTCGAAGCCGCCGAGGCCAAGCAGCACGTCGCGATTGAAGGCCATGTTGCAGCCGGCGATGTGCTCTGCGACATCATCGCTCATCAGCACATGCGTCGGACCCCCGGGCGAGACGGCGACGGCGGCGGGGATCAGGCTGTCCTCGGGCGGCGGAAAATTGGGACCGCCGCACGCTGCGAGATCGGAGGCCACCATCTTGCCGACCAGATAGGTGAGCCAATCGGGATCGGCGACGCAGTCGCTATCGGTATAAGCGACGATGGTGCCAGTCGCCGCCTCGGCGCCGACATTGCGCGCCACGCTGAGCCCTTTGTTGACCTGGCTGATGATCCGGCAATAGGGGAATTTCTGCGAAATCTCCAGGGTACGGTCGGTCGAGCCGTCATTGACGACGATGACCTCGTAATTCGGGTAGTTCAGGACCTCGAGAGAGGCGAGGCACTGCTCCATCGTGCGCTCGGCGTTGTAGGCGCAGACGACGACGGAAACCTTGGGGTTCTGCTGGAGCGGCGGCGGCAGCGTGCCGCGATAGGCCGCCGAAACCGCTTGATAAGCGAGCTTGGGCTTGCGCTCGCGATCGACCAGCCCGAACGCCCAGTCCTCGATGAGATGGCCGCCGGTGAACCACTCGTCGGTCCAGGCGAAGACAAAAGTGCCGGCGACCCCCATGGCGAAGGCGGTGCCTACTTGCCAAGCCAAGATGGCGCGTTGCCCTTCCTCGCCCTCACGCATCGAATCGACGCCGAATTCGGTGAGGACGAGCGGCCGGTCGACGGCAAGGTTATGCAAGCGCGAGACGTAACGGCGGAATGCATCCTCGTGGTGGAGATAGACGTTGAAGCAGAGGAAGTCGGTGAAGTCGATCGTCAGATACTCGGTCGATGGGAAATTGGCATAGGAGACGAGCCCGCCCGGCACCTCCGCCTTGACCGCGGCGACGAGATCCTTGAGGAAGGCGCGCACCCGCGTGGCGCCGTGCCAGCGCACCATGTCGGGTGGAATCTCATTGCCGATGACATAGGCAAAGACGGCGCCGTGGTGCTGACAGCTGCGCACGCCGGCGAGCACGCTGCGGCGGATCTCGGCCTGCACCGTCGGGTTGTCGAGAAATGTGATGTGCTGCGACCACGGGATGCCGACGAGCACTTTCAGCCCGTTCGCCGCAGCGATGTCGAGCAGCCAGACCGGCGGCACCGTGAAGACGCGCGCCGTGTTCGCTCCCATCTCCGCCATCAGTGCGAAATCCCGCGCAACCCGTTCAGGCTCGGGAAATTGCGTGCCGTCGGCGCCCGGTGCGAAAGGACCGTAGGTCACGCCCTTGACAAAATGCTTCTTGCCGCCGCTGAAGAAAAACTTGCCCTGGACCTCGATAGCCGGCGGCGTGAGCGGTTGCCGATCCGCCGGGCTCGTTGCGGTCGCGACCGATTGCATGCCGTCCAAACTCCCTGAAGGAAAGAGATCGCCGCCGGTCACGCTAACTGCCGCGGCGGCGCGAGGCTTCCGACAACGAAGACCACGCGGGATCCATTCCCACGCCGGCCCTCGCGCCAGTCGACGGACAGGAACCAAGGCGGCCAAGCCGGCACCGAGGCGCGGCGGCGATTACCACCGTACATCGCCAGGGCTGTCAAGACCGGACGAAGCCCAGGACCCGGCGCTTAGGCGTCGGCGGAGGCGGCGCGATTGTGCCAAGTCCAGGCGCTGCCGATGATGCTGTCGAGGTCCGACATCCGAGCGCTCCAACCCAAGCGCTCGCGCGCCCGGCTTGCATCGGCGACGAGCACAGGAGGGTCGCCTGGACGGCGCGCCATCTCGCGCGCGAGGATCGCCCGGCCGGTCAGGCGCCTCGCCGCGGCGATGACCTCGCGCACGCTGTGACCGGTGCCGGTGCCGAGATTGAGCGCCAGGCTCGCGCCGCCATCGCGCAGGTGACCAAGCGCCGCGACATGTGCCTCGGCGAGATCCTGGACGTGGATGTAGTCGCGCACCGCGCTGCCATCTTGGGTCGGATAGTCGGTGCCGTAGATGTCGATCTGCTGGCGGCGACCGAGCGCGGTGGCAAGGATGAGGGGAATGAGATGTGTCTCGGGCTCGTGCTCTTCGCCGATCTCTCCTCCCGGATCGGCGCCAGCAGCGTTGAAATAGCGTAGTGCCGCATAGCTCAGCCCATAGGCGGTGCCATACCAGTGGAGCAGCCGCTCGACGATCAGCTTGCTCTCGCCGTAAGGGTTGACCGGATGCTGCGGCGTATCCTCGGTGATCGGCACACGCTCCGGCGCGCCATAGGTCGCGCAGCTCGACGAGAAGACGATGTGACGCAGCTTGGCCGCCAGCATCGCATCGAGGAGCGTCAGTGTGTTGACGACGTTGTTGTGGAAATAGAGTTGCGGGTTCGTCATCGACTCGCCGACATAGGCGAACGCGGCAAAGTGCATGACCGCAGCGATCTCGAAACGCGTCAGGGTCTCGGCGAGCGCCGCCTTGTCGGCGAGGTCGGCTTCCACCAAAGGTCCCCAGCGAACCGCCGCGCGGTGACCGTAGACGAGGTTGTCGTAGGCGACCGGCGTATAACCGGCCTTTGCCAGGGCCTTGCACGCATGGCTGCCGATATAGCCGGCGCCACCAGTTACCAGGACCTTTTTTCCCATCGTTTGAACCGAAACCGAATAATTGGTGAAAATCGTGGCGCGGCAGCCGCCGAGCGAGACCGGGGATTTTAGTCTCTAGGGGGAACGCCGCCTCGTCGCAAGCGTTCCCGACCGAAATTGCGCGTCAGGAACAGAAGCAGACGACCAATTGACCCGCTCCGAAGCCGATCATGCTCCTACATTTTAGTTGATAGCTGCTTTCAAAACCTACCCAAATAGGATAGTAACCGCGGGACTTGCTTGCTCGTAATGGTGTTTTCATCGCTCGTAAAGCTGTCTTTTTGCCCATAGGCCGGCCCGCCGCAGATCGCGCCCGGCGGGGCGGAACCCCGGGATAGGAAGATACGCGCTTCGTTTCGCGGCGCCAGGCGGGAATATTCGGCCCCCCCTTGTCGTTTCTATCGCGCTAGTCAGGAGAATTCATGCACGTCGCGGTTATCGGCACCGGCTACGTCGGGCTCGTTTCGGGGGCTTGCTTCTCAGAATTCGGTGTTTCGGTCGTTTGCGTCGACAAGGACGCGGCCAAGATCGCTCGCCTGCAGCGCGGTGAGATGCCGATCTACGAGCCCGGCCTCGACCAACTCGTCGAGAGCAACGTACGAGCCGGCCGCCTATCGTTCTCAACCGACGCCAAGACAGCGATCGCCGGGGCCGACGCGGTCTTTATCGCAGTTGGTACGCCGTCGCGGCGCGGCGACGGCCACGCCGACCTGAGCTATGTCTTCGGCGCCGCCGAGGAAATCGCCGCGGCGCTGACCGGCTACGCCGTCATCGTCACGAAGTCGACGGTCCCTGTCGGCACCGGCCGCAAGGTCGAGGCGATCCTACGCAAGGCGCGGCCGTCCGGCGGGTTCGACGTCGTCTCCAATCCCGAGTTCCTGCGCGAAGGAGCGGCGATCGAAGATTTCATGCGGCCCGACCGCGTCGTCATCGGCGCCGACAGCGAGCGCGCCCGCGAGGTCATGCGGGCGCTCTATCGCCCACTGTTTCTCATCGAGACGCCGATGCTGTTTACCTCGCTCGAGACAGCCGAGTTGACCAAATACGCGGCGAACAGCTTCCTCGCGACGAAGATCACCTTCATCAACGAGATCGCCGATCTTTGCGAGCGGCTGGGCGCCGACGTCCAGGACGTCGCCAAGGGGATTGGGCTCGATGGCCGCATCGGGCGGAAGTTCCTCCACGCCGGGCCGGGCTATGGCGGTTCGTGCTTTCCGAAAGACTGCTTGGCGCTCGTCCGCACGGCGCAGGAAGCAAAATCGCCGCTCTCGATCGTCGAAACCGTGGTGCGCGTCAACGACGACCGCAAGGTTCATATGGCTGAGAAAGTCATCCAGGCGTGCGGCGGAAGCGTCGCCGGCAAGACGCTCGCCGTGCTCGGCCTAACCTTCAAACCGAACACCGACGACATGCGCGACAGCCCGAGCCTGGCCATCCTCCCCGCCTTGCAGCGGGCCGGCGCCCATATTCGCGCTTTCGACCCCGAAGGTCTGGCGGAAGCCAAGAAGCTGATGCCCGATCTCACCTATTGCCGCAATTCATACGAGACGATGGAGGGCGCCGACGCGCTCGTGCTCATCACCGAGTGGAACGAGTTCCGCGCGCTCGACCTCGACCGCGTCAAGGCCCTGCTTAAGACCCCGACCGTGATCGACCTGCGCAACATCTACAAGCCGGCCGACATGGCGGCGGCCGGTTTCTTCTATTTCAGTGTCGGGCGCGCCTCGCCCGAATTGACGCCCGCGCAATTGCGCAATCTCGCGTAAGGAACGACGAATGACTTCGACAATGAAGCGTGTTCTGGTTACCGGTGGAGCCGGGTTCCTCGGCTCGCACCTTTGCGAGCGGTTGCTGGCGCAGGGGCATGACGTGCTCTGCGTCGACAATTATTTCACCGGGCGCAAGGACAATATCGCGCATCTGCTCGGCAATCCCAAGTTCGAGACGATGCGGCACGATGTCTGCTTCCCGCTCTATGTCGAGGTTGACGAGATCTACAGTCTCGCCTGTCCAGCCTCGCCGATCCACTACCAATTCGATCCGGTCCAGACGACGAAGACGAGCGTGCTCGGCGCCATCAACATGCTAGGCCTCGCCAAGCGGGTAAAGGCCAAGATCTTTCAGTCCTCCACTTCGGAGATTTACGGCGACCCGACGATGCACCCGCAGCGCGAGGATTATCGCGGCAACGTCAATCCGATCGGTCCGCGCGCCTGTTACGACGAGGGCAAGCGCGCCGCGGAGACGCTGTTCTTCGATTACCACCGCCAGCACAAATTGCGCATCCGCGTGGCGCGCATCTTCAACACTTATGGTCCGCGCATGCATCCCAATGATGGGCGCGTGGTCTCGAACTTCATCGTCCAGGCCTTGAAGGGCGAGCCGATCACGCTCTACGGCAACGGCGAGCAAACGCGTGCCTTCTGCTTCGTCGACGACCTCGTCGAGGGATTCCTGCGCCTGATGGCCGCCCCGGACGATGTGACGGGTCCGATCAATCTCGGCAATCCAGTCGAAACGACGGTGCGCGAGTTGGCCGAGAAAATCATCGCGATGATCGGCTCGCGCTCGAAGATCGAGATGCGTCCGCTGCCGGTCGACGACCCGACCCAGCGTTGCCCCGACATCTCGCGCGCCCGCAACCTGCTGGAGTGGGAGCCGCGCGTTCCGCTCGAGATCGGACTCGAGCGGACGATCGCCTACTTCAACCGGCTGCTTTGCCAGCGCGGCGAGATCTCCGAGGGGAAG
>WNFC01009075.1_pt1 | contig 10998 bp, 9 predicted proteins | sample 5400541 | NCBI WGS metagenome assembly WNFC01 (sample SAMN13153342, study PRJNA577476) | soil metagenome | isolation source: 120 cm saprolite under Douglas fir tree site 2 hole 2 replicate 1 | place: USA:California | collected 2015-04-18
GTTCCACCCAAAGTTGAATATGCGTTAACTCCACTGGGCTTCACACTCCTTGAACCGTTATATGCCATCTGCCACTGGACAGATGACCACTGGGTTCAGATGCAGACAGCTGCTCAACAGTTTCAAGAAAAGGAGAAAAGTTGAATGTAGGGACTGATTACCGAACATTGGGGGCTCTTCGACCTGGCCGGCATGATGCGGCAGTTGTCCTAAGGACGCATGAGACGCAATGCTGCCAGAGTGCCTGGCTGAGGTGGTGGACCCAGCGGCGTAGGGACCATCGCATCGGTCCATTTTCAACTTGAAAGGAGACAGAAAATGATACTCGTGACAGGTGCCACCGGACTGAACGGAAGCGAGTTGGTCCGTCGACTCTCGGCAAAGGGTGTCCCCGTGCGCGCGCTGGTGCGCAGCGCCGCCAGAGCCGAGGGGTTTTCCTCTCTGCCGCAGGTCGAGATCGTGGAGGGTGACATGGCGCGCCCTGAGACGCTCACCGGGGCGCTGCGAGGAGTAGACCGCGCCATGCTCATCTCGTCCTCAGACCCCGCGATGCTCGAGGTGCAATCGAACTTCATCGAAGAGGCCCGCAAGGCAGGCGTCAAGCACGTCGTCAAACTTTCCGGAATCATGCCGGAACTCGACTCCCCCTTTCGATTCGCCCGGATGCACGGTGAGATTGAGCAGAGACTGGAGGCCTCGGGTATGGCATTCACGCACCTGCGCGCCGGCGAGTTCATGCACGCGTACTTTCGCCAGGTGCCGTCGATCGTCGCCAGGGGGGCCTTCTTCCTGCCCATGGAGGAAGCGAAGATCGCGTCGATCGACGTCGGCGACATCGCCGAGGTCGCTGCCACCGTCCTGACTAGCCCCGGACACGAGGGAAAAATCTACCCCCTCACCGGTCCCGAGGCACTCAGCATGGCAGAGGTTGCAGAGAAGCTCTCCACCGCTACCGGAAAGAGGATTCGGTATGTAAATGTAGCTCCTGAGGAAGCAAAGAGAGCCCAGCTTGCCGCCGGAGTGCCCCCATTCACCGCCGATGCTCTGGCCGAACTCTTTGCCGAGCGACGCAAGGGCAAGGAGGCGCAGGTTTCACCGATCATCCAGACGATTTTCGGATGGCGAGCGACCCGCTTCGACGAGTTTGCCATGCGCAATGCCGCGATCTTCCGCGGTGAGCAGCCGGCGCCGAAGGTCTGACGCCTCGCCCAATGGCCTGGCTTGGGATGATGGAGACCATGCAGAGCCACCTTCCCAAATTATCCAGGACTTCGGCGAGCTTGTCGAAGGATTCGTTGTCGTAAAGCATTTAGGTCACGTTTCTTCACTCTTGACCCTGGTCATGGTCGCCTCATATCCGCCGCCCGGCTACTCCTAGTGTCTTTCCAATCAGGTTTGTGTCATTTGTATCACTTGTATCACTTGTATCGCTTGTGTCCGTTGTATCGCTGGGTAAGCTCGTGCAGCATCAGGGGAGATATACGGAGAACGCCGCTCCTTGCCGAAAAGGGCTCTTGATTCTGCACCAGGCATCGGTAATGGTGTTGCTGATTACTGTTCTTTAGTTATCGGCTGGTAATACAGTAAAACGTTCCCCGAACGAAACGTCTTTGTCTTGAGAAGTTTCAGGTTCAGTTTTTCGTGTATGCCATTGAATAAAGGTTTGCCGTTGCCTAACACAACAGGATTCACCATAATCCGCAATTCATCAATGAGGCCCATTTGTATAAAACTTACTGCTAAGTCGGAACTGCCGAATATTGCCAGGTCGCGGCCCTGCTGTTGTTTCAGTTTCGAGACTTCTTCGGCAATATGCTCTTTCACCAGCCTTGAATTGTTCCATTCGGCCTTCCCCAGTGTTTTTGAAAAGACAATTTTGGATAAAGTATTCATCTTATCGGCAACAATTGGATCGTCCTCTTTTGCGAATTGGGTTGGCCAGTAACTTGCCATTCCTTCATACGTCACTCGCCCAAATAGAAGCGTGTCCACCTCATTGAGCTGATGTATGGCGAATTCATTGAATTCTTCATCCACGTTATGCCAATCTATTTCGTGGTTTGGTCCCTCAAAGAAACCATCAAGCGTGACCATCATGAATAAAAAGACTTTTCTCATAACATCTCCTTTTCTCTTTTGCACCGTCTGATCGTTGACGCGCGTGCGCGGCGTTCTGTGCTTCGCTGGACATCGCAGCTTCCGTACCCCTGCACGAGAGAGTCAACTGCTGGTCACGTGACCATCATAGCATACGGACAAGCAAAAAACTTCTTCTCGCGTGCTCTTTTTGAACGGCGGTTCGCGCTTGCCTTCACATTTGAACCTCATACGTCGTTCTATGCCACATCGTCCTTTCTGGCCACTATGGCACGTCCAGGCCATGTGAGCAGCTTGTTTGGCCGTGTCCTTCTTCGACTGCCATCATTGACTCATCTATCCCACCGGGCAGTAGTATCAGAGAACCAGGAAGTTGACAGCGTGCTCAGAAAGAGGGCTCATCCTCAAAATAAGTGAGCCTGCTTGCTTCGACATCTATGTGATTCTCTGATAGACTTCCATCGATGAATTGTGGCGTTGCCACGTGGCAAGGAGGGTCTCATCGATGGGTGATTTGGATACAGCTTCCCTCTTTTTCTCTCTTCCTGATGGCATCTTCATCTCGTCGGGGCAGTATACTGAGTTGTGTGTAAAAGTGCAGGGTCTGGTTGAGCTTGAGCTGGAACTGGCATGGTCAGCTTATTGAACTTCAAGCTACGAATAACAGCATAGAAGAGCAAGAGACAACTCCTTTCGTTACGGAAGGCCGCCGCCATTTTATGCGAACGTTGCTTCACTTCTCCAAAGAGTCGCTCCATCACAGTATTCGTCCGGATGGTCTTCCAATGCTCCTTTGGAAACGAATAGAAGGTCAGATACGCCTCCAGATCACGCTGCAAGCACTCGATGGCTGAGGGATAGACTGATCGATACTTCTCGATGAAGGCTGCCACCGCCTGATCAGCGGCTTGACGGTCTTTCTGGTAAAATAAGGCACGTAACTCGGGTTTGATCTGGTCCTGCTGTTTGTTGGGAATGAGGCTCTCGCACATTGTCCATCTTGTGAACTACACAGCGTTGTCTGGGAGCCGTTCCAAATTTGGCAGCGATGGCATTGAGCATGGCCTGGTTGCCATCGCTGACCCACAAGCCGATCTCTTTGACGCCACGCTGTTTGAGATCTTCCAACAGGTCTTTCCATGCCTGCTCATTTTCCCGATCTCCCACCCAAAATGCCAAAACCTCTCGCTCTCCAGTTTCCGCAATTCCTATCACAGCCAGAATAGGCATTTTACAGCCTTCGCCGTTGTAGATCACGGTGAAGTAGGTTCCAGAAGCCTCCGCATAGGCATACCGTTGCGCCAGCTTGCGCTGCTTCCACTCGGCATATTCGCTCTCGAGACGATGAAAGACACGTGAGACCGTCGAGGCACTGGGGGGTTGAGCTAGTGAGCGTTTCCACGACTTGACCGACTTTTGCCATGCTCACTCCACCTACAAACATCTCTCCAATGGCGGTGTCCAGTTCGTCTCGACGACGATGATAGCGTTCAAAGAGCTGCGTTTGATAGCCATGCCGCGTTCGTGGAACGGGCAGATCGGGAAGCTGACCTACTGTGGTTTCCAGATTGCGCCTGTAATGTCCATTGCGTTGATCGCGACGCTGCCCGACTCGGCTCATAGGGTTGCACACCGATGAAAGCTGTCACTTCTTCCTCCAACACACTGATCAGAGCCACGCGGACTGCTTGCCGCAGTCGCTCTTTCACCAGCTGTTCAAATGCTCTTGACTTCCTACAAGGGCTTCGATAGAGTTCTCGGTATGAGCCATTGGTATCCTCCTGGTAACTTGATTTGTGAACTGTTTGCCAGTTTTACACACAACTCAGTATACTTCCCGGTCGCGTTCGTTATACCATGTTACGTTACAATAAATTCGTCGAATGAATTTCTAAGTGTTGCACTCTCACTGAGAAGTAATTTTTGAGGCTAATCAGTTAAAAAGATTGACAATTAGATTAAAAATGGATATAGTTTATGGAGGAGAAATTAAATTACTACCAATTTCTCTACCACACGCTTTAGGCTATCTCGTCCTTTTCTGCTCAGTTGTTCTACGTAACCTCTCTTGTATGTAAAGGCTTAGTAGTGTACGTAAATCCAATCCAAAGATGGAGCTATCCATAAGGGGGGAACTCGCATGTATCATGATCTGCAGTTACGCATCCCTCAGTACCCGAAGATCTCTGAGGATTTAGAGCGGATACCGATGGGATATGAAAAATTACAGATTAGAGGTGCTGAGGAGACCATACTGTTAAGTGGTAGTAGTTTAGTGTATGTTTTGACGGATTTATTGGATGGCTCCAGAAGCATTGATGCGATTGTAGATGTAATCTACGGCCTTTGGGAGCAACAAGCTGATCCAGAACTTATCGAAAATGCACCTAACACTGTTAAAGAAAGCGCAAGGCAAGAAATTCGGAAAAAGGTGCTTGACATGCTGATGGACTTCTATATGAGTGGGCTGCTCGAAGAAGAAGATGTGGAAACAAAGGAGAAGTTTTCATTAGAGGAATTGAGCTATTACAGAAATCAACTTTTTTTCTTTAGTAGATATGTGGATGTGACCAGAGCCTCAACAAGCAGATACGGATTACAGCTTTCTCTAAAGATGTCACGAGTGTTGGTTTTTTCTTCGGGTTTGTTTGGTCGATCAGTAGCAGTTCGTCTTTGCAAAAGTGGGATAGGAAGCATAACTATCATAAATTTGAATGACTCAGACGATTGCTCGTACGTTGAAAATGTAAACCCTTTCGTATCTATTACTTTCTGCAACAATAGAATAGCAAACTTTCAAGAACTGAATTTATTCTTCAAAGACAAAGAGTTCGACTTAGCTATTTTTGCTACAAGTAAGCCATTTCCCGAGCTTTATCAATGGATGAATACTGTTTGTCTTGAAAGGAGACTTCTTTGGACAATTGGCTTAGTTGACGGACGAGATCTGATCATAGGCCCGACGATTTACCCATCACAAACGGGATGTTATACTTGCTACGCTTCACGACAGAAGGCATGTAGTTTATCTTATACAGCGGATCAGGCCTATGAAGAATATCTCAACACAAATCACGAGCATTCTAACGGAGTAACTGAGTTCGAGCACTTCTCAGAAATGGCTTCAGGTATGTTCGCGATCGAGATTCTAAAGATCATAACCTTTTTTTCAATGCCTATTACAGCTGATAACAAAGTATTTTACCTTGACCTATTAACGTACGATACCACTTTCGCTAGGTTTTTGAAGCTTCCACGATGTCCAAGTTGCTCATCCCATAGTTCCTAAAAGCTGCTCAGAACTAACTTATATTGCATAACTGAAGGAGTGATTTAGATGTTCACACAGATACTTCAAGATGAGTATGCATCTCAGGTTGAACTCGAGGACTGTCTAAACATGGCAGAACCGATTGTAGATCCTAAATTAGGCATCGTTAAAAGGGTGTCTGAAATACCTCCATATCCGGGTGAACCTTCTTTTATTCGCTATACGGCGGTTCTTTCAAATATTGACAGAATCTTTGACTGTCCCACATTCTCTCCTATAGCAGGAGGCGCATCTATATATCAGAAAGAAGCAAAGATGAAAGCATTAGGAGAAGCGATCGAACGCTACTGTGCTTTCATCCGGTTTGATAATGAACTGATATATGCTAGCTATGAGGAATTGGGACAAGCTGCACTCGACCCAAATGATCTCCCCATGTGCTCTGATAAGGAATATTCAAATCCACGGAATTATTTGGTGAAACCACGAAGAGACGTGAAGATGCGCTGGAGTCGGGGGTTCTCACTGACGAGGCGCAGAGAATTACTGGTACCTGCTAACTTGGTATATTTATCTCACAAGTATAGTATGAGAGAGGAAATGATAAACCTACCAATATCTACAGGACTCGCCTGTGGACCTAATATATTTGAAGCACTCATATCGGGGTTGTGTGAAGTTGTCGAAAGAGATGCCTTTACAGTTACATGGTATCATCAACTTCCTGTACCCAAGTTAGATGTTACGCAAGTATCTGATGAAAATATTACAGAAAGACTTATGAGGTTAGAGAAGGCAGAGCTTGAACCATTCTTCTTCAACATTACAACTGAAATTCAGATACCATCGATTTTGCTAATCTTGGTTTCTAAAAGTCAAACTGTTCCTGTGTTAACAGTTACTACAGCTACTCATCCAGATCCATACCGTGCTCTTACAAAGGTAATTGATGAGGGAGTATCTACAAGGAATTTCTGTATTGGGATGCTGCGAAAAGGATACATATCTAAGGTGAGTGTTACCAACCCCTCTGAATTCACCCACCTGGAAGATCATTTGTTTGCTTATGTCCATCCTGAGATGCTTGGTAATTTTGACTTTTTACTTAAAAATCCTATTAGCATGAGCTTTAGGGAGCTGCCAAATTTATCCAACCACAATCTTGCAGTTACACTTAAAGATATATTAGCAATTTTCTCTAATTTGAATATGGAAGTCATTGCTGTTGATATAACTACTGAGGACATTAAGGAGGCTGGTTTTACTGTACTCCGGGTACTCATCCCAGGACTGGAGCCGCTTTCACAAGATCATAACATTCGTTTCCTTGGAAGAACAAGACTGTACGAATTACCTAAATACATGGGGTATGATTCGAAAATAAGGTATGAGTCTTACATTACTAAACTTCCTCATCCTTTTGCTTAGATTCTGAGATCTACTGTCCTATCTTGAGCAGTTCTTCTATGATTGCTCATCACGAGCACACTTTGGAGGATATCATGAATGATGTCACCCACAATATTGATGTATTGGAGATATATCACGAAAACACGAAAAATCATCTTTGGCCCAAGAGAAATAGAAAAGCTCACCAAATCCACTATGCAAAGTTTGTCTTGGAACTAATGGCAACAGGACCTAAGACCTATGAAAATCGGACGAAATTAGATCTACCGAAAAAAGAGGATATGGAGGAAGTCGATGTTTCATTTGAGACGGTACTTCGTACACGCCATAGTTCGCGGCACTTCGGAGAACAGCCCTTATCTCTTAAAGATTTAGCTAAGGTTCTTTTTTTCGCAAATGGAATAACTAACAGTTATATTTCTGCTGGCTATCAAAATTATCGCAGAAATGTTCCGTCGTCTGGTAATCTTGGCTCCATTGAAATCTATCCTTTTATCACTAATGTCGCTGGAGCAAACCCTGGAATCTATCATTACAACCCGTTGAAGCACGAACTGGATTGTTTAAGACTTGGCAACTTTAGAAAAGAGATATCAGAGCGTATGATTTACCAACCAGAGTTTGCAGATGCTGGGGCTCTTTTAGTTTTGAGTGCATTGATCCAACGTGTTAAGAAAAAATACGGAGAACGGGCATACAGGTATGTTCATCTGGATGCAGGACATATAGGTGAAAATGTCTATCTAACCTGCTCAGCTTTAGGAATAGGATGTTGCGCCACTGCTGGCTTCATAGATGAAGAAGTAAATGCGTTTATCGGGATCGATAGTCTAAATGAAACAGTTGTATATATCCTAGCGATTGGTCAGAGCAAGCTTGAATATTAGCTCGGTCACTAGGAGCAGGAATGAGGCTGAGTTCGATTTGAAAGGAGGTGATACAACAAGGCAGGGCTAAATAGCCACTCCTTGTACCCAAATAAAACTTGGATGTTGGCTCTAAGCTGATAGAATCTAGAGTTTCTAAAAGAGGTGATTGAGAATGACGACACAACCAGGTCGAAAGCCGACGCGCGATGAGTTTCAAGAGGCTGAGAGGGCTACAATAGCTACAGTCAACAAATTTCTCGAGCAGCTAACTATCAACATAGATAAAGCTAATCAGGGAGATCCTGAAGCTGCAGCATTACTCAAAAATTGTGCAGGGACGGCTGGTACCTACGGTACCTTTGGAGGGACTTTTGGGACTTTCGGTACCTATGGCTGCTTCGGCAGTTAAAACTGGGCAAGCTAAAAAAGCCGTGAGGGCAATAGTCACGTAAAATTGAGCTTGTTAGACACTGCTAATCTCGTGCTTAAGATACGTGCCTTTTGTACTGACGGAAAAAAACAAGCTCGGCAGGTTTGCCTGTTGGGCTTGTTCTGTAGTATGGCTGATTAGGTGTTGGCCTCTGAGGTGCAACGGAACCAAATGCACGATAAGAAAAGAGATCGGCTTGTGAGGCGGATTGAGTGATAAACTGTACAGCCAGGAAGACGATTCCATCGCCAGCAGGAGACACACTCCTTTCCTATTCAAGCCGCTCGTAGAGCTGAAAGAGCGAAGCGAGCATTGCTTATCGTTTGTTTCTGGTTCCGTTGCACCTCAGAGGCCTACTACGAGGTAGGAAAATATATTGACGAAGTTTTGTATCTCCTTGCTCATGATTTTGGTGTCACTAATCAAAAATCAAGATCTAGAGTGGATGATGATATGAAGTGAGTGGTGGTTACTCTGCTCTAGCTGCACATAACCACTTAAAAGCAAGCAGGCTCACTTAATTTGATATTGGTGGCGAATTCGACTTTCGAAGGGACGTTCTATTTGTCTCAAGCATCAAAGGTGGTTGATACTCCCCACCGAGAAGAGAAAAAAGACTTTTTTTGTGGTATCTTTCCCCACTTTTTGAATTCGCCACCAATATCATTTTGGGGATGAGCCAGAAAGAGAATATCATAACCGCACAGATAAGAAGAAATAAGTACGGTTTGGCCAAATATGTGTGACGATAAGCAGGGTTTCGCCAAATATTCGTGAAAAAAGCCGTCAGAAATTTGTGACAATAAGCGTCACCTTGCACTCAATACTGATGAGCTACTGCCAAATATGTGTGACAATCACCAGTCATTGTCGCGTCTCACAAAGGTTGAGACTGGATTACACGTCGTTTTTGGCCCCATGAGAAGTATGACCTCACGGTTAGGGGGACCGCGATTTTAAGCATAGGACTCAAGTTGGCCTTCGACACCCCGTATCGGCCATTTTCTCTGAAGCCCTGGCAGCGTAAATTTAACGAGTTCACAATGCACAAAGATTTATTATTCCGTGCAGGCCAATTGCAGAGCGGGGTCGGTGTTTCGCCGCTGCTGTTTGGGACGCTGATACCCCTTGCTGCCAGACCGCCTCTAGGCTTTTCTACTCCTGTAGTAGGCAATGATATCGACTCCTTCCCGCTTCAACCGCCTCCATTCCCCCGTAACCTGCTTTGCCCTTTGCCGGTTAACGTTCATATCCGGGTGCTGGAAGATAATGGGGCCGTGAGCATTGTAGACGGTATTAGCCGCCGCTCCAGGTCCGAATAGAAGCCTGCTGATGAGATTGATCTCGGTGTGAAAACGATTCTGTTCTCGTGGGTCATCCATGCCCACAGGTTGAATGGTAATCCCCTCCCCAAGAGGTCCAGCCCAGGCAGAGCTATAACGATACTGCCTGCTGAGTGTCCTGGGGGTCATCTTCTGCCGCAACATCGGCCCTCCGTGTAACAATGGTAACGCTTCAGTGCTAGACCTCTACTCTATTTTCCTCGTTCCCGCGATCTCGTTCATTCTTCAGGCTTCGGCTTCGGGTCTCTCAGTTTGCCACACCTCTTGCCGCACGTCAAGGGACCCTGAGAAAGGGCGAGCGGGCGAGCGGGCGCTTGTTGCATTTCTGGAGGATACTCGGTATACTCACCGTGCATACTTCTTGGTTTACCCATCTATTTAGCGCTCGAGGGCCACGAGGGAGGGCACACGACCAGAGTTTTGGGGAGTAGAGCTATGGACACTCGTGTTTTCACGCCGCCAGCCAACCCTGACATCAAACGTGAACTGAAAAAGCACCTGCTCGCCTTGCCAGCCAGGAGCTTTGAGTTCTTCGCTGGCGATTTACTGGTCTACATTGGCCTTGAAGCGGTGTCGGTCACGCGCTACATTGGTGATGGAGGAATTGATGCCCAGGGGAACCTTGTTGCCGGACTCTTTCGTATTCCTGTGGGGGTTCAGGTAAAACGACATCGAAACAATGTACCCCGCTCAGATATTGATAAGTTCATCGGGGCGTTGTCGGGACGTTTTTCACAGGGTATATTCATGACGACGGCCAACTATGCGCCTGGTGCTCTCCATAAAGCATTAACTTCTATTCCCCATGTACTCACGCTAAATGGAGATCAGATAGTCTCAGTCATGGTAGAGCACAGCTTGGGACTGAGGACATCGCCAACAAATACAGAGCGGCTCGACATCGACTTTGACTACTTTATGGCCTTTGAAGCTATGAAGGGCTTTCTCTCGCGTCAAATCAGCGAGTCACCTCAAAGCTACAGCACAGACTCGTCCACATCTAATTCTCAGTCGACAGATGAACAGAGCATTAACCTCGAACCGGAAGAAGACCTCATTTCGTTGAACGCCTTGGGCTACGCGCTACGAGTTGACCCAGCGAGAGTTCGTCGTTGGGTTGAGAATGAGACGCTGCAACCTGATGTCTCTCAGGCATCAGGCGAACATACCAGCTACTACTTTAGACGTGACCGTATTGAGCAGATCAGGAAAAGCCTGGGCCTGGAGAACATTCCAGCATCGAGCGATGAATGGAAGCAAGAGTTTCTCGACTTCGCAAAGAGCCGGAACTTGTCGAAATCCTACAAGCCAGTGATGATCAAAGCCTTTTTCAAACTGGTTGATCGCGAAGGCAAAGTGAAGATTGATGATTTGGTGAGGGAGTTCAGAGACTATTATGTACAGCAAGCAAGTGTGGGGCTACCATTAGAACGCGCCGATTCTCCCCTGGCTGACCCAACAAAACCGAGCGACAATGCTATTAAACGGCTCATCATCACCAATCCGCTCGAGCGCTTCCTCATCAAAAATTTCATAGAATATTTTCCCGAAGAGGGAGTCTTGCAAATTGCTCCGCAG
>WNFC01010117.1_pt1 | contig 10998 bp, 9 predicted proteins | sample 5400541 | NCBI WGS metagenome assembly WNFC01 (sample SAMN13153342, study PRJNA577476) | soil metagenome | isolation source: 120 cm saprolite under Douglas fir tree site 2 hole 2 replicate 1 | place: USA:California | collected 2015-04-18
TCCGCTCTGCCAGATCCCGCTGGTCGCGGTCGAGCGCCTTCACCAACTCCAACGTACTCGCCAGCGTCACAACATGATGCTCCGTCTCCGAAGCCTGCGTTAGATGCTCTCCAAGCATGCTCCATCTCCCGCCAAGTCTTTCCTCTACTGCCTCCACAATAGCCTGCGGCGTAGACCGAAGCACTTCACGTGGCACCCCGCACGTCTCTTCAAGAAATTTCAACAACCGCCGCCGCGCCCCATCGACAGCGGCCTGCGTTGCTCCCGCCTTCCCGTACAGCCGCCCCATCGACTCCGCAAACTCCACCGGCGAACTCCGCGGCAGCCGCACCGGCAACCGCAGCGGTCCATTCCGGCGACCGAAGCTCAACACCAGCAACAACGCCACCACCGCACACTGCCACGCAATCTGCCGGAGCGGAAGACCCTTCGCCGCATCCCACAACGACGCACGCTCTCCATGAAAATACTCATCGAACAGCACGCTTCGATCCGGCCCTCCCACGCTGGCCAGCAGCAGCTTCAAACTGGCATCCTCTTTCAGCCCGCGATTGGTCATCGGTAGCGGCGAACTCCACCAGATCGCCTCTCCCGCGCCATAGTGATAACTGACAACGACCGCATTGTTTCCGCACAACTGCGACACGCGAAACTCCGGACCCAGGGCAGCCCAGCGCGCATCGGCCGTCAATGAAACCTTCCCCACCCGAGCCAGCGGACCCTGTCCTTCTGGCGTCGAAAAACATAGCCTCTGGTAAAAACCAGACGGAGCGTCAGTCTTCCCGCCAGGAAGAAAATAAGCTCCCTCTTTCCCCGTCGCCAGTACATGGCCGCCTCGTGAGAGAAAGTCGGCGATCTCCGCCTGAACCTCCTTCCAGCCCTCAGTCGGGAAGTTGGGCTCAGCCAAAACCAACGTAGTTTTGGCCGCGTCCACATTCTTCAAATCATCAAGAGGCGTCTCCCAACGGCGCGCTCCATACCCAAGTTCGCCCAACAGAAGATAGCCCGCCTTCGTCCCAGCCGAACCGCTGTTATACGTGGTCGGCGACAAGTCAGTATCGTCATTCGCCGGCGCAAATACGCTGACCGCGATGATCACCGCCAGCGTCGCCCCAAAAATCCCAAGCACAAATCGGCGATCGCGAGACGCAGCCATCAGGCGCCTCTCAGCTCTTCAAACAAGACCATGGCACTGGCGTAGTCGCTCTCCGCCGCCGGCCGCAGCCCATACCAGATGCGCTCAAATAACTGCGTCAGCCTCCGCAGCACCTGTTGCATCCCGGACCCAGGCTCCAACAGCATCAAATACTCCCGTGGCGTACGCGCCCGATTCTGCCGCCACAACTTCTTCCCTTCCATCATCACAATCGTCGCCCAGTAAATGCAGTGCACCGCAGCTCGCCAGTCCTTCCTCGCAGCCTCGGCCCGAGCCAGCTCCGCCCAGTTGTCCGACTCCTTCTGCCAAACCTCCGAAATTGCGGTCGACTCAATCCGAACAGCCAGCCGCTGTCGCTGCATCGTTCGAAACACCCACGTCAGCACACCCGCAGCAGCGAGGGTAATCGAGCTCCACTCCATCAGCGGAACCAGCCACGGCGAACGCTTTCCAAACCGCGACACTCCACCAAAAATCTCGCCCACCCATTGCCAGAACTTCGCCACCTCGCGTTGCCAATAAGACGCCTCCGTCACCGTCCGGAACTCCGGCCGCGACAACACGTCATCCGCCTGTCTCCGCGCACGCTGAAACGTATCCGCAGTCTGGGACGCAGCCCCAGCCGCCAGGTCAGCATCTTCATCCAGCCGCGCAGCGGTCTCCTGCAATCGCTTCTCCCTGTCCGATTGGGTCGCATTGCGCGCGCTGGAAAGCACCTCCCGCAACCACGACCAGCGCGTCTGGAATCCCGCCCCTTCCACGCGCTCGTCATCGCCAACTTTTTTCGCGTCACATTCAGCTGGATTTTTCTTACAAGCCTCCACCAGCATCTTCAGGCTCACGAGATGCCCGCGATACTCCGCCGAAGTCACGGCCCGAACGTTCGTCGTCTCCTCAGACGCCTCCCCTTGCACCTGCCCGAGGGCAGACCCAGAGACCAACAAAATACAGCCAAGAAGTACCCTGAGTTGCGACCGCATCAGTCTATGCCAGCTCCGCAGTTGCGTCGCCGGCCGCGGCATCGGCTCCGGTCGAGGTTTTGTTCATCAGAATCTCGATGTCGAAGGCCTCTTTACGAACACGCTCGTCAATATAGAAAAGACAGAGCGCAATCGCCGCCACTGGCCCAATCAGCGAACTGCACAAGAAAGCCACGAGCAGCGAAATAACCTGAACCAGAACCTGTTCCGCCGAACGCGAGTGAAGAATCAACAACGCAAGCGGCATCTGCATCACCCCCGCGACCATGTACAGCGCAATCATCAGCAGTCCCAGAAGAAAAATCCTCCCTTTGCGACCCGCAACCAGAACCTTGCTGCGCCTCATCGCCGCACGAACCGTCAGGTTCTCCATCACGGCCGCAGGAATCGCCAGCGAGTTCCGAATGTAAGCAATAATCCCGTAGACAAAACTGACCAGCGCGAAGGCCACCAGCAACGCCACCAATCCGTTCAAATTCTTAAGACCCAGTGCAGGGATAAGAACCGCCGGGGCGATCAATAGAAGAAACATCCAGCCGCCGCTCCAGCTCTGCCACAACGAGATCAGGCAATAGCGAACCCAATGCCCCCGCACCGCACCAAGCGCCGCCCCCATCGAGGTTTCTTCGCCAAGATAAAGAGAAGAAACGGCCGACACCGTCGCAGCATGCGTAACGCTGTAGACAGCAAAGTAAAGTAGCAGTCCAACGACTGTGAGGACGCCGCTGGCAATCATCGCCTTCGGAGAACTAGGCTGCATCGGCGCATTCAGACGAAAGTAGGTGAGTCTGCCGATCGACGCCAGCGCTGAAGCACCCGCTGCAATGGAAGCAAGTCCAACGTATAGCCAGAAGTTCGACCGATACAGAAGGAACGTGCGGTCCAGAATCTCACCTGTGGTCAATGGCCGAAGCTCATGACGAACAGCTGGTTGCAACCTCCTGTACATCTCTCCAGAAGCCAGCTGTTGAATCCCCGAATTGCTTCCGTTCAGCCAGTCGTGCTCTCCCATCTCGCGTTCTCCCGGCCGCAACTTTTTGTTTGACCGAGATGGTAGCACACGCCCCTGTAGCCTTCAGAGGCCAGGCAAATTGAATTATTCAAGAGAAATCCCACGAAAGAACGGTAGGTCAAACGAAGGAGCATCGATAGATCCCGCAGGTTACCTCTTCTATGGTGGAGCTGAGCGGGATCGAACCGCTGACCTCCTCGTTGCGAACTGGCTGAACTACGAAACCTGAACAACTTGGCAATACGTATCAATGCTTTTGAGAGCGGGAAGCAATCCGCCGCAACGCTTATTGGACCCGTAATGGCCCCAGATTGGCCCCAGAAAGCTGGTTATCGCATTGCTCACGCAGCGCGAACGGCAAACCAGCTTTGGCGTTAGAAAGCGGTGTCAACCTTATCCCCTAGATAAAGGTTGACAGTCCTCAGCGCAGCTACCCCACCACCCAACACGTTACGACGCGCTGTAGGTGCCATAGAGCGCGAATACGAGGGTCTACGTGACGTTGAACGTGACGTTGAAATCCCCGACTTCCAGACGATAGCCATAGGTGTGCGCGGTTCCGTCTTTGAACAGCACCTTTAGCTCTCGCGTTGCCTCTGGAGAGCTATTCAAAGCTCTCGCGAAGGGATCCAGCCATGGTTCCCACTTGAGCTGGAAATACTCCACACCTGACACCTTCTCAATTAACTGCATGACGTCCAAATAACGATTGCCGTTTTTGCTTCTGGTTCTCTGGTTGACGGAGAAATCCATGGACAGCACGACACGATGGGGGTCTGCTTCAAGAACGAAATCAGACGCGGACAAACTATTGCTCCAGCCACCATTCAGATAGGAGATGTAAATCGGTTCATTGCCTTTTCTCAGCGTCTGCATCATGGGCAAATGCTACGTCGGACCGTTGTGAGAAAGGCGTCCCGAAATATTTATTTTCGAGGTGTCCAAAGTACGATCAGTACACGTTTTTGAGTGAATAGCAGACACATTTTAAAGACGATGCGCGTAGCGGTCCCTATTCGAGTACGTTTCCGTCTCATTTGAAGAGCGTTTCGGACCGCATTTGAAGCGTGTTTCGGGTTGACAACGCACCCCCCAGACGTGTTAGTATTAACTCTCGTTAGCTGGGAAAAGGTCTCAAGCCTATCCTGCTATCCCGACCGACAGTGTCGGGCATTTTATTTAATCAGCAATAACAGTTCACATCCCGTCAGACGGGATACATTTCGGAGCGCAAGTTCCGACGGCTGGTAGGTGGTTGTAGGGATCTTCGAGCGTGCTCATCCACAAGCGTAGACGAAAAGATCCGTGTAGAGCGGGAGCAATCGGTTTGTTGCTCTGGGTCCTTAGACAATAGGTGTTCCATCTCATCATTTGAGGAGGCCACTGAACAGAGGCTCACATTCATACCCTCTCGGAGTCGTTAGCCTAAATCCCCCTTGGGGACGATGATGCCGAGACAAGACTACATGCCTTATGCAATGGGCGTCACAGAAGAGCTTTGAACGACTCGGCTGTGAGGGATTGCATACTAATTCCGACGCCGCAGTATGTGCCTGGAAAGTAGTCCCGATAGAGCTTGTAGCGGTAGCTCTATCGTGGACAGAAGCATCCTCTGCCGCAGATATAGAGAAAGAGAATGAAACAGTAAGAACATAGTAAGTACAGGACAATACTGTATTTGTTTACTCTTTAGTAATCCTAATCCAATCTCCAATCTCTATCCCCATTTCTCTATCCCCATTCGAGTTCTATTGCTGGTATCCAAACCAGAGATACAAACACTCAGGTCCAGAAATAAACATCTGTCTCAGGTCTTGCCCTTTTCGCCAGGACTTGAGCAGAGCGCGGGTATGCGCGTTGAGCGGCACGGTTGATGACGTGCCAGTTCCCCTGCCTGCAACGTCCCAACCCTCTGGCAAAGAAACGTGGCGCCCGCGATCAAGAGGGCTGAGATTACCAAACCAAAGTTGGGATGGCATTCCCTCCGTCGTTCCTACGCCTCACTGCTACTCGCAACAGGGGCAAGCGTAAGAGTCAGTATGGAGCTAATGCGGCACTCCACAGCGGAGATGACGCTGGCCACATACGCGCAGTCAATTGGAGACGATAAAAGGGATGCCGGAGGCCGAGTGGCATTCCTCGTAATGGGAGATGAGAGGGCAGCCTAATGGCCCCTCATTGGCCCCATAGAGCGGTTTCATCCTTCATTGGCCCCAGATTTTCCGGCTAAGTGATTGTCTTACTTGGTGGAGCTGAGCGGGATCGAACCGCTGACCTCCTCGTTGCGAACGAGGCGCTCTCCCAACTGAGCTACAGCCCCTACCAGACGCGCATCCCACACCGCTTCCGCAGGCACGACGCCGTCGAACAACCTCTTGCGAGTGTACCAGCAAGCACCCGCCGGCTCAAACCCCCACGCCGTAGCTACTGACTCACCCGCCCCGTCACCCTTGTCCCCGCAGCCAACGGCTTCTCCACCACATGCCACACCTCGCCCGCAGCATCCATCACCACGCCAAGTACAGGCACCACCAACTTCGCTCCACTCCGCGCAACCGCCTCCAGCATCCCAACATCCCCGACAGCGAACTCCGTCCGATCCAGCGTCATCTGCCAACGCTGCCTTCCCGCCACCCGCGACTCCTCGCGAATATCCGTCACCACACTGGAAAACTCGTTCACCTGCCCACCTTTGCCAGCGTCTTTCGATGCTGCTGAAGAACGTCTTCGCGTTTCCCAGAAACCCGACATCAAGCCCCCCTTCAGCAAAAACCGAACGCAAAGGCCACAGAGTTAAACGCAAAGACCGCACGGCACCTTTCGCGCCCCCTAGCGAAACCATAGCGACCTCTGCGTTCGTCGTTCAACCGATTCACCCGCCGATAATCCCCTCCCGCAGGTGCACCACGTGAAAGTTCAGCAAAAGCCCAGCAGCCTCTTCCGACGACCGGAAGATAACTGAGCAGCTGCGCCGTATGGACCGGCGCCACCGCCTCCAACTCTACACTGTCGCCCTGCCCGTATCGAATGGCCTCACTCGCGAATTTTCCCAGTACACTAATCGCACCCATGCTCAACCGTCGCCGCTTCCTTCTCACCTCAGCCGCCGCAGCCGCGGCAACGCCCACTCTCGCTCTCGCACAGCAGTCCCACCAGCCAGACCATCTCCCACCCGCCATCGCCGCCCTCGCCAGCAGTCGCGCCGAAGCCAACCCCATCACGCTCGCCGAGCGCGAACAGCGCCTCGACCGAGCCCGCGCCCTCATGCATCAGAACCACATCGACGCCATCGTCATCGCAACCGGCACCTCCCTCAACTACTTCACCGGCCTCCGCTGGGGCCAGTCCGAGCGCTTCTTCGCCTGGACCCTCCCCGCCAAAGGCGCACCCTTCATCGTCTGCCCGGTCTTCGAAGAAGGCCGCGTCCGAGAACGTATGGACGCACGCATGGAAGCCAAGCCAGCCTCTCTCCCCTCAGCGTCAACGACCCGCGTCTACACCTGGAACGAAGACGAAGACCCCTACAAGCTACTCGCCAAAGCCCTCAAAGACTCCGGCATCAGCACCGGAAAAATCGGCATCGAGGAACGCACCCAGTTCGTCTTCGCCGACGGCATCGCCCACGCCAGCCCCACCCTCACCGCCACCAGCGCCACTCCCATCACCTTCGGCTGCCGCTCCATCAAGACCCCCGCCGAACTCGCCCTCATGCAGCTCGCCAACAACATCACCCTCTCGGTCTACAAAGCCGCCTACGAATCCGCGCAACCCGGCATGACCAACCGCCAGTTCAGCCAACTCATCGACGCCGCTTACACCCGGTGCGGCGTCACCGGCGATGCCAGCTGTCAGGTAGGCGAATACTCCGCCCTTCCCCACGGGTCGCTACAACCGCAAGTCATACGCGAAGGCGAAATCATCCTCATCGATGACGGCTGCACCGTCGAAGGCTATCAATCCGACATCTCTCGCACCTTCGTCCTCGGCAACGCCACCTCACCCAAACTCGACAAGGCCCGCAAGGTCTTCGACATCGTCCACCGGGCCCAGTCCGCCGCCCTCGCCGCCGCCCATCCCGGCGTCCAGTGCCAGGCCATCGACACCGCCGCCCGCAATGTCATCACCGCCGCCGGCTACGGCCCCGACTACAAACACTTCACCCACCGCGTCGGCCACGGCATCGGCATGGACGGCCACGAGTGGCCCTACCTCGTTCGCGGCAACACCACACCTCTCGCACCAGGCATGTGCTTCTCCGACGAACCCGGCATCTACATCACCGGCGAGTTCGGCGTCCGCCTCGAAGACGACTGGCACGTCACCGAAGACGGCGGCAAGACGTTCACCCCGCAAAGCCCCAGCCTGGAACACCCCTTCGCGACAGCCTGAGCGATAATGATCCGGGCCGAACACAGTACAAAAATCCAATCGGTCCCGAACCAACAAAAACTCCGGAGCACCCGATGACCAGTCTCACCCGCCGCATCCTCCCCCTCCTCTTCTGCACATTTGCAATCGCAGCCCCAGCGCAAACACCAGACACCGGCATCTCCATCCCCAACATGGATCCCGCCTTTCGCCCCGGCGACAACTTCTACCTCTACGCCAACGGCGGCTTCATCGCTCGCACCAAACTCCCCGCCGATCGCGCAGGCATGGGCGTCTTCAACACCCTCGTCGACCTCAGCTTCAAGCAAGTCGCCAGCATCATCGACAACGCCACCAAGGCCAACGCTCCCGCAGGCTCCGACGAGCGCAAGATCGCCGACCTCTATCACTCCTATATGGACGAGGCCGCAATCGAATCCCACGGCCTCACCACCCTCAAGCCTCACCTCGCCGAGGTCGCCGCCATCCATACCCCACACGAACTCGCCCACGCCCTCGGCCTCACTCTCCGCGCCGACGTCGACGCACTCAACTTCACCAACTTTCACACCGCCAACATCTTCGGCCTCTGGGTCGCTCCCAGCTTCAACGACCCGAACCACTATGCCCCTTATCTCCTCCAGGGAGGCATCGAACTCCCCAACCGCGACTACTACCTCGCCGACTCCGACAGCATGAAGACCACCCGCGAGAAGTATCAGACCCACGTCGCCGCCATGTTCCGCCTCGCCGGTCTATCCGATCCCGACGCCCGCGCCACCCGCGTCCTCTCTCTCGAAACCGCCATCGCCGAAAAACAAATCTCCCTCGCCGACAGCGAAGACATCCACAAAGCCAACAACCCCTGGCGCCCCGCCGATTTCACCTCCAAGGCCCCCGGTCTCGATTGGCCTGAGTTTTTCCGCGCCGCCGGTCTCGACAAACAGAACGTGTTCATCGTCTGGCAACCCTCAGCCTTCACCGGCGAAGCGGCCCTCATCGCCTCTCAGCCCCTCGACGCCTGGAAAGATCTCCTCGCCTACCACCTCATCGAGCAGTACGCCGTCGCCACCTCCAAAGCCCTCGCCGACGAGCGCTTCGCCTTCTTCGGCACCACTCTCTCCGGCGCAACCCAGCAGCGTCCGCGCGACTTCCGTGCCGACGCTCTCGTCTCGGCCACCCTCGGCGACCCCGTCGGCCAGATCTACGCCAAACGCTTCTTCCCGCCGGAAGCCAAGGCGCAGGTTGAGTCCATGGTCGCCAACCTGATCGCCGCCTTCCGTGTCCGCCTCGAAAACATCACCTGGATGGCGCCAGCCACCAAAAAAGAAGCCATCGTCAAACTCGGCACACTCAAAGTCAGCGTCGGCTATCCCGGCCACTGGCGCAGCTACGCCGGTTATCAGGTCTCTCCCGATAATCTCTCCGCCAACCTCTGGGGAGCCAGCCTCTTCGAATACCGCTACTCCCTCAGCCGTATCGGCCAACCCACCGACCGCAGTGAGTGGTGCATGGAACCCCAGACCATCAACGCCGTCAACCTTCCGCTCGACAACGGCCTCAACTTCCCCGCCGCTATCCTCCAGCCACCCTTCTTCGACCCCAAAGCCCCGGCCGCTCACAACTACGGAGCCATCGGCACCATCATAGGCCACGAGATCAGCCACACCTTCGACTCCGAAGGGGCCGCCTTCGACTCTGAGGGCCGCGTCCGCAACTGGTGGACACCCGAAGACCTCGCCCATTTCGAGGCCGTCACCTCCGCCCTCGCCGCCCAGTACGACACCTACAGTCCCTTCCCCAGCGTTCACGTCAACGGCCGCCAGACCCTCGGCGAAAGCATCGCCGACGTAGCCGGTCTCGCTGCCGCCTTCGACGCCTTCCACGCTTCACTCAAAGGCAGTGCGGCGCCCAAGGTCGACAAGTTCACCGGCGACCAGCAATTCTTCATCGCCTTCGCCCAAAACTGGGCCTCCATCACCCGTGACGCCGCCCTCCGCCAGCAAGTCCTCACCGACCCCCACCCGCCAAGCCAGTACCGCGCCCTCACCGTCCGCAACGAAGACGGCTGGTACACCGCCTTCGACATCCAACCAACCGACAAACTCTACCTGGCCCCCAAAGACCGCGTCCGCATCTGGTAACGCAATACGATGGCGTCTTTGAAACAAAGGGCGCCATCGAGCAATCCTCCCTGCGTTACAACTACTCGTGCTCCGCTAAGTCAGATCATCCGTATCGAATGGAGGCACCTTCCGCCCCAGCGCGGAAACGCCCCGCCTGCCCCCAACCAGATTCTTCACCACATCATCAATCTCATCGTCGACCTCAGCCGTAGCCACCATCGCCCCCACCGACTCCGGAATCCCCAGGCTCTCCAGCAACACCGTCGCATGCGCCACCGCCACATGGTCCTGATTCAACCCCTCCGGCGTCTTCGCCTTGATCCCCACCTCGCCAGGCTTCACCCCCAGCAATGCCGCCACACTCTCCCGCAACTCGCCGGCAATCGGCACAATCTTCGGCTTCGCCATCACCAGCACCGTATCAATGTTGACGATCTTGTACCCCGCCGTCGCCACCTCTTCCAGCGCCGTCTTCAAAAACACACTCGAGGCCGCCCCCTTCCACCGCGGATCGCTCGGCGGAAAGAAAGTCCCGATATCCCCCGCGCTCACCGCCCCGAGCAGAGCATCGGTAATCGCATGCAGCAACACATCGCCATCCGAGTGCCCGGCCAGACCCTCCGGATGTTCAATCGCAAGTCCGCCAATCACCAGCGGCACGCCCGCTTTGAACGTATGCGAATCAAACCCATAACCAATCCTCATCATCAAATCATCTCAGGAGCCGAGAAGGCTCAACACCGATTGTCACCGATTCCACCGATTCGTGTTTCGGTTTCTTCAATTCATTGTCCATCACAATTCGCTTGACTGCCAAAGTTCATCAGCAAAGCAACCTCGATAGAAGTCGCACGCAGATAATGCATAGTCTGCGATTCGTGTTGCCGAACGATCTGCTCCACAGCCTTCAATTCCACCAGCAAACAATCACCAACAATCAAATCCGCTCGAAATATCCCAACAACAACTCCACGAAAGCTAACTGGGACCGGAACCTCGGTCTTTACGGTCAAACCAGCCTGAGTCAACGCAAATCGCATAGCCTCCCGATAAACCGATTCAAGAAACCCATACCCCAACTCGTTATAAACATCATAAAAAACACCAATCACCCGCTCAGTCAGTTCAACATGCTTACCTGTCATTCGTCTTTGATCCGTGTCATCCGTGCTCATCCGTGTTAAGCCTTACGTCCTGCTCAGATAAAACTCCGCCAACTCAATATCCCCCGGCTGAGTAATCTTAAAATTCCTGGCCGACCCCGAAACCACCCAAACCTCGATCCCCGCCCGTTCCAGCAGACTAGCCTCATCGGTCCCGGAAAACTCATCCGTCTCCGCCTCCACAAACGCCCTT
>WNFC01021631.1_pt1 | contig 10998 bp, 3 predicted proteins | sample 5400541 | NCBI WGS metagenome assembly WNFC01 (sample SAMN13153342, study PRJNA577476) | soil metagenome | isolation source: 120 cm saprolite under Douglas fir tree site 2 hole 2 replicate 1 | place: USA:California | collected 2015-04-18
GGGTAGCCGCCGCTGTTCCACCAGTCGTCGATGCGACCGTCCACGGCGCGCACCGGCGGGTTCGTCGGCTCGGACGTGTCCGCCGTCGCTGGGCGCCAGACCGCGAGGTTGCGGTCGACGTGTGGCCGTTCAATGCCCGTCATCGTGTCCATTCGCCCGGCGTCCACGAGCCCGGTGTCGATGCCCGGGTCGCCGGTCACGAGGTCGGGTCCACCGTCGCGGGCGTCGATCGTGTCGTCGCCGGGCCCGCCGTCGAGGAAGTCGTAGCCCAGGCCGCCGGCGAGGTAGTCGTTCCCGTCGCCCCCGTAGAGATGGTCGTGGCCGCCGAGCCCGATCAGCGTGTCGTCGCCGCCGAGGCCGCAGATCACGTCGTTCCCCTCCGTTCCGACGAGGAGGTCGTTCCCGGCGGTGCCCCAGAGCGTGCACCCGGGAGGCGCGGGAGCGAGCGGCTGCCACGCGGGAGCCGTATTGAAATCGCCGGCGCTCAGCTGATGCTGACTGCTTCCGTCACGCGCCATCACCCAGATCTGCGAGTTCTGCGCGAACGCGATCTGCGTTCCATCCGGAGACCAGGCAGGCGAGTCGGCGTAGCCGTTGGCGTTAACGAGCACGCGGATGTTGCTCCCGTCCGCGTTCATCGCGTCGATGGCGCTGTTGCGCGAAAAAGCGATCGTGGTCCCGTCCGGCGACCACGCCGGCGAGCCTGCGAAGGCCGTGTCGTCCGTCACCGCCGTCTCCTTCGCCGCGGCGACGTCGAGCACGTAGATCTCGCTCGTCGAGTACTGGCCGGCGTCGGTCGCCGCGAACGCGACCTTGCCGCCGTCCGGCGACCAGGTCGGATGCGACACCCAGCCGTAGGCGCCGCTCGTCAGGGCTCGCCGGCCGCTTCCGTCTGCCTTCACGACCCAGATCTGGGAGCCGTTTGCGAACGCGATCTGCGTTCCGTCCGGAGACCAGGCGGGGTCCCTGTCGCCCGAGTCGGTCGCCACGAGGTGGGCGCCGCTCCCATCCGGGTTCATGACGAGGATGCCGTTGTTGCCGGCCCAGTGCGTCGTGACGGCGAGCTGGGATCCGTCCGGCGACCAGGCCGGTGTCGAGTCGCCGACGTTGAGCTCGACGCCCCACTGGCCGCTGCCGTCCGGGTTCATCGACGCGATGCCGCCGACGGCCGCGAATGCGATGCGGCCGTTGGCGTGTTGCGCCCCCGTGCGGGCGCCGAAGGCGTCGGAACCGAGCAAGCCGCCGAGCGCTACCACCACTATCCCGAGGAGTAAGCGGGACATGTTGCGCCTCCTGTCCGAAGATCGCCTGACCGTACGCCGGCGCTGTAACCGCCCGATCAAGACGGTGTTCGGATGCGGGGCGAAAGTGTTCGGACTTTGCGGCTACGCGGTCGCGAGCTGCTCGCGCAGGTCGCGGTGGGCCGGGAGGTACAGGCTCTCGACGTACTCGACGACCATGCGATTCGTGTTGAAGCGCGCGCCGAGCTGAGCGATCGAGTTGCGCATCAGCCCGACCCAGCGCTGCGGCACGCCTTGCGCGTCACGCTCGTAGTACGCCGGCAGCACGTGCTGCTCGAGCACCGCGAACAACGCCTCCGCATCGGCGGCGTCCTGCTCCTCGTCGCTTGCCGCGACGGCGTCGCCGCCGATCGCGAAGCCGGTCTCCGGCGAGTACCCCTCGACCCACCAGCCGTCGAGAATCGAGCAGTTGAGCCCACCGTTCAGCGCCGCCTTCATGCCCGACGTGCCGGACGCCTCGAGCGGACGCCGCGGCGTGTTCAACCAGACGTCGACACCCTGCACGAGGTAGCTCGCGAGCGTCATCTCGTAGTCCTCGAGGAAGACGATCCGGCCGTTCGCGCGCGGCTCGAGGGCAAACTCGACGACGCGCCGGATCAACGCTTTGCCGCCCTCGTCGGCGGGATGCGCCTTGCCCGCGAGCACGAGCTGTAGCGGCCGTTCCGCGTCGTTCAGCAGTGCCGTGAGCCGGTCCGGATCGCCGAAGAGAAGATCCGCACGCTTGTATGTGGCGAAGCGCCGCGCGAAACCGATCGTCAGCGCCTGCGGATCGAACCCGCCCCCTTGGCCGCGCGACTGCTGCATGTAGCGGAGCAGAGCGTCCTTCGCCGCGCCGTGCACGCCCCACAGCGTCTCGTCGTCGAGGTCGTATGCGTGCGCGAAGTCCGGTGTCCCGGTCTCCTCCTCGGCGCCGAGGGCGCCGGCCAGGCTGTCCGAGATCCACGTGCGCGCATGCACGCCGTTCGTGATCGAGCGGATCGGGACGTCACCGACGGGCCGCTCGGGCCAGAGGTCGTGCCACATCTCGCGTGAAACCTCGCCGTGCAGCGCCGACACGGCGTTGGCGTACGCGGACGTGCGCAGTGCGAACGGCGTCATGCCGAAGCCGGTCTCGTCGGGCGTCACGCGGCCGAGCGCGACACACTCCTCCCACTGGAATCCTCCGCGCGCCGCGAGCGCTGCGACGTTCCGCTGCACGAGCGCGGCGTCGAACACCTCGTTCCCGGCCGGGACCGGCGTGTGAGTCGTGAACACAGTGGAGGCGCGCAGCTGCTGCAGTGCGGCATCGCGGTCGATCCCCTGTTCCTCGACGAGCTCTCGCAGCCGTTCGAGCTGGAGGAACGCGGAGTGGCCCTCGTTCAGGTGGTAGACCGTCGCCTCGATGCCGAGCTCGCGGAGCGCGCGAATGCCGCCGACGCCGAGCACGATCTCCTGGTGGATCCGGTGCTCGCGGTCGCCGCCGTACAGCGCGTCGGTGATCTCGCGGGCCCAGTCCGGGTTCTCCTCCACGTCAGTGTCGAGCAGGTAGAGCTGTGTGCGCCCGACCTGGGCACGCCACACCTGGGCGTGCACCGGCGCGAGCGCGTCGGTGCCGCGCGCGAGCTCGACCGTGACCGTTATCCCTTCGCGCGTGACGGGCAGGCGGTCGAAGTCGTTCACGGGATAGCGTTCGACCTGGCGGCCGGTCTCGTCGAGCTGCTGGCGGAAGTAGCCCTCGCGGTACAGGAGGCCCACGGCGACGAGCGGCAGCCCGAGCTCCGACGCCGACTTGAGATGGTCGCCGCTGAGGACGCCAAGCCCGCCCGAGTAGATCGGGAGGCTCTCGTCGAGGCCGAACTCGGAAGAGAAGTACGCGACGCAGAAGCCCTCGTCCTCCTGCCGGCGTTCCCACCACGTCGGGCGCTCGAGCTCGGCTGCGGCGGCTGCGAGCAGCTGCTGTACGCGCTCTACATATTCGGGCGTCAGACTGTGGGCGAGGTCCTTGTCCGAGAGCTCCGCGAGCAGCGCCGTCGGGTTGTGGTGGAGCGCGGCGAAGCGCTCCGGGTCGAGGTCGGCGAAGAGTGCGCGGGCGCCGGGGAGCCAGCTGAACGAGAGGTTGCCGGCAACGACGCAGAGAGCTTCACGAAGCGCCGCGGGACTATCGATCATGTGATGTGAATTCCTCCGGGATCCGGCACGTAATACGCCGGACCGCCCGGCGACCGAGGCACACTAGCGGCTCGTTCCGCCCGCGAATGCTGCTGCTAGCCTTGAGTCACCCCGGAGAGCTTTGAAAGGCAGCTTGGCGACCGGGTTACCAAACGCCTAAAGAGCCCGTGCGCGCTGCCCCGGCGCTCCCGGACCCTTAGGTGGGAGCGAACGAATGCCGGGAACGCGACCCAGACTCGAAGCCGTACTCCGTGAGCGCATCGCAGTGCTCGACGGCTCGTGGGGCGTGCTCATCCAGAGCCAGGTGCGCGGCGAGGAGGCGTACCGCGGCGAGCGGTTCCGCGACCATCCGCGCGACGTCGCCGGCGATCCCGACCTGCTGAACATCACGAGGCCGGAGGTCGTCGCGCGTATCCACGACGAGTACTTCGCCGCGGGCGCCGACATCGCGACGACGAACACGTTCACCGCGACAACGATCGGGCAGTCCGACTACGCGCTCGAGGACGCCGTGTACGAGATGAACCTCGAGGGTGCACGGCTCGCACGCCGCGCCGCCGACGGCTGGACGGCGAAGACGCCCGCCAAGCCACGCCTCGTCGCCGGCGCCGTCGGCCCGCTGAACGTGACGCTTTCGCTCTCGCCGCGCGTCGACGATCCGGCGTACCGCGCCGTGACGTTCGACGCGGTTCGCGACGCCTACGCGCACCAGATGCGGGCGTTGCGCGAGGGCGGCGTCGACCTGCTCCTCATCGAGACCATCTTCGACTCACTGAACGCAAAGGCCGCGATCTCCGCTGCCCTCGACACGGCGCCGGAGCTACCGCTCTGGCTCTCGTTCACCGCGGTCGACAAGAGCGGCCGCAACCTCTCCGGCCAGACCGCCGAGGCGTTCTGGGTATCCGTCGAGCATGCCCAGCCGCTCGTCGTCGGCGTGAACTGCTCCCTTGGCGCAGCCGATATGCGCCCGTTCGTCGAGGATCTCTCGCAGCTCGCGACGACGTGGGTCTCGTGCTATCCGAATGCAGGCCTCCCGAACGAGTTCGGCGCGTATGACGAGCAGCCGCACGACACGAGCGGGGTGCTCGGACAGTTCGCACGCGACGGCCTCGTCAACATCGTCGGCGGCTGCTGCGGCACCACGCCGGATCACATTCGGGCGATCGTCGCAGCCGTCGACGGCGTTCCTCCGCGAGCGATCCCCGAGCGGCGACAGGGCACGGTCTTCAGCGGCCTCGAGCCCTTCGCGATCACGCCGGACACCAACTTCGTGATGATCGGCGAGCGCACGAACGTCACCGGCTCGGCGCGCTTCCGCCGCCTGATCGAGGCCGGCGACTACAACGCCGCGCTCGAGGTCGCGCTCGAGCAGGTGCGTGGCGGCGCGAACCTCCTGGACGTGAACATGGACGCCGACCTGCTCGACGGCCCGTCCGCGATGACGCGTTTTCTCAATCTGGTTGCGACCGAGCCGGAGATCGCACGGCTGCCGATCGTCGTCGACAGCTCGCGCTGGACGGTGCTCGAGGCCGGGCTGAAATGCCTGCAGGGCAAGGGCATCGTGAACTCGCTCAGTCTGAAGGAGGGCGAGGAGGCGTTCCTCGAGCAGGCTCGCGCGGTGCACCGCTACGGCGCCGGTGTCGTCGTGATGGCCTTCGACGAGCAGGGCCAGGCCGAGACGGTCGAGCGCAAGCTCGCGATCTGCGAGCGCGCCTACCGTCTACTCGTCGACGTCGTCGGCTTCCCGCCCGAGGATCTCGTCTTCGACGTGAACGTGCTCGCCGTCGCGACGGGGATCGAAGAGCACAACGGCTTCGCGAAGGCGTTCATCGAGGCGTTGCCGCTCGTGAAGGAGCGCTGCCCCGGCGTGAAGACGAGCGGGGGCATCTCGAACCTCTCGTTCTCGTTCCGTGGGAACAACGTCGTCCGCGAGGCGATGCACTCCGCGTTCCTCTTCCACGCGATCGCCGCCGGCCTCGACATGGGCATCGTCAACGCGGGCCAGCTCGTCCTCTATGAGGACATCGAACCCGGGTTGCTCGAACGGGTCGAAGACGTGATCTTCGACCGGCGCCCCGACTCGACCGAGCGGCTCGTCGAGTACGCCGGGACAGTGCGCGGCGAAGGCACGCGCCGCGAGCGCGACCTCGGCTGGCGCGAGACGCCCGTCGAGAAGCGGCTCGAGCACGCGCTCGTGCACGGCATCGTCGACTTCATCGAGGCCGACGCCGAGGAGGCGAGGCAGCAGTACGAGCGCCCGCTCGAAGTGATCGAAGGCCCGCTCATGGCCGGCATGCAGGTCGTCGGCGATCTCTTCGGCTCCGGGAAGATGTTCCTGCCTCAGGTCGTGAAGAGCGCGCGGGCGATGAAGCGCGCGGTCGCGTACCTCGAGCCGTACATGGAGGAGGAGAAGGCCGCCGGCGGCGCCGGCCGCACGCAGGGCAAGGTCGTGCTCGCGACGGTGAAGGGCGACGTGCATGACATCGGCAAGAACATCGTCGGCGTCGTGCTGGGGTGCAACAACTACGAGGTCGTCGACCTCGGCGTGATGGTGCCGGGCGACACGATCCTCGACACCGCGCTCGAGACGGGCGCCGACATCGTTGGGCTCTCGGGCCTGATCACCCCGTCGCTCGATCAGATGGTCGACGTCGCGCGCGAGATGTCGCGGCGCGGCCTCGACCTGCCGCTCTTGATCGGCGGCGCGACGACGTCGCGGCAGCACACCGCCGTCAAGATCGCACCGGAATACGAGCAGCCCGTCGTACACGTACACGATGCGTCCCGCGTCAGCGCCGTCGTCGGCGATCTGCTCGATCCGGCGCGCCGCCTCCGCCTCGACGGCGAGAACCGCGAGCTCCAGGAACGGCTGCGCGTGCAACACGCGGAGAAGGAGCGCAAGCCGCTCCTCCGGATCGAGGCCGCCCGCGCAAACCGTCACCGCGTCGCCTTCGATGACCTGCCGGCGCCGGCGTTCACCGGCACGCGGATCGTCGAGCCGTCGCTCGAGACGTTGCGCGGGTACATCGACTGGCAGTTCTTCTTTCATGCGTGGGAGCTGAAGGGACGCTTTCCGGCGATCCTCGACCAGCCCGCGGCGCGCGAGGTCTACGACGACGCGCAGCAGTTGCTGGACGAGATCGTCGCGGGCAAGCTGCTCGGCGCGCGCGGCGTGTACGGGTTCTGGCGGGCAGCCGCCGACGGCGACGACATCGTCCTGGGAGACACCATGCGGTTCTGCTTCCTCCGGCAGCAGTCCGACTACGGCGACTCGCGTCCGAACCGGTCGCTCGCCGACTACGTTGCGCCCGCGCGCGACCATGTCGGCGCCTTCGCCGTCACCGCCGGCATCGGGGCGGAGGAGCTCTCGGCGCGGTTCGAGGCCGAGTTGGATGACTACCGCTCGATCATGGCCAAGGCGCTCGCCGACCGCCTTGCTGAGGCATTCGCGGAGTACCTGCACGAGGTCGCGCGGCGCGAGTGGTATGAGACCGGCCCGCAGCTCTCGAAAGAAGACCTCTCCGCGGAGCGCTTCCGCGGCATCCGGCCGGCGTTCGGCTACCCCGCCTGTCCTGATCACACCGAGAAGCGGAAGCTGTTCGAGCTGCTCGGCGCGGAGGACGTCGGCATCGCGCTCACCGAGTCGTATGCGATGACGCCGGCCGCGAGCGTCAGCGGCATCTACCTCGGACACCCCGAGGTGCGCTACTTCTCCGTCGGCCGCGTGGGCCGCGATCAGGTCGCCGACTATGCGGCGCGCAAGGGATTCTCACTCGGCGACGCAGCCGACATGCGGCGTGCGAGGGCGCTCGCACTGCGGCGCAGCGACCTCGCTGCCGGGTGGACGACCGACAAGCCCGCCAAGCCTGGCCCGCCGTGCACCGCCGGCCCCGACGAGTCGAGCATCGTCCAGACCGCGCGCGTCGATCCGTCGTTCACCTGGAAGGACGGTGTGACGAACGTCGGTTCCGAGGTCGACATCTTCCGGAGCGCGCGTGAGGCGAGACAAGACTGGCGCGTCTCGACGCTCGACCTGATGACGACGTGCCTGCTGCAGAGCGCGCGGGCCGGCATAGGGAAGTCTGTGCGTGTGAGCGTCGTATCCGCGAAGCGTTTGTCTGTGTCGTCCTCGGCCGAGCGCGCGCTCCACTACCGCTTCGTCCTCGCGCTGCGCTCGACGCGGACGGTGCAGCTCGTCGCCGACGTCGTCGCGCTCGGCCGCGGGCGGGTGACGCTCGTTCTCCACACACTGACCGTGCGCAACCCGCTGCCTGCGACCGTGGTGAACACGCTCGTCGGCGTGCTCGCCGGCCGGCTCAACGCGGGCAGCCTCACCGCCTGAGCCAGGCGGCGGCGGTAGGTCTCCAGAGGGAGCCGAACGCTCCGCTATCGTGGCCTCCGGCGCCCACGGGGGCGCCGATCTATACGCATGCGGACGACGCTGAAGAGAGGAATGGGTCGTGCCGCGACCGTGAACGGCAACGGTCGCGCGGTCCTGCCGCCCGGAGTGCTCGAGCCGATGCGGCGCTACCGCCCGCCGGAGCCGCCGCGGCGCTCGACCCGCAGCAAGATCGGCCGCGTCTTCGGCTGGATCCTCCTCGCGCTCGTGGTCATCGTCTCCGGTCTCGGCGGCGGTGTGTACCTCTACGGGCACGAGACGCTGAACTCGATCGCAGCGCATACGCCGGGTGTCGTCAAGTCGCAGAAGGACCTGCAGGCGCCGACGGCGTCCCAGCCTGCGGTTGCCCTGCTCATCGGCTACGACGCGCGTGCCGGTGCAGGCGGCTTCGGTGCGGCCGACTCGCGCTCCGACACGATCATGCTCGTGCGCGCCGATCCGCAGACCAACACGCTCTCTCTGCTCTCGTTCCCGCGCGACCTCCAGGTGCCGATCTACTGCGATCCGACGACCGCGCTCCGCACCGACCGCATCAACTCCGCCTGGACGAGCTGCAAGAACCTCAACGCGCGCGGAACGCTCGACACGGTGGAGAAGCTGACGGGAATCTCGGTCAACTACGTGATCACGATCAACTTCCACGGTTTCAAGCTGCTCGTGAACAAGCTCCACGGCGTCTATATGCAGGTCGACCACCGGTACTACATCGCTCCGCATACGGGGACGGCGGCGATCAATCTCGAACCGGGATACCAGCGGCTCGACGGCGAGGAGGCGCTCGACTTCGTCCGCTTTCGCCACACCGACTCGGACTTCTACCGGCTCGCGCGGCAGCAGTTGTTCCTCGAAGCGCTCAAGGACCGCCTTGCGACGAATCTCTCGGTCTTCGACATCCCGAGGGTCATCGGCGCGCTGAAGAACAACGTCGAGATCGGCCGAGGCGGCGGCGGCGCGCCGAGCATCAGCGAGATCCAGGCGTACGCCGGGCTCGCCTACCACCTCGGCGGCGGCCACCTCTTCCGCGTGACGATTCCGAACCTCCAGAACTGTGGCTTCCTCAACGCGCAGGTCTGCGCGCAACCGGCGGACATCCAGGCGGCCGTGCAAAGCTTCGAGCATCCGGACGTGAGCCTGCCGAAACGTGCGAACGCCGTGGCGCTCGGCCGCAAGCCGCAGCAGCCAAAGCAGCCTTTGCTGAAGCCCGCGCAGATCACGACGCTCGTCCTCAACGGGACGACGGTTCCGGGCCTCGCGCGCGATACGTCGTACAAGCTCGCGCTGATCGGCTACCACACGGTGCAGCTGCCGACGCAGATTCTCGCCGACGCGCCGCACCAGACGTATGACACCACGTTCGTCTACTACGACTCGGTGCAGGCCCACGCGAAGCAGGCAGCGCGTGAGGTGAGCGCCGCATTCGGCCTGCACACGCGGATCGCGCCGCTGCCGGCGGAGATCGCGCCACTGGCGCAGGAGTCAGGAAACCCGCTCGTCGTGACCGTCGTCGGCTCGAGCTTCACAGGTGAGCTGATCAATCCGCAGGCGCACATCGTGCCGACGCCGGTGCACCAGGCGCCTTCGGTGCGGATCGACCCGGGTCTCACGCTCAGCTCGATCCAGAGCGTGCGCGCGAAGCTGCACTTCAGGCCGATGGTTCCGCACGCGATCGAGTCGCATTCGACGCTCACCTCGATGGACCCCGTGCGCGCGTACAAGCCGGCGGTGGGGCACACCGCGCTCTGCCTGACCTTCGTCACCGGCGCGGGCAACGTCTACTGGCAGATCATGGAGACGGACTGGACCTCGGCCCCGATCGTGCGGCATCCCACCGATCACGTCACGCTTCACGGCCGTAGGTTCGACCTGTACACGACCGGCGGCAACATCCACATGATCGTGCTCCGCCGCGGCGGGGCGAGCTACTGGGTCGTCAACACCCTGCGCGACGAGCTCTCGAACGAGACGATGCTCGCGATCGCCAAGGGCCTCCTGCCACTCGGAAAGTAGGCTTCTCGCATGGCGAAGATCGGAATGTTCGGCGCCGGCTACGTCGGTCTTGTGACCGGCGCGTGCTTCGCCGACCTCGGACACGAGGTCGTGATCCGCGACGTCGTGCCCGAGCGGATCGAGCGGCTGCAGGCCGGCGAGGTACCGATCTACGAGCCGGGGCTCGAGCTCGTGCTCGAGCGCAACAAGGAGCGCATCCACTTCACGCTCGACATCGTCGAGGCCGTGGACGGCGCCGACTTCCTCTATGTCGCGGTCGGGACGCCGCCGACGGCGTCGGGGGACGCCGATCTCGCCGCTGTCTGGTCCGTGATCGACGAGCTGCCGGTCGACGTCCCCGGCCGCCCCGTGGTCGTGATGAAGAGCACGGTGCCGGTCGGCACGGGGGCGCACGTCCGGGCGCGCCTCGACGCCCGCGGCCTCACGGGAGTGGGCTACGTCTCGAATCCGGAGTTCCTTGCCGAGGGCAGCGCCGTCGCCGACTTCATGGCGCCCGACCGGATCGTCGTCGGCGCCTTCGACGACGCCGACGCCGACCGCGTGATCGAGCTCTTCAGCGGGGTCGAGACGGAGATCGTGCGCAGCGACGTCCCGTCGGCCGAGCTTGTGAAGCTCGCCGCGAATGCGTTCCTCTCGACGCGCATCAGCTTCATCAACGAGATCGCGAACGTCTGCGAGCTCGTCGGTGCGGACGTCGTCGACGTCGCGCGCGGCGTCGGGCTCGATCATCGCCTCGGGCCGCACTTCCTCCGCGCAGGGATTGGCTTCGGTGGCTCGTGCTTCCCCAAGGACGTGACCTCGCTGAAGCAGCTCGCGGGGAATTCCGGCTACCAGTTCATGCTCCTCCACGCGGTGTGGGAGGTGAACGAGCTCCAGAAGCGGCGCGTCGTCCAAAAGCTCGAGAAGCACCTCGGCGCCCTGCGCGGCAAGAGGATCGCGCTCCTCGGACTCGCGTTCAAGCCGAACACCGACGACATGCGCGAAGCGCCGAGCCGCGTGATTGCGTACCGGCTGCTCGCCGAGGGCGCAGAGGTCCGCGCCTGGGACCCGATCGCGCGCCCCGACGACCTGCGCGGGATCGAATTGTGCGACACGGTGCTCGACGCGGTGCGGGACGCCGACGCCGCGGTGATCGTGACGGAG
>WNFC01022644.1_pt1 | contig 10998 bp, 9 predicted proteins | sample 5400541 | NCBI WGS metagenome assembly WNFC01 (sample SAMN13153342, study PRJNA577476) | soil metagenome | isolation source: 120 cm saprolite under Douglas fir tree site 2 hole 2 replicate 1 | place: USA:California | collected 2015-04-18
CGTTGTACTCTCCAGACGTACCCGTGGTCAAAGTTCGCACGACGTTTCGTTCCGTATCCGTGACGATGACTGTAGCCCCGGTCATGGCGCCTCCGGTTTGATCGCTGACCGTCCCAAGAATTCGCCCGGCCGTGCCCTGTGAAAACGCCGGAAGGCAAAGCAGAAGCGCCACAAGCGTGACACCCAACACCTGCAGAGCTTTCTTACTTGTGCTCGATGGCAATGCCAACTTGATGATTGTTTCTGATGATTTCATAAGCTCACACCCCTTTCCCCAAGGATTCACGCTGAAAGGTACATGCGTTTCCATTTTTGCTCCCCCTCGCGCCGGTAAGGCCACCTGCGCAATTGAAAGAAGACCTACTCCACAGTCCCTGGCCTAAGTTGCTTTCATCCGGACCGGGCCTACTTACATTTTTTTGCGAGAGAAACTTTCCACCCCAAAGCACCCAAAGAACAGATTTCAAAGCGAGTTAGGCTTCGCCAACCCACATGAATATTGTTCCCATCTCGGGACGTACTGCTGCTTTTAACGCTATTCCGCGCAACCTTAAGGAAACCTTAAGATGGATAAAATGTGGCCGGTATGCTGAACATACCACGGACGGCCGGGATGGCCTCCCGCCGCCCACTCCTCTCAAGGAATCCTTTGACTCCCGCGCGGTTGTTGTCCAAAGGCCTCGAGGTCTCCAATGCGGAATCTCTGGTGGGCTAGTTTGGCTTTGAATGTCGGGTTCGGTAGCACAGGCACTCTTGCCTGTGCAGTCCTCTTGTAGAGCACGCTACGCGGCGCACAGCCAGCCCCTCATAGGGGCTCGGGGTAAAGAGTGGCTGTGCTACTTCCAACCTAGACCACAACCGTTTGGCCGCTGTCTTTGCGTCTGGATTGCGGGACGGGGTACAATGAATTTTTCGCGCATGCGTGCGGGAAAAAAGATCCGCGTCTGCGAATTGTTTCTTGTACGCAGGGCCGCCGAGCCCGCCGCTAGAACAGGAAGCATTTTCCGAAGAAAACAGCGCGACGGAGCCGCAACCGAACTCCACTTCAGCGGCTAAACAGGTTGCGGAAAAATGTGGTTTCAGGCCTTCAGGGGGTAAAACCCCGGAAGAAAATGTAACCTGTATGTCGTGCTTGAAGGCACGACCCACAAAACTTAAGAGTTTTTCCGCAGCCTGTAAAGCCGACTTCAAAAAGCCTAGCTTCGGCCGGGCTGAAGAGTTTTTGTGAGAACTCGGAATTGATCTATGTAGCGCCCGCACTTCAGGCGGGCACTGTAGATTCAAGCAGATGCGCACCTAAAGGTGAGCGCTACAGGGGCCGCTGCGGAGTTGCCACACAGACTCTGAAGCCCGGGCCTGAAAAATTTAGGCGGGCTCCAAGTAGAGCCCGCACCCGGGAAGAGTCGGGATCACGCGCGCGGCGCGGCGAGTTTTTTAGCTGCACAAAAGGATTGTGATGCGAGTCGATACCATGATCGACCGGGTGGTCGCCCGGTTTATCGGTACCAAGCACGAGCGCGACGTCAAGCAGATTCAGCCGCTGGTGAACGCGATCAACGCTCTGGCGCCGGAATACGAACAGCTGAGTGACGCCCAGATGCTCGAGAAGACGGCGCAGCTGCGGACACAGGTGAAAGAGCGCCTCGGCGAACTTCCCCTTGACGATCCGCAGTTCAAGGAGCGATGCAAAGAGGCGCTCGAACCGGCGCTGGTGACGGCGTTTGCGCTGGTGCGCGAAGCGGGCCGCCGGAAGCTCGGCATGCGGCACTTCGACGTGCAGTTGATCGGCGGCATCGTGCTGCACGAGGGCAAAATCGCCGAGATGAAGACGGGAGAAGGCAAGACTCTCGTCGCGACGCTTCCCGCGGTCCTGAATGCGATGACCGGGCTCGGCGTTCACATCGTCACGGTCAACGATTACCTGGCGCGGCGCGACGCGGAATGGATGAGCCCGATTTACCGCGCGCTGGGATTGAGCGTGGGCGTGATCGTCCACGACCTGAGCGACGCCGAGCGGCGAGCCGCCTACGGCGCGGACATTACCTACGGCACGAACAACGAATTCGGCTTCGACTATCTCCGCGACAACATGAAGTTCGACCTGGTGGAATGCGTGCAGCGCGGCCACCAGTTCGGCATCGTCGACGAAGTGGACTCCATCCTGATCGACGAAGCCCGCACGCCGCTGATCATCTCTGGACCGGCGGAAGAATCGACCGACAAGTATTACCGTATCGATAAAATAATTCCTAAATTAATTCAGGATATCGATTACACGGTCGATGAAAAGCACAGGACCGCCACGCTCACCGAAGAAGGCGTAAGCAAGACCGAAAAGCTGTTGGGACTCGGCAATATGTACGACCCGCAACACATGGAGACGATTCACCACGTCTACCAGGGCCTCCGCGCCCACACGCTCTACCACCGCGACGTCGAGTACGTGCCCGGCCGGCGCTGGTCGGACGGCCTTCACCAGGCCGTCGAGGCCAAGGAGGGAGTCAAGATCGAGCGCGAGAACCAGACCCTCGCCACGATCACCTTCCAGAATTATTTTCGGATGTACAAAAAACTTGCGGGCATGACCGGAACGGCGGAAACCGAGGCCACCGAGTTCAACAAGATCTACAAGCTGGACGTTTCGCTGATTCCCACGAATCGCCCGCTCCGCCGAGCGGAAAATCCAGACGTCGTTTACCGCACAGCTGGGGAAAAATACGAAGCCGTGGTTAACGGCATAATGCAGGAAGACAACAGCTACGCGTTCGGCCTCCGGCAGATTCACGAATCGGGGCAGCCGGTGCTGGTGGGCACAATTTCGATCGAAAAATCCGAGCACCTGGCCAATTTGCTGAAAAAAGCGGGGATTCCGCACCAGGTGCTGAACGCGAAGCAGCACGAGCCGATGACGCGCGACCATTGCTTGCGCGAAAAGCTGGCCATCCCCTACATCGCGGCGCCGGCGGTCATCGGCGCGGATAGCTCAAACGGAGGCTCGGCCCAGAATATGGTCCTGTTCCAGCAGGAAGGGAAAATCTTTCAGGTGCCCGCCGACCAGTGGAAGCCCATCTATAACCAGTATGTCGAGCAGTGCCGCACTGAACATGATGAAGTGATTGCCCTTGGCGGCCTGCACATTCTGGGCACGGAACGCCATGAAGCGCGGCGCATCGACAATCAGCTTCGGGGGCGCGCCGGCCGGCAAGGCGATCCGGGCTCGTCACGTTTTTTCCTGTCGCTCGAGGACGACCTGCTGCGCGTATTTGGCGGCGAACGCGTGAAGGCCCTGATGTACCGGTTGGGCATGACCGAAGGCATCCCTATCGAGTCCAAGCTGATCTCACGCCGGATCGAGAACGCTCAAAAAGCCGTAGAGGCGCAGAACTTCGAGGCTCGCAAACACCTGCTCGAGTATGACGACGTGATGAACAAGCAGCGCGAGACGATTTATTCGATTCGACGTTCCGCGCTCGAAGGAAAAGAACAGAAGGACTACGCGCTCGGCATCGCCGAAGACATCGCGCGCGAACTCGCCGACACTTTCTGCCCGCAGAATGAGCACCCGGAGAAATGGAACGTCACGCAATTCGCCGCCGAAGTGCTGAATCAATTCGGAATCGACGTGAAGACGGCCGGGATCGATACGGGCAAGATGAGCCACAACGAACTGGCGGATACGCTTGTGACGCGGGTCAAGGAACGCTACGCCGAGAAGGAAAAGATGTTTGGTGAAACAATGATGCGCTGGCTGGAACGCCGCATCATTCTCGATATCGTTGACACGCAATGGAAAGACCACCTGCTCACGCTCGATCACCTGAAGGAAGGAATTGGGCTGCGCGGGTACGGGCAGAAAGATCCTCTGGTCGAATTCAAGAAGGAAGCCTTCACCCTCTTCGAAGATATGATGGGGCGCATCGACACCGAAACCGTGCGGTACCTGTTCCTGGTTCAACCCGCCAAGCCTGAAGACGAAGCACGCGAAATCGAACGACGGCAACGCCGCCAGCAGCAGGAGTTACAATATCAGGCGGGCGCCGCACAGGCCGAAGAGCCCAAGCCAATCCGCACTGGCGCGAAAGTCGGCCGGAACGAACCATGTCCCTGCGGGAGTGGAAAGAAATACAAGAAATGCCACGGGGCAGCCGCTTAGACGCCACGCAGCCTCTTCCGTCGCAGAAGAGGAAGAATTTCCGACTTCCAACGAGGGAGCCGGTTTCCCGCGCCAGCTCGGGCACCTGAAACTGGCTGAAAAAATTTCTGCCGCGGCAACTAGAAATTGAGGACCAAACCCGTTCCGAAAGAGTAGTTGGTCTGCATCGCGGACTGGAAACGCGTGCCGATGTAGTCGCCCTGAAATCGCCAATAGGCGCGCGAGCCAATCTTAAAGTCCAGTCCCCCCCCACCCATGAGTCCGAGCGCGGAGTTACTGCCGATAGTGGCGGTCTGAGTAAACCGGAAGTGCTGCCAGCCCACCAGGACATGGACCCACGGCTCGAACCTGCCCACGTTGTGCACGGTCACGTGCGGTCCGCCCCCGACGAAGAATGACTTCGCCGTCAAAGAGGGCGTCGTCGGCGTGTGTCCGAAACCCATGACGGCAGTGCCTTCGATACCGAGCCAGTTGTTCATATAACGGGTAAAATCCGTATTGAAGCCGTTGGTATGAAAGGACTGGCCGAGCGCTTTGTAATGCTGGTACTGATAGCCAAATCCGAGTTGCCAGGGTGCACGATCCGACGGATGAAACGTAGCCGGAGCGGCGGGTTCACCGGGGCTACTTGCATCGAACGCCGCTGGAGCATCTTGTGCCGCCGTGGTCATTGACAGAAACAAAATCGCCCCGCATAGCACGAATAACTTACGCATTTGGATGACCCTCCTCACATCCCAACCTGCGATTTCACTGCGGCATACATCTTCACCTCTGCATTTTGCTCTGTCCACGCAAAACAAGGGGTAAGTTTCCGGCAAGTCAACAGTTGCGCTCCCTGGCGGGGTGCGGGCTCTCCTGGGAGCCCGCCACAATTTGGATAAGCGAGGGATATTCCCGCCGCCAAATGAAGGCGTGTCCAGCTAGGCAATTTCCTCCAGCTCGCAAGCGGCCCGTGAAATCGCGGTCGAAACATCTCCAAGCATCAATGCTCTGAACGCTCCTGGGCTCTGAAGGCTACTGGGCTCTGAGCGCTACTGAGGATACCCTCGCGGGGTAGATTCTACTCGCCAGACTGAAGCCCCGGGTCATGCCTTCACCCGAGCAGAATTTAAATCTTTATGAAACAATAAGTTACTTGGATACCTCAAGCTGGCAGAGGGCGTGCTCTATTAAACCATTAAAGTCGGAGTAGACTACGGTCGAGGTTTGAAACGATGACAACTTCCAGCCGAACATGCCAGGCGCCAAAATGTACCGTCGAAGTCCCTGCCGTTCTCAAGATGGAGGGTCTCTGTCTTAACCACTACCTAGAAGCGGCATTTCATAGGCTCGCAGCGGCCACACAAGAATTTCAAAGTGGACGGGACGTGGATGACCCCACGATGGACTGGCTGCTCGCTCAAGTGGATTTCGCAGTCGAAGTACTGGCCCAAGAAGATGTGAATTGGGACGCCAACCAACGATCCAAGCTGCTGGAATTGCTGCTCGGCGTAGCTAACTTGAGCGAATATATACGCCATAGCACTGTCGCGGCGCAGCTTACGGATTGAAGGGGTATCCGTTTGGCGTCCCGTCCTTCCCCCATGCTTGTGCGCGTATTCTCCGCGACTTAAAATTACGCAGTAGATCGAAGGTTGCGGTGAATGTTACTGCTCCCCTCTGTCAGATGGTGGTGTTTCGAATAACCCCGAGGAAAGCGAAACTTATTCTCAACCTTGTGCGGGGAAACAAACATGGCCAAAAAATCCAGCCCAATCCGCGAAAAGAATGACCCGCCGTCATCCACGCATTTTGAGGTGATGCTGGCGGCCGAGGTCAGCACGATTTCCCCAGTCGTGAATTGGGTGATGCACCTGGTAAGCGAGATGGAATATGGCGCGGGCAAGGAATTTGAAATTGAGATGGCGCTGCGTGAGTCGCTGGCGAACGCCGTCCTGCATGGGTGCAAAGCAGACCCAACCAAGAGAATCGAATGTTCCGTGACATGCGATGAACAGCGCGGAATCGTTATCGTCGTGCGCGATCCCGGAGCTGGCTTTGATCCCGCAAAGGTCCCCATCCCAACCGATGGCCAAAACGTTTTCTCCGACCACGGCCGCGGGATTTATCTGATCAATACGCTGATGGATGAAGTTCGATACGAGCGCAATGGCGCCGAAATCCACATGCGCAAGTATTGACGGCCATGCCAGTCGAGTCCACAAACAAACCCCAAAGTGCGCCGCCGGGCGATCTTGACCGGTTTCGCACGGACATGCCGCAGATCCCCGGTGTGAACAACGCGCGCCCCATCGCTTCGGCGAGCGCGACAAATGCCGATGCAAAACGTCTGGTGCAAATTGGCGGGTTAGCCGCGGCAGTGCTTTTGATGGGGATCGCAATTCTGTGGTGGATGAAACGCGCCTCTCACGGAGCGCCGGAATCTCCCACTTCGGATCCAGCGGCAGAGGTAACTGCGCCTCCGTTCATGGCGCAAGCGCCCGAGGGTCCAGATACCGAGGGCCCTACCGTTGCAGCAACCGCCGAAGAGCTTGCCGAGCCCTGGTCGTCGAAACAATTCACCTTTGTAAGGCCGTTCTCTCACGAACATCTGAATGCGATGGTGATCCGCCTCCCCGGTGGAGTCCTGTGGGCCTTTGCCCTTCGGGAAGCGTATGGAAAGTGTGAGCTGGAATACGTAACCGACCTGGGGCGACTCGCGAAGCAGTACGGGTACCGCGCTTCCCACCCCATGGTGGCCAGTCCGTGCAGCAGCACTGTCTATGACCCCTTGAAGGTCGGCCCGTTTGGCGGCAACGTTTGGGTCCGGGGCGAAATCGTGCAAGGCGCAAGTTTGCGGCCTCCCATTTCGATTAACGTGGAAGAAAACGGCCGCTTCATCACCGCCGACCGTATTGAATGACTCCATCCTTGCATTGTGTTGGATCGAATGCTGTGCGTGCCGCAATTTCTTGTATAAAATCTTAAACAGTGAAGGAACCTCAAATTCGCCGGTGCACGTGCGTCCGCGAGTCTAACGTCTGATGACCGCGCTCGATGAAACACACGATCCGAGGCGAAAGAGTTGGGTCGCTTCCGCTGAAGGTCATCCCGATTTCCCCATTCAGAATCTCCCTCTTGGAATTTTCAGCCCGCCAAATGGCGAGCCGCGCGGAGGCGTCGCGATCGGAGACATGATCCTCGACCTTCGGGCGGCCGGGGAAGCGGGATTGTTTTCCGGCGCGGCTCGCTTGGCAGCGGAGGTTGCAGCGGGACCGGCATTGAATCCGCTGATGAGGCTCGGTAAGGAGCCGCGCATCGCCTTGCGCAAGAGATTGTCGGAACTGTTGAGCACCGACGGCACGGAACGAAAAGCGGTGGAGAGATTATCCGATAAGCTCTTGCATAACTCCGCGGATTGCGAACCGCACTTACCTGCTTCCATTGGCAACTACACCGACTTTTTCGCCGGGATTTATCACGCAATTAATGCCAGTCGTCTGTTTGGATTGGTGCCGACCCCGAATTACAAGCACATTCCGATTGCTTATCACGGGCGTGCTTCTTCAGTGCTCCGATCGGGCACGGCAATCCGCCGGCCAAACGGGCAGCACCTCATGGAAATTGGCGGACCGCCGAACTTTGGCCCTAGCCAAGCTCTCGACATTGAATTCGAATTCGGCGTCTGGATCGGGCCTGGCAACGAGCTGGGCAATCCAGTGTCTATTTCGACCGCAGCGGACCACATTTTTGGCTTCTGCCTCCTGAACGACTGGTCGGCGCGCGATATCCAGGCTTGGGAAATGCAACCGCTCGGCCCGTTTCTCTCCAAGAACTTCGCCACAACAATTTCACCGTGGATCGTCACGCCCGAGGCGCTGGCGCCATTTCGTATCGCGCAATCGCCGCGGCCCAAGGATGATCCCCAACCATTGCCGCACCTGTGGGACGACAACGACCAAAGAGCGGGCGCGCTCGATATTGAATTGGAAGCGTCACTCTTGACTCCTGGGCTCGCAGCGCAAGGAAGAGAGGCGCAGCTCCTGTCGGCCGCAAATACGAGAGACCTCTATTGGACCTTTGCGCAAATGGTGGCCCACCATACGAGTTCCGGCTGCAATCTGATTCCCGGAGATTTGTTCGGGAGCGGGACGATTTCCGGCCCCACTCCCGACGGTTGCGGATCGTTGCTGGAGCTCACCGAAAACGGCAAGAAGCCGATCCATCTCGCCTCAGGCGAAACGCGGATTTACCTCGAAGATGGCGACGAAGTCATATTCCGAGCTGTGTGCCGCCGTGCAGGCTATGTCCCGATCGGATTTGGCGAGTGCCGCGGCGTTATCCTGCCAGCCCACGGAAACGACTGAAAGAATTCGAACACGCTATGGTCCCGCGTGCGGTTTTGGGACAGGCCAGGAAACGGTTGAGCGTGTCTTTGTTCGAAGCAGGCTCCAAATAGTCCCCTTACGCGCTTCGGACAAACTGGGATACGTGAATCTACGTCTGCTTGAGCTTCAGCTTGCCAGCGGCCTTGTTCTCTTCGAGAAATTCCCGCAACTTTTGGCTAGTGTCCAGAAGCCGAATCCATTGCTCGTAATACAGAGTGACCGGGAAACGTCCAAGGCCATACACACTCACGCCTCCCTTCTCGCCGACTTTGAAGTCCAACTCCCCGGTACGGCGCCCCGCTCCCTTCTTTTCCAGGTCAGCTAAACGCGCCTTCAATTCTTCGTAGGTTGGCTCCGCCATTTATCCTCCTCTGGTCACATGCAAGCAGGATGGATTATACCGAAGACCGATTTCCAAGATTCGTGGATTCTCGATTTTCTTCACCCAGATTCGTTTTGGACGTACCCCCGTACCTTTTAGGGTAGGCAGCCTTCCGGGCGCCCCACTGCATCGAAGACACTGGTAAACTGATTGTCGAGGGAACTCCTGCTCGACGCTGCCCAGCTGCGCGGACCCGAAACTTCGGGCCGCGATGGGGTTAAACCTCAGCGGAGGAATTATGCGTATGAGAAAATATGCGACGTTGTTTCTGGCAGCGCTCACAGTGGTGGCTTTGGCGGCTGGCTGCTCCAGCACACAAAAAGATCAGGCTCTAGCCACCGATATCAAGGCCAAAATGTTTTCCGATCCGCAAGTGAAAGCGGCCAATGTCGACATCGCCGTGAAAGATGGCGAAGCGACTCTATCCGGTGAAGTTCCCGACGACGGAGCCCGCTACGAGGCGTTCAAGATCGCGACGGACACTCCCGGCGTAAAGCATGTCGTGGACAAGATGGTGGTGCAGACGGCCCAGGCAGTTCCAGCCGCGGAGACTGCTCCCGTTGAGCCGCCCGTTGCTCCCAACCCGGTGCACAAGGCGCGCAAGTATCACTCCGACTCAAACGCGACTTCGAAGTACCAACCCGATCCGGCACCGGCTCCGCTTCCCGCCGCTTCGGTGCAGCCGGAACAGCCTGCGGCAGCCGCGGCTCCCCCGCCTCCGCCGCAGCCCAAGCGTGTGGAGATTCCTGCGGGGACCTCTGTGCGGGTCCAAATGATTGATGGTGTGGACTCCTCGGTGAATCACGCCGGCGAGATCCGGCGGGAACCGACACGTATGTGAAGTTGGTGAACGCCAAATCGGCTGGCCACATGACTGGCCAGAGCACTCTGGCGCTGGAACTGGTGCGCATGGAGTTCCAGGGAAAATCGTATGCGCTGGCTAGCAACGAATATACGCAGACAGGCAGTTCGCGCGGCAAACGCACGGCGGAAACCGTGGGCGGAGGCGCAGTGCTAGGCACGTTGCTGGGCGCTGTCATCGGCGGCGGAAAAGGCGCCGCAATCGGTGCGGCCACCGGCGCGGGAGCTGGTGGGGTTGCCGAGGGCGTGACCAAGGGACAGCAGGTGCGGATCCCGTCGGAGACGAAACTGGACTTTTCTCTCGATCAACCGGTGGAAGTCAGCTATTTCCCCGAAAAGAATCATTCTCCGCGCCACTAGCGCAAGGACTTTGTAGGGGCACGGCATGCCGTGCCCCTACAAGGCAGACGCGGCTCAAGTTCCTAGCAAAGTAAAAATGCGCGGATGCGAACGGCACCCGCGCCTTTTTATTTTCGAAGAGGCTCTTGAGTTTCTTCGCGATCGCGCGCGGTAGTCGAAAGTCCCCTGAAAAACTCCACGAGGCGGGCTTCGGCCCAAAAGCGATCCTCGCCGCCGTGCCGCGAGATGAACGCACAGTGCCCGCCGTGCGAGGGAGCGATCAGACGGATTTGAGGGTTCTTCGCCAGACTGGGGTCGGAAAAACTGGCGAACGGGACGAACGGATCGTCCTGCGCCGTCACCACGAGCGTGGGCACGCGGATCTCGCTCACGACGCGCAGCGCGCTCGACCGGGCATAGTAGTCGGATGCGTCGCGGAAGCCGCAGTACGTTGCCGTGATCACATCGTCAAACTCGCGCAGCGTGCGCACACGCGCCATCCGGGCGAGATCGAACATTCCGGGGAAGAGCTTCGCCTTGCGCCGCATGCGGTCCTTCAGCCCGCTCACAAAATGCCTTTGGTACACGAAATTCGACGGCCGATCGACGGCGTCAACGCACAGTGCGAGTTCCAGCGCGGGACCAACCGCCGCAACGCCACGCAACTGGCGCGGCGCGGCGCCCGCAAGTTCTCCCGCCATTTTGAGCACGAGATTTCCACCCATGGAATACCCGGTGAAGAAAATCTCGGAGAGCGAATCCCGTTCGATGAGTTCAATCAGAACAGCGCGGTAGTCACCGGAAAGGCCGGAATTGTAAAGGGTGGGTGTGAGCGATTCCGTCCCGCCGCAGTTGCGCTGATTGAGACGCACCGCGTTCCATCTTGCCGCGAA
>WNFC01031464.1_pt1 | contig 10998 bp, 11 predicted proteins | sample 5400541 | NCBI WGS metagenome assembly WNFC01 (sample SAMN13153342, study PRJNA577476) | soil metagenome | isolation source: 120 cm saprolite under Douglas fir tree site 2 hole 2 replicate 1 | place: USA:California | collected 2015-04-18
CCCGCGCCCTGGCCACTCTCTGCGAGCAGCTCAGCACCACCAGAACCTGCTACCCCGGAACCCATCTCGTCCTGCGCTACGAGGTCAAAGAACACCCAGGCACTGCATGAACTTTTGCGCTATGTCAGGAGCCCTGGGGGCAGGCACCGGCAATTCGCTCCACGAAGCATCCCTGCCTGGTAGCAGAGCGCATTGGAGACGGTCGGCGTTACACCGGGCTGCACCGGCTCCGGCCCTGGACCGGAGGCGGCGGGGCACTGTCTCGCGCGAAAACTGCGACGGCAGAATGTACTGTGTGTCTGAGAGAACCGGCGGGAGCCCGATCGTGATCGTCGGCGGTGGCGTCGCGGGGGGCAACGCCGCCGCGACCCTGCGGGAGGAGGGTTTCGCGGGACCGGTCGTGATCATCAGCCAGGAACCGGGCGTCCCGTTCGGCCGTCCTCCGTTGTCCAAGACCTACCTGCGGTCGGAGGAGGATCTCGAAGGCTGGCTTGTCAGGCCGGCCGGCTGGTACTCCGAACACGACATAGACCGTCTCAGCGGATCGCGCGTTAAAGTCATCGATGCCGCCGCGCACACGGTCGTCCTGGACTCGGGCCACGAACTCCGGTACGACAAGCTCCTGATCGCTACCGGCGGACGGAACCGCCGGCTCGGGATCCCGGGGGCCGGCCTGCCCGGGATCCACTATCTGCGCACGGTGGCCGAGTGCGAGGCGATCAAGCGGGAGGCGGCGCCGAACCGGCGCGCGGTCGTCGTGGGCATGGGGTTCATCGGGTGCGAGGTGGCGGCCTCGCTGACCCAGCTCGGGGTGCGCGTGACCGCGGTCTTCCCGGGCAGAGCCCCGCTGGAAAACGTCCTGGGCGGTCAGGTCGGCACGCTGATGGGCGCCATCCACCGCGCCAACGGGGTCGAGCTGCTGGCCGGAGACCAGGTGACCGCTTTTGAAGGGGCCGAACGGATCGAGGCGGTCGTGACCGCCGCCGGTCATCGTGTCGCCTGCGATTTCGCCGTGGTCGGCATCGGGATCGACCCCGAGCTTCCAGCCGTCACGGGATCATCGATCGCGCGGGAGAACGGGATCCTGGCCGACGAGCTCTGCCGGACCAGCGCAGCCGACGTCTACGTGGCCGGCGACGTGGCGAACCATCTCCACCCGCTGTTCGGGCGGATCCGGGTCGAGCACTTCAACAACGCCGAGAAACAGGGCGCCGCGGCGGCCAGGTCGATGCTCGGCTCGGCGGCCCCGTATGACTACATCCATAGCTTCTGGTCCGATCAGTACGAGCACAAAATCGAGTACGTCGGCCATGTCGCCACGTGGGACGAGTTCGTTGTCCGCGGCAGCCTGGATGAGGGCAAGCTGGTTGGCTTCTACCTGGTGGACGGGGTCGTTCGGGCCGCCGTCGGGCTCGACCGCGGCGGTGATCCCGAACTGGACCTCGACGGCGAGATGGCGGCCTGCGCGCGCCTGGTAGCCGCGCGAGCCCGGCCGGCTCGCGGCGTGCTCGCCGATGAGCACACCGACCTGTGGTCGCTGTCAGGTACCGGCTAAGCGTTGGGAGAACTCAGGCATTGGAGAACAGCGGGATGTTGGCGCCGCTGGCCGGAGCCAGCGGGCTATCGAGAAGCGCGACGATGAGCCCGGCGACATCATCGGGGGTCAGGCCGGGACGCAGCGCGGGGTTGGCCCGGCGCAGCATCTCGGTGTCGACGGCGCCCGGGCTGATGCAGATGGCGCTGATGCCGTGATCCCTGCCCTCCACCGCGATCGCCTCGGTGAGGCCGATGATCCCGTACTTGGAGACGTTGTAGGCGGCCAGCCCCGGGAACTTCTCGGTGGCGTAGACGCCGGACAGCGAGGCGATGTTAACCATCCGCCCCTCGCCGGCCGGGAGCATGGCGGTGAACGCCGCGCGGCAGCAGAGGAACGAACCGGTCAGGTTGACCCGGAGCGTTTCTTCCCAGATCCCGGTCGTCGTTTCGGCGAACGGCGCGGGCGTCAGCACGCCGGCCGCGCAGACCAGCGCGGCGACCGGGCCCGCCCCGGCGGCCGCGGCGAAAAGACGCTCGACCTCGGTTTCATTGCTCACGTCCGTGGGCACCGGCGTAGCCTCGCCGCCGGAGCGCCGGATACCGTCGGCGACGCCGTCGAGAGCTTCGCGGTCACGGGCCGCCAGCACGACGTGAGCGCCGGCCGAGGCTACCCGCGCGGCGGTGGCCGCCCCGATCCCGCGGCTGGCGCCCGTGACTACCGCCACCCGTCCGGCCAGCCAGTGCACCGGGTCACCTCCCGGCACGAGGACTAGCCATCTGCCGGTAGAGCCGCTCGTGAGCGTCCAGGCTCAGTTCCAGGTCGAGATGCCCCTCGGCGTGGTCGCGGCAGGCCGAACGCGAAATCCCGGCCGTCCGCCCGACGGCATCGACGGCGGCCTGGACGTCATCGGGCGGTACTAGGAAACCGGTCACGCCGTCCGTGATCACCTCACCGAGTGCCCCGCGCCGGAACGCCACGACGGGAGTCCCGCACGCCTGCGCCTCGGCGGCGGCCATCCCGAAGGCCTCGTCCCACCGGACGGGATACAAGACCACGGCGGCGCGGGCCATGGCCGCCCACAGCGATGTCCTGGGCACCGCGTCGTGAACGGTCACGCCTGGCCAGGCTCGTCGCGGGCCGATCTGCTCCCGGCTGTACCCGGCGTCATAGGCATCGCCGTAAACGTCGATCGGCACTCCGGCCGCGCGGGCGATGTCGATGGCCTCGGCGGCGCCCTTCTCGGGACTCAGCCTGCCCGCGAATACGGCGCCATCCCCGGGAGCCCGCGACCAGGGGATGGCACGGGTGGGCACGTACGGCGGGAGGATCGCATCGACGCGGACGATCCGGCGCCAGGCGCTCGCCTGGAAGACAGATACGGTGGCCACCGTCGGCGGCCGGCCAGACCGGGACGCATGGCGAAGCGCCGCCGCCACCGCCTCGTCCGGGGGCAGGTGGAGCGTGTGGACCACCGGCGCGTGCAGCGCCGCCGCGAGCCGGACGGCAGGCGCGTCGAAGGCGTGATTGTGGATCACGTCATACCGGACCTTCTGCACGCTGTCGTAGACCCGGGCGAACGCGGGCTCGGCCGCCGCCGGTTCCGGCGCGGCTGGCCCGAAAGCCCGGTAGAGCGTCCCCGCCAAAGACCGGGGATCCACACCGGTGTCGATCACCTCGACCCCCGGGATGTGCGATCCGGAGGCGGCGTAAACGTGGACTTCGTGCCCCCGGCCGACCAGGCCGCGGGCCAGATCGGACACAAAGGCCTGCGAACCGCCCTGCTGAGGCTCGCGGATGGTCGTCACGAGCGGTGCCATGATGGCGATCTTCACTGTGCCAGCCTCACTGTGCCAGCCTCACTGGGCCAGCACCTTGAAGGCGAGATCGCGCGGCGGGTTGATCCCCAGCACCTCGAAAGGAACCCGCCGCAAGCCGCGCCGGCGAACCTCTTCGGCCACGCCGGGATAGAAGATCCCGGCCAGCTCAACGGCCTCTTCGTGGCTAGCGAACTCGACGGACATCGGCCCGTCGAAGCAGACGTACCGGTAGCCGCGGGCGGCGAGCCAGTCGAGGTTGTTCGGCCAGATGATGGCCACGCAGCCGCCCGGCCTGCACACCCGCTCCATCTCGGCCAGGCCGGCCTCGCCGCCATGTCCGGAGGCGGGGGTGAAGGCCGAGCAGGCGACGACCAGGTCGGCGAAATCGTCGGGAAGAGGCAGCTGATCAAAAAACCCGTGGATCACCCGGGCCCGGTCGCCATGATCGGCTGCCGCGAGCTTCCGCCTCAGGATGTGGCGCAATGGCCTCGCGGGCTCAACCGCCACGACCTCCCGGCCGCGGTCGATGAGCTCGAGCGTCAGCCGTCCGGTGCCCGCGCCGACCTCGGCGATCCGCTCTGCGGTGCGCGGCAGCCAGCCAAGGACGCCGGGATGCAGGCGCTCGGCGCTGGCCAGCCGGTCATAGAGCCCCGGTTCGAGCCGGTACAGCAGTTCCCAGGCCAGGACGATGTCGGTTCGCGGATCACCGTCCCCGTGCGGGACAAACCGGCTCGCCTCCTCGGGGGTGAAAACGCGAAGGTCCGCGGCCGTGTAGCGCGTCCGAAGTCCCCGGCCCGCCCGGGCCGGAGCCTCAGCCTTGGTCACCGACCTCAGCCCAGTTCTTATCGGTCTCCCACACCCGCACTGACCGCAGCAGCCCTTCGGGCAGCTCGGGCCGGAGCCGCTCCCAGAAGGTCAGGGCCAGGTTTTCTGCCGTGGGGATGCGGCCCTTGAGCCACGGCACGTCGGTATTGAGGTTGCGGTGATCCACGTCCCGGATGACCTGCCTGCTCATTACGTCAGAAAGCACTTTCAGGTCCAGGACGTAGCCGCTGGCCTGGTCCACCTCGCCGGCCACGACCACCTCCAGGACGTAATTGTGCCCGTGCAAGTTCGCGCATTTCCCGAACAGCCGCCGGTTCTCGTCCTCGGACAGCCCCGGGTCGCACAGCTGGTGCGCGGCATTGAACGACTCGCGGCGGCCGACCAGCACGGTCATCGCGCCGCACCGAGAGCCGACGGCGCCTTGGCAGCGGTTACCACGTTCTCATCATGGCCGGCCGCCGGTTCACCCACCCCTACTGGGTCGGCTATCGCGGGCCCCCGGCGGTGCAACCATAGGCTGTGCTGGGCCAGGGCCTGCGCGCATGCGCTGAGCTAGCACCGCAACCATCCTGACCGCTAATATCGCCCCATGTCCGAGCAGGCCGGGAAATCGTTCCGGGGGTTCCCTGCCGGGGGAAAGCTGCCGGGGCTGGACACCCGGCACGCCCACTCCGCTCGCGTCTACGACTGCTGGCTGGGCGGATGCTTCCTCTGAGCACAGACTATGCGTGCGGACTGGAGTCGTCTTGCCGGCGCCGTAGGCATTCTCTTCTGGCGTGAGTAGCGGATTTTGATGCCGCCATGAACGGCGTGTATACTCAGTATTATACTCTAAATAGTAGCAGGCGGCATCAGGAGGACGAGTATGGTCGGGTTCCGTCCGGGCATCGCGCGGTGCCGTCGGCTGCCGGGCCGCGTATCCAGCCTGGCAATGGCGATAGGACTGCTCGTCGCGGCCTGCGGCCCGGCGCAAACGGCCGCCACCGGGGCCGCCACGGCTCACGGAACGGCCAGGCCGTCGTCGTTCGCCAGCCCGCCCCCCAGCTCAACGGCAGACTGCGCCTCCGCCGCGACCTGTTATACGCCGCAGCAGCTTGAGGTCGCCTACGGCGTCCAGCCGCTCCTCCAGCGCGGGATCGACGGCAGCGGCGAGACCGTGGTGCTGCCGGAACTCGCCGAAACGCAGCTGAACCCGCCCCTGGTTACTGACCTGCGACAGGACTTTGCTGCCTTCGACCGCCTGTTCCACCTGCCGGCGCCGCGCCTTAAGGTGGTGAGCACCTTCCCCGGCCCGGCGCACCCCTGGCTCGCCTTCGGGGAGGAGGTCTTGGACGCCGAGGTGGTCCACGCGATCGCTCCTCGTGCCGCGCTCACCATCGTCTTGGTCAAAGGGACCTCCCTGGACAGCGCCGGCCAGGCGGTGGCGGCCTCGGTCGCCGCCTTGCGGCTGGGCGCCTCGGAGGGCGGCATCATCTCCCTCAGCCCGGCGGGCCAGATCGGCGGGGAGCACTGCGTCGATGACGCCCAGCTCACCCAGCTGAACGCCGCGCTCCAAGCCGATGCCGACCACCACGTGACCGTCGTCGCGGCCACGGGCGACACCGGCGCGGCGGGGGAGCCGTGCGCCCTCATCGACGCCCTCGGCGGCAGCATGAGCGGCTTCACCCCGAGAAAGGAAGTCGGCCTCGTCGCCTCCGACCCGCTCGTCCTCAGCGCCGGGGGCACGACCCTCGACGCGAGCCGAGGGTTCAGCCATCTCTTCCCCCGGCCCTCCTATCAGAACGGTGTCCAGGGCATTGGCTCAATGCGCGGCGTCCCCGACGTCGCCGCGGACGGCGACCCCGTCACCGGGATAGCGGTCATCACGAGTAGTGCCGGCGGGGGTTACACGATCAGCGGGCATGCCGGCACGAGTGCGAGCGCGCCCCTGTGGGCAGGGATCATCGCCCTCGCCGACCAGTACGCCAAGCGCCACCTCGGCTTCGTCAACCCGGCCATCTACCAGATCGCCCGCAGCTCGCAGTACCACCAGGCCTTCCACGACGTCACCGCCGGTAACAGCAACACGGCCGAGTTCCCCCCCACGACGATCACCGGCTACCGAGCAGGCCCGGGCTGGGACCCGGTCACCGGCTGGGGCAGCCCCGACGCCCAGATTCTCATCCCGCTGCTCGCCCGGTACGCCACCCCATGACAGCCGGGCCAGCGGTCTCCGCCGCGACCCGGCGGCATCCGGGAGGTCTTCCGGGGTGGAGCACCCCACTGGCTGAAAAGCATGTCCTGGGACTGATCCGTCAAGAATCAGGTGGGACAAGACAGATCAAGCTGACATCACATAGCCGCGCTCGGGACCGCAAGTATGATTACCAGCCCAATATGTGATTAGTAACTGGGCGGCAAGGACAACTTCGCCGCTGACCGGGAAGCGGCGGAGCAGGCTATCGCCGCGAATCCAGGGATCGTGGCGGACGTGCGGGCGAACCGGGCGTTCCTGGTCCGGGTGGTGCGTTACCTGGCATCGGGGTGCGGCGTCCGCCAGTTTCTTGACATCGGCACCGGGCTCCCTACGGCTAGCAACACCCACGAGGCGGCGCAGGCGGTCGCCCGGAAGCGCGGATCGTCTACGCAGACAATGACCCGATGGTGCTGGTACATGCCCGGGCCCTGCTCACGAGCACCCGCGAAGGCTCGACAGCGTACCTCGATGCCGATCTGCGCGATACCTCGGCCATCTTGCGGGCAGCGTCGCAGACGCTGGACTTCGGCGAGCCGGTCGCGCTGCTGCTGTTGATCATCTTGCACCTGATCCCGGACACAAACGACCCTTACGGCATCGTGGCCCGGCTGATCAGGGCTTTGCCGGCCGGCAGCTACCTTGTGCTCGCGTACCCGGCCAGCGACATCCGCGCGGCGGAGATGGCAGAAATGACCAAGCGCGTGAACGAGCGTATGAGCGGGCCGAAGGCAACCATGCGTGACCGGGCTGGGATCACGCGCTTCTTCGATGGGCTCGAGTTGCTCGAGCCGGGTGTGGTCCAGCCCCAGCAGTGGCGGCCCGAGCCGGGCATTTCCAGCCCACCTCAGGTGACAGCCTGGTGCGGAGTCGCTCGCAAGCGGTAGCACATGAGCGTTTCCGCGGAAACGCCGCACGCAATTGCGTAGCGCACCGGCTCCGGCCCCGGAACGTAGGCGGCTGGGCAGTGTCTCGCGAAAAATCGTAACGGCAGAATGTACTGCGTGTCTGAGACAGCGTTCACACAGCCTTCCGCCGCTCCCGCCCTGCGCGTTGCGGGCATAACCAAGCGCTTCGGCGCGACGGTGGCGCTCGCGGGTGTTGATCTGGAGGTCGCCGAGGGCACGGTCTTCGGGCTGCTCGGGCCGAACGGAGCCGGGAAGACCACGCTCGTTCGCGTGCTCGCGACCCTGCTCGCGCCGGACTCGGGGCACGCCGAGGTCTTCGGCCGCGATGTGGTGAGCGAGGCGCCGGCCGTTCGCGAGATGCTGGGCCTGACCGGGCAGTTCGCCGCGGTCGACGAGATCCTCACCGGGCGCGAGAACCTGCAGATGTTCGGGCGTCTGTTCGACCTGCCGCGGGCGGAGGCGCGCCGGCGGGCCGGCGAGCTGCTGGAGCGCTTCGACCTGGCGGACGCGGCCGACCGGCCGGCGCGCACGTACTCCGGAGGGATGCGCCGCCGGCTGGACCTCGCGTCGAGCCTGCTGACCCGCCCGCGGATTCTGTTTCTCGACGAGCCGACCACTGGGCTCGATCCGCGAAGTCGCAACGAGATCTGGGGGATCGTGCGGGAGCTCGTCCGCGACGGGACCACGGTCTTGCTGACGACTCAGTACCTCGAGGAGGCCGATCAGCTTGCGGACCGGATCGCGGTGATCGATCACGGGAGGGTGATCGCGCAGGGCACGGGCAACGAGCTGAAGGACCGCGTCGGCGGGCAGATCCTCGAGGTGGAGCTGAGCACCGCGGCTCAACGCGACCAGGCGCAGTCCGTGCTCGCCGGGGTGGGCTGCGGCGATCCGGAGCCCGGCGAGCACCCGGATCGGCTCACGCTTCCAGCCCCGCGCAATGGACTCGAGCTCATCGAGGACGCCGCTTCGGCGCTGCGTCACGCGGGTATCGGCGTCAGCGATCTGGGGCTGCGCCGCCCGACGCTCGATGACGTGTTCCTGCAGCTCACGGGGACACCGCCGAGCGAGGACGGCGCCGGTCCGCCGGCGTCGGCGAGCGCGGACGGAGCACCGGCGGTGACGGGTCCGCAGAGCGCGGCCGACCACCGCGCCAGGAGATTCCGGGCGAGGAAATTCCGGGCGCTGGGGCGTCCTTCGCTGCTGGGCATCCGGTCAGCCGTGACCGACGCGGGCGTGGTCACCGCGCGCAACCTGCGCCACTTTATCCGCCAGCCCGAGCTGCTGGTCTTCTCGACGATCCAGCCGATCATGTTCGTGCTGCTGTTCGCCTACGTGTTCGGCGGCGCCGTGCGAGGCTCGCTGCCGGGGGGAGTCAAGTACGTCGACTTCCTGCTGCCCGGCATCTTCGTGCAGTCGGTGGCCTTCCGCGCGACGCAGACCGCGGTCGGCCTTTCAGAGGACCTGGAACGCGGGGTCGTGGACCGCTTTCGCTCGATGCCGATGGCCCGGTCAGCCGTGCTGCTCGGGCGCACAGTTGCCGATCTCGTCCGCAACGTCCTGATTATCGGCTTGATGATCCTCGTAGGCTACGTGGTCGGCTTTCGCTTCCACGCCGGACTGCTCGATGCGCTCGCATCCGTTGCCGTCGTGAGTGCCTTCGGATTCGCACTGAGCTGGATCTTCGCTTTCGTTGCGCTGACCGTGCGCGGTGCCGAGGCCGCACAGTCGGCCGGCTTCGTCGTCATCTTCCCTCTCGTGTTCGCGAGCTCCGTCTTCGTGCCGGTATCGAGCATGCCGGGCTGGCTGCAGGCCTTTGCGAAGGTCAGCCCCGTCACTCTGACGGCGGACACGGCCCGGTCGTACGCGCTGGTTGGCGGCGTGCCGAGCTCACTCGGAGGAACGGCGGCCTGGATCCTGGGGCTGCTGGCCCTGTTCATTCCGCTGTGCGTCTGGCGATACCGCCGGATGAGCTGAGCAAGCTGGCGTCGAGCATGTCACGGCGCGCCTTGGCAGCGCCGCAAAGGATGGCACTCCGCCAGCCCGTCAATTACGCGGCCTCACCGAGCGTCCGGCCGGTTACCTCGCCGAGCTTCGCGCGGAACTGCGGGTCGTAGGCCTGTGACAGGGCGCGTGAGGTCCTGAGCCCGTCGAAGAACTGCCCGGTGACCGCGTCGAGGGCCGGATCGGTGATCAGCCGCATGGTCGCCTCGCCTCTCTGCTCGACCGTGGAGACCGGGGTGATGCCGCCGCGCACGACCATCGCGGTGTTCATGAAGGTCGCCGGGTGCAGGCAGTTCAGCGTCACCTAGGCCGCCTCAAGCTCACCGGCCAGGCCGAAGGTGAACGCGGCCAGCGCGAGCTTCGACCTGCGGTAGGCGTCCACCCCGTTGTATCCGTGCTCGAACTCGGCATCGGCGGGGTCGAACGCCACCTGGCCGAGCGAGCCCACGTTGACGACCCTGGACGGCGCCGATGCGGTCAGCAACGGCACGAGCAGCCTGGTGAGCAGCACCGGCGCGAGATAGTTGACGGCGAACCGCAGTTCGTGGCCGTCCGCGCTCACCTGCCGCCCCTGATGGGGGTTACCGGCGCGCCGAAGCCGATCCCCGCGTTGTTCACCAGCACCTCAAGCCGCGGCACCTCCGCGCGGACCAGCGCCGCGAGTTCCCGCACGTCGCCGAGCGAGGCCAGATCAGCGACATAGCCCCGCGCCCCGCCGCCAAGCTCGGCGGAAAGGTCGGCCACGCGCACCCGATCGCGGCCGTGGGCAAGTACCTGCCAGCCGGAACTCGCAAGCTCCCTGGCCAGGTAACGGCCGAGCCCGGAGGTGGCACCGGTGATAAGCACGGCAGGCGCGGCGTGAGCCATCTGTCCTCCAGCACGGTTGAATCTTATTCCGCGGCCCCCTGGCCACCCCGGACACAGACGCGGAGGCACGAGCCCCCAGATCTTCGATTCTCTCCCCGGACCCCGACACGGCGCCGGCCTGCCCCTGGCGCGCCGCCTGGTGGCTCACCTGGTGTCGTAGGGTGCTGATGCGTCGATCAGGTTGAACACCGACGCTGCCCGGCTCCCGGACAGGCATGCAGGTGAGGACGTGGAAACGCCGCACGCAATTGCGTGAAACGTTTCCGCGGAAACGCGCCGAACCGCAGCCATCTGGCGTGCCCAGTGCCGCCGGAGCAGGCCACGGGCGCCACGGCATCGAGCAGAGGAGGCGGCAAATTGTCACCAGAACAGGACACCGCGCCGGACAACCACGGCAACGCTATGAGCTCGCTGGTCGGCTCGACGAATGATCTGGCCGCTGATACGCCGCGGTCGCGTGTCGATCAGATCCTGCAGTGGGTTCCCCGCATCTTGTCGAGCAAGCCGCACGTGGTCCTGCTGATGGGCCTGGGCGTCTACCTGATCGTGCTGCCGATACTCGGCGTCACGGTGAGCGCCAACACCGAGCTGATCGGCGGTAACTACACCAATGTCACCAGCGACATCGGGGCGTGCATCGCCGCCGGCGGGACGCTGCACCTGGTAAACCAGAGCCGCAAGCGCCGGAGGATGGACGAAGAACGCCTGATGCTCGCCCGTGAGACGCATCGCCTCCTGCACCATGTCTATGGTGACGCCGCCCGGCAGCTTGGTCATGTCGGCCCGATCGCCCGCCACCCTGCGGAC
>WNFC01008887.1_pt1 | contig 10997 bp, 18 predicted proteins | sample 5400541 | NCBI WGS metagenome assembly WNFC01 (sample SAMN13153342, study PRJNA577476) | soil metagenome | isolation source: 120 cm saprolite under Douglas fir tree site 2 hole 2 replicate 1 | place: USA:California | collected 2015-04-18
AGTTGGGGTCTAACTGTTTGCGGGAAACGAAAAGGGGAGGGGAGGGGAGGAATGATGTGAGGGATGAGGAACGCGTACTGACATTACGACGCCGTATGCCCCAGAACCCATCTCGCGCACGAGCTTCCATCGCTTTTCGAGGTGGAACGTCTGGTCGAAAGATTTGATGCTATGGTAGCCACTGCGTGAAAGAAGAAGAACAACGGCGGCGTCATGATTGATGTTTTGTTTCGAAGGTTGGTCCAACCACCTCTTAAACACACACACAACAGAAAAAAAAGTGACCTGGCCGGGACGTACCGCTTGCGTAAATTTTCCTCCGAAAAGGGGTCTGCGTCGCTGGAAACCTTCCTAACTCTCGATCTGCCGCGTGCAACGATGAGCGAAGACGGCGAACCCTCGGACGAGCGAGGAGTCGAGGGCGGTCCTTGTGGTGCTGCTTTCGAGAGTAATCCTCCATGCTCGTCGGTGGGGTCGGTCGGCATCGTGTTGGGCAGTCGTTCGTGACTATCGCGCTTGGCCTATGGCCAACCGCAGGAGGTATATCAAGTATCAAGTTGTGAGAGTAAGCGGGTGGGTCGCAAGCACTGAGGAAAATCGACAAGTCGGCCGCCCGTCTCAGTTCGACCGCCAAAGTCGCAACTGGCTGTGAGGCTGACCCAGAGGTTTGGCGCCCCAGCAAAGAGGAACAATGCCACAGTTCAACAAAATAAGATGAAAGACAAATGCTACATGGTACATCTAATCGTCTCATAGCTATGTATAAGGCCCCATTTCCCACACCAGCACTATGATGGCATTGGTTCCGCCGTTGCGGGCGTGGCGGGCGCGGGCGCGGGCGGCAAACTCGGTAGGGGCGTCTCGGATGCCGACGCCGGGACCGATCCGCTAGTTTGTGGTTCGTCCTCGCCAATGATCTCCAAGTAAACGGCCGCGCGCGCAGGATTGCCACCTTTCTTCTGGACAAATTCACGCAGGGGGCCTCGCAGGCGAGGCTGTTTGGCCACTAGTTCCCGCAGTTGTTCTTTTGGGAGTTGTAGCAGCACAAGAAAGCTCGCAGGTGCGACGATCTCCGCACAGCGAATGAAGCCCTCCCAGAGCGGGGGCGTCGTCCAGATCTTTTTCGTGATCAGTCGTGAGAGTAACGTCGCTGAGACGAAACCGGTAAGCGACTTGTATGTCCTGACGGCTTGGATCACCTTGAATGCATGTGTCAACGTTTCCGTACGTGCCGCATACAAGGGACGTTGAAAACTCACAGTGCGCATGAACAAAGTTGGAAGGACCGGCTCGTCGAGAATCTGTTGCATGACCACGGCAAGAATCTCAGAGCGGAAAACATCTGTCATCGAGAAACAGATTCCGATAGCTAACAAGAAAGCGTCAGAGACAAGAACATTCCAGCACGACCATGACGACACGCATACCCTCAATCGCGCTCCTGATCCCGATCTCCTTTTCCGTGTCGTGGAGAAGTACCATGAGTTCCGCGGGTGTAAGGAGCTCGCTTTGCCTCACGCGTGGTAGGTTGCTAGTCACACTTCCGAACGTCTGTGGCGGCGTAGTTACAACCGCACCAAAGACGCTCCGCACCAGCTCCTTGGTCTCCTGTGTTCCATTCAAGATCGAGACGATGCGAGGTAGATGTTTCACGATGTCCGGTTTGTCCATCTCCGCGATAATGGGGATGAGGAAGCGGGCATCAAGGTCCCGCTCCGCGATCAGTCCCCGGACGAGAGCTACGAGCTGAGCATTTGGCCGCCCTTGTTCAGTGAAGATATTTAGGATACGGAGTGCCAACGTCTCGGCACCGGGAGGGAATGTGCGCATTAGTGTGAGGAGTTTCCCGTGTCCTGGGCCAAGTGATCGAATGAGAGCAGTTATCAGGACTTGAACTGCTTCTTGAACGCTGACGTCCATTTCCCCATAGGCCGCGAAGATCCTGGCATAGCGATTAGAAACTCAACCGGATGCGCCGGAGGGCGCCAGAGTACGCACTCGTCCAAGAAGTCCGGGACCTTTGAAGACAGAGCGAATAGTAACTCGACATGTTGCACCACCTGTATCTTCTGCGCAGGAAGCTCCATACGCTCTGGTAAGTACGGCGTTTGTAGCAGATCCTCTGGCGGAAGCTGCCCATCTTCCATACTATCGATACCGACAGTCGCCGCCGCATCTCCTCCCGGAGGTTTGTCCACCATACGTGGCGTCTGAAGTCGGCGGAGCAGCTGGAGGGCAAAATCGCGTATCATACCATCCGTAATTTGGAATTCACCCATACACCGTTTCACAGTCAAAATTGCCGCGTTTCGCGTCACTTTTTCTAGAACAAGACGTCGCCATTATCAGCTGCGTCGCTATTGGTATTGTTCAGGAGATACCCGTACCCGGATGTGTTGTTAGCTCCAAAAGGATAGTCATAGCCTCCCCGCGGAGCGTTGGCCGCTGCGTAACGAAGTCGCGTAACGTTTGAAAACCGACCTGCATTCTGGCGCACGTAGATTATTTAACGACAAGTAGGTAAATATCAAGTAGGAAAAAACAACGCGCACCTGTCTGGTTCGGTGCACAAATCGCGAAGTAATGTGAACACGTCCGAGGGAACGGAGGGCAAATCGAGGAGGAAGCGCGCGAACATCCTGTCTTTCCGGTCGAGGCGTGATTGATACTCAGCCACAATTTGATTTAGCCAGACGTCGTAGTTTGGACGCTGGAATAGTGTTAATGCCACTGACGAAAACTATAGGGAGCGCCTACCCAGTCGGTGTCTAACAAGAGCCTGACTCGATCGTTGTACCACTCCTCGTTCATCCACGTGGTGGCGAGTCGTATCCTGTAGCGATTGTTACTTCGTCATCATTGAATACAAACGAGCTCAATCCTCACCGCCCGGAGAAGTCAGCCATGATGTAGTCACACAATACCCTCCTTGACCGGTCCTGTCGCTCGTACAGTTCAAGCATCTCTTCGTCCATTTCCACGTCCACATCCGGATCTGTGGTCTTGTCGATTGCTCCATCTGCCTTGGCCTTACTTTTGCCATCCACCGGATCGACCACACGTGTGATCATACGCACAAGGAGCATCATCCACACGTCCCGCCCACCAGTCTGCGGACCAACTGCGAGGTCGCCCGAGTTTTGCCATATCCGCGTGGCTGCGGATTTGACCGTTGTTGCACGCTCCGCCTCCCCAAGAACTGACGGAGGTGAGACCTGAAATTCTAGCAGAGGCAGTTCCTTGGCATCAAGGTCCGCCGTAGCTAATGTGTCGTCATCCTCCTGCATAGGTTCCAGCTTCCACGGAAAGGCTGATGAGATACACACCGAGGGAAGGTCGGCAGAGAGAACACACCTCAAAATTTAGCCCCTCGGGCTCGTACTCAATATCTTCGTCCATGTCCATCTGCAGTGGGTCCACCGGCTCTTCCTTGACCCTACTAGATGAGCCTGGTTCTTCCATCTGCGATGACGCTGCCTGAGCCAAGGCCCGCTCCCTTGCCCGATCCGCTGCCGGCATGGTCGGTGGCATCCTCGCCGCCGCCGCATTCTCCGATGCCACCGCTGTTTCAAGTGCCGCAGCTGACACCGGAGCGGCGACTGCAGGCACGGGAGCAGGAGCGGCCACCGTTGTGGAAGCGGGGCGGTATGCATTGATACGTGCCTGAAGGGTCTCTTCCGGGAACGCCTGCAGGTTCGCGACGATGAGCTCTGCGATAAGCGCGACGGGGAGCGTCGTGAAGTCGAATGCGGCCAGGAGCGCAGTGGCGTCCGCATTAGGGTCTTCCTCGACTTTCTGGCGCTTCGCGTCTTCTTCGCCGGGGGCTGCAGCGGATGGCGGACGCTTGCGAGAATCCGCTTGAGTTTGCGCGGCCATGGCTCTACGTGTTCTCTCCTCTGCTGCTGCTTGCTCCATGCGATGCGCCTGCTTCGTGAGCGCATCGTTAATCTCGCGCGTAAAATTTGCGCCAGCTTGAGAGCTGTATAGCAGGGATCGTGTGAGCAACAGTGCCAGTGGATAGTTTCGACAGACACACGCACCGTGATATGTGTGTTAAGAGGATACGAACGGACTTTTCGACACTTCTGATACTAGTGAAGGGAAGGCCCAAGAGAGGGGCGGGTGTCCATAATGTGAGGGAAGATACCACAATCTGGACGAAGCCAGGCCGCAGCTTGACGAGACTTGACCAGCTGTTCAGGATGGCGGATATGAGGTCCGGGTTTCTAGAAAGGCGAGGTATGAGCGATGCAGTTCGTCAAAGTTACAGCCAACCACGGATCCCACACGTACTGTTTTGTATATAAATCGGTGATCAGACGCTGAAGGAGAGCGACGCCCTCAGCTTCGAGAGCCGCAGCATTGATGAATGGATGGTCTCCCGGGACAATCGCGAGGTTTGGGTCGTTTTTGTTTTGTAGCTTTGGAAAGTCAGTCACCCCTTGGGTCCGCGACGCCACGGGACTGTACCAGAATGACCCTCTGCAGGAACTTGACAGCGGCAAACTGCACGCCAGGTGGCGCATCCGGCGCCCACATGAGCTCGATGATTCGGCTCCTCGCGCGCGAAAGCGTGTCCCACTGCGGCCGTTCGTTCTTGTTGGTGCACAGCCGACGAAAGATAAGCGGGTACACGCCCGCAAACGTCTGCACGGCGATTTTGACGGTCCAGGCATTATCGTCGTTCAAGAGGCCAGCTAGCACGTCCAGAGACTGCACCGCGACTAGAAAAAAAGGGGGAGTTGGGAATTGGACGTGTGCGCGGGGTGAATGAGACGTCAGCTGACACGAGTACAGACCAGACGCAGGGATGAGGGAGAGAAAAGAACGAGGACACACGATTTGTACGCCCGTCGAGCGGCAGCGGCGCGCGCGCGATCGCGAAATGTAACAAGTCCAGCACCCAGCGTCTGAGGAGCGAGTCGTTCCAGCCGGCGGCGGTCTTGAGGAGCGTGTTGCAGAGGATCGGGATCGGGTGCGGCTGGGCCTCCAGCGTCTCGCGGAGGGCCGTGAGCAGGTCGGCCTGCTCCTTCGAGCCTGCGGACACGTTGAGCGCGGCGGTGAGTGCCTGGAGTGGGTCCATCGACGCTGTGGAGCTTTGTTGGAGCTGGAGTGAGCGGCGGATTCGCTCTGAAGCTTTGTTGTCGGAAGCCGAGCTCAAGGGTGATGATGATGGGCGGCGGACTTTTGTTGAGACTGCCTTTTTTTTTTTTTTTTGTTTTTAGGGGTTTTTTCTTTTGTGCAGTGCAACTGCGGTGTAAGTTGGCTATCCGCGCTGAGCCCAAGGCTGAGCCAGACAGGCACGCACACGCAGGGCTCGGCGGTCCGGAGTTTGAAATCCCACCTGATTACCACTTTGGCGGACTGCCGACCTAGGCTAAGCCCTCAGTACTATGGTGAGATCCTCCTCTGCAACCCTTCTTCGCAATTTTCATGACACTCGTACAGGCTGCACAACAATCGCAAGGTATTCAGACCCTCCTTGAGGCCGAGAAGGAGGCCGCCAAAGTCGTTCAACAAGCTCGCCAATGTGAGTAGCTACGGTCACCCATCTACGATGGTTCTCATTCTGTCACATTCTCCCAGACCGAGTGCAGCGACTGAAAGACGCACGTACTGAAGCTGCTAGAGAGATAGAGGCGTATCGTAAAGTGAAGGAGCAGGAGTTCTCTGCCTTCCAGAGTTCCGTAAGTCCTGTTCTGATGCGTTGCGCTCAGCCACCTATGACGACATCCTTCCAGCATGCTGGGACAACGCAGGACGCACAGTCCACTATCGATAAGGAGACGGAAGACAGGTTGGCCAACATCACAGGTGCATATAGCACGCACAAAGACGATGTACTCGGGAAGCTTCTCGACCGTGTCGTCTTAGTCGAGCCAGAGCTCCATCGTAATTTACAGAAGTGACAATAACCAAGAGTGTCTGAATGATTGCGACGTAATGTACAAATCAGGCGTGCACAAATTGCGAGCGACATCATCGGACGAAAACACGACAGATAATACCCAATAGCCCATGTTCTACATATACTGTGCTATGCCGAGCCGCAGACGGAACCAAGAAAGCTACATGCAAACCAAGATCTTACGCCCACGGTACGGCAGTTGATAAAACGGATAAATACAAAGAAAGAGTCCAAAAGAATGTAAATATGTCCGACAAGCTCACGGCTCGTTCGCAAGCCAGCCCAACCCGACTGGCATCGTCGACTTTGAGCTGCGGGACAGTGTCGATGGCGACGTCGTGGCATCAGATGGGCCTGAGGCGGTCTCTTTAAAAGTAGTTCGTAACGCAATCCACGGAGGCGTGGGTGAGGTGGGGGCTTCTGGCATACATTCTGGGGGCTGTTGTGACGGAGGTTGAGGTTGATGTGCCCACGGCTCGAGCAACCCACACGATTTCAACGATGGGAGGGATGGCGCTGATCCCTGGGCGACGGGCTCGTGACTGGTGAGACGAAGCTTGTTGTATGAGCTCCGTAGTGAGCTGAAGTACGTCCCAGAAGAGCCTGCGCTTGATGTGTCGCTGCGATCTTCGACACGATCCAGGCTTGTCGTAGAAGCCGGTGTTAGGGGAAGAGGTGGTAGGGTTGGGCGCGTCGTTGAGGCAATTGCCTCGGCAAGTGGCATCGGTGACTTGCCCGTGAATTTTGTCGGGGGCTCCATTCCACAGACTTCTGTGTACTCTTTCGCCCACGTTACAACCTGTGGATGTTCGCTCATACCAAACCTACTCAGCGCCTGGGTTCAACGTCATCCATCAATCCAAACGCTGAGACCAGCTGCGGACGAGCTCACCAAGATGATCGCCACTACTACAGGAATTTTGGAAGACCAATCAGTCTCACACCGCCATTCCGAACTGAAAGGGATACATACGCAAGACACTGTTCTTTAATCTACCGCCAAGCTTTGTTCCGATCAGCATGAGGCGGTCACAAGCCCACTCGTGGCAATTATTCACCACGGCGCTCGATCCGCGTGGCTTTACCTTACAAGTCGCGTGTGTCAGGGAGACGTACAGACGAAAGCAGGTGCGTGTCGGGCGTACCTCCGAGAGTGTGAGGGCGCACCACGCATACAACGTGTGCATCATGAAATAGCACCATGCGCCACCATTCGAGCTTGTTTCAAACATTGCCAGATGGTGTGCTGCATTCTCCTCGCTGTAGCGGACATGATCGGCCAGGGACGCCTCCCACACCTGCCGGCACGTCGGTGAGTGTGACAATCGAAAGAGAAAAATGTGAATTGCGGTCAATTGTTATTCGCCTTCCAATGGGGTGTGCGCACCGAAATCTCTTGTTCAGCCTCGTCTGCAAACACCTTTGCTGTCATATCATGTGTGGTAGAGCGAGCTGTGAGAGTTTGAGACGAGTGTGAGAATATGATATATTGTAATAAGACTTACTGCCTGCGGCGTTTAGGGCTGCTTCGAGGCGGCCATGCAACGAGGCGATACGGATAAGATGACCATACTCGGACACATATTGCGTACGTGGCGCAGGCAGGTGTAAGTACTCTATCGGTGAGCGCCCAATGTCAGACACCGATCTCAGCCACGAAGAAAAACAGGGGATGAGACGGACCCGATTGACAGTTGTGTGCGCCAAACTCGAAGCTTGCCTCGTCTACAGGGAGGCGCATATTCAAGTCCATGGAAAGAGGGGGCGTATGTATTTTGAAGTACATGAACGTAGTCAGATGCATCAATCTGATGTACCAGAATGTGCGGCGGCTGCACTCGCGGCCGATTGCGTCAAGTTCAAAACTAGTCGTGGGAGCCGAAGCTAGGCTGGTGTGATATTCATCCTGAATATGGAGGTCCTCCTTCAAGATGGTCAGGGCAAGTTCTAGTATTCAACACGAATAAGCGACGACGTCATCATGGCCGAGACCCCAGACAACCGAGGTACTCACGGTGATGACACTCACGGTGATGAGTACTGGCGGATGGCCAAGGAAACGAGAAGAGAGACTGGTGGGACTCCAAAAGGCAAAGTGCCTGAGCTGTCATGAGGTTCCTGTCCACAGTGAGCCGATCATACGAATCAAACATGGCTTCTTGGGCTGCTTTTGCGTATGCCAAGCCAGCAGTGCGAGGAGGATCCGTCCGTACAGTAGGGTGTTTGGAGAAAGGGGCGGCGAGTGCACATAAGGCGTATAATAAGTAGGAAGGGATGCGTCCCAGACTAACGTCGGCCATGAAGGTGGGATGGTGGATGAGGAGACGGTGGGGATGACAATGCGCAAAGAACACTAAGTTTAAAAGGGGTAAGAGGAGATCGAGGAAAGCGCGAGAACACCAAATACGTACGGTTCACAAGCTCACGCACGACGGAGACTTCAAAGCGAGTGGCTGCGAAAGTTGAACGGGAGGGAAGGGGTGCGGGTGCCTGACATTCTGAGGATGGGAAGGATCCCAACCGCGGCCGTTTCGAAGTCTCAGCGTGATCATCACGGGCGTCCGGAGGATCTTGCAGTGACGTCAAAGGTTCTCCACGTGTAGATGGCAGACTACTTGCAGAGGCAGAAACTGGTGACCCTGAGTAGGAATCCCTTTGAAGGCGCCGTCGGGACTGACTCGGCGCGGTTCGGGAGGGCTTGTCATTTTTTGATGCCAGGGGTGCGGGAACAGGCCGGCCAGAAGAGTCTGTATAGGTGCATTCTTTGGCGGCAAAATAGCTGGCGGACATAGCGGATAGTTAGAACAAGGCGGACGCCCATATAGGAAAGGAAGGCTTGGGACGAAGTACATACCAATTGCTGCAAGGCGCTAAATGTATAATCAGCACAGGAGCGCGCAGGGCCAAGCCATGAGAAGGTCGTAAACTGACCGGTGCCATCGCATCGCCGCTTGCTCTTGTGGCAAGCATCGCAGGCCTGTTGGTTGTATATACACAATGTCGATGGAGGAGGTCGGCACAGCAAACCCTCGAATGAAGATCGGCACACAGACCTTGGCGAGGCGCTTGCGCTTGGGACCTTTGAGAAAGGATATTTTGAATGGGTCAGGTGCGTCTGAAGACCTGAAGGAAGAGTGCGGAGGCGGCATGGATGGTGGGTGTGGCGGAGAGAAGGAAGTAGCGGGGGTGGGATCATTAGGGAAACGGTCTGGGGGAAAATGGTCCATTAGAGGCCAGCCGGGAGCAGAGGTCGAGGAGTAGAGTAAAGGGGGAGGGGTAGACGGCACTTTGGTCGTCACGGAACAGGACTATATGCGGTTCTAAGCGGCAAATTCGACAACGTCAGGTCACCAGCGCACCGGTATTTAGATCGACATCCCCGATCTCAATCTTCTGCGTCCACCACAACATCTTTACCTACTTATCTTTTCTGCCCCATAAGTCCCGTAATCCCAATTAATAAAATTCTACAACGCCACACCTCCATCCTCCGCCGAACCACAAGAAAAAATTTAACAGGTGCGAAGCTTGTACTATATTCCCTCACGGTCTGTCTCCTAGTTTATGCCTTATCCGGCAGTTTCTCCGTTTCGCCGCCGGCTTTGCGCAATTCGGAAGCATCGGCATACGCTAACTGCCTGCCGCGGCTATTAATGGTTTAATCGGCGAAACGTTGCGGGTGCGAAGTGAGTCCGGAAGAGGAGTGAGTCCTATCACCACCCATCAAGAACGCCTGCCATACCGTCAACTGCACCCGACAGCGCACGACCCGTCTCTTGCTTCGTTTTCTTTTTTCTTCTAGATAACTACCGCCGGCTCCCACAATAAACGCCCCGCGGCTGGCCCATCAGCCGCCGGTCGTGCACTGATGGTCCGGTAGTAAATCTGCACTGCAATGCATTTTGATGTGACGTTTGATCTGAACCGGTTTATCACGTCCATCAACCCCCAAACGTGACGATGGGACACGACCTGCTGCTGATCATATCGTTACACTCACACGGTCAATTCAATTGTATTTTTCCCACGGCCCTCCAAGCCTTCGGAATTGCGCCGCGGTGGGCCGAAATCAATGCCTCGATGCAATGCACGCCTCGGATGCACCGGTTGGTGCAACCCCACTTTGAAGCTGACCCAGCGCCAGCCCGACTCCGAACCTTGTCTCAACACGTCAGAGCGTCAGTGATCCCGCAGTACACATTGTCGGGTTGACAGCCCAAACCACCCGGTATCACATTCTCACGCCGGCGTTGGCCCTGCACAGCGGCGCTCTCCCGGTGTTATTTTCCCTTTCTTCGGAGATTAACCGCCCAATGACGATGCAATTTGCCCTTTGGCGGTCTTCAGTCATCAGAAGTACTAGTGGCGCCCTTGCCAGCCTCGCTGTGGCACTTTGCGCCTCCCCCCTTGCTTGGACAATTTAGTGGGTCACAAACTTTGTGTTTGCACCGCTGAGCGAGAATCGCAGAATTATGCTGGGTCGCTTGCGATCCACATCCGGGCTTACTATGGCAACATCACAACAACAGACCACCACCTGCTGGCTCTGCAACAGAACAGAACATCACGTAGTTGGAACCGTAGCAAGACTCAGTGAGAAGATGTACAATACGTTCCCCCGGGAATGAGGCCCGTCAATGGTGGAAAAGCAAATTGACAAGTCAATTGACTTGGGTCACAAGAACGGGCCTGATGCCGCTAATAGCAGCACGTTATCGGGCGCGTGGTCACTCGCCTGAACCAACTCCGATGACAGTGCTACGGCAGGGCTGAAGTCAAAAAACAATCGGGGGGCCGTTCCGAACACAACGTGTCTCTGACGGGGTCCAACAAGCAAGACTAAGCGCAAACAGGAAATAGTTTAGAATGACAGGTCCGAACACCGAAGGGTTCTCAGTGTTTTGGCAGGGTCCTTGTGAGAGTCATTCTTCCCATACCATAACAAAAATCCACTCGCTCAACGAAAAAGTCGTGAAACATGAGGCTGGGGAGATGGTGGCATTGCATGGATAAAGCTTTATTCTAATCGAACAAACCGAAGCCCATATCATCATCAGACTCTTCCTGCACAGGCAGTGTCAGATAAAAG
>WNFC01009080.1_pt1 | contig 10997 bp, 18 predicted proteins | sample 5400541 | NCBI WGS metagenome assembly WNFC01 (sample SAMN13153342, study PRJNA577476) | soil metagenome | isolation source: 120 cm saprolite under Douglas fir tree site 2 hole 2 replicate 1 | place: USA:California | collected 2015-04-18
TCGGACAAAAGATGTGAGAAAGAGATGAATTGTGCGAGTTTGAAATAAAAGAAGGGGGGTACGAACATCAAGATGGGCGGCACGGCGAGCGCGGAAGGCTCTCTGGACGTCTCTGGCGCGATTGGGGGGCAAGTTGTCGTTGCGTTTTCTGCCTCTTTTCGAAGACATTGGGGGGACGGGACAGATCGCGGGTGCGGAGGGATAAATGGACAGGGAGCGGAGCTGAGTTTCATGGCTATATACGAGGAGGAGCCGTAACATGTGCCCGTCCCCCGTCCGTAAGGAGCGAGCGCCAAGATTGAATAGAGCGAGAGACTGAATCGTCGCTAGCCGCCTTTAGACGCGTCGATCTCTTCTCTCCCATCTGCCTCTGCCTCCCCTCCTCCGAGTCTCCGAGGTTTGTTTTCGTCCCCTTTTTCCCATGCCTTCAGTTACCCAAACACGCCCCGCTTTGTCTCGCCCTCCTGCCTCCTGCCTTGTCATAATTTATTTTTTTTCCCTCGGTCGGCCCCTCGCAACACTGGTTCGTTCTCGATCACGATTAGACGCCGGCCGACCATGCCCACGACTTTGGTGCGCCCCTAGCCTTCCCCGTCCGACGATCATCTTCCATCTTCTATCACTGCTCTGTCACTCGTTTTTAGTTATTATTATCTTTATTATTATTATTACTTATCGTCTTACATCACCCCTTGTCGTCCACCTGACCACCTGATTCCATCCCAACACAACCCAGCCTTCAGGAACCACCTCCTCCCCCCCGCTTCGCCTCCTTCTTCGCCGCCGCAACCTCCCGATCTCGTTTCGCAAACAGCTTATGTCGCGGCATTGTCTCCTTTGCTAGCTTTTTGTTCGCAGATTTGTTCTGCTCCACGTATGACATGTGCTGTGCACCACTCAGGGCCGTCAACGATCCCATAGTTCGGTGCGCGCCAGGCGCCTTGCTTTGTACCGGCGCCCCGAAATCTTTCGACGTAATCGTTCCAGCCAGATCGCCCTCGCCTCCTCGAATATCTGTTCCGAGATCTGCTGCGCTCTCGGACTGCATCAGCACAGTCGTCACCAGTTCGATCTGTTCTTCCCTCGTCTTGTACACTAGGTCCTTCATCGTGTCCATCCCGTCCAGTTGTGTGATCACTTTGAACGCGTATCCCTGGTCGATCAGGAACTGCTGCCGTTTCGTGCTGTAATACATCTCCTGCGTGTCCTTCGACACAAGCGAATAGAAGAACGCGTTGAAACCTTCATCGTTTCGACGCTTCGCCCGTAAAATTCGCCCTATCGCATGCCAAGAACATGAGTCAGATATGGCCTCACCCTCTTATTTTATTTTTTTCTTTCGAACGTACCCAAACGCTGAGCTTCCTGCCGACGGGAACCAAAATGCGAAGAGATCTGGATCAAGCACGTCGCTTCCGGAAGATCTATGGAAGTATCCCCAACCTGGTTGCCCACGTGAATTACAAATGACACCACGAAGTGTAACCAGGACAAATACCTTGGAAAGGAATATCGTATTTACTTCAGGGCTGTGCTGGAAATGTTGCAAAATACGCATTCGCTCGACCTGCCCGGTCTGCCCATGAATGTACGGTTTTTTAAGTTTCTTGGCATATGCCTTTTTTCCATTCCCCGGCATCAGCGATTCTACCGCGCCACAACATATTTCCTTGACGTACCTCGAGTGCGAATACGTTGTCGGAGAACACAATCACTTTGTCTCCCCTGTCCTCGTGGTACTTGATAAGGAACTGACACGCCTGGAACTTTCGTGGATTCATACAGTAGAGGAGCACGCGTTTACGTGATTGTTCCCTTAGGTACTCCCGATAAAATTCAGGAGTCATGGGGCACCATACTTCGGCACACTAGCCGCCGCCAGTTTAGTGGGGTCAGGGGTGCCGTACGGGGGTTCGTACCTGAACATTCGCAATGTGACCCTTCGCGGCCAAGTCCATCCAGTTAGCCTCATACAACTTCGGCCCGATCATATAGTTCAGGTCAGCTATCTTGTCATCTTCTCGAACCAGCGTCGCTGCAAACGAACCATCAGCAATGGAATGACAGTGTTTGAGCACATTGATGGGCGCCGCACCCGTCAAGCCGAGCTTGGAATGTGCTTTGATGGTGGTCACCACGCGTCGGAACATGTTTGCAGGAACCACATGAACCTCGTCCAAGAGTATGAAACCCCATTCTCTCGACGTCAGAAACTCCATCATCTTCTTCGATTCATAGGACCGGTTATGAGTGTTCGCGACCATCGAATACGTGGAGACAACGACCCCGCTTTCACCCGCGAACTTCATGTGATGTCCAACAGGGTTGGTTCGATCACCCCGCGACGCGCTGATAGGAGACCACCATACGCACCTTCTCTTTCTGATCGGCTGTGAACACCGCAATCTGGCGGTCTGTCACGTTGGACCATTGCATGAACTGCTGTCGCCACTGCATCACTGAAACTCTGGATTATGTCAGCCCAAACTCAGCTGGAACTATGGGCGACCACGCTGCGGCCAGGTGGCAGACTCACGATGAGGTACAAAGCACGAGGCACGACTTTTTGATCGTGCACGCGGCTGTGATACCCACGAGCGTCTTGCCGGCCCCACATGGTAGTACGATGATCCCCGAGCGGGCTCTCCTGGTTCATATCGTAAGGGTTGTCAGCGTCTAGGAAGGGCGCTAAGAAACATGAGACGACACCGCACCCATTTCCAAACATTTTACTCAAACTCGTCTCCTGATATGGGCGGATGACTGTGGCCGGCTTGAGATCTATGTCAAGATTGGCATTCACAGTATCATTACGAAAATCATATTCTTCCAGCATGGGGTACTCGAGCTCGTTGCAGCGCTTTTTCACGTCCTAAGATTCAAACAAAGTTCAGCGCTGCGCACGTAGAATTCATGACAGAAACTCACATCGATCTTGGCATCGTCGATCTCGAAGGCGTGGACATTCTCATCATCTTCATCAATCTCATCTGGCAGCCAATACGTAAGCAATAAGTCGGGATTTCTGAACTGGAGAAATGCGTGCCACTCTCAACACCAACAACGGATGTGAAAAGGTCCCCATCGGAACCACTGCCCCCTGCCGAGGCACCAGGAGTTGACTTGGATGCATCGTCCTGTTTCTTTTCGACGTCCTTTGTACCTGGAATCACCAAACCACCCTTGACAGGTGCCTTGGCAGTCGTGAACGTTGTCATTTTATTTGCGTCGCCAGGCTGGGAGGCGACCCTCGCATCGCGGATGGTCTTATCTTTGAGCAGGAGCTGGAGCGTCTCTGGATGGCTGGACTCCACGTAGTACTTGTTATGCTTTAGCACGAGCTTGACTTTCCCATACGATAAGGTGCGCTCCCGAATGAAATTGGTAATGGTCTCCGGTACGGGGACCTTCAATTCCAAGTTGGGCTCAAAGCACACAGGCTACCTAAGGTTGCGTACCTTGGACAACCGATTTAAAACCTCATGGTGGGGGCAATGTGAGGCTAACTGGAGAGAGGCTGAGGCATTGACATACGTCTATGATGTCCTCAGTCTGCAGTCCTACAGACACCGCAGCGTACAGGGAATACGATGTGAGCTTGTATTCATGAATGAAGCTCGGCCTGGGAAGGACATGTTCCAACGACTGCATCGGATGGCGGCCGAGACGTACCTGCTGACTGGCTCGCTGATAGCTACAAGAAAATCCTGCGCTTGCTCAGCGATTGGTGAGAAAGCCTCCAAAATGATATGACCGTCCTCGGGGCTAATCCAAAGGGGACGGGAACCGTGGTCTGGCTTCAAGTGCAGCCAGGAGAAGTCCTGGTCCATGAAGATATGTGACACCAGACTGTCTTGCAGTCGTCGGTGAGGTGGAAGAGACGGCTGTCCATCACCACCGGCTTTCCGCCGTTCTTCAGCCAGTTTACGGGTCAAAGCACTGAAGTTGATAGTAGCTCCGCGGGGTACGAGAGCCGCATCCGCAACGATGCGGTCCTCCTCCTCATTGTCATCCACATCTATGTAATCCTCATCTGCGACAGAACGAAGTCGTTTGTTAGAAGGAGTCTCAGGCGAACCTTGCTATATTTTAAGCGTATCCTGGAGTAAAAGGCCAGAGGTCGCACCTTCTGGCACCGTACGCTTGCTGGCCATACAAGAACAGAAGAGGTCTCTGGAACTGCTGGAGGGAAGTGACTCAGGCGTCTAAATCTGGAGTGGCTTGGTCAGCCTGGCTGAGTTTGAATACGTGAGGTCCCGCAACTCGTCAGTTTCTGTCCACTTCTTGTCTCTCTCCTACTTCCTCAGTGTTGTGTACATACGCTCACAAGTCGCACTATTCTCATGTGGAGGCCCGCAACAAAACAGATTACCGGGACCAATGATAGTGTGTCTTTCTTCTTTCTCATCTCATGTGATTCCATACTCATCTCCCGTCAAAGTCCCCCTCGGTGGAAATCGCCGTCGGTTTGGTCCTGCACCCATGGAGGAATCAGCCCCGCCGCAGTTAGCTCAACCATCTCCGTCTGCCTATCCTCGTCCGCGGGATGATGGTTCGCGAATGAAGGAAGAATTTCCATTGACTGACACACCCACGCCTGGTAAGTCGACTGCTACTTATCCACTTCATTGCACCGTGCATATAGGCGACAGCGGAACTCTACATAATTCTCGATGCCATTCTGAATGGTCATTGACATTGTGATATCTGAAACCGCTTCTTGGACGTTTTACGCTAACCCTAACCACCGAAACTAACCCTGACATTTTATGACTGTTTGTTGTAGCTGACACACCCCGGAAGAAACGTAGTCGTTGGGGAGACGCAAAGACAGATATTCCTGGACTTCCGACAGCTATCTCTGCGACGGGTGTTTCCCAGGCGCAGCTTGACAATTATGCCATTCACCTCCGGCTCGAGGAGATTAATAGGAAGCTCAGGTTGAATGATTTCATTCCTCCGGAACGTGAAAGGTAGGAGTTTTTCTGTATGATTCACGTGTAAATACTGAGTTTTGTTGTCGTCCAGATCTCCTTCTCCGCCGCCCACATATGATGCTCACGGGCGGCGCACCAACACCCGCGAGGTCCGCTATAGGAAGAAGCTAGAGGACGAGCGCATCCGCCTTGTTGATCGCGCGATGAAGAACGACCCAAATTTCCGTCCCCCTGTTGAGTACCATCAACAGAAGCGCTCTCAGCGTCCATCGGAAAAGGTATACATCCCAGTCAAAGAATTCCCCGAGATCAACTTTTTTGGGCTTCTTGTCGGACCCCGTGGCAATAGCTTGAAGAAGATGGAAAAAGAGAGTGGTGCAAAAATTAGTATCCGCGGGAAGGGAAGCGTCAAAGAGGGCAAGGCTCGTCCAGACCAGTACGCTGAGGATGCGGAGGAGGATTTGCATTGCCTTGTCTTGGCCGATACCGATGAGAAAGTCACTCTCTGTGTTAGGTTGATCAACAAAGTAATCGAGACTGTAAGTAACGATCTATACCCCACGTGGGCCGTGGGTATACGTACAATCGCTGATCGCTGGATCCAATTTTAGGCAGCATCAACTCCCGAGGGCCAAAATGACCACAAGCGCAATCAGCTCCGTGAGCTGGCAGCGCTCAACGGCACGCTTCGTGATGACGAGAACCAGATCTGCCAAAATTGTGGTGGCATCGGCCACCGCAAATACGACTGTCCGGAGCAACGTAACTTCACCGCTAACATCATTTGCCGTGTGTGTGGTAGCGCTGGACACATGGCGCGCGACTGTACCGTTAACAAGGGGGTTGCCTTCGGTGGTGACTCATCGGGGAGCCCTGGCAGCTTTCCTTCTCAAGCGATGGTCAAAGGGGGATTCGACTCGGAGTTTGCTAGCTTGATGGCGGAGCTCGGAGAAACTGGAAAAGGCCCGGGCACCGACTCTGCAAGAGGTTCATGGGGAGGTGGAGTCGGCGATATCTCAACCAACAGTTCCAACGTTCCCCCTTGGCGTCGACCCGAGGTGTGGCAGTCCGCCTTGGGATCGCAGGGCACCCAGAATACAGGCTATCGACCCCCGCAGCCACCCTACAGTGGCTATCCTAGTGGAGGCGCTCCCGGCTACGGCCAACCAGGATACAGCGGCTATCCCCAAGCGCCAGGCAGTGGCTATCCGCAATCGCAGGACTATTCCAACTACGCCCAATACTATCAGGGCCAATATGCCCAACAAACCAGTTCCTGAATCCCCATGCCCGTTTTCTGACACTCTGACACTTCCCAGCACATTTCTCACAGAACAGGACAACGAGGGTTACCGTCAACTCCCCCCGACCCCCGCGCTCATCTCTAGGTATCCCTCACCCCGCCTGCTGGCGGTTTTTCTCACTATCGTACTCATGTTTCGGTTACCTGTTCGACACAGCGTCTCGGTCTTTCCGGCTTGTTCGAGATTGACTTCATCATTAACATCCTTCTTGTTCCACATGCCTCTCGAATTGTAGCTTACACTGCCTCGACTTGGTTACTGTTCTCTTGGTAGATTCCTCTCTAGGTGTCACTAATAAAAATCGACATGCTGGTATCACAGCGTGCTATTCAACTGCAAATAACGTACTCTATGTTTTCCCTTACCCTACGATCTGTTGTATAACAGCTTCCTCCTTTTTCGCCCCCGGACTAACGGTGGCAGTAAGGCAGTGCTGTCCCCATTGTCCTTGTCATGCACCCTCCTCTTCGCGGACACCGTAACTGGTTGTGCGGCTAGAAAATTATTATGTCCTGCGATGGCCGCCTCTGCGTCTCTCGTAGTCGGATGTGCGCCACAACGACGTATGAAGCACGAGACGAAGAAGCCATTTGTCGAGTCTTCTCCGGGAGAGCACCGTATGACAGCTTCCGTTGCTTGCGAATAAATGAGTAATTAGCCCAGCAACACAGGCCAGATGAACCATAGCAACCACCTGTGTCATCCAAGATGCCCGGTTGTCCCCTTCGCGGCCACGCAGGAAGTACCGCAGCACGCGGAGCCAGTACGAACACGCCAGCAGTCGCTTCCGTGCTTTGCAACGCCGCGGCTACGACCTGCTCGTTCTCCTCGGGGTGGATACTGCACGTTGAGTAAACGATCTTTTCGACGCTCGGAACTGCATGGTCCAGTGCCAGTGTCGGTTAAAGACAGCCGTCAGAAATCACACCATAACAGGGGGAACAAATAAGGGGGGGAGTTACATTTCATGGCGTGACGTAGCATTTGGAGCTGAAATGCCGCGAGCTTCGCGAGGCGCTCTGTGTGCGCAACGCTAGTTCTTTCGTCCTCTGTCGGCGTTAACGTGGTGTGGTGCGATTAGCGATGCGAATCCCTTCGAGGTGGATCTATGACGAATGAGTCTGCACGCGCACCTGATTCCACGAGGTGGTCTAGGCGGTTGACGATGCCAGAGCCACTGCAGGATGGATCGAGAAGTCTAATCTCGTCAGACGAACGTTTCCAGACCAGAAGGCACGCCCGAATACGAGTAAAAGCAAACGTACATGTGCGTAACGCGAGCATACTTCTCGTCATTGAAATTTGTCGTTAGGAAGTCCACGTGAAGCGCCTCAACGTTACTGCACCCGGCTCGGGCCAGCATCGTCTTGAGAGTGCCATAGCGCTTGCGGTCACGCTCGAAGGCAAGGATCTACTATCGAGAAGGCGGGAAGGGGGGAATTGGATGGCTCAATGTTGGTGCAGTGTAAATGAGGAGCCTGTACCTTGCCCTTATTCTCCATGAGCGCGCTCATGTGCGAGGTTTTGTTCCCGGGCGCCGCAGTGGCGTCAATGATAACGCTCTTCGGGTGCGCTGGTGGGGCAAGCACGACGGCAGGGAAACACGACGCCTTATCCTGGAGGATGAGACGGCCATCAGAATACTCGGAGGTATCTGTCAGCTCCGACTGCGGGTGAAACAACAGCAGGTTTTCGATGTGCGCATCCCGTGCGAAGTTCCTGAGAAGAACGGGTGGGGGGGTAACGGAGGGGAAGAGCGCTCTCGTCGGTAACTTCAATCGATAAGGGTGTACAACGTACATTCCATCAAGGGGATTCCCGAGGACGTACCCGCTCTTCTGGAACGCCATTATGGCCTCGTCGACGGTCCATTTCAAGGCATTGATCCTCGCATATCGAGGAATTCGGTCTAGTTTCGCGGAGAAATTCTCGTCTCCGTCCAGGACAAAGGAAAATAGAACTGCCAACCTACCCGCTCGTACGTCATCCGCTAGCGCCATTTCGCCATCGGTCTTGGCGCCCCGCTTGATTTTGAGGCGTTGCCACTCCCCGCGGAGGCGAGTCTTGTGCCGAAGTAGTGCTTGCTTCACAGGACCATCGCCGGCTTGGATGCCGCCGGCGAGGAGGAGGTCGTGAACCAGCACCAATGCGAGGCTGCGGGAGGTTATCTTTTTCTCTTCCTTCAAGAGATTTGCCGCTGCGATCGCTTCCGCAAGCGCCGGCTTGTCTAGCGGAGAGCGTGTGAGTCGAACAATAATCGATGAGCGCCCTGCACGGTGTCCGCCTACATTTCAGAGTTTCTATCACAAGTGCGGCGGTGCGCTTGCGACTCTTCTCTGGAAGCGTATTCAGGAGACTCTTCACGGAGCCATGCTTCGCGTCTAGACGGTCGATGATTTTGGCGGCGTCGAAGTAGAAGTTCATAATTTATCGCTAAGTGAGCAAAAGAATGTCATTTATCAGGACAGATCGTAAACAGAGGGCATAATGTTACATGCTTTGGCGGTTGGAACATCACTAGTATCAGCACGGCTAGTACAAAGCGGCGTAGAGAAGAGGTTATGTCTGTAAAAAGACATGGTGTCAGCGTCCTTCGGGCAAAAACATAGTTGTTTTGGTAGTCAGATACGAAACGGTTCCCCTTAAGCGTGAGTCACGCATCGGACAATGTAGATAAGTATATGTTACAAAAACATCACGTAGACCCGGACAGAATGCAAGATATTGGGCTCACTCACCTCGAACTTTTTGCACCGCAAATCAGACGTTGGTTCACTTGGAGGCCAATTGAACAGTCGATTGGCCGTCTATATTTGCATATATTTGTGGACCGGCGTCAAAGAAGCGGCGTCCTCCTCACACGCGTCGCGCCTATCGAGACCGCCCGTGCCAGCGTTCCTTTGACTCGGACGACATCGCATCCTCCGTCTGGTCCATCGAAAGTGAGCGTTCTCAAACAGACGAATCTGTGTGCCTTGACAAAAAAAATTGTTTAGTGGCACTCGAAACAGAACTCTACGACGTCCTGGGGGTGTCTTCCACCGCGACTGGAGGTACGGAATGTGGCACACTACTCCGTGCGCATGCTCTGACGCTAAGCCCTCGCTCAGACGAGATCAAGAAGGCATATCGCAAGAAGGTCCTTATCTTCGCCCTCTCTTTTCTCATGCGAATTCCTGAGCGATCTCCCTTTAGGCCAGAAACCTCCACCCGGTAGGCCGACACGTGCCTGTCGATTTCATCTTTCACCCTTGACCTGACTTTGTCACGTTTCGGCCTACAGGACAAGGTATACTGCCATGTTCTCTACCTATTTTCCCTGTCTGAGAGCTTCTATTAGAATCCCAATGATCCTGACTCCATTAGAAACTTCCAGGAACTGGGTGCTGCGTACGCCTCTTAGTTACCCTTTGCTTCATTTGATACTCATCTGACCTTAGTTACGAAATCCTGAATGACCCTAATACTCGTGAAATCTATGATACCTATGGTATGCAGGGCCTTGCTGGGCCTGGCGGGCCTCAGGATGGCTCAGATATGGGCGATATTTTCGCCCAGTTCTTTGGCGGAGCTCCTGGGGCGTCCTTTAGCTTCGACTTTGGTGGACCAGGTAAACCATTCAGGAAACGGAGCAAGGGAGAGGATAGCGTGATCCCACACGAGGTTTCACTCGAAGACCTTTACAATGGAAAAACTGTGAAGGTGAACATGGAGAAAGAAGTCGAATGTGGCGTTTGCAAAGGGTGCGTACGCGCTTACAGATGAATGTCTTTTGAAGTTGAACTCGAGAACAGATCGGGAGCGAAGGGTAGCGCAAAAGCCAAGAAATGCGTGACGTGCGATGGCAAAGGCTGGAAACATGTATATTCCCAGGTGAGTTGCTTCATTGTATGCGTACTATTCTAATTAGCTATTGCATCAGGTCTCTACTGTCCGCATCGCAACTACACGGGGATCATGCAACGACTGTCATGGCACGGGGGAGATCCTGCGTGAGAAGGATCGGTAAGTTTGAAAATTGATGCGAAACAATTTGGTGTTTAGAAAAACTTAAAGATGCAAGAAATGCAAAGGAGAGAAAGTTGTCCAGGAAAAAACTCGGCAAGAGGTTCACATAGAACGTGGGATGGCAGATGGCCAGCGCATTGTTCTCGCAGGCGCCGGAGACCAAGAGGTATGTGCTTCCCCTACCAATTACCAACGACTCGGATTCACCACTGCAACCCAGCCTGGTCGTCCACCTGGCGATGTTATCTTCGTACTGAAAACCCAACGACACGAGTCGTTCGAACGTTCTGGGAGCGACTTGCTCGCCACCGTTTCTATCACCCTATCTGAAGCGCTTCTGGGCTTTGATCGCATAATGATCAATCACCTCGATGGCCGAGGTGTGCGAGTAGCGAGTCCCGAAGGCAAGGTTATTACCTCGGGGACCACGATCATTCTGCGTAACGAGGGTATGCCAACATACAAGAACCCGGACGCACGCGGGAATCTCTACATTGTTTTGGAGGTGGACATGCCCACTGAAGACTGGATAAGATCTGTTGATCAAAAGGTCTGACTCTTCTCCCCGTGCCTTGTACGTTCGCGTGTGTCTTATGCCCTTCACAGGCTCTCGCTGCGTTACTTCCTCCAAAGAAAACCGACATCGAACCGTTACCGGAGATTGTAGACCAGGTAGCGTTCGAGGAGGGTACGCTAACTGAAGTGCGTGCCCGGTCATTTCCCGCAGGTTCGGGCTTCTTTGACCAAG
>WNFC01011656.1_pt1 | contig 10996 bp, 10 predicted proteins | sample 5400541 | NCBI WGS metagenome assembly WNFC01 (sample SAMN13153342, study PRJNA577476) | soil metagenome | isolation source: 120 cm saprolite under Douglas fir tree site 2 hole 2 replicate 1 | place: USA:California | collected 2015-04-18
CGTCGAGGCGTGCGATTACCTCTTCGGGACGGGGCCGTACGCAGGGCGCGATCCCAACGATCAGCCGCAAATCGTGCTCCTCGATCTGAAGCTACCAAAGCTAAATGGATTCGATGTGCTGGCTAGGCTGCGCGCGGACAAGCGAACCAAGACTATCCCTGTGATTATCCTGACCTCCTCCCGGGAGCAGAGGGATATAGCGCACGGCTACGACCTGGGCGCCAACAGTTACATCCGCAAGCCGGTCGACTTTGAGCAGTTCGTCGAAGCGGTCCGTCAACTCGGCCTGTACTGGCTGGTCTTGAACGAAAACCCGCCGAGCGGTGTGACGAGCAGTGCGTGACTGCGCCGCACCTCCGGGATGGTCAGGGCTGGCGGAACAACAAGGAGGACGTGCACATGCATGAACAACAGGTAATTCTGTTGGTGGAAGACAACGCTGACGACGAGGCGCTCACGCTTCGCGCGCTGCAGAGGAACAACATCACCAACAAGGTCGTGGTGGCGCGCGACGGCGTGGAAGCGGTCGATTACCTCTTCGGGTCGGGATTGTATGCGGGACGTGATCCCAATGACCTGCCGCAAATCGTTCTCCTCGACCTGAAGCTGCCCAAGCTCGATGGATTCGAGGTGCTGACGAGGTTGCGCGCGGACGCGCGTACGAAGCGTCTCCCCATTGTTATCCTGACCTCCTCCAAGGAGCACCAGGACATAGTGCATGGCTACGGTTTGGGCGCCAACAGCTACGTGCGCAAGCCGGTTGACTTCGAACAGTTCGTCGAAGCGGTTCGGCAACTGGGCCTTTACTGGCTGGTTCTGAACGAGAAGCCGCCCAACGGCGTGGCCAACAGTTCATGACCGCGCTGCACCTACTGATAGTCGACGACTCGGCGGATGACGCCGAGCTGATGGTGCTGGCGCTGCGCCGCGCCGGCGTCGACCCAACCTACGAGCGCGTTGAAACGCCCGAGGCGATGGAAGCGGCGCTTGCGCGAGAGTCCTGGGACCTGATCATTTCGGACTACGCAATGCCGCGTTTCAGCGGGCTCGCCGCGCTGAAGCTGTTGCAGAACAAAGAACTCGACCTGCCCTTCATCCTGGTCTCCGGCAGCGCCGGCGAGAACGTCGCGGTGGATGCGATGAAGGCCGGCGCGCATCACTACATCTTGAAGGACAACCTGGCGCGGCTCGCGCCCGCGGTCGAGCGCGAGTTGCGTGATGCCGAAGTGCGGCGCGAACACAAGCGGGCGGAGTCGCGCTATCGCAATCTGTTCAATTCCGTTCCGGTCGGCGTCTTCATCATTAGCTGCGAGGGAAATGTGATCGAGGCTAATCCGAGATTCGTCGCGATGCTCGGATTCGAAGATGAGGAGAGCCTGAAGCGGGTCAATGTTACTGAGCTATGGAATCATTCAGAGGAGCGATCGCAGCTTAACGCCCTTCTCGCGCGCGATGGCGTGGTTGAAAACCGGGAGGCGGAGTTCCGCCGTTCCGATGGAACGATCGTCTGGTGCGTGGTAAGCGCTCACGTAGTACGCGACGCCGCCGGCAAAATCGACCGCTACGAAGGGGTCTCGGTGGACATCACGGAACGCAAACGCGCAGAGCAGGAATTGAGCCGCGCGCGCGACGCGGCGCTCGAGGGCGTGCGGATCAAGTCGGAGTTCATGAGCAACATGAGCCACGAGATTCGCACGCCGCTCAACGGCATCATCGGGATGAACGAACTGCTGCTCGAATCCGGTCTGAACGCGGAACAGTTTGAATGCGCGAAGACGGCCGCTGAATGCGGCCTTCTGCTGATGACGATCGTGAACGACATCCTCGACTTCTCCAAGTTGATCGAGGGCAAGGTGGTATTCGAACGAATCGATTTCGACTTGCCCGCAGTGCTCGAAAGTACGATCGAGTCGTTCAGCGAAAAGGCCCGCGGCAAGGGTCTCGAGCTCGTCCTGGCGGTGGCAGGCGGCGTGCCCGCGATCGTTTCGGGCGACCCTAATCGGCTGCGCCAGGTGTTGAACAATCTGATCGGTAACGCTTTGAAATTCACCGCCGACGGTGAGGTCGCCGTGAGCGTGACCGCCGAGGCGCGAACCGCTGACAAGGTGACAATTCGATTCGCCATCCGCGACACCGGAATCGGTATCCCAGACGCCTTGCAGGCCGCGCTTTTCAGCCCTTTCTCGCAAGCCGATGCGTCAACCACGCGCAAGTACGGTGGAACCGGCCTAGGCCTGACGATCTCGGCGAAACTGGCCGAGCGCATGGAGGGGAAGATCGATATCGAAAGCGTATCGGGCGAGGGTTCGATATTTTACTTGACTGCGGTTTTTGGCCTGCCGACTGCCTCTGCGGGGGAGGAGATACTGCGGACATCACCACTCGCGGGCCGATCGGCCCTGATCGTCGATGACAACGCGACCAATCGCGCCGCGCTCGCGGATACGATGCTCTCGTGGGGGATGATCGCTGACGCCGTCCAAGGTGATGATGAAGCGCTGACCGCGCTACGGCAGCGATCGGCCGGCACGCAGCCGTTCGACGTTATTCTGGTCGACGCGCAAATGCCCGGCATGGATGGGGCCACACTTGCGCGCACGATCAGATTGGAACCAGGCCTGGCGAAAACTCCTCTGATCATGATGGGTGTGGCCCGGGAAAGGGATGGTTCCGGCCACTGGGTGAGCAAACCGATCAAGCCTTCCCACCTTCACGCCACGCTTTGTGCCTTGCTCGCGTCAGGGCCGCCGATCCTTCACGGGCCGCAGGACGAATTGGCGGCTCCGCCCGCTGCGACGGTGCAGAGAAATCGGAAATCCCCCGCCCCGATGCGAATCCTGGTCGTCGATGACAACCTGGTAAATCGCAAGGTTGCGCAAAAACAGCTCGAGCGGCTTGGGTACCTGGTTGACACTGTGGACGGTGGGGAGCCGGCGCTGGCGGCAATGGCCAGCGCCCAGTATCCGGTCGTGTTGCTCGATTGTGAAATGCCGGAGATGGACGGTTACGCCACCACTGCCGAAATCCGGCGGCGCGAAAACGGAGATCGGCACACCACCATAATCGCGATGACCGGGCATGCCCTTGAAGGCGCGCGCGAACGCTGCCTGGAGTCAGGGATGGACGAGTATGTGGCCAAGCCGGTTACGCTGGACACACTGGCAGCCGTGCTTGACGCCGCGCTTCGTCAGCGAGGCGGCGATAATCCAGCAGTGACGCAATAGTCGATGCTTGTCTGGCCGTCTTACCGGATGCGCTCCAACCGTTTGAATCTGCGCCCGCGGCGTCTATGGTCGATGCTCCACCGCTGAGCTAAGCGCCCTTGCCTCGACGCCGGGTTCGGGGCGTCGTCTGAAACCCCTGCTTGACCCTTGAGTTGCCGCGCGCGCAGACTTGTCTTGGGCCGGACGAATCACACCCAGGAGATCGCAAAAATGGCAACCAAGGTTTCCGCGGTCCTGGAGATCAAGGGCCACAAGGTCGTCACCGTAGCGCCGCGCGACACCGTCGCCGCGCTCGTCAAGGTGCTGAGCGTAAACCGAATCGGCGCCGCCCCGGTGGTCAATGAAGAGGGCCGCCTCGCCGGGATAATCTCCGAGCGCGACGTGATCCGCGGCATGGCTCAACACGGAGACTTGGTGACGGCGCTTCCGGTCGAGCGTCTGATGACGACCGAGGTCAAGACCTGCTCGCCGGAGGACGCGATTGTCGAACTGATGGAGGTGATGACGCTGCAGCGCATCCGTCACCTGCCGGTGGTTCGCAATGGTGCGCTCGAGGGGATCGTCAGTATCGGCGACGTCGTGAAGCAGCGTCTCCAGGAAGCGCAGTCGGAGCTGAACGAGTTGCGGACTTACATTTCTTCGGGCTCATAGCGGACGCCTCGCGGATTTCGTGGGCGATGCGGGTTTCGCGTATGATGCCCGGCGGCCAGGCGAGCTTCGACGCCGGCGTCGGGGTCGCGCCCCGCTGGCGCTGTCGCTGTCGACGCGCGTCGCGACTTTGGCGCACCGCCGGGATTCACGAGCGCCCTGGGATATGAAACCCCCGCGGTAAAGCCACCGATCCGTCAAGGAGGCTCTTACGTGACGCACGCCCAGAACAGACTCGTCAAGAAGCGAATCAAAATGATTGTCCCCGTTCCCATTCCGGGAGCGGCGCTCTCGATGTTCCGCGCGCAGATTCCTGCCGAACTGATACGACCTGATATCGAAGTCGATTTCGTCGCAACCCGCAACGGTGCTCACATCCTTGATTCGTTCTATGAAGCGACGCTGGCGGACGTTTTCTGCCTCGACATCGGTGCCCGCGCTGAAACCGAGGGGTACGCAGCGGTTTGTATCAACTCCATGAGCGATTCGGGCGTTTCCGCGTTGCGCTCGCGCCTGTCCATCCCCGTGGTCGGGCCGGGCCAAGCCTCATTCCTGATGGCGGCTGCACTCGGAAAACGATTTTCGGTCATTACGATGTGGCAACGCTGGGATTGGATCTACGAAAAGCTTGCGCGCGAAACCGGGCTCCAACATGCGCTGGTGTCGATCCGGAACATCGATACGCGGCCCGATGCGCAGGAACTGTTGTCGGGAAAAGAGGACTTCGTCTTCGAGAAATTGGAGCGCGCTTGCCGTACTGCCATCGACCATGACGGCGCAGACACCCTGGTTCTCGGCTCGACGACGATGCATCAGTCGCACACCTACCTGAAGGAGCGGCTCGAGGTGCCGATCCTGAATCCCGGGCTCGTCGCTTTCAAGCTCTGCGAAACGCTGCTCGACCTCGGACTGACCCATAGCAAGGAAGCTTACCCCGCTCCGCAGACCTCCGACGATGAACTCCTGCGCCCGGTGCCGTCGCGGTTTCTATAACAATGGCGCGTTTCACTTTCAGATGTGTAGTATGCCTCATCTAATTTCGAGTCCAAGCAGGGATCGTAATGAGCGAAAATCAACACGCGAGAACGCTGATCGACGATATCGCCGACTACACTCTCAAGACGGGGAAAGAAATCGGCTGGTTCTCCGATCCGCTGACGCCGGGCCGTGGGCGCTTATACCTGCTTCAGCACATCTTGAGAAATCGCCTGCTGAGCTCCGTCCTGCGGCCCGCGTGGATGAGCCGATGCCCCGACCTTGAGGTGGTCAGAAAGACTATCGGCCAGATTCGCCAGGAACTGGTGATGGACGATGAGATCGGCACAGGACACACCACAATTCTCTGGCAGATGGGGCGCAATGTCGGCCTCAACGACGCCGAGATGAACACCGTCAAGCCGCTGCCATTAGTCGACGCCGCATTCAATGTGTGGGAAAATCTGTGCCGGACGCGTCACTGGATCGTCGGTTGGCTGACGACCTCGACCGACGAATTCATCCTTAGCACGCTGCCCGAGAACAATTTTCGGCCGCAAGTCTGGAAAAAGACTTTCGGCCTCAACGACGAGCAAGTCTTTTTCTTCAGCTATCATCTCAAAGCGGACGAGGAACACGCGGGTCAGGAAGTCTGGGGCCCGATTTTAAGGCATGTACAGAACGACGCAGATCGCGATGAAATCTTCTCCGGGCTGATCTCCACGCTCAACGCGGTGAAGCTTTTCTACCAGGGTATCTGCGAGGCCGGAGACGAATACGACCGGAGACAGAGCAAAATCACGGTGAGGTGACAGCCGGGCAGCTTTCACGATTTCATCGTGAGAGCGTTATTCACAATCTCCTGGGCTTCAAGAAGGATCGCGTTCAGGTGCGCCCGGTCCTTGAAACTTTCCGCGTAAATCTTGTAGATGCTCTCCGTGCGGCGAACCAACCGCTCGTGGCTATCACTTTCAGGCCGCCGATCGAGGCGTTGTTGCCCGGAGCGTTGGTCAGCTTGCCCGTGATCGGCTCGCCCGCGAGCTTTGATGCTGTGACCGCTTGCGTGGGATCCGCGTGAAGCTACGCACCTGCGGCAGCTCGCCTATCGCTCGGGAGAATCGCCCGCGTTCGGGGCTGGCCGCGCAGCTTCGCTCTGATCTTGCGAGACTTTTGGAGTGACACCGGGAGGCAAGCGAATTATCTGTCCGACAGTCAGCCGATTAATGTCGGTCAGCTGCGGGTTCGCGGCGACGAGTTCGTTAATTCCGGACTTCGATCCGAAGTAACGAATGGCAATTTTCTCGAGCGTATCGCCATCCATGATAGCGATTTGATTTTGCCGCTCCGGGACTGCGGCCACCGCGGTCTGCTTCTGAGTCGCGGCGACTGGAGCGGCTGCGGCAGGAGCGGGTGGAACGATGCGCTTTTCCGGCGCGGCAGCGTTGGGCTTCGCACCGGAATCAGGACGCCCTTCGACACCGGGTTGCTCGCTTGGCTTGGTTTGCTCGACGGGCTTAGCTGGCTCGATAGCCTTGACTTGCTCGACGGGCTTGATTTGCTCGGCGGGCTTGGCTGGCTCGACCGGCTTTGGCTCGACAGGTTTTACTTGCTCGACCGGTTTAGCTTGCTTGGCTCGCTGCGGTCGAACCGTCTGTTCCGTCGCCGCGGCGGTGTGGTTGAGTTTCCATGGCCAGACGTTCGGATGGACGAAACCCATCAGCAATAGCGCCGCGAGCGCGACGCCCACCGCAGACACCACCAGAGACTGCGTGCTGAGTCCCTCTTTTTTGATCTTGACCGAATCGTGGTAATCGGCAGCAGTCTTGTTCGCGGTCTTGTAGCTGACTTTTCTCTCGCCTCCGTTATACGCCGCCTGCATCGCGCTATGGCAGAGCATATTGATTTTTCGGGGTATTCCGTCGCTACGCCGAAGCAGGCGTTTCAAAGCGCCACGCTCGAAGATCGCCGCGCAGTTGCTGCCTTGAGCGCTCAACCTGCACTCGACGTACTTGATCGCCTGCGCGGTGCTGAGCGTGGAAAGTACGCCACGCGAGGAAATTCGCTGATTTAATTGGCGTAGCTCCGGTTTCTTCAACCGCTCAGCGAGTTCAGGATGCCCTACTAAAATGAGCTGCATGCGCCGGTCACCGCGATTCGACAGGAGCCGCAGTTCCTCCAATACGTCATCGCTTAAGATCTGGGACTCATCGACGATGATCGCAATCCGTTCTTCCTTGCCCCGAAGCTCCAGAAATCGGTCCAGCGCCTCGAGGTAGTCCAGCTTCGTCGATCCGGTGCAGTAAAGATTCAGCTGAGTCAGGATCACCCGCATTATTTCCGGGAATGAGAGCTTGGGGTCGTCGATGTGGGCGATCCGGACCCGCTTGAAATCGCGCTGCAGCAGGGAATATATGAGGGTGGTTTTTCCGGTCCCGGCTTCGCCCGTCAGCAGGGTCAAGCCAGTGAGATCACCCGACAGTCCCGATTCGAGCGTGGCGAGGCCCTCAAGATGAGTCGGGCTCAAATAGACCGCGCCGTCAGGTGATGCGGGTTGGAAAGGCGGACCTTTCAGCCGAAAATACTGATAGTAGTGCATTGCCCCCTGCGCAGTGCGCCCTCGGCCCTCATGGGAGTACCTTTATACCTGTTGCCGAGCAGCGCGCCTAGCTCCGCCCAATTGAAGCAACGGCGAATTGCGGCAACGGTACGACCGATCGCAGCGCCAATTATAGACTCCGATGCAAGCGCCGAGAATACCGCATAGCGCAGGGCCGTGGCCGTTACCGCCAAGGCGAAAGAATTTCGTAATTCCCGGTCAAACGAATGCCCTCTACGCGGCGCTGCCACGTTCGCGAAGCAGAGGGGCCGCAACGTTCATGCCACAAGGAACTTAGTCGCTTAAACGACCAAATATACTCAATGGGTATCTATCTCTCCGGGAAGACGAATGCCGCGTGCACGGATGCGTGACGAAACGCAACACGACTGCAGCCGAGCGACCAGCCCCGTCCGGCCATATGCACCCTTATTGGGGCAAAGATCCCTCACGCGTTCCCGAATTCTTAGGACCAAACGCTGGCTGTTCGATGCGTCAAAGCAACTTTTCCAGAGTGATGGGGAACTCGCGAATACGCCGGCCGGTCGCGTGGAAGACCGCGTTGGCGATAGCGGGAGCAACGCCAACGATCGCCACCTGACCGAGTCCTTTGACACCCAAGGGGTTAACGTGAGGATCGTGTTCTTCAACGAAGATCGCGTCCAAAGCCGGGATGTCGGCATGCACAGGCATCAGGTAGTCGGCGAGAGTGCCGTTCGCGATCAGTCCGCTGTTATGATCAACGATCGTTTGCTCCATCAGCACCATGCCGATCCCGCCCACCATGCCGCTAATCATCTGGCTGTGAGCCATCGTCGGATTCACGATGCGCCCGACGCCGTAAGCGCCAAGGATTCTCCGCACACGAATCAGCCCCAAGTCCTGATCGACGGCGACTTCGGCAAACACCGCGCCGTAGGCATTCATGGAATATTGACGGTGCTCGTCTCCCGGCCTGGAGGTTTCGACTGCTTCCAGCACCTCGAGCCGGTTTCTTGCCAGGATTTCCATGTAGTCGTCGCCACGCCAGGGTTCATCGAGGAGGAACAGCCGGCCGCCATCTGCGCAGACCTTATCGTCAGGGGCTCCATACAACGGTGACCGCTCGTCGCCAGATGCCAGCGCACGGAACTTCGCGCTAAGAGCAAGGCAGGCCGCGTGCACTGCGGAGCCGACGCTCGCCATCGTCTGCGAGCCGCCGTGCGATGGAGCGTTCGGAAAAGTCGAGTCGCCCAGAGCAAAGTGCACGCGGGCGGGTGGAATGCCCAGCGCGTCGCTCGCTACCTGGGTCATCGACGTGTACGTACCCGGACCCATGTCGCTCGCCGCGCTCTCAACTTCTGCGCGACCGTTAGTCAAAAGCCGCGCTCGTGCTGAGGCCGCCCCACGAATCGTGTGGTAGACAGCCGTAGCCGTACCCCAACCGATCAACCATCGGCCGTCACGCCGAGAGCGAAGCTCGGGGTTGCGCGCGGCCCATCAAAACCGCTCGGCGCCGATGCGATAGCACTCGCGCGTGGACCGGCTGGAGAACGACTGGCCGGTTCGCTCATCCTTGTCCGGCTCATTAAGCAGGCGCAGTTCCACGGGGTCGATCCGCAGTTGGTATGCAAGCTCGTCCATCGCACATTCGAGTGCGACGATGCCGCTGGCAAACCCCGGTCCCCGCATGAAAATTGGGGTGTGAACGTCGAGATGCGCCAAACGATAGCGCGTCGCCACGTTCGGGCAGGAGTAAAGGAAGCGCGCGGGTTCGATGAGACGTTCGAGATATTCTTCGTACCTCGATGTCTCAGCCACACCTTCGAGATCGATTGCGGTCAGCCGGCCTTCGCGGGTCGCGCCCAACGCGATTCGCTGCGAGGTCGCTGGCCGGTAGCCCGTGCCAGCGTACAGTTGACGCCGGGTCAGCACGAGCTTGACCGCGCGTCCCACCTGCCGAGCGGCGAGTGCAGCGAGCGTCACGTGCGGCCACGCGCGCAAAGTGGTCCCAAAAGCACCGCCTACAAATGGAGAGATGACGTGGACTTGCTCGGGAGCTAGTCCAAAGATCGCCGCCAACTCGTCCCTCACCGTTACCACCGACTGAGTCTTGTCCCAGAGCGTCAGCCGGTCGCCGTCCCAACGGGCGATGGTGGCATGCGGCTCCATCGGGTTGTGCTGCTGGCGCGGCAGAAGATAGCGCGCCTCAATCGTCACGGGGGATTCGGCAAGCGCACGTTGAGGATCGCCGCGCCGCGTATCGGCGGCGATCGCCGCATCGGGATCCAATCCAGCCTCAGGCGGGGTGGCACGTTCCAGCGCGGCAGCGAAATCGAACTCCGCCGGCTCCGGCGCCCGTGCCAACCCCGCCGGCCGCCAGGCGTGCGGCGCGGATGACGCCGCCTTCCTCATGGAGCGCGGCCGCGACGGAGACGAGCGCGAACTCATAAGATTCCCGATCCCGAACCTTGAGGTAGTGTGAACGCGAAGTATACGCGCCCGCTGGAATCTCGACGCTAACGATCAGTTCGTCGCCAGACAGCGTGTGTTCCTGGTGCGGCGTAGCGCCGGGCAGCCGATAATAGCTCATGCTCGCGACGATGATGCGCGAGGCGAAATCGGCCAGGAGGCGCCGGGTACCCCCAAGCACTAGCGCCGCCTTTGGCAACAGTTCACTCTCTGGGGGCTATGGCTTGGCTCCTGCGTCAGGAACCGCCACCGTTGATCATTGCCGCTACGCCAGACGCGTCGAAGCGTGCTCGGGGCAAGGTAGGGAGCGTCGGCGGCAGAAAAGCTCCTAGGGGCGTTTGCGTGCCAAATCTGCCCAGTGCTCAGGAAATCTTACCTGCTATACGGTCAATCTTACCTGCCACACGGCGGAATCGATCGCCAGAACTCACTAATACCGATGGGTCTTGGGCATGGCTATTGCGCTCCCGCAAAAGGGGGTGTGTGTTTCCCAATTCAAAGAGAAGGAGCGCGCCGTGAAGGCTACGGCAGTGGAGGGCGAAGTGCTGACGGCAAAGGAAGTTTGCGCCCTTCTGCGAATCCACCCCTCCACGCTTTACAAGCTGACCAAGCAGGGCAGGATTCCCAGCTTTCGAATCGGCAACGACTGGCGATTCCGAATGGAGCTGATTGAGCGTTGGATGGCTGAAAAGTCCGTGTACGCTCGTCTGGCAAGAAACGTCATTGAATCAGGCGTGAATTGAAAAGTTCGATATCGCTGGCTAACGGGGATAAGGCAGGTGAGCATTTTTGCACCGCTGCGCTGTCGACTCTGCCGCTGGAAACGGCAGCAGGCGTATCAAATAGATTTTAAGCCAAACGAGTATGGCGGTTTTCTCTTTCCGCGCGAGCCGCTTTACGTTTGCCATCGCTGCCTGCCGAAGTATCAAACTGACGCACGCGTGAGGCGGATCACTAGGGTGCTCTCCAAGTCTGAGGTCGCGACTTGAGAAACTACCGCCCGCGGTTCGGTCATCGCTATTTTTCCTTGAGGCTCGGATCGTCGGAGGCGACGCATCGTTCCCATGGGTTGGCGCGGTGAGCCTCGCATTCCTTCCGGGTC
>WNFC01032347.1_pt1 | contig 10996 bp, 7 predicted proteins | sample 5400541 | NCBI WGS metagenome assembly WNFC01 (sample SAMN13153342, study PRJNA577476) | soil metagenome | isolation source: 120 cm saprolite under Douglas fir tree site 2 hole 2 replicate 1 | place: USA:California | collected 2015-04-18
CCTCGCCGTGCTCGGCCTGCTCGGCGAGCCACTCGACGAAGGCGCGGAAGGAGGTCACGCCGGTGCGCTCGGCGCGGCGGGCGAGGTCCATCAAGCGCGTCACGTTGGCGAGCGCCTGCTCGCCCGTCGGCCAGACGGCGAGGCCGGCGTGTGCGCGCGTCTCGGCCAGCAGCCGTCCGATCGTGTCGGCGATGGGCCGCCGGTTGCGGCCGCGATGGAGCGAACGCAGCACCTCGAGCGCCTTCGCAACCTCGACCAGCGGCTCGGGTGCGTCGCCCGGCACCTTGAAGAACGGGTGCAGTGACCGGTAGCGCTCGCGGAACGCCAGCAGCGCACCATCACCCAGCGCGAAGAACGGCCCGTGCAGCGTCGCGAACACCGCCAGCTCGTCCTCGGGCCGCTCGATCGCGGCGAGCGCGTTGCGGATCGCCTCGACCTCCTCGCGCACGTGGAACGAGGTCCCACCGACCAGCAGATGCGGCAGATGCCGCGCTTCGAGCGCGCGCACGTAGGGCCGCGTCACGTCGGCGAGGTAGGCGCGGAAGCGACGGAACAGCAGACACACGTGGCGCGGCCGGACCGGCACGCGCTCGGAAGGCCGCTCCCGCTCCGTCACCGTCCAGCCGCTCTTCTCGACCAGCCACTGGACGAAGGCGGCGATCGTGTCCGGCAGCGACCCGTCGATGCGCCAGTCGACGATCGTCCCGTAGTCGCCGTACGGGGCCGGCACGGGGAGCGCGACCACGGCGGGCTGGGTGTCGGCCCCGGGCCGGTACTGCGACAGCGGGACGTAACGCGGCTCGCCCTGCATGCGCGGCGCGAAGGCCGCATTGACCGCCTCCTGGATCTCCGGCACGGCACGGAAGCTGACGCTCAGATCGACGGGCGCGGCGCCCGCCGCGACCAGCTGCCGCTTCACGCGCTCGTAGAGCGCCACGTCGGCGCGGCGGAAGCGGTAGATCGACTGCTTCGGGTCGCCCACCAGGAAGAGCTTCCCGGCGACCGGGCGGACCCGTCGCCAGTCGCGCTCGCGAGGATCGTCCGCCGCGAGCAGCAGCAGGATCTCCACCTGCAGCGGGTCCGTGTCCTGGAACTCGTCGACGAAGAGGTGCGTGAAGCGACGCTGGAGCTCGGCGCGCACCTCGGTGTTCTCGCGCACGAGGTCGCGGGCGCGCAGCAGGAGGTCCAGGAAGTCGAGGCAGCCCGCGCGCTTCTTGAGGGCCTCGTAGCCCTCGACCACCGGCCAGAGCTCGTCGCGGAGCCGCGGGGCGAGGTCGGCTCCGGCCCGCCGCACGAAATCTTCCAGCGCCGCGCGGAGCCGCGTCCTCCGCTCGAGCAGCTCGGCCTTCGGGAAGCCGGCCGGGGCGCGCCGGAAACCCGTCCACCGCCAGTGCTTGTCGCGGCTGAAGGCGAGCAGCTCCGCTTCGAGGCGGTCGTGGTCGCGCCCGAGGATCGCCTCGCGCCGGCGGACCTCCTCGACGAAGCGCCCGATCTCGGCGAGCGACCTGACGAAGTAGTCGTCGGGGTTCCCGGCCGCGGCGGAGGCGCCGAGGCCGGCCATCTCCTCCATGAGCGCGTCGATCGTGCCCTCGCGCTCGAAGCCCTCCTCGTGGCGCCATGTGGCGGGGAAGTCGCGCCGCTCGACGAGCTCCCGGGTCGACGCCCGCCTCGACCGGCTGCTCGCGGAGCAGGTCGGCGCAGAACGAGTGGATCGTGCCGATGCGCGCCTCCTCGAGCTGGCGGAGCGCGTCGTCGAGCGCCTCGGCGGGCCGCGCGCGTCGCGCCTCCTCGATCGCCTTCCGGAGCCGGAGCTTCAGCTCGCCGGCCGCGGCATCGGTGAAGGTGACCGCCACCATGTGGTCGAGCCGGGCGCGGCCGGCGGTCAGGAGGGCAACCATGCGGGTCACCAGCTCGGTCGTTTTGCCCGTTCCCGAGGCCGCCTCGACCACGAGCGTCGTGCCGAGGTCATCGCGGATGCGGTCACGCACGTCCTGGTCGGCGAGGCGCGTCACGGGAGCCTCCGCAGGCGCTCCAGATCGGCGCACCGGTCCTTCGGCTTGCGGGCGGTTCGCGTCTCTTCGTGCGGGCCGCAGACCGGCGATGACCTCGACGACCTCGCCCGCAACCCGACGCCCCTCGGCGTCGAGCGGCACGATGCGCTCCTCGTAGCCACCGTCGGCGGTGCAGTAGTAGAGCCGTCCCGCTTCGACCGGCTCGCTGAGGAGACGCTCGCAGGCGAGCGCATACAACAACGGCTGCAGCACCGTTCCGCCGCCGACCACGACGCCCGTCTTGGGGCGCGTCTTCCCGGTCTTGTGGTCGGTGGCGCGGAGCACCCCGGGCGAGCGGCGCTCGACCAGATCGACCGACCCGCGCAGCCGGAGATCGCCGATCACGGGCACCGGATCGGGGACGCTCGCCGGATCGGCCTGCGGGCGGTCGCGGTCGGCGAGCCCGAAGGACAGCTCGAAGCGCCACGGGACCCAGCCGTCGTCCGCGTCCGCCGCGCGCCGCAGCCACTCACGCAGGTCGGCGCGGATGCCGTCGATGCCGTCCCTCCACACCCGATCGATCGCCGGCCAGAGCTTCTCGGCCCAGCGCGTGGCCACCGTGTGGAGCGCGCCATCGACCGCCGTGCGCGCCGCGTCGAGGTTCGCGGGCCGGACCGGGAGGAGCTCCGCGGCGCGCAGCTCGCTCAGGACGGCGAACTGGACCTCGTGGAAGAGCGCGCCACGCGTGAGCGGGTCGAGCACCTCGATCGCCACCGGCTCCTCGCGCGGCTGGAGCCGCATGACCGCCTGCAGGAAGAAGCGGTACGGACAGGCGGCGAAGTGCTGGAGGGCGGTCGGCGAGAAAGGGCGCGCCCCGAGCAGATGATCGGCGAGCGCCTCGCGGGCGAGCGCGTCCGGGTCGACGAGCCCGTCGGCCGGGGTCCAGCGCCGGAGCCAGCGCCGGCCGCGGGCACGGAGCGCGCGTCCGAGGTGGACGTTCGCGTCGAGGAGGTAGCGCGCGCTGCCGTCGGTGGTCGCCGGGTCGGCGTCGCGCAGCCCGGCGAGCAGGGCGAGGTCGTACTCCGCCTCGTCGATCGCGTCCGCGGGACGCTGCGGGGCGGGCCAGCCGAGCCGGCCGCCGGTCTTGTCCCCGCCGCGCGCCTCGAGCTCATCGAAGCCGGGCAGCCGTCCGGACGCCGCGCGCAGCGCCTCGAGCCCGTAGAACGACGGCACCCGCGGCCGTGCCTGCTCGATGTCGACGCGTGGCCACGAGAGGACGACGCGCTCGCGGGCCGCGCCCACGGCGAGCCTGAGTGCGAGTCGCTCCGCGCCGACCTGGGCGAGCTGCGTGGCGAGCGCGGGGACGTCGAGAGCGCGGCGGTAGGGGTCGAGGAGGATCGGATCCTCGACGATCTTCCGCGGGAAGAGCTTCTCCGCGAGGCCGGGGACGAAGACGGCGCCGTAGCGCCGCCGCGCCGGCGGCACGGTCAGCTCGCGGAGCCGGGGGCCGAGGACGAGCTGCACCTCGTCGAGATCGATCGGGCCGATCGGGGCCATCGGCTCGATCTCGGCGAGCGTTGCGAGCACGCCGTCCGGCTCGCGGAGCGCCGCGGTGGCGAGCGCGCGCAGGTGCGTGAGCCAGTCGCCCCAGGGCGCCTGCTGTGGGAGGGCGTCGAGCCGCTCGATCAGGGGCAGCGCGAAGCCGCGGAGGTACGTGAGGTCCGCGAGCTGGCTCTCGATCGCCCTGCCCCGCGTCTCCTCCTGGTCGTCGGTCAGCGCCTCCCGGCGAAGGCGCAGCTCCTCTTCGAGGCCGTCGAGCCGCCTCTTCCAGCGCTCCTTCCCGCCGATCACCGATGCCTCGACCAGGAGCCGCTCCCAGCGCCACGGGGCGCGCGGGCTGCCGTCGCCGCGCTCGTCCCCCGTGCGCGGCTCCGGGGGGGGCGGCAGCGGGAGGAGATCGTCCTCGGGCGGCATCCAGCGCGCGGCGGCATCCTCGGCCGCTCCCGGGTCCGGGACCTGCGCGAGCGACACGTACTCGGCGAAGCGGCGGGCGGAGAGACGCTCGGTTTTGCACGCGAGCAGCGCGAGGAGCGCCCGGCCCGCGGGATCGGGCCGGGTGGTGCCGCGCGAGAAGAAGACCGGGATCGAGGCGCGGCGGAACGCCTCTTCCAGATGGGGCCGGTACTCGGCGGGCGAGCGGAGGAAGACGGCCATCCGGTCGAAGCGCACGCCGCGCGCCGCTTCGGCCTGCACGCCGCGCGCGATCTCGACGCACTCGCGTGCCTCGCCTGGCCAGGAAGAGAGAGAGACGCTGGCGTCGAGCGCGGCAGCCGGGGGTTCGCCGAGCTCGAAGAGGTGGGACTTGAGCGCGTCGAGAGAGCTCGGCCGGCGCGGGGCATCGAGCGGAGAGGCGGCGCACTGGAGCGCCATCTCCAGCCGGTCCAGCGACCGGCCGTCACCCGCGGGCGCGGTGGCGAGCACGTCGGGCGCCGCGCGTGCGAGCGCCGCGACCAGCTCCGCCTCGCACGCGGTCAGGACCGGGAGGTCGAGCAGGAGGAGCGGCAGGCCCAACGGGTGAGGCGGCGGATCCGCCGTTGCGGCCGCGACGGCGGCCTCGAAGACGATTGCCCGGTCGGCGAGGCCGGCCTCCTCGAGCTCGCGCGCCACGCGCCCGGCGAGCATGCCGAGGTCGCGGCCGAGGGCGCCGAGCGCGGCGAGCGACTCGGGCGCGACGTGGTTCAGGCGCAGCTCGGCCAGCGTGCGCGCGACCGCGAGCGGGAAGCCGGGCCGGTCGGCGACGGGCGCGAAGTAGCCGAGCCCGTGCTCCCCGAGGGCGAGGTGAACCGTGCGCGCTGCGACCGCGGCGAGCGAGAGGCCGGTCGCCGGTGCGCGCCGATCCCGCGCCAGCGTCCGCATCGCGAGGCGCACGGCGAGCCGATCGAGCGTCAGGCGAACCGTGCCGAAGCGGGCGCCCCTCGCGACGGTGGCGGCGCGCACGAGGTCGTCGCACGCTTCCCAGCTCGGGCCGAGGACGAGCACCTCCGCGTCGCGCGCATGGGCCGCGAGCCACGCGGCGGCGGCGGCGACGCGCGCCGGCGCGTCGGGGCCGATGACGAGGCGAGTCTTATCGCTCAGTGAGGACTCCCCCTACAGCCCCAGCTCCCGCGCGATGATCGTCAGCTGGATCTCCGTCGTCCCCTCGGTGATGGTCATGAGGCGCGCGTCGCGCCAGAAGCGCTCGACCGGGAACTCGGTGATGTAGCCGTAACCGCCGAAGATCTGCACCGCCTCCCAGGTGACCCGCTGGGCGACCTCGGAGGCGAACAGCTTGGCCATCGCCGCCTCGCGCATGCAATATCCCTGATCGAAGAGCCAGGCCGCGCGCCACATCGAGGTGCGCGCCGTCTCGACCTCCATCGCCATGCGCGCGAGCTTGAACTTGATGGCCTGGAACTTGGCGATCGGCTGGCCGAACTGCTCGCGCTCCCTGGCGTACTTGAGCGCCGCCTCGAGCGCCGCCTGGGAGACGCCGACCGAGCGCGCGGCGTGCGTGATCCGCCCGCCCTCGAGCGTGCCCGTAACCTGCTTGAAGCCGCCCTCGATGCCGCCGAGCAGCGCCGCGGCGGGCACTCTCATGTCGTCGAAGGCGAGCGCGGCGGTCTCCGAGGTGTGGTGGCCGGTCTTCTTCAACTTGCGCGACACCGAGAAGCCGGGCGTCCGGGTGTCGACGATGAACATGGAGATGCCGCTGCCGCGCTTGGCGGGGTCGGTGTACGCGGCCACCAGGCAGTAGTCGGCGATGTTGCCGTTGGTGATGAACATCTTGGTCCCGTTGATGACGTAGACGTCGCCCCGGCGCTCGGCACGGGTGCGGATGGAGGCCGCGTCGGAGCCCGAGTTCGGCTCGGAGAGGCCGAACGCGCCGAGCTTCTCGCCGCGGATCGCCGGCACGAGGTAGCTCCGCTTCTGCTCCTCGGTGCCGAAGCGGAAGATCGGGATGCAGCCGAGCCCCACATGGGCGAGGAGCGCCGCCGCGAAGCCGCAGTTCACGCGCGCGATCTCCTCGATCAGGAGGCAGCGCATGACCATGTCGCCGCCGCTGCCGCCGTACTCCTCCGGATACCCCACCCCCAGGTAGCCGAGCCGGCCGAGCTCGCGGAAGAGGTCCATGGGGAAGGTCTCGGTGCGCTCCAGCTCCTCGACGCGCGGGGCGAGCGCCTTCTCCGCGAAGCTCCGGACGGCGAGGCGAAAGCTCTCCTGCTCCTCGTTCAGGCGAAAGCCGAGCATGGCGGTTCCTCCGGCGGCGGACTCTAGCCGGCCCCTCCGGCCTGCCACAAGTCTTTGCCGACGTTCTTCTCCGCTGCTATGCGTGGGCGAGGCATGCTGGAGGTGGCGACGGTCGAGGGGATCGGCGCGCACGCGGGCCGCACGGTCACGCTGCGCGGCTGGCTCGCGGGACGGCGCTCGAGCGGGAAGCTGCACTTCCTCCAGGTGCGCGACGGCACCGGCACCATCCAGTGCGTGATGGCGAAGGCCGAGGTGCCGGCCGAGGTGTTCGCGCTCGCCGATCACCTGCCGCAGGAGTCGTCGCTGATCGTGACCGGCACGGTGCGCGCCGACGCGCGCTCGCCGATCGGCTACGAGCTCGGCGTGACCGACCTCCGGGTCGTCCACCAGAGCGCCGACTACCCGATCACGCCGAAGGAGCACGGGCCGGCGTTCCTGCTCGACCACCGCCACCTCTGGCTCAGGTCCGCACGGCAGCACGCGCTGCTCCGCGTGCGCAGCGAGGTGATCCGCGCTTGCCGCGAGTACCTGGACGGCCACGGCTTCCTCGCCTTCGACGCGCCCATCTTGACGCCGGCGGCGTGCGAGGGCACGACCACGCTCTTCCCCGTCCAATACTTCGACGAGACGGCGTACCTGACGCAGTCGGGTCAGCTCTACGCCGAGGCCGGCGCAATGGCCTTCGGCAAGGTGTACTGCTTCGGCCCGACCTTCCGCGCCGAGAAGTCGAAGACGCGCCGGCATCTCACCGAGTTCTGGATGGTCGAGCCCGAGATGGCCTTCGCCGGCCTCGAGGAGGACATGGACCTGGCCGAGGACTTCCTCGTGCACGTGGTCGGCGCGGTGCGCGAGCGCCGGCAGCCCGAGCTGCGCGCCCTCGGCCGCGATCTCGCACCGCTCGCGCGCGTCGAGAAGCCCTTCCCGCGCATCACCTACGCCGAGGCGCTCGACATCCTCCGCAAGAAGGGCTTCGCGCTCGAGTGGGGCGCCGACCTCGGCGGCGACGAGGAGACGGCGCTCTCGCAGGAGTTCGACCGCCCGGTGATGGTGCACCGCTATCCGGTGGAGGCGAAGGCCTTCTACATGAAGGCCGACCCGGCCGATCCGCGCCTCGCCCTCTGCGTCGACGTGCTCGCGCCCGAGGGCTACGGCGAGATCATCGGCGGCGGCCAGCGCGAGGACGACGCCGCCGTGCTCGAGGCGAAGATCCGACGGCACGAGCTCCCGCTCGACGCCTTCGGCTGGTACCTCGATCTCCGCCGCTACGGCTCCGTGCCGCACGCCGGCTTCGGCATGGGCATCGAGCGCTGCGTCGCCTGGCTGTGCGGCCTCCACCACGTGCGCGAGACGATCCCCTTCCCGCGCCTGCTCGAGCGCCTCAGGCCGTGAAACCTTGACCGCCCGGAACCCCCTGTCTATGAGGGCTGCCGCCATGAGGACACCGCTACTCTCCCTCTGCCTGCTCGCGCTCGTGGCGGGCGTGGCGGGGGCGCAGGAAGGCGAGCCGGAGACGCCACGTCCCCGCCGCGCCCGCCCCACCGCCGCGCCGCGTCCGGCGCCCCCGAGCGCGCACGCGGAGGACCCGCCGCCGCGGCGCGGCCGGCGGCGCCGAGCGCGCACGACGCGGAAACCCGCGCTCTCCTCTACCAGCTCGCCGACGCGCAGCGCTCGCTCGGCGAGCAGGTGCAGCAGCTGAAGGACGTCCTCGAGGCGCTCCGCACCGAGGTGGCGAGCCAGAAGGACGAGGCCGCCGCCACCGAGCAGGAGGTGAAGGCGCTACGCGACGAGGTGAAGGGCCTCTACGTCGAGAGCAGCGGGGTGAAGCAGCAGATCGACGCGCTCAAGGACGACATCGGCGGCGTCAACTCGAACGTCTCCGGCTTCCGCACCTACTCGGGCTTCTTCATCGCGGTCATGATCCTGCTGCTCGCGGTAATCTTCGTACTGACGATCCGCCGCTGACCAGCGGGGTGACGTGGGTCGTGAGACGCCCCGCCACGCTGGCCAGGCATTCCGCCAGCCGCGTCTCCCGCACCGGCTTGGCGAGCGTGGCGACCACCCCCGGCGGGTGCGGGTCCTTCTCGCCGATCGCCGTCAGCAGCACGACCGGCGTCCGAGAGAGCGCCGGCGCCGCGTGGATGGCGCGGACCAGCTGGCGGCCGCTCACGCCCGGCATGTGAGCATCGAGCAGGACGAGGGCGTAGGGGTCCCCCGCCTCGAGCGCGGCGCGTAGACGGGGCAGCGCGCTCCCGCCGTCGGACGCGCCGTCGGTGCGCAGGCCCCAGGCGCGCAGCTGCTCCTCCAGGAAGGCGCGGCTGGTGTCGTTGTCGTCGATCACCAGCACGCGCAGCCCGCGAAGGTCGGGGCGAGGAGGCGCGGGCTCTTCCGCGGGAGAAGGCTCCCGCAGCAGGCGTACGGTGAACCAGAACCTGCTCCCCCGGCCCGGCTCGCTCTCGACGCCGATCTCGCCTCCCATCAGGCCGACCAGCTGCTTCGCGATCGCGAGCCCGAGCCCGGTGCCTCCGTACTCGCGCGTGGTCGAGCGGTGGGCTTGCGCAAAGGGCTCGAAGATGCGCGCCTGCTGCTCCGGGCTGATCCCGATCCCGGTGTCGGCAACCTCGAAGCGCAGCGTGACCGTCTTCGCCGCCTGACCCGCGACCGCGACGCGCACGGCGACCTCGCCGTGCGCCGTGAACTTGAGCGCGTTGCCGACCAGGTTGAGCAGCACCTGACGCAGGCGGCCGGGATCGCCGCGCAGCGCACGCGGCACCGCCGGGTCCATCCGGTACGCGACCTCGACGCCCTTGCCCTGGGCCGGCCCGGCGAGCAGCTCGACGGCGTCCTCCACCACCGCGCGGGGTGCGAACGCCGCCGTCTCCAGCTCCACCCTGCGGGCCTCGATCTTCGTGAAGTCGAGGAAGTCGCCGATGATCGAGACCAGCGAGTCGCCCAGGCGGTGCACCCCCTCGGCGTACTCCCGCTGCTCGGGGCTGAGCGGCGTGTCGAGCAGCAGCTGGGCCCAGCCGAGGATGCCGGTGATCGGCGTGCGAAGCTCGTGGCTCACGGTGGCGAGGAAGATGCCCTTCGCGCTGGCAGCGCTCTCCGCCTCCGCCGCGATCCGCTGCTCGTGTCGGGTGCGGTCGACCAGGTAGCCGTAGAACGCGGCGGCGGCGAACAGGAACGGGATGCGGATGACCGTGGGCGAGTTCCAGAGCGACCACCCGCTCTCGGTGACCGACAGCGCGTAGAGGTAGGAGCCGCTCACCACCACCGCGCCGACCGCGATCAGCGTCAGGTTCTCGCCGATGGCCGCGAGCAGGAGCACGAAGAAGTAGAGGTAGAAGAACTCCGCGTCGAAGTGTCCACTCGCGATCAGCGCGGCCGTGATCCAGGCGGTATCGGCAACGATGACCGCCAGACCGAAGCCGCTGGAGCTGGACACGCGGGCGGGCAAGTGCGTGGCTAGCACGTTGGAGAGCAGCGCGGCCGTGATCGCGAGGACGACGCCGAGCGGTGGGGTCGAGAACTTGTTCTCGACGAGGATCAGGTAGGCGGTCGCCGCGATGAGCGTGTAGCGCAGGAGGAGGAACGCCTTGTTCCTCTGGAGCTGCTCCGACGACGCGGCCACCGATCACCTCCCCGACCCGGCACGCCATTCCGCATGGCGGATGACGGGTCCTCCACGAGCTTCGCCGACCCGGAAGCTAGCAGGACGCGTGCCGCCTCCCGGCCTTCGTGCGTGCCGGGTCGCGGGCCTACGGGACCGAATCGTGCGTCGCGAATTTGGCGCCCGACTCGCGCTCGACGACTTCGTGGCGCCGCACGCCGGCGCGCGTGGCGGCGATCACCATGACCGCCAGCACCGACCCGAGGGCGTTCATGCCAACGTCCCGGATGTCGTAGTAGCGTCCGGGCACGATGCTCTGCAGCAACTCGTCCCCGTAGCCGATGGCCGCGGCGAGCGCGGCTCCCGCCGCGTAGCCCGCGAGGGGACCGGGTACGAGGGGGGCGATCGCGCGCCACGCGAGCCAGGCGGCGATGCCGTATTCGGGGAGATGCGTGCGCTCGAGGTGGTGCGCCCTGAGCCAGGAGAGGGCGAGCGCGTATCCGCCGGCCGCTACCGCGAGCGCGGCGTACGCGCGGGCTGGCGCGCGGCGGCGCCGGAGACCGAGCACGAGCGCGGCCGCGCCCGCCAGGACGACGAGCGCAAGCCCCGGGCCGAGGACCCAGCTCCCGGGCGCGGTGCGCAGGAAGCGGAGCCCGACCCGCGGCGCGAAGGGCAGGCTCGCGTAGATCGCGGCGACGTACGCCCCCAACGCCGCCCAGCGAGTCAAACTCATCTGGGGGCCCGTCCGGTGCTCACTCGCTTCGCTCGTTCCGCTCCTCCGATGCCCCCAGACCCCGTCGGCCAGCTCGACCGCTCTCGCGGTCGGCCTCCCCTTCTCATCTGGGGGCCCGTCCGGTGCTCACTCGCTCGCTCCGTTCGACCCCCGCGCGGCTCCGCCGGAGCGTGAGCGCGTGACTGGAGACGACGTGTCCACGCCGCGGTGCTCGCAGAGCCCAAGGGTCTTGAGTTTGCCCGGCTTCGCCGGCCGCGGCACGGCGTTCGCACGATCCACCGAACGGCACACGCTCGCTTTCCGATTCCGACCCGAGACGTGTCTCGGGTCGGCCTCCTAGCTCCGTCCGAGGACGATGACGCAGGACACGGCGCCTGG
>WNFC01039753.1_pt1 | contig 10996 bp, 7 predicted proteins | sample 5400541 | NCBI WGS metagenome assembly WNFC01 (sample SAMN13153342, study PRJNA577476) | soil metagenome | isolation source: 120 cm saprolite under Douglas fir tree site 2 hole 2 replicate 1 | place: USA:California | collected 2015-04-18
TCAATGTTCTCCTCGCTGATTTTTCCGTGACCGCGGAGGTCCTTAAAGATCTCCTGCAGCTTGTCGCCGAGTTGCGAAAACATTCGCTACGAACAGCGCGCGCAAAAGGCGCGGTTATTTCTTCGGCGTTGCAGTTGGAGACGTCGATGTTGCGGCGCCGGTATTGTCAATTCCGAACGTCCAGTGCGTTTCAACTTTCTTGTCCCCTGATTTCGCGCTTAGAATCACGGTGCAGCTCTTCTCGCGCAACTTTTGCGTCACCTGATAGGAAACGACCCCAGTTTTGGGATCGAAGCTCGCGGGAACAAGTCCCAAACCGCTGATGCGCAGTTGCACGCTGGCGGGATCGATCTGACCGATGCCGCTTAGATTCGCTTTAATCAGCGGCAGAGCGCTCCGCACAGTTGTGCCGTCGGCCGGTTCAGTCGACAAATTCGCTGCACCGACTTCTGCAACCGCCGGCGCGCCGGGACCGCCGCTCGAAGCAGCGATCATTTTCACCGCGTCTTCAAAAACTTTCGGCTTGTTCGCCTCGATGGCCCAACGGCCCAGGGCATTCATCGGCGAGGTGTAAGTGATGGGCTGGCCGTAAACGGTGAACATCGCATCGTAACCGGCGTTGCGCGCAATTTCTTTCACATGCTCGTTGTAAAACCCGTAGGGCACCGCAAAACAATTCACTTTGATTCCGAGCCGCTGTTCGAGCAGCTGCTTGCACCCAACGAGTTCATTTTGGAGGAACTGCTCATATTCGGGCCCACTGAGCTTTTTCCTCTCCTTCTTTCCATCTGGTTGCCTGACCGTAACCGGATGGCCCTCCCGTAAATCCTGGTGAGTGGCCGAATGTGCTTGGATATCGATCCCGTTATCACGCATATCCGCCAATTGCTCCCAGGTGATTGCCTCCCCACCGCCGAACAGGCCCCCGCGCACGCCTTCGGTATAAATGAACATCGTGAACGTGTAGCCGAGTTTTTTCATGATCGGCCACGCGACTTCGTATTGCGATTTCATGCCGTCATCGAAAGTGATCACGGCACATCGAGGCGGAATATTTTTCTCGCCACGCTTCCAAGCGAGCAAGTCCTGCATGCCGATAACGGTAATGCCGCGGTCCTTGAGCTCTTTCATTTGCGCCTCAAATGCCGCCGGCGTGATCTGAGTTCCCGGATAGCGAACTTTGTCCACCAGACCGTGGTAGCAAAAGATAATCGTCTGGGCGGTTTGATCGACAACCGGTTTGGAGATCTTCGGTACCGGTGTCGCGCTCGCGGCGGCTTTTGGAGCGGGCGTAGGTTTGGCTGCAAACAGCAGAGTTGTAGCGAGCAACAGGATCGGGAGCAGAAAGAATCGGGTGCGCATAATTAGAGGTAACGCCTTTAAATCTGGTCGCACAAAAAACAAGCGGTTTTTCTGCGAGGCAACAAACTTTCGGCGCGAACTTTGCTGCCTTAGAGAACGATGCCCATCCAGAAACCTTTGGCAGGGCAACGTGTTATAATGTAAGAAGGTGCAATGTCTCGACTGAATTTTCGACTCCTCCTCCTTGTTTTGTCAGGGTTCCTGGGTGCTTGCGCCACCGGACGGGGGCCGTCTGAGACCGGTACAAAAGACACCAGCAAATCTTTCAGCACTATCGTTGTCGATGCCGGCCACGGCGGCAAAGACAACGGTGCTTACCGCAAATTCGGAGGCGCCGAGAAAATCGCGACTCTCGATGTGGCCAAACGTCTTTCCCGCAAGCTGCGCGAATCCGATTTGGAAATCGTGATGACGCGCTCGACCGACGTTTTTATTCCACTCGATGAGCGCGTCGCGATTGAAAACGCACAGAAGAATTCCATTTTTGTCAGCATCCATTTTAACGACTCAAGTCGGCGCGGGATTCACGGTTTCGAAACTTATTATCATTCGGCGAATTCAATTGACCTGGCGCATCGGATCCAATCGAAGCTGTTGACCATTCCCCGTTCGGCCAATCGTGGTGTGCACTCCGCAAACTTCCGCGTCTTACGACTGGCCAAATATCCGGCGGTGCTAGTGGAGTGCGGTTTTTTGAGCAATCGATTGGAAGGCGGCGAAGCGCGCGATGCCGAATATCGCGAAGCACTCGCGGATAGAATCGCGGAGGCAATTGTGGAACAGCGTTACGGTGCGGGCGTTTATCGCGCATCGAGAAGCGCAGCTGCGCCGCCGCCAGGCGAGGGACCGGGGCCGGTACCGTCGTCACTCAAGCAGGATTAGAATTCCTTCCCGCGTTCCTCGCGTCCGATCGCCGCGAGAAGAATTATCACCAGAAAGACCACCGCTTCTACCAGTGCCATGGTGATGGCGTAATTTGGTTGTCCATTAGACGAACGGAAATGTTCCGCTAACCAAGCCTGCTGTTGGGCAGCATAAGCCGCGGCGAAATTTCCCAACTGATAAGCGAGGCCGGGGAACGTCCCGCGAAATTCCGGCGGCGAGAGCTCGTTCAAATGCACCGGCACGACCCCCCATGCGCCTTGCACCATGAATTGAATCGAGAATCCGCCCATTATGAGCAGCGCTGTGGTCGGTGCAAAAATCCAAAGCGGAATGAGCAACATTCCGCAGATCGCCGAAAGGATAATGACGCGCCGACGTCCCCATTGTTGCGAAAGAAAACCCATCACCGCACCGCCGGAGATCGCCCCGGTCGCATAAACAATACTGATCATTGATTTCGCGCTCACGCCGAAACCGCGCTGTTTCTCCAGATACGTCGGATATAGATCCTGTGTGCCGTGCGACATGTAGTTGAAAGCGGTCATGAGCAGTGCGGCATAGATGAACAGCGCGCCGTGTTGCTTAACGAAGATCGACATCTTCATGGGCGAGCGCTCGCCACAAATGCGGTCGCGTTGCCACACCGGGGATTCCGGAACGCGCGCGCGAATGTAAATTACCAGAAACGCCGGCAGCACACCGGTGACAAACAATCCGCGCCAGCCAAAATGTGGAAAGACGATCCAATAAACCAACGCGGCGAGCAGATACCCGACTGCATAGCCCTGTTGTAAAATTCCCGAGAAGAGCCCGCGCGTTTGCGTCGGCAGCGATTCCATCGCGAGCGACGCGCCGAGGCCCCATTCACCACCCATGCCGATTCCGAAAAGCGCGCGCAGTATCAAAAAGACGGTGAAGTTCGGCGCGAACGCAGTCAGCAGTTCCATCACCGAATAAAAAATGATATCGCCCATGAGCGGAATGCGCCGGCCAAATTTGTCGCCGAGCAAACCAAAGATGAACGCGCCGACCGGCCGCATCATTAACGTCAAGGTGATCGCAAACGCGACTTTGGGGATGCTCTGCCCGAAATCGTGGCCGATCGGAATGAGCACGAACGTAACGAGAAAGAAATCGAGCGCATCGAGCGCCCAGCCAAGGAAACAGGCGACGAACGTGTTCCGCTGATCGCGATTCAAAATCTTGAAAAGACGAATTGCCTCCAGGCCTGCAATCCAATCGAAGACAGCCTGGTAAATCCGGTAAATCCGGAGCGAATTCATTCCGGAGATCTAATTGTCGATCTTGCGATTGTCGATCTTAGGCATTGTAGCAGCCTCCGTCTCTGGCGGCAGACGCAGCGGTGCGGCCCGTAACCGCAAGTCGTGCTACATTTCCTCGTGCGCTATCTCGTCAAAGCAAAAGTAAAAACGGGCAAATCGGAGTCCCTGTTGCGGTCGATCGGTGATGGTACGCTTGGCAAGGGTTCCATCGCCGGGGACGAGTACATTTATAATATGAACGAAGCGCGCTTGAACGCCGACGGCGTTGCAACCTGGGTCGAAACCTGTTTTTGTGATCCGCCGCTGGCCGAAGAACGGCCCTACTGGAAAGAATATTTTGATTTTGTCAGCGTAAAGGACGCACATTTGCGTCGAAATTGCCGGCACGAGAACGCCACCGAACCCTGGGCATGTTGCGATTGCGATTGCACAAAAAAGCTGGAAGCGAAATTGCGCGGCCAGGGCGAATCATTTCTGGAGCGGCTGCGCTCGTAAGCTACAGCGGGTCCGTCCGGCGGCTTTCTTGATGTTGGCATAAACACCGCTTAGTTCTGAGCCAACATGCCGGTTGACGTTCATCCTCTCGAAGCCATTTTGCGCGAGCGCATCGTTGTCCTCGATGGCGCAATGGGAACGATGATCCAGCGCCGGAAATTATCCGAGCAAGATTATCGCGGAAAACGCTTTCGTGATTGGAAGGGCAAAGATCTCAAGGGCTGTCTCGAGCTGCTCAACTTAACCCAGCCACAAGTCGTCGAGGAAATTCACACCGAATATCTCGATGCCGGCGCCGACATCATCGAGACCAACACGTTCAATGCGACGACAATCGGGCTGCACGACTTTTTATTCCAAGGCGAACCTGCAAGTGGACGCAAAGACCAGGAATTTTTCCAGCGCGTCGTGAATGATGTCGATCTTCGCGCGTTAATCCGTGAAATGAACACGTCGGCAGCGACGATCGCCCGTCGCGCAGCCAACCGTGTTACAAAACAAACGGGCGCTCGCCGTTTCGTTGGCGGGTCGATCGGTCCCCTTCCCGTCACGGCTTCCATCTCGCCGGACGTAAACGATTCAGGATTTCGCGCCGTTACGTTCGATCAACTGCGCCAGGCTTATTTCGAGCAGATCAGCGTGCTGGTGGAAGCAAATGTCGATCTTCTACTAATCGAAACAATCTTTGACACGTTGAACGGCAAGGCGGCCCTCTTTGCCACCGCCGATGTCTTCGAAGCAACGGGCAAAAAACTTCCACTGATCGTTTCCGGAACGGTAACGGACAAAGCCGGCCGAACGTTGAGCGGTCAAACTGCGGAAGCGTTTCTCGTCTCGATTGGGCACGCGAAGCCATTGGTAGTCGGATTGAACTGTTCGCTCGGTCCGGATGAAATGAATCCATTCATCGAAGAGCTTGCTCGCGTGGCGCCGGTTTACGTCGGAGCTTATCCGAATGCGGGTTTGCCCGATCCGCTTTCCGAAACAGGCTTTCCGGAAACGCCCGAAACACTCGCTCCCAAATTAAAACGCTGGGCCGAAAACGGCTGGCTCAATCTCGTTGGCGGTTGTTGCGGAACAACCCCCGATCACATTCGCGCAATCCGCGCCGCGGCGCGCGATTGCAAGCCGCGGCCCGAGGCGGACGGGCATTATGCGCAGTCCGAGACTCTACAACTTTCGGGGCTCGAGCCGTTGAACATTACGCCCGAAATGGGGTTCGTTGTAATCGGGGAACGGACAAACATCACCGGCTCTCCAAAATTTTCGAACTTGATCTTGAACGGGGACTTTGACGGCGCGCTGGCGGTTGCGCGTCAGCAAGTGCAAGGCGGCGCCAACATTCTCGACGTCAATATGGACGAGGGAATGATCGATTCCGAAGCGGCGATGACGCGCTTTTTGAATTTGATCGCGAGCGAACCGGAGATTTCGCGCATTCCAATCATGATCGACAGCTCGAAATGGAGCGTGATCGAGGCCGGACTGAAATGTGTGCAAGGCAAAGCGGTCGTAAACTCGATCAGCTTGAAAAACGGTGAGGAAGAATTTCTGCGCCAGGCACAGTTGATCAGACGTTATGGAGCAGCCTTGATCGTGATGGCATTCGACGAACAAGGCCAGGCCGATAATTTCCAGCGTAAGATCGACATTTGCGCCCGCGCTTACAAACTTCTCACCAAGCGCGCTGATTTTTCAGCGATCGACATTATTTTCGATCCAAACATTCTCACCGTCGGGACCGGTTTGGAAGAACATCGCAATTACGCGGTCGATTTCATCGAGGCCACGCGCTGGATCAAGCAAAATTTGCGCGGCGTTCGCGTCAGCGGCGGCGTGAGCAACATTTCGTTTTCGTTTCGCGGGAACAACACCGTTCGCGAAGCGATGCACGCCGCGTTTCTGTTTCACGCGATCCGTGCGGGGCTCGACATGGCCATCGTGAACGCCGGTCAGCTCGCCGTTTACGAAGAAATTGAAAAGGAACTACGCGAACGCGTCGAAGATGTGCTCCTCAATCGGCGAGACGACGCGACCGAGCGGCTGGTCGATTTCGCGGAAAACATCAAAGCGAAGGGGAAAAGCAGAGTTAAAGATGAAGCGTGGCGCGCGCAGTCTGTTGAAGAACGACTGAAGCACGCGCTCGTCAAAGGCATCGTTGATTACATCGACATCGACACCGAGGAAGCACGCAAGAATTGCAAACGCCCGCTCGACGTGATCGAAGGGCCGCTCATGGCGGGAATGAGCGTGGTCGGCGATCTCTTCGGATCGGGAAAAATGTTTTTGCCGCAAGTGGTGAAGAGCGCGCGGGTGATGAAGAAGGCCGTCGCGTATCTGATGCCGTTCATGGAAGCGGAAAAATCAGCGGGCGCAAAACCACAGGGCCGAATCATCATGGCGACGGTCAAAGGCGACGTGCACGACATTGGCAAAAACATCGTCGGGGTCGTTCTCCAATGTAACAACTACGACGTTGTCGATCTCGGCGTGATGGTTCCAGCAGGGAAAATTTTGGAGACCGCGCGCGAGAAAAAAGCAGACGCGATTGGATTGAGCGGGCTGATCACGCCGTCGCTCGACGAAATGGTGCACGTTGCCCAGGAGATGGAGCGCGAGAAATTTGAATTACCGCTTCTCATCGGCGGAGCCACGACGAGCCGGGCGCACACGGCAGTGAAGATCGCTCCGCATTATCACGAAAGTACGATCCACGTGCTAGACGCCTCCCGCGCCGTCGGGGTGGTCAATTCGCTTTTGAATTCCAAGCAAAAAGCGGCATTCGATGCCAAGACACGCGCCGAATACGATGCGTTACGCAAAGCATACAGTGCGAAAGCGCACGCAAAAAAAATACTAACGCTCGATCAAGCGCGTGCGACCCGGACATCAATTAAGTGGAGCGATTACGAGCCGCCGAAACCGGATTTTATCGGAACTCGCGCTGTTGCCCCGTCGATTGTCGATCTTCGGGAGTACATCGATTGGTCCCCATTTTTTCACGTCTGGGAATTGCGGGGAAGATATCCGGCAATTTTCGAGGATCCGACAATTGGTAAACAAGCCCGGGAACTGTTCGATGACGCGAAAGAGATCCTCGATGAAATCGCGGCCAAAGGTTTGTTAAGTGCACGAGGCATCTTTGGATTCTGGCCGGCGAACTCGAGCGGCGATGATGTCGATCTTTTTGTCGATTCCGCGACTGCGGGACGGCGCGAAAAACTCGCCACATTTTATTTCTTGCGGCAACAAATCCAAAAGCCGGCCGACCAATTCAATCGTTGTCTCGCAGATTACATCGCCCCGAAGTCGGCTGATTACTTAGGCGGATTTGCGGTCACGATTCACGGCGCGGACGAGCTGGCGAAAAGATTTGCTGCTGGGCACGACGATTACAGCGCGATCATCGCGAAAGCGCTCGCGGACCGACTAGCCGAAGCTTTTGCCGAGTACTTGCATAAGCAGGCCCGGATCGCGTGGGGCTTCGGGCGCGACGAGAATCTGTCCAATGCCGATCTGATTCGCGAAAAATATCAGGGAATTCGGCCGGCTCCCGGATATCCGGCCTGTCCCGATCACGCCGAAAAGCGGACGCTATTCGATTTGCTCAGCGCCGAAAGCAAGATCGACATCAGACTGACCGAATCGTACGCGATGCATCCGGCCGCGAGCGTAAGCGGATTTTATTTTTCGCATCCGGAAGCGAAATACTTCTCCGTGGGACAAATTGGACGCGACCAGGTTGCGGATTACGCGCAACGGCGGAGTGAATCAGTTGCGACCGTGGAGAAGCGACTCGGGCCTAATCTTGGCTATGAGCCGAATCCGTGATACAGATCACGGCGAAAATTACGGGGTGTAGCTTAGCTTGGTAGAGCGCGTGGTTTGGGACCACGAGGTCGCAGGTTCAAATCCTGTCACCCCGATTTCGAACCTGAACCACGAGACCGGTCGCCACGGCGACTCACCCCGACCAGCTTGAAATGTTTTATTGTTACGTGCTGCGGAGTTTGAAAACAGGACGACGTTACATTGGATCGTGCGAGAATTTGAAGGCTCGGATCGAACGTCATAAATTCGGGAAAGGCGCCGGCAACCAAGCATGGAATTCCATGGATCGTTCTCCACGCAGAAGAGTTCTCGAATCGACCGGAAGCTGTAGCAAGAGCATTTTTATGAGACGGGGCGAGGTCGCGATGAATTGGATCAACTAGAAGGTCGGTCGAGGCGGCGACTCACCCCGATAAATTGCAAGTGAGCGCGAAACTTTTATTGTCGATGTGGTTCGGGGTATTCTGCGTGGGCGCCGTCGTCTTGGACGGGCAGGTCGCAACCGATTCGAGTCTGCAATCCAGCCAGCCGCGAACGACGCCTCCTCCGACCGCAGCACCGGAAGCAACCGTTCCTGAACGCGCGCAGATTGACGAGATCTTTAAGCAGACGTCGTTAGGGAAAGAAGCGGATGAGCGCAGGTTGCACATTGAATGGCGACAACTGCAAAACCAGATCGTAAACGAGCCTGATATCGTCGCGGCAAAGAGATCGGCCGCATTGGCGCGGACCGATTTGGAGAAACGCCAGCGTCTCCGTGATTATTACGATCTTTATTACGGACGGATGCGCGTATTGGCGAGGACCGGGGAGATGAAAACGGCGCTCGACCAGTTAAAGATCGCGCATTTGAGTCAGATCACGCAGGCACGAGTGCGACATGAGACCGATAGCGGTTTACCGACACCAAGTCCGACGCCGAAAAATAAACAAAAAGCCAGTCGCGCCAAGAAGTTTCAGGGCCAGGGCTGATTTTCCCGACCCCGCGCAAGTTTTCTTCGAGACGTGAAAAGGCAATCTTGCTCGCGGTGCAGCCGCGGTTATTTTAAGCGCCTTCAAAATTGCGACGGCGCGTTCGTCTAGTGGTTAGGACACGGCCCTCTCAAGGCCGGTGCACGGGTTCGACTCCCGTACGCGCTGCGTGTCTTGACTAGAGGCCATTACGATTCAACACGTTCTCGAGATAGGCGCCAATTTAGGTCAAAAAATGACTGATTGTTTCGCAAAAACCCGTACGCACCCGTACCGAAAACCCGTACCCAAATCGCGAGATGTCAAGTGGACACAATATGGGTGTCTTGAGACCCCTAATCAGGTTTCAACGGAGCAAGCCTATGCGCGACGTTCCTGGTTCGCTAGAGATTAGCCGTTCCTGCGGACGCTTGGCGAAATTGAAAACCAGCTGTCGGCCTCTTTTTCGTCGGCCAATTCTCGATAATTGCGAATCAGTTTCTGAGGACTGTTGCCCATTTCGAGCGCAACTCGTCCAGCATCAGCTATCGCGGCCAGCCGGTAGGTAGCATAGCTGTGTCGTAAAGCATTGTTCGGCCATGCGACTTGGGAGCGTTTAGCAAAGGCGATCGCCCGGTCGGCATCGCGCCGGGCAGAAAATAACCGTCCGGCTCTACCGCGATAACGCGCGAGCCAAAGCTGCAAGTTGGGTGCAATGGGGACGAGCCGGCGCGTCGCGGTCTTCGCCTTTTCTGGCGCGACCGTGATGAATCTACGCTCAAAGTTTACATCGCCCCACTCCAAGCGCAGTATCTCACTCGAGCGCATCCCTGCGAATGCACCAAGCGCGAAGAATAACGCAATTTTCTCCGGCGCCCGCTCGAGCAGATAAGCGAGTTGCTCTGGCTTAAGAATTCCAATTTGGCCGCCGCGATCCTTAGCTTTGGCGAGTTCTTCTGCTTCCGTCGGCTGACCTTTCGGTAAATACCCCTGTTTTTGGGCAAAATGAAACAGAGTCACAATAGATCCGCAGCATATTGTTGCGAGCGCGGGCGCCGACTCTCTGTTCCCTGAGCCAAGCGTCAATCTCGCTCGATCTAACCGAGCAGATGTTCGTGTCAAAAGCCCTAGCAAAGCGGCTAAGATGGCTGCGGATCGTTTGGATGTAGCGTTCGCTTAATCCGTCGCTCTCCTTCGCGAACAGTAGCTCATCAACAATCTTTCTAATCAATTTCGTTCGTAATTTGGGTTGGTACCTGTGAATGGGCCCGCCGTTATCAATTTGTAGCCGGGCATATTCCTCAACCGCGTCGTGCAGCAGCCGGGCGATTGAACGTAGCACGTCTAAAGTTTGCAGTTTGTCGGACCAGCTCACTCGACTTGATGAAAACAGATAGTCCTCCGAGACACGTCGGTCGCGCTGCCGCGGTCGATTAACGGGCAACTCTGTACGATGGAACATCTAGTTCTCCTAACCGACGAAGCCAAAATAGCTGACCAAATACCTTAGCATAGAATTGCCTAGTCGCGACGCCTGCTGCCTGAACGTTTGAGCGACCACCATGTCGGTTTCGGCAACTAATTGGACGCTAGCCCACGCGGCGGGAAATCGTCGCGACAATTAATTCTCGATGGGCGCCTCACCCTAATTGTCAGAACCCCCCGCGGATCGGGGGTGTTGACTGTCTCGAACTCTATCTAAATTACAGAGATCGACTGTAAGACCCACATCCAAAGCTACTTATACAAAAATGATCCTGCAAACGTCGTGAGAAGCACGTCGCACATAGGTGTCGACCAAGCTCGAAAAAGCCGTGCCGACGTTCCTTGCGGTGAGAGCACTTAAACATCGTACCGCCACATCATTTCCTCGATTTGTTAGCGACGGCGTCAGGCTTGCCGTCCACCATTTGTGCGCAGTTGCTTTTGATCGACGGAATCGTTGGACGTCCCTTCGACTCAGTCGAGATCGCCGCGGTCGATGCTGCGCGATCGTTTTGGAGCCTGTACGCGGCAGGGCGCGCGGTTCATTACACAATGGTTGCTGGTGGCGAACTCGAACCGTGGAATGGCGACGCGGCCTTCTTCGACCGTGGCGGCCTCGAAGCGCTCCTCCCAGGAGCTATTTTGCCAGATCATTGGCAGCGTCGCCAATTTGTTACGAATTATCTCACGGAACCAACAGGCGC